>ERZ781399.794-NODE-794-length-31551-cov-4.444437_pt1 | contig 31551 bp, 18 predicted proteins | sample MGYA00511014_ERZ781399 | MGnify/ENA primary metagenome ERZ781399 (study PRJEB29847, sample SAMN06458254) | wastewater metagenome | isolation source: Wastewater bioreactor | place: South Africa: Cape Town | study: EMG produced TPA metagenomics assembly of the...
TCACGGCTATCGCGGGTTCATCGGTCGACAACGGTGCGCCCTGGTCGTCGATGAGAAATGGCCAGATTGCGAAGAAGAAGGCTTCGGGGTCGACCAGTTGCTCGGGCGTCGCGACGCCGGATCGCTTGATCGTTCTCCCGACGATCATGTCGGCCACGATCACCGCCGGCAGCGCCGTCAGGAAGCCCGTGCCGCCGGGGATGACGCCGTTCAATGCCGCGCCGACGACCATCTGCCTTCGTCCCTGCCAGCCTTCCGCCACCGCGCTGAGCGGTGGAAGCCATTTCTTGCCTCGAACGACATCCGCGATGCCATGGTAGATATAGGACGTCGCATCCCTCGGCCGGAAGCGGCCGCCCTGTTCGTCCAGCGCGGCGGCAAGCCGGGCGGCGGCTTCGTCGATGGTCAGGCCCCTGGTGCGGATGCCGCGAGCGGCCCTTGCCAGCGCGGCGTTCACATAGCCCGAGAAATCCATGACATTGAGGCATTCCTGCAGCGATGGATATTTTCGCGGCAGCGTGATCGCCTCCGGATGGCCGACGAGACGCGTGGAGACGCGGCCAATTCCCGGATAGTTCACCTCGACCCGTTCGAGCGGTCGGGCGCTGACGATTCCGCCATTGCGCCAGACCGGGATCGGCATGCTGATCTGTTCGACCCAGTGCCGCAGCGCCGCGGTCACGCCATTGCCCGGGCTCTCCTTCTCGTCGCCACGGCTGCCCCAGATGGTGATCAGGCGGTCGACCCGATCGAGCTGGGAAGTTGCGTGCACGGCCAGCAGGTTGGCGATGCCGGGGCTGGCGCCGCAGCCGATGATGGCGGTGATGCCGGCCGCGCTGGCCGCTGCGTCGAGCGCCAGCATGTCGAGCGTGGGCAGGGGATCGTCGGTCACGTCGACGAAGTGGCAACCGGCCGCGATGACCTGGCGGAGCAGCGGCACCGCGAAGCGACTCGCCGGGCCGACGGTCGATACCACGATGTCGTGCTGGCGCAGTATCGCGCCCAGCGCGGCCGCATCCTCGATGTCGACCTTCATGCTGCGCGCACCGCACAGCGAGGCCGCCCGCGCGGCCGCGTCTTCCGACAGGTCCGCGATGGTGACGTCGGAGAAGCTGTGGAAGAGCCTCACGGCCCTGGCGAAGGCCCGGCCGACTTCGCCGGCACCCAGAACAAGCAGTCGCAATTTCGCCCCCTATCGTCAGGACATGAAGAATGTCGCGCCCGCTGCACATGGTGGTTCCGTCGAGCGGGCCGATGCCGTTGTCATGGTCGGGTCGGCACCGCCGCCGGCAGGACTTCCCCAGCCTCGAGGGCGGCCACTTCCCGAGGATCGGGCTGCCGGACGAGCCGGCCGAATTTGGGAGCGAGCCAGCGCTCCAGCCGGTCGATCGTCTCGTATACGACCGGCACCAGCACCAGCGACAGCGCGGTGGAGGTGATCAGCCCGCCGATCACGGCGACCGCCATGGGCTGGCGGAACTCCGATCCCTCGCCAAGGCCCAGGGCCGTCGGCACCATTCCCGCCGCCATCGCCACGGTCGTCATCACGATCGGCCGGGCGCGCTCGCGGCAGGCCTCGACCAGCGCGGCCCGGCGCGGCACGCCGTCCCGTTCGCGCTCGATCGCATATTCCACCAGCAGGATGGAGTTCTTCGCGGCCAGGCCGAGCAGCATCAGGAACCCGATCATCGCCGGCAGCGACAGCGCGAACCCGCCCAGCAACAGGCCCGCGAACGCGCCGCCGACCGCGAGCGGCAATGCGGTGAGGATCGTGACCGGCTTGAAGAAGGAGCGGAACAGCAGGACCAGCACCGCGAAGATCATGCCGACGCCGGCGATCATGGCGCCGATGAAACCGCCGAACAGTTCGGCCATCGCCTCGCTGTCGCCATAGAGTTGCTGCCGCACGCCGGCGGGCAATGCCTTCATGCCTGGCAGCGCTGCCACCGCATCGGTCGCCTGGCCGAGGGTCAGGCCGGAGAAATCCGCCTGGATCGTTGCCCGACGTTCGCGGTCGATGCGTTCGATGCGGCCGGGGCCGGCCTCGAAGCCGATATCGGCAACCGCGTCCAGCCGGGTCGTGCCGCCGCCTGCGACCGGCACGCGCAGTCCGGCGATCGTCTCGAGATCCAGGCGCGCGGCGGCCGGCAGCAGCGCCCGGGCGGGCAGATTGCGTCCATCGATCGGCAGCTTGGCCAGATTGGCGTCGATATCGCCGATCGTCGCGACCCGCGCGGTGTCGGCGATGGCTTCGGCAGTAACGCCCAGACGCGCCGCTTCGGCGAGGCGCGGCCGGATCACCAGTTCGGCGGAGGAGGGCGGCTCGGCGGCGCGCACGTTGCGCAGCCCGGCGATTCCCTGCATCTCGTGCCGGATGCGCCGGGCGGCTGCCTCCAATGCCTGCGGATCGCTGCCGACCAGAATGACTTCGAGATCGGCGCCGGTGCCGCTCTGGCCCCCCGGCGTGATGCGAACGTCGCGAATGGCGCGCAGCGCGGGAGCCATCCGGCGCTTGAAGCCAGCCGCGGTGCCGGCGCGATCCTCCTTGAAGACGACGGTCAGCGAACCATTGTGCATCGCCTCGCCGCCGAAGCGGGTGAAGACGGATGCGACGTCCGGATGCCCCTTCAGGATCCGCGTCGCCTCGGCGCTGGCCCGGTCGAGGTCCGCGCGAGTGGATCCCGGTGCCGCCGCCATGTTGAAGACCATGCTCTTCGGATTGCTCTCGGGGATGAAAGCCGTCGGCAGCAGCGAAGCCAGCCCGAGCGAGCCGGCGAAGAACAGGAAGGCGAGCAGGATCGACAGGCCGGGATGATCGAGCGCCCAATCGAGGATGCGGCGATACCAGCCGGGCATCGGCTTGCGCGCGTGCGGCGTTCGCGCCGGCACCAGCAGATAGGCGCACATCAGCGGCGTCAGCAAGCGGGCGACCAGCAGCGAGAAGAGCACCGCCACGGCGACCGTGATGCCGAACTCGCGGAAATACTGGCCGACGATGCCGCCCATCAGCGAGACCGGCAGGAAGACCACGACGATCGCGAAGGTGGTGGCAATGACGGCAAGGCCGATCTGGTCCGCCCCGATCATCGATGCGCGATAGGGGCTCTCGCCGCCTTCGATCCGCTTCTCGATATTCTCGATCTCGACGATGGCGTCGTCGACGAGGATGCCGATCACCAGCGTAAGCGCCAGCAGCGAGACCAGGTTGAGCGTGAACCCCAGTGCGAGCATGATCGCGAAGGTGGGAAGGAGCGAGATCGGCATGGCCACCGCCGCGATCAGCGTCGAACGCCAGGTGCGCAGGAACAGCCAGACGACGAGCGCCGCCAATGCCATCCCTTCGACCAGCACTTCGATCGTCGCGGAGAATTCGGCGCGCGTCTCGTCCGCGCTGGAGACGATCCGCGTGAAGCGGACGCCGCCGCTCTCGCGCGCCAGCCGCTCGATCGCGACATTTGCCGCATCCTCGACACGGATGTCGCTCGCCGGCTTGGTCTTCATGATCTCGAAACCGATGACCGGACGCCCGTCGAGCCGCGCGAAGGATCGGGGTTCGGTGCCGCCGTCGCCCACTTCGGCCACGGCCGACAGCGGCACGCTGCGCCCGCCGTCGAGCGGCAGCTCGACTGCGCGGAGGGCTTCGGCGCTGCGCGGCGATGCGAGGACGCGCACCGCCTGCTCGCTCTTGCCGAGTTCCACCCTGCCGCCGGCATTGTCGCCCAGCGCAGTGCGTAGCGCCTGGCTGACCTGCGAGGCGGTGAGTCCATAGGCGGCCAGGCGGTCGGGCAGCAGCGAGACGACGATCTCGCGATTGGCACCGCCCAGCCGGCGGATCGACGAGACGCCGGGAACCGCCTGGAGCGTCTTGGCGACACGGTCGTCGATGTACCAGGACAGGTCGACGTCGGACATCGGAGCGGCGACCGCATAGGTCAGCACCGGAACGGCATCGATATCGACCCGCTCGACCACCGGGGGATCGATGCCGCGCGGCAGGTCCGCCCGGATGCGGTCGATCGCGGTGCGGACTTCGTCGATCGCCTTTTGCTGGTTCTCGCCGATGCTGAACTCGACCAGAGTGGCCGAATGGCCATTGGTGACGGCGGAGAAGACGTGCTTCACCCCCGGAATGCCCGCAACCGCATTCTCGACCGCGCGGGCGACCTGGGTTTCCAGCTCCGCCGGGGCCGCCCCGCTCTGCGTCACGTTGACGGCGACGATCGGAAAGGAGGTGTCGGGCAATTGCTTGACTGGCAGCGCGAGATACGCCCAGATGCCGGCCAGGGTGAGAAGGGCGAAGAGGACGCAGACCGGAATCGGGTTGCGGATCGACCAGGCCGAAATGGCGACGCTCACGGTTGGCCTTCCACCGGCTTGACGATCTGCCCGGGGACGACCAGGGCGCCTCCGCCCAGCAGGACCGGCGTGCCGGACGGCGGCCCGTCCAGCAGCTCCACCATTCCGCCGCCCCGCGCGCCCGTGCGCACCGGCACGCGCGCGACACGGCCCGCCTTGTCCACCGTCATCACCGACGGCCCACCCTCATAGGAGAGTGCCCGTAGCGGGACCGAGCGGACCGACCGCGCTTCGCCCGCGACCGAAGCGGTGGCGAAGCCGCCCAGGCGAAGCCCGGGATGGAAGGGGAGGAGGATGCGGACCCGGCCGAGACGGGTGGCGGGATCCACCCGCTCGCCCAGTCGCCGGACGGTGCCGGTCAGTCGTCTGCCGGATGCCAGGGTAACGGTGGCGGCCGCGCCGGGTGCGAGCCTGGACAGGAGGTGTTCGGGTGCTTCGGCGTCGAGTTCGAACAGGCCGTCGCGGGCGATGCGGAAGGGCGGCTCGGTGCCCGTCCCGGCGACGTCGCCGGGGCGCAGGGAACGCTGGACGATGATCCCCGATACGGGGCTGCGCAGCGTCAGTCGGCCGCGGCGGACGACGATCTCGCGCAGGGCGGCCTGCGCCGACTGCAATTGCGCCTGTGCGGCGCGCGCTTCGAAGCCGCGCTGCACGATCGTCTCGTCGGCGATCACGCCGCGTCCGGTGAGGTCCGCAACGCGAAGATGCTCGGATCGTGCGCGTTCCGCCGCGACCTGCGCGCTGGTGCGTTGCGCTCTGAGGCGCGCCTCCTCGCTGGCGAGCAACGCGCCGTCGAGCAGCGCCACCGGCTGGCCGCGACGCACCTGATCGCCTTCATCGGCCAGCACGCGCAGCACCCGATAGCCCGACAGTTCGGGCAATATCGCAGCTTCCTCGCGCGCGACGATGGTTCCCGAAACATCGACACCCGCGCTGATCGGCCGACGCGCCACGCGGAAGACCCCGACGGTCGGCGGCGCTTCCGCCTCGTCGGCGCGAGGCGCTTCCTTTGCGCAAGCGGAGAGCGTCAGTGCGATGGCGGTGACGAACAGGGGCCGTTTCATCATCATTCCCCGGGAAGTGAGGCGGCGCTCGGCAAGGGCTGCCAGCCGCCCCCGAGCGCACGGAATAGGGTGACGGCGCGGCGGAGGGTTTCCGCGCGGGCCGTGGCACTGGCGAGATGTGCGGCGCTGCGCGCGCGTTGGGTCTCGAGCAGCGTGGGAAGATCGTTCAATCCGCGCGCGAAGCGCAGCCGGTCTGCCGCATATGCCTCGTCGGCGCGGCTTTCGGCACGTGCCAGCAGGGCGACGCGCGCACGGTCTCCCGCCAGGCGGAGCAGGGACTGATCGGCTTCGGAAAAGGCGGTCTGGACCGCTCGTTCATAGGCGATGACTGCCTGTTCGGCACGAGCGCCCTCGGCGCGTATCTGGGCGAGCAGCCGCGCCCGGTCGAGGATCGGCATGGTGAGCCCCGCGCCCAGCGTCCAGAAGGCGCTGACGGCAGTGAGGCCGCCGCCGCGTGTGGCAGTGAGTCCCGCTCCGGGGTTGAGCGTCAGGCGCGGGAAGAGCTCGAGGCGCTGGAGTTCGGCGCGTGCGATCGCGGCCCGGAGGCGCTGCTCGGCCTCCCGCACGTCGGGCCGGCGCTCCAGCAACATGCCCGGCAGCGCCGCGGGCGGCTGGGGAGGGAGATCGAGGCGGGGGGCGATCGGCAGGGTGTCGAGCGCCTTGTCGGCCTCGCCCAGCAGGACGAGGATCGCGCGCCTGGTCGCGGCGAGCTCGGCCTCCAGCTGGGTGGCGTGCGCCTCGGCCTGCGCCACATCGGCGTCGATCCGCGCCACATCGGCGCGCGCCGCCAGGCCGCGATCGGCGCGTGCGTGCATCACCGCCAATATCCCGCGCTGGATCGCCAGGGTTTCCCGGGCCGCCTGGATCTGTGCGGCGAGGCCGCGCGCCGCGAACAGGGCATCGGCGACATCGGCGACGAGCGTTGCCCGTGTCCCCTCCTGTACGAAGCGGGCGGCCGCAAGGTCGGCGTCGGCCGCGGCCCGCGCCGCGTCGCGCCGGCCCAGCAGGTCCAGCTCCCAGGAAAGATTGAATGTCGGCGAGGCGGCCGCGACCGTGGCTCCGGAGGTCACCGACGTGCCCCCGGGGCCGCCGATCAGCACGTCCGGACCGGACAGGCTCTCGCTGCGCTGCACGCCGCCGGTCAGTTGCAGGTCCCCCTGGACCCGGAAGGGGGCGAGCGCAGCCCGGCGGATCGCCTGGGCTTCGCGCAGGCGCGCCAGGCCGAGCCGGACATCGGCATTGGCATGCAGCGCGCGTGCGACGAGATCGTTCAGCTGCGCATCGCCGAACAGCGTCCACCACCGGTCCAGTGCCGCCGGCTCCGGGCTCGGATGCGGCGCTGCCGCCTCGAAGCGCGCGGGGAGGCGCGCGACGGGTCGTCCGATCTCGAGGCTCGGGGCACACCCCGCCGTCGCGAGGACGGCGGGGAGCAGTACCGACGGGATGCGGACACGGTGCATCAGAAGGCCTGGCGGATTCCGAGCATGGCGGACCAGCCCGACATGCGCGGACGGAATTGCGCCTTGGTCGCGCCATTGAAGCCGTCGAAGCGCAGGGACGAGGTCCGGGAATAGCGCGCACCCAGCTCGATCGTGGTCGACTGCGTGGCGGCGATGCCGACGCCCGCGTCGAGGTGCCAGTTGAAGCCCCAGTCCTTGCCCGAATAGCGGCTGCCGGTGGCAGGCGAACCGCTCAGGCGGCTCATGCGCGAGTCCACGCGCGACATGCCGATCCCGCCGCCGACATAGGGCACCACATGCTCGCTCGCCGCGATGTCGAAATAGCCCGCCGCGCCGATGGTGAGCGCCTTGGTCCGCCCGTCCGCAGTGAAGCCGCCCTTGGCCGCCTGCTTCTTGTCGACGCCGGCGGTGGTGTAGCCGACCGTGCCTTCGAGACGGAACGGGCCGGCATCATAGCCGATGCCGAGTTCGCCATTGAAGCCGCGCTTATAGTCGGTGTCGCGCTGGAGCGTGGTTCCGGCGGTGGGGTTGTTGCCCTGGAGGCGCGCATTGGAGTCGATGGACAGGCCGGCCCGCGCCACGCCATAGACGCCGGTCGACGGTTCATCCTGCGCGGCTGCCGGGGTAATGCCGGCTGCGGCGATTGCGAGCGCGGCGAGGGCGCAGTGGCGGAAAGCGGGTACCATGAAAATCTCCTGTCTGCCGAGGCGGCATGATCGCCGCGTCGTCATGCTTCTTCCGGCAGATCGATGGAGCCTTATGGAGGATTCGATGGAGGCTTGATGGAGGGGCGCATTTCGATCCCCGCCGCCTCCACCCAACCTACACAATCAGCGACTAGGGCCAGCCGCAGGAGGCGCGATGAGCGGCAGGATATTGATTGTCGAGGACGAACGGGAAATTGGCGACATACTGGCGCTCTATCTCGACAAGGGCGGCTATCAGACCCAGCGCGCGTTCTCGGTATCCGAAGCGATCCGGCTGCACGCGCAGTTCCGGCCGGACCTGGTGCTCCTCGATATCGGGCTTCCCGGCGGCGACGGACTGGAGGTGCTCACCACCATCGGCAATCGCGCGGGCACCCCGGTGATCATGGTCACCGCGCTCGACGACGACGGTTCGAAGCTGTCGTCGTTGCGGATGGGCGCCGACGACTATGTGGTGAAGCCGTTCAATCCGGCCGAAGTGGTCGAGCGCGTCCGCGCGGTGCTTCGCCGCGCGCAGGGAGCGAGCCCGCATCGGACGATCGGCATCGGCAGCCTGGTCGTGGATATCGATGCCCATGCCGTGCTGCGCCGGGCGGAGGACGGGAGCGGGCTCGAGCGCCTGCCGCTGACGCCCACCGAGTTCCAGATCTTCGCGCACATGGCGCGCCAGCCGCGCCGCGCCTTCACGCGCATGGAATTGCTGGACGCGGCGTCGCCCGACAGCGATGCCTATGACCGGGTGGTGGATTCGCACTTGTCGAAATTGCGGGCCAAGCTGAATGCCGTCGGATGCGGCGACATGATCGAGCCGGTACGCGGAGTGGGATATCGCCTTTGGCCCGAGCGCTGAACCGTATCGTCACGCGCGTCTGGCTGCTCGCCGGCATGATGACGTTCATCACGATCGCGATGAGCGTCGCGGTCTATTACGGCGCCACTGTCCTTCACCTCCATCAGATCGGCGACAGCATGCCGCCCAAGGCGCGCGCGGAGTTCGAGCGGCTGGTGCGTTCGGGGCAGACCGACAGCGATCGGTTCTTCGATCTCCACGAGCAATATTCGGGTTCGGTGATGCTGCCGAGCGACTGGCTGTTCCTGGCGGTGATCGGCATCGTCTCGACCAGCGTCGGTGGCGGCATCGCCTATGTCTTCGCGCGCAGGATCAGCGCTCCGATCAGCGCGGTCAGCCTTGCCGCGAGCCAGGTCGCGGAGGGCGAGCGCGGCGTGCGGGTCGAGGCAGTCGGCCTGGCAGGGGAAACCGCGGAGCTGGTCGACAGCTTCAACCGGATGGCGGCCGACCTCGAAGCCTATGAGCGCGAGCGCAAGATCCTGACCGCCGGTATCGCGCACGAGCTCCGGACGCCGCTCACCATTCTCAAGGGGCGTCTCCACGGGCTGACGGACGGCTTCATCGACCCGAGTACCGACGAGCCGGAGCGCCTGTTGCGCCAGGTCGAGCAATTGTCGCGTATCGTCGAGGATCTTCGCACGCTCGCCCATGCGGATGCCCATGTCCTCGAACTGGACCTGCGCGTGGTCGACCTCGCCCGGGTCGTGCAGTTCGCGATCGTCGACCTTCGCCCCGAGGCCGAGGCGGCCGGCCTGACGATAGGCGAGGCCTGCCAGCCCGCGCGGGTGCGGGCAGACCCGGTGCGGATGCGCCAGGTCGTGATGAACCTCATCAGCAATGCCATCCGCCATGGCGCGGATGGCAACGCGGTCGAGATATCGGTGGCCGTCGAAGGCGCTGCCGCCGTCCTTCGGGTTGCCGACGAGGGAAGGGGGTTCGAGGAAGGCGACGAACGCCGCCTGTTCATGCCGTTCTGGCGGGCGGCGAGATCGCAGGTCGCGGTACGCTCCGGCAGCGGCCTCGGGCTGGCACTCACCGCGAAGCTGGTCGAGGCGCATGGCGGGCGCATCGTCGCGGCGAACCGATCCGATCGCTCGGGGGCATGTTTTCTGGTCTATCTGCCCCTTTGCGATTGATCCTCCGACGCGGCCTAATGGAGGCTGATCGCGGCGGGCTCGGCGCGCGGCAGCTTCGGTTTGCGTGCCGCGGCCACGGCGAACATGCAAAGCGTCGCGTAGCACAGCGCCGGGACGGTGAACGCAGTCGCATAGTTGCTGTGTTCCGAGACGAGGCCGACGAGCAGGGGGAGGACGGCGCCGCCGACGATGGCGGTGCAGAGGAGGCCCGAGGTGGATTCGGCGCTGGCGGTGGAGCGTTCGAGCGTGAGAGTGAAGATGACGGGGAACATGATCGAGTTGAACAGGCCGATGCTGAGCGCGACGAAGCCGGCGGTGACGCCGCCGACCGCGAAGACGTAGAGGCACATGGCGGCGGCGATGGCGGTGAACAGCGCGAGCAGTCGGTGCGCCTTGACCCTGGTGAGCAGGAGCGAGCCGACGAGGCGGCCGACCATCGCGCCGCCCCAATAGAAGGCGACGGCCTTGCCGGCTTCCTGGAGCGAGACGCCCGGGATGCCGTCGCTGCCCATCGCATAGCCGAGCAGCGGCACGCCGAAGGCGGCATCCGAATGGCCCCAGATCGCATCCGAATTGAGGAACAGCGCCATCTGCGTGCCGATCGACACCTCGGCCCCGACATAGAGGAAGATCGCAAGCCCGCCGAGCAGCGCCCATTTGGACGAGAAGGCCGAGAGCAGCCCCGCAGTCGATGCCGGCGGCGGCGCGGCTTCGGTGACGACACGGCGGCTGAGCCAGAAGAACACCGCGAGCGCGGCGATCAGGCCGCAGATCCAGAAATAGGCGGAATCGATGCCGGCCAGCGCCTGCGCGCGGACTTCCTTCGTGACGACTGCCCCTTCCTTCACTTCGATGCCGGCCAGGAACAGGTGCGCGCCGAGCAGTGGCCCGATGAACGTCCCCAGCGAGTTGAAGGTCTGGCTGAGCGTCAGGCGGAGATGGCTGTAGCGTGGATCGCCCAGCGCCGCGGCGAGCGGGTTGGCCGCCACCTGCAGGATGGTGATGCCGCTCGCCAGGATGAAGAGCCCGAGCAGCACCAGCGTGAACACCGCGAGATTGGCGGCCGCCAGCATCACCAGGCACCCGACGATCATCATGCCCAGCGCGCTCAGGATGGTCGGGATCGACTTCAGGCGCGCGAGCAGCGCCGCTGCCGGGAACGACATCACGCCATAGGCCGCGAAGAAGGCGAAGGCCGCGGCCTGGGCCTGGAAATCCGTCAGCGTGAAGATGCCCTTCACCGCGGCCACCAGCGGGTCGATCAGCGACGTGATGAACCCCCAGGCGAAGAACAGGCACGTCACGATGGCATAGGCCGCCGTCACGCCAGCCGATTGTCTCGTCGTCATTTGTCCCCCCTGAAAATGCTTGTCCCTAGCGTGCGCCGGCCAGGCTGTCGGATGGCAGCAGCTGGGTTTCCCCGGAAAGCCGAGTCACGGCGTAGGTGAATCCCGGGAGGAGCGCGAAGGCACCCACTTCGCCGGCCGCGCTCAGCGCCAGGAAGCCGACCTGCATCTCCCGTATCGCATCGCCGCGCAGGCGGGCGATATGCTCGACCGCTTCCCGGCAGGCGGCCTGGGGCGGAAGGCCCGCGCGCATCGACGCGACCACGCGCGCGGTGCCGACGATGCGGGTGACTTCCTCGCCCACGCCCGTGGACGTGGCGCCGCCGATGCCGCGCTCGACATAGAGGCCGTGCCCCGCGAACGGCGAATCCCCGACGCGGCCGTGCATCTTGTAGGCCATGCCGGAAGTCGTGCAGGCACCCGCCATGCGGCCGTCCGCCGAGCGCGCGAGCAGGCCCAGCGTGTCGTGGTTCAGCGCCGAGCCCGGCGGCCCCGGCAACTGGTTCTCGATATTCGCCTGGGGCTTGTATTGCGCTGTCTTCAGCCACGCGCGCCATGCCTTCTCGGCCTCGGGCGTCAGCAGCTTGGCGGTCTTCATCCCATGTTCGATGGCAAGGCGCCGCGCGCCTTCGCCCACCAGCATCGTGTGCGGCGTCTTCTCCATGACCAGCCGGGCGACAGAGATCGCATGGATGATGTCCTCGAGCGCCGCCACCGCGCCGATATGGCCCGCATCGTCCATGATGACCGCGTCCAGCGTCACGCGCCCATCGCGGTCGGGATAGCCGCCGAGCCCGACCGAATGGTTCGTCGGGTCGGCTTCCGGCACGCGTGCGCCGGCTTCGACCGCGTCGATCAGCGATCCGCCCGCATTGAGGCGAGCGAGCGCCGCGGCGTTCGCCGCGGCACCGAAATCCCAGCGACCGGGTCGCTGCCCCGCACAAAGGCGGAACTCGCACCGGCGAAGGTCGCGCTCGTCAGGCCGATGGCCATGGCGGTACGGCGAGTCACTGCTGTCGTCATGCGCTCTCCTCGATGGCGGTACGCAGGCGGCGGACCAGCGCCGCGCTGGTTCTGCGCCGGGGCCCGGCGGAAAACCCCATGGCCATGCTGCGCGGATCGGGGCGTCCGGGCTGGCTCGCGGAAGCGTGCACCTCGCGCACGCCGCTCACGCGCGCGATCCGGACCACATTGTCGGGAGCGAGGCCCGAGCCGGCGATGACGGACAGCCTGCCGTCCGCCGCCTCCACCATCCGGGCGAGGGCCAGCGCGCCGGCCAGCGCCGTAGCTTCCTGGCCCGCGCTGAGGATCTTGTCGAAGCCCAGGGTGCAGGCCTCCTCGACCGCGGCAATCGGATCGGGAACGAGGTCGATCGCGCGATGCAGCACCAGCGCGGCATCGCGGCTGACCATGCGAAAGCGCGCCAGGGCGCGCGAATCCAGCGTATCGTCCGGGCGCAATGCGCCGACCACGATGCCCGTGGCGCCGAGCGCGAGCGCGTGTCGGATATCTTCGGCCATCAACGCCAGTTCGTCCGTGTCGTAGACGAAGCTGCCGGCGCGGGGGCGGATCATCGCGTGGACCGGGACGCCCGTCGCCACGGCATATTCGATCAGGCCGGGGGAGGGGGTGAGGCCGCCCAGTTCGAGTGCGCCGCACAGCTCGATCCGGTCGGCACCGCCCATCACCGCCGCGGCCACCCCTGCGGCGTCGTCGACGCAGATCTCGAGCGTGACGGCCATCAGCGCTTGCCTCGCCCGCTCATCGAGAAGGGTGCGGCGGCGGGTCCCGTGCCCCATGCCATGTTCGGCCGCGGCCCCATCTCGAAGCGCAATGTGCCGCCGGCCATGATCTCGTCATGGCCCAGCCAGGTGCGGTCGAGCGGCCTGCCGTTGAGCGTGGCGGACTGGATATAGATGTTCGCGGCGCTGTTTCCGGGAGCTTCGATGGTGAAGGTCCGGCCATTCTCCAGCGCCAGCTCGGCATGCCGGAACAGGGGCGAGCCGATCACATATTGGTTCGCGCCGGGCGTCACCGGATAGAAGCCGAGCGCGCTGAACACGTACCAGGCCGAGGTCTGGCCATTGTCCTCGTCGCCCGGATAGCCGTCGGGCGCGCTCGAATAGAGCTTGCGCATCACTTCGCGCACCCTGGCCTGCGCCTTCCATGGCTGGCCGGCATAGTTGTAGAGATAGATCATGTGCTGGATCGGCTGGTTGCCATGGGCATAATTGCCCATGTCGACGATCTGCATCTCGCGGATCTCGTGGATCGTGAAGCCGTAATAGCTGTCGTCGAACTTGGGCGGGCTGTCGAACACGCTGTCGAGCTTCGCGGCAAAGGCCTTGTCGCCGCCCATCAGCGCGATCAGGCCCTGCACGTCCTGGAATACCGACCAGCTATAGTGGAGGCTGTTGCCCTCGGTGAAGGCATCGCCCCATTTGAGGGGGTTGAACGGCGCCTGGAAGCTTCCGTCCCGGTTGCGGCCGCGCATCCACCCGCTCTCGGGGTCGAACAGCTTGCGGTAGTTCTGCGCGCGTGCCGCGAACAGGGCAGCGTCCCGGGGCTTGCCTAGCGCCTGTGCGAGCCGCGAGATGGTGAAATCGGCATAGGCATATTCGAGCGTGCGCGCGGCATTCTCGTTGATGCCGACATCGTACGGAACATAGCCGAGCCGGTTGTACCAATCGACGCCTTCGCGACCGACCGAACTGATCGTCTTGCCGTCCCGCGACTTCGGCCGCCCCTGATCGGTATCGGCATTCTTGCGGATCGCTTCGTAGAGCTTGGCGATGTCGAAGCCGCGAATGCCCTTGAGATAGGCGTCGGCTATGTTCACCGCCGAGTTCGATCCGATCATCACGTCGCGGTGGCCGGGGCTGGCCCATTCGGGGAGCCAGCCCGATTCGTCATAGGTGTTGGCGAGCCCCTGCATGATCTGGCCGTCGACTTCGCGGTGCATCAGCGCGAATAGCGGGAAGACCGCGCGGAACGTGTCCCAGAAGCCGTTGTCGGTGAACATCGGGCCGGGATGCACCTTGCCGTCATAGGGGCTGTAGTGGATCGTCCGGCCGGCTGCGTCGATTTCGTGGAACCTGCGCGGAAAGAGCAGGGTGCGGTAGAGCGCCGAATAGAAGGTGCGCTTCGCGTCGATATCCGGGTCTTCCACCTTGTATCGGCCGAGCAGGGCGTTCCATTCGTCCCTGGCCTTCGCCTCGGTGGCTTCGAAGCTGTCCTTGCCGATTTCGCGATCGAGGTTGAGCGCGGCCTGCTCGGGGCTGATGAACGAAGAGGCGACGCGGACATGGACCTGCTCGCCCTTGCGCGTCTTGAACCCGATGATCGCGCCGACATGCTGCCCTTCGGCCTGGGCGATTCCCGGGTTGCGCTTCCAGCCGTCCCCCCAGGTTTCGGCAATTTCGAAATCGCGGTCGAACTCGGCGACGAACCAGTTGTGGAAATTCCCCGGAACGCCGCCATGATTGTTGCGCGCATAGCCGATGATCCGGCGTTCCTTCGGCAGGATCCTGACCATCGAGCCCATGTCGAACGCGTCGAGCAGGATCCAGCTCTGCTCGCTCTCGGGAAAGGTGAAGCGGAAATGCGCCGCCCGCGCGGTGGAAGTCACCTGGGCGGTCACGTCGTAATCGGCCAGATAGACGCCGTAGCGATAGGGCCGCGCGGTCTCCGCCTTGTGCGAGAACCAGGATTCGCGCTCGTCTTCCCTGAACTTGAGCGGACCGGTGAGCGCCATCAGCGAGAAGGCGCCATAGTCGTTGAGCCAGGGGCTCGGCTGATGGGTCTGCTTGATGCCGCGGATCTTGTGGTCGCCGTAGCGATAGGTCCAGCCGTCGCCCATCTTGTTGGTCATGGGCGTCCAGAAGTTCATGCCCCATGGCACGGCGATCGCCGGATAGGTGTTGCCATAGGATAATTCGAACGACGAATCGGTTCCCGTGAGCGGGTTCGCCAGGTCGGCGTAGTCTGGTGCCTGCTGCGCGGCGAGCGGGACCGGGAGCATGGCCAGGGCGAGCCCCAGAATGCGCGTTGCAAATCCCCCCATCCGCATCGTCTCCCTATCCCTTCTCACCGGCGCGGAAGCCGGGTTCGCGCCTCGGCCCAGAAGGCGGGGGCGAACATCTGGCCCGCGCCGACAATGGCCGCGTCTTCGGTATTCTCGTGTATCAGTATCGGTGTCGCGACGTCGCATGCAGCGAGCCCTGCGCGCAGGGCAGGCGCGAAAAGGTCGAACGCGCCGGCGATGCGTCCCCCGAGCATGATCGCCTCGGCGCCGAATCCGCGTGCCCAGGGCGCGACGATGGCCGCGAGATTGGCGCCATATTCCGCGAAGACGGACCGCACGACTTCGTCCTGCCGGGCGTCGGCCGCCATTCTGGCCACATTCTCTTGCGGACGACCGCTCTGCCTGGCGCCTTCGGTCAGAAGCCAGCGGGCCGAGACATAGTCATCGGCGATCCCGTGCTTGAACGGCAAGTTCCACAGGCATCCGCCGGGCGGCACCGCACCCGGCTCCTCCTCGATCACCGGGATGCCGCGATCGAGGAACGCGGCGCCGAGCCCGGTGCCGAGCGTGATCGCGAGCAGGCGGGTGCAATTCCCGGTGGCACCCATCGCCGCGCAGCCGACCGCGAAGGCAGTTGCGTCGTTCAGGAAGCGAATCTCGTGCGAAGCGGGCAGGCGGCGCTGCAATTCGTCGCGCACGTTGATGCCGTAGAGGCTTTGGAACTTGCCATTGCCTTCGAAGAAGGCGGTGCCGGTGCGATAGTCGAACGGGCCCGGCATCGCGATGCCGACTCCGGTGACCCGATCGGTGTCCGGCGCGATCGTCGTGATCAGGTGCGCCCAGGCATCGAGGAGTTCCGCGCTGGCGGCGCCGCTGCGCGTCTCGCTATGCCTGTAGCTCTTGACGAGGATCCCGTGCCCCTGCCGGTTCAGCAGCGCGCCGGCGACGTGATGACCGCCGATATCCAGTCCGACGATCATTCCATGCCTCTCCCCCTGGACCCGCTGCGCCGCGCGACGCGGTCGTTGCACGAAATGTAATCCATTACATATCGCGAGGCCAGCCTTATTTGAGGGTGGGCGGCGGAAATGGCTGCGGGCGGTGCCCGGACGCGCTCCCGGCACTATCGGCGCGTGGCGGGGCGCTCACCCGCTGCTCTCGCGAACGACCAGGGTATGCGGCAGAATGTGCACCGCCTCGTCTCGCGCCTTGTCCTCGATCCAGTCGATCAGCAGCTCGCAGGCCTTTGCGCCCATCTCGGCGGCGGGCTGCCTGACGGTGGTGAGCGCCGGCGTGGAATGGGCGGCGAAATCGATGTCGTCGAAGCCGGTGACCGCGATATCCGCGGGGACCGAGACGCCCTGGGCCGCGAGCGCCTGGATCGCGCCGATGGCCATTTCGTCGTTGATGCTGACGATCGCCGTGGGCCGCGGCGACATTGCGAGAATCTCGCGCGCGGCCTCGAAGCCGGACTGCATCCTGAAACTGCCGTGGAGCACGAGTCCCGGATCGAAGGCGATGCCGGCCGCCTCGAGTGCCTGGCGATAGCCCTTGAGGCGGTCGATGGCATGGGCATTGGCCTGCGGGCCGCTGATCGCCGCGATCCGACGATGGCCGCGGGCGATCAGATGCGCGACGACCTCCTGCATCGCGCCGACATTGTCGATCCGGACGGAAGGCGCCTCCGTCAGTTCGCAGCCGCAGGCATGGACCACGGGGTAGGGAGCCTGGCGGCGGCTTTCGGCCGGCGCATAGTCGGGGCTGAGCTGGATCACGCCATCCGCCAGCCGCGTCTCGACCAGCCGGGCATAATGTTCCTCGCGCTCGGGCGAATCGCGCGTGTCGCCGAGCAGCACCGAATAGCCGCGTTTCCAGGCGGTCGCTTCGATCCCCGCAGTGACGTTGGCGAAGAACGGATTGGCGATGCCGGGCACGAGCACCAGCAGCGTGAAGGACTTGTCGGTACGCAGGTTGCGCGCCAGCATGTTCGGCCGATAGTTCACGGCCTCGACTGCCTTGAACACCTTCGCGCGGGTCTTCTCGGTCACCTTCTCCGGCTCGCGGAGCGCCCGCGACACGGTCGCCGTCGAAAGCCCGGCTGCCCGTGCTACGTCAAGGATGGTGGTCATCGCCGTGTGATTGCCCTTCGCGCTTCCCGCATCCATCCGCTCCCCCATTGCCGGATCCTGCGCCGTTCATGACGAAAGAGGGCGATGGCCGGCCCGTTGTCAATATTGTCGAGAAGGGCTTTACAAAAAATGTAATCGATTGCAAATCCGGATTCGCGCAACGAGTCCGGGCAGATAGCAATGGTCCGGCGGGCGCGGCGCCAACGGGTTCGTTGGAGAGGGGGCAGGATTGACCGTTATCGATGGCGCGATCGTCGCCGCCTATCTCCTGGCAACGCTCGTCATCGCGCTGGTGGTGCGTCGCCGCGCGGCGCAGAGCATCGACAGCTATTATCTCGGCAACAAGAAGATGCCCTGGTATCTGCTCTGCCTGTCCGACGCGTCGGGGATGTTCGATATCTCGGGCACGATGTGGCTGACGACGCTGCTGTTCGTCTATGGCTTGAAGAGCGTCTGGCTCCCCTGGCTCTGGCCGGTGTTCAATCAGGTCTTCCTGATGGCCTTCCTCGCGCTGTGGCTGCGCCGTTCGAACGTGCGCTCCGGGGCCGAGTGGATCCTGCTGCGCTTCGGGGAGGGGGCGGGAAGCCGGCTCTCCCATCTTTCGGTGGTGGTCTTCGCGCTGTTCTGCGTGGTCGGCTTCCTCGCCTATGCCTTTGTCGGCATCGGCAAGTTCATGGAGCTCTTCATCCCGTGGGAAACGGTGGCGCCGCTGCTCGGCGGGATGACGGTCGATCCCGCGCTGGTGCCGAATATCTATGCGGTGTTCTTCACCAGCCTGGTCACGCTCTACGTCGTGCTCGGCGGCATGCCCGGGATCGTGTGGACCGATGTCCTGCAATTCTCGATCATGACCATTGCGGCGATTTTCATCGCTGGCCTCGCCATGACATTGGTTTCGCCCGAACAGGTGGTGGCTGCCACGCCCCAAGGGTGGATGAACCCATTTTTCGGCTGGTCGCTCGATCTGGACTGGCACGCGATCCAGCCCGAGGTCCAGACCAAGATCGCGGCGGACGGCTACGGCCTGTTCGGCGCGCTTTTCATGATGATGCTCTTCTCGGGGATATTGAGGAGCGCCGCCGGCCCCGCGCCGAGCTATGACATGCAGCGCATCCTGGCGCCCCGCACGCCGCGCGACGCGGCGAAGCTGACCGGTTTCGTCTCGGTGGTGCTGATGCCGATCCGCTATCTGATGATCACGGGCTTCACGGTGCTGGCACTGGTCTTCGTCGACCGGCTCGATCTCGTCTCCGGTGGGCGGATCGACTATGAGAGCATCCTGCCGGCCGCGATCCAGAGCTTCGCGCCCACCGGCATGCGCGGGCTCATCGTCACCGGCTTGCTCGCCGCGTTCATGGCGACGTTCGCAAGCAGTCTCAACGCGGCGCCGCTCTACCTCGTGAACGACATCTACCGTCGCTACGTCAATCCGGACGCATCGCAGCGCAGGATGATCTGGATGAGCTATGCCGTGTCGCTCACCGTCGTCCTGCTCAGCATGGGGATCGGCTTGTTCGTCTCGAGCATCAACGATGCCCTGCAATGGATCGTGTCGGGCCTGTGGGGCGGCTACACCGCGTCGAACGTGATCAAATGGTATTGGTGGCGGTTCAACGGCCATGGCTATTTCTGGGGGACGGTCGCCGGCATGGCCTGTGCGATGACCTTCCCGTTCCTGTTCGGGGCGCTGCTGCCCGACATGGGCTCCGTCCTGGCGCTCTATCTCTTCCCGCTGGTGATCCTGGTCGCGGGGACCGTTGCCGTCACCGTGAGCCTGATGACTCCGCCGACCGACATGGCGGTGCTCAAGACCTTCTACGACCGGGTGCGTCCCTGGGGCTTCTGGGGGCCGGTACATCGCGCGCTCGCGCAGGAGCGGCCGGGGGTGCGGCCGAACCGCAACTTCCCGCGCGACATGTTCAACATCGCGGTGGGCACGATCGTCCAGACCAGCCTGGTGGCGGTGCCCATCTTCCTCGTGCTCAAGAATATCCCCGGCCTGCTGGCGGCAATCGCGGTCGCATCCGCCGGCGGGCTGATCCTGTGGCGCACCTGGTACCGCCGGCTCGAGGACTGGCCGAGCGACATGGCGCGGTTGGACGCCGCGCCGGAGATTGCGCGATGACTCGGCGGACGGGCATGCGGTTCGTAGCCGCGGCATTGCTGCTGGCCGTCGGCGCGGGCGCGCGGGAAGCACCCGTGGCGGCCAGGCCTGGCGAGGACCTTGTCGCCTATGTCGATCCGCTGATCGGCACCGGCGGCAATGGCCACACCTTTCCCGGCGCCACCGTCCCGTTCGGCATGGTCCAGCTCAGCCCGTCGAACGACCGCAATGGCTGGAACTGGACCTCGGGCTACCATTATTCCGACGAGGACATCAAAGGCTTCGCGCATACGCATATCAGCGGGGCGGGGCTTTCGGCGCTCGGCGACATCCTGCTGATGCCGACGCGCTCGCCCTCGACCGACGCCGGCTCGGCGGAGCGGCCGGGTTCGGGCTATCGCTCGCGCTTCTCGCACGCGCGCGAACTGGCGCGGCCGGGTTACTACCGCGTCCATCTGGACGATCCGGACGTGGATGCAGAGCTGACCGCTGCCGCGCGCGCCGGCTTTCATCGCTATACCTATCGGGGCGATGCGGCACGTTATGTGGTGATCGATCCGACCCACAGCGTGGGGGACCACGCCTATCGCACCGAAGTCGAGATCGTCTCCGACCATGAGATCCGCGGCTGGAAGCGCGCGATCAGCCAGTCGTCGGGCGACCGTTCGGTCTTCTTCGTCGCGCGTTTCTCGCAACCGTTCGCCAGCGCGAGGCTGACGGAGGACGACCGCCCGGTCGAGGGGCGCGCCCGGACGGGACGCGCGATCAAGGCGCTGGTGCAATTCGCGCCGGAGGACGGGGATAGCGTCGAAGTCGCCGTGGCATTGTCACATACGGGCGAGGGCGGTGCGCAGGCCAATTTCGATGCCGATGCGCGGGGCCGCACGTTCGATGCAGCGCTGGCCGACGCCACCCGCCTGTGGCAGGAGCGCCTGTCGCGGATCACCATCGAAGGCGATGCGCGGCAGAAGCGGTTGTTCTACACCGCGGCCTATCATGCGGCGATCGCGCCCAACCTGGTCTCGGACGTCACGGGGGCCTATTATCTCGACGGCAAGGTCCGCCAGTCGAGGATCCCGCAGTTCAGCAATTTTTCGAACTGGGACACCTATCGCGCGCTGCATCCGCTGCTGACCATCATCGACACGAAGAAGGATGGCGAGATCGTTGCCTCGATGGTCTCGCGCCATGCCGAGCAGGGCCTGTTGCTGCCGAGCTGGGAGGCCGTCGGCCACGACAATCGCGTGATGATCGGCTACAGCATCGTCTCGCCGATCGCCGACGCGGTGCTGAAGGGCATTCCCGGCGTCGATCCCGAAGCCGCCTATGCGGCGATTCGCGCCAGCGCCTTCGACACGACCAAGCACAGCAACGTCTATGACGCGAACGGCATGGCGGGCTATCTGGCCTATGGGTTCGTCCCCGCCGACGTGGCGAGCTCGGTCTCCAAGACCACCGAGCAGAATTACGAGGACTGGGCGATCGGCCGCGTCGCGGAGAAGCTCGGCAAGCGCGCGGATGCCGCGCTCTTCGCCGAGCGCGCGACCGGTTGGCGCCAGCTCTATGATCCGGCCAACGGCTATCTGCTGCCGCGGCTGGCCGACGGGAGCAGGGTGCCGGTGCCGATGGACACCTGGGATACGCTGAACCGGCACTATGTCTCGGGCAATATCTGGGCCTATTCGAGCTATACGCCGCACGACATGGTCGCCGCGATCCGGCTGCACGGCGGACGCGAAGCCTATGCGCGCTGGCTCGAGGGAATCTTCACCGACACTCGGCCGATCGGTGGCGAGCAGCATGTCGACATCTCGGGCTTTATCGGCCGCTATGCGCATGGGGACGAGCCGGGGCATCACATGGCCTGGCTGTTCAATCTCGTCGGCGAGCCGTGGCTGACGCAGCGCTATGTGAACCGCCTGGTCCGGGAAATGTACGCCGATCGACCGGACGGCCTCGTCAACAACGAGGATCTGGGCCAGATGTCGGCCTGGTATCTGCTTGCCACGCTCGGCTTCTATCCGATCGCGCCGGGCGACCTGACCTATCAGATCACGGCGCCCCATCATCGCCGGCTCGAAAGCGGCAAGACGTTCTTCGTCGAGGCCGACGGCCTGACGCCCGAGAACATCTTCGTCCAGTCGGCGACGCTCGACGGCAAGCCTTACCCCTATAGCTATATCCGGCACGAGCGGATCATGGCCGGCGGCGTGCTGCGGTTCGAGATGGGGCCGAAGCCGAACCGCGCATGGGGAAGCGATCCGCGGGAGACCAGCCTAGGCGCGTTCGACGACAAGCTGCCGGCGGAAGTGCCGCATCGCGCCGCCTGGGCGCCGTTCGACTCCGATGCCGCGGCATATTTCGCCGGTTCGCGCACGGTCGTCCTGCAGACCGCCGAGCCGGGCGCGGTCATTCGCTACACCCTCGATGGCCGCGAGCCGGATGGGCGATCGCGGCGCTATGCCGGCCCGCTTCGGATCAGCCATGACACGGTGCTGAAGGCCGTTGCCCTGCGCGAAGGGCTGGCGATGAGCACGATCTTCGAGAAGCATTATGCGCGCGCCGCTACCGTCGGTCTCGGGCCCGGCTATCCGCGGATCGCCATCGCGGAGCCCGACATGCCCTATGGCCGGGCCGACGGCGCGATGCTGATCGACCAGCAGCGCGGCACCCGCTTCTATGGGGACAAGAAATGGTCGGGGCGGCTGGGCGACATCACCGCGACCATCGATCTCGGCAGGTCGCGGCCCGTCCGCAGCGTGACGATCGGCTATCTCGACGATCCAATGAACGGCATCCTCGTGCCGCGGCGGATCGAGATCTGGGCCGGAAGCGAAGCGGGGGCGCTGTCGCTGGTGGGCAGCCGCGATGTAGCCGCACCGCATGAGATCCGGCAGGCGGTCGATCGCCTGCGCATCCCCGTGCGCGGCAGCTTCCGACATTATCAGGTCCGCGTGCTTTCCGCGGGCACCATGCCGCCAGGCCTCAGCCCGCCCGGGCGAAAGGCATGGCTGTTCCTTGACGAGATCCTATTGCAATGACCGCTTCTGCCGCGGCTGCGGCCGCACATATCGCGCTGCGACGGCGCATTCCGATCGCCGATGGCTGGGTGTTTCGCCGGGCCGGCGATACGGCATGGATGCCGGCCAGCGTGCCCGGCTCGAATTTCTCCGACCTGCTGCGCAACGGCGTGATCGAGGACCCGTTCGCGCGTGACGCCGAGCTTCGACTGCAATGGATCGAGAACGAGGACTGGGAATATAGCTGCGCGTTCGAGATATCGGGCGAGGATCTGGCTGCCGACAGCGTCGCGCTGGTCTTCAAAGGGCTCGATACCTATTGCTCGGTGGCGCTCAACGGCATGCCCCTGTTGCGGGCAGAGAACATGTTCTGTGTCCATCGGGCCGAGTGCCGGGCGCTGCTGCGGCCGGGCCGCAACGAACTGGCGCTCCGGTTCAAGTCGCCGGTTGCGCCAGGTGCCGAGCGGCGCGCGCGCGAGGGCGTGCTCTACCCGGCGGAAAACGACAAGACCGCGGATCACGCCAGCGTCTATGTCCGCAAGGCGCCCTATCATTTCGGTTGGGACTGGGGTCCGAAATACGTCACGTCGGGCGTGTGGCGGCCAGTCTGGCTCGACCTTGTCCGCAAGGCGCGCATTGCCGAATTGCGGCACGAGATCGTCGACCTGTCGCCCGAACGGGCCGAGTTGGCCTTCACCGTCGAGATCGAAGGGCAGGCGGATGGCCAGGCTTGGCTGGAGCTGACGTGCGACCGGCCGGGCATGCCTATCGTCCGGCATCCCGTGGCGCTCGAGCCGGGCATGCGGTCGCACCGGATCGCGGCGACGATTGACGACCCCCGGCTCTGGTGGCCCAACGGGCTGGGCGAAGCCTGTCTCTATGCCTTCACCGTGCGGCTGGTCGACAAGGACGGCCCGATCGACGCGACGGTGCAGCGGAGCGGATTGCGCACCATCGAAGTGGTCAATCACCCCGACGCGCATGGCGAGTGTTTCTATCGCAAGGTGAACGGGCGCCCGGTGTTCATGAAGGGGGCCAATTACATCCCGCAGGACAGTTTCCAGGAAGCTGTCACGCCCGAGCGCCATCGCCAGCTCTTCCGCGACACGGCGGACGCCAACATGAACATGCTCCGCGTCTGGGGAGGCGGGGTGTACGAGTGCGATTTGTTCTACGACCTCGCCGACGAGCACGGCATCCTGATCTGGCAGGATTTCATGTTCTCGTGCACGCTCTATCCCTCGGACGAGGCCTTTCTCCAGCTCGTCGAGGAAGAAGCCATGCAGGCGGTCCGCCGGTTGCGGCATCATGCCTGCCTCGCGCTGTGGTGCGGCAACAACGAGATCAGCCTGGGTGTGGCCCATTGGGAATGGCCGGAGAAATTCGACTACTCCGCCGAGCAGTTCGCGGCGATGGTGGCGGGAAATGCCCGGCTGTTCGACGAACTGCTGCCCGATGTGGTCGCGCGGCTCGATCCGGATCGCTTCTATTTTCCGTCATCGCCCATCGGCCACTGGAACGACCCGGCCGACGATATGCGCGGCGATGGCCATTATTGGGGCGTTTGGCACGGCGAACTGCCCTTCGCGACCTATGGCGAGCGGCTGTCCCGCTTCATGAGCGAATATGGCTTCCAGTCCTATCCGCTGCTGGATTCCGTGAAGCGCTTCACCGCATCGGAGGATCGAACGCTTGGCTCGTCCGTGCTCTCGGTTCACCAGAAACATGGGCGGGGCGATGCGATCATCGGGCGTTTCGTGCGCGAGGCCTTCGGCGAACCGACCAGTTTCGAGCATTTCTGCTACCTCAGCCAGGTGCTCCAGGCCGATGGGCTGCGCGTCGCCTTCGAGGCGCACCGGCGGAACATGCCGATGTGCATGGGTTCCCTCTACTGGCAGCTCAACGATTGCTGGCCGGCAGTCTCCTGGTCGGGGATCGACTATTACGGGCAATGGAAGGCGTTGCACTATCAGGCCGCCCGCTCGTTCGCGCCGGTTCTGGTCTGTGCCGAGGCGCGCGACGGCGGCTTCCGCATCCATGGCGTGTCCGACCTGACAGAGGACCTCGCGGTCGAGCTGGTGGCCGAGCTGGTCGATTTCGACGGTGTCGTGCTGTGGCGCACGGCGCGCGAAGTCCGGCTCGGCGCGAACGAGGCACGCGAACTTCTGCTGGTCCCGGCCGACGATCTGCCGGCGCTGGATCGCGCGACTACGGTGCTGGCGTTGCGGCTGACCCGACAGGGCGAGGCGCTGGCCTCGAACATCGTCCACCCGGAGGCGGTCCACGCCTCGGCCTTGCCCGAGCCGGGGATCGAGATCGAAATCCTGAATCCCGACGTCGTACGGGTCAGCGCGCGACGGTTCGCCCGGGCGGTCCATATCGCCGCGGCTCCCCTCGATACCCCGGGATCGCCCATCAATTTCGACGACAATTTCTTCGATCTGCTCGCCGGGGAAGCCCGGGTGGTGCGGGTGCGCGACGGCCGCCGTTTCGATCCCGCGACGCTTCGCGTGACTTCGGTCAGCGACACGCACGCGACGGTGCCGGCACGGGCCGCGCTCGTGGGGCCGGCTCGGCGCGCCGCGGCGGCAGAGGGTTGAGTGGCGCGCCGGCTCATTCGCGCGGCCTTGTGGCGCGGCACCGCATTCGCCATCGCGCTGGCGTTGCCCGGCTCCGCGGCGTTCGCTCGGGCGCCGCACGCCGCGGACGCGCCCCTGGCGCTCTCGCCGCCCTTCGCGCTCAGCGTGGAGCAGCTCTTCGCGTGGGAGGCGGCCGGTCCGCTCGCCGATGCGGGCAATGTCTCGCGCGTGCCGCTCGCCGGCCGGATGGTCGATCCGGGGCCGGGGCCTGATCCCGCCGCGCGGCTGGATCCGAAGGTCCGCGTGCTGTTCGCCCCCGACGGAATGAACAATTTCGGCAACTATCTGGTGCCGCAGCCCCGGTTCAATCTCTATACCTTCACCCATTGGGCCCAGATCGACGTGTTGTCGTGGTTTGCCGGTACTGCGGGGCACAATGTGCTGATCCCGGCCCGGCCATGGGTCGACACCGCGCACCGCAACGGCGTGAAAGTGATCGGCACCGCGTTCTTCGCCCCGCTCGCCTGGGGCGGATCGGCGAAGACGCTCGAGGCGTTCCTGCGGGAGGAGGGCGAAGGGCGCTTTCCCGCCGCCGACCGTCTCGTCGAGATCGCCCGCCACTATGGCTTTGACGGCTGGCTGATCAACCAGGAGACCGACGTCTCGCCCGAGCTTGCCCGGCGCATGACGCGGTTCATGGCGTATCTGACGCGGATCGCCCCCCCGGGCATGGAAATCCATTGGTATGACGCGATGCTGCCCGATGGCCGCGTCCAGTGGCAGAATGCCTATACCGCCGGCAATGCGCCATTGCTGCAGGATGGCGCGACGCGCGTGTCGGACGCGATGTTCCTCAACTATGCGTGGACCCCCGCGGGATTGCGCGCGGGCGCGGAACTCGCCGAGGCGCGGGGGCGAGACCGCTATGCGCTGTTCGTCGGTGCCGATCTTTGGCCGGCCCGTCACAATGCGCAGCAGGCGTTCGGCAACAAGAGCTGGCTGCGCGGCCTGCGCGAGCATGGGGACGGGCCGGCCCTCGGCTCGGTCGCGCTCTTCGCCCCGAACTTCAACTTCAATGCCGGCGGGGAATTCGGCGATTTTCGCGCCAATCCGCGGGATGCGGAAGCCTTTTATGACGGCGAGGTCCGGCTGTTCGCCGGCGACGACCGCAACATGGCCGCGGGAAATTCCACGGAAGCGATGCGAACCGGCGCGTGGGAAGGCATCGCGGCGCTGGTGCCGGCGCGCTCGACGATCGCGAAGCTGCCGTTCGAGACCGGTTTCAACACCGGTCATGGCCTGACCGATTTCCGGGACGGGCGCGTCGTCGGCGGTCCGTGGCACGACATGGCGCGACAAGACCCGCTCCCGAGCTGGCAATTTGCCTATTCGCCCGCCGCGCGATTGCGGATCGGCTATGATTTCCAGCGCGCATGGCAGGGCGGCAGCTCGCTGCGCGTGGCGCCCCAGGCCGTGCTTGGCAACCCGGCCGAAGTGCCGCTGTTCCTCACGGATCTGCCGATCGATGCCCGGACCGGGCTCTCGGTGGCCGCGATCGCCGCGTCGCCGGGCTATGCGCTGCGCCTGACGATGGCCGATGGCAGCGAATCACTTCACCCATTGACTGCGAAGGGAGTGTGGCAGGAACGCCACTGGTGCCTCGGGCGGTTCGCCGGGAAAGCCGTACGGCAAATTTCGCTGGTGATTGATCGGGGGCAGTCCAAGCCGCTGAATCTAGGGAAGATAACCATCCGGGACGGCTGTTCCCCGCCGACCTAGGAAACCGGTGTCAATCGCTCGCTTCGACTGCAATAAAAGCGTTTGACAAAGGAAATGTAATCGATAACTTTGTAATCGATTACATTTGGATCGTCGAACTCGGCCGGGCGGCCTCGCCCAGGAAAGGGTCAAGGCGAACGATGGAATCGGGGAGGAAATGGCGGCTAGCGGTCAACGGGCCGCCCGCTTGAAAGGGAGAGGGGCAATGGCCTTTTGTCGCACTGTCGGGGGCGCATCCGATTCGGGTACGTTCCGCAAAGTTCTGCTGACCACCACCAGCCTCGTGATCGCCGCGGTAGCGCCGCTTGGGATCGCGCATGCGCAGGAAGCGCGGTCCGATGCGACCGCAGCCCAGGAGGATGAGGGCGAGGCCATCCTCGTGACGGGGTACCGCGCGTCGATCCAGCAGGCCTTGCGCCAGAAGCGCGACGCGAATGCGATCGTCGAAGTGATCACGGCCGAGGATATCGGCAAGTTTCCCGACAAGAACGTCGCCGACGCGCTGCAACGCGTGCCCGGCGTGGTCATCACCCGCGATGGCGGGGAAGGCAAGACGGTGAGCGTTCGCGGCCTGCAGGCCGGCCTCACGCTGACCCAGCTGAACGGCAACTATATCGCGTCCTCGGAGACCAACGACGAGGCCACGCGCTCGTTCAACTATGTGCTCCTGCCGTCGAACATGCTGTCCAGCGCCGAGCTGTACAAGACGCCGGAGGCGCGGATCGACGAAGGCGGCATCGGCGGCACCGTGATCCTGAAAACCCGGCGCCCGCTCGACCTGCCGGCCTGGTCGGGTTTCGTGACGGCCGAGGGCACCTATTCCGATACGAGCGCGAAGGTCGACCCGCAGCTTTCGGGCATGATCTCGTGGCGCAACGAGGCAGAGACCGTCGGTTTCCTCGTCGGCACCACCTGGCAGCGGCGCACCAACCGCAGCATGGAGGTCAGCACCGAAAGCTGGAACTGGTATTCCGACAACAACGCGCGGAACGCCGTGGACGTCAACGGCAAGGCACTCGATCCGCAACCGTCGAAATGGTGGGGCGGTTCGGGCTTCAACGACCAGAATGGCAAGCATTATTCGGATTTCTTCCTGCCGACTTCGGTCAATTTCGCGGTGCGTGACGAGCAGCGCGAGCGGCTGGGCATCCAGGCGACCGCGCAGCTGAAGCCCTTCCACAACCTCACCATGACCGCCAATTACTTCCGCTTCGACCTGAAGGGGGACTATGCGCTCAACATGCTCAAGATTCCGGAATGGAATCTCGCCCGCGTCTCGTGGGACGGAAATTACGGGGGCGGCAGGCTGCTCAACGGGCTAACGCTCGATCCCAGCGGCACCATCGCGACCGGCGCGGAATATCGGAAGCTCGCGGGCCGGACCTATTATTGCAACGAGGCCGAAGCCGCGGCCGGCGGAAAGCCCTCGGGCGGATGGGGCCCCGACGACTGCACGATCCCCACGCCGCAGCTCTCGGGCGGCTATAGCCGCGAGAAGGCGCTGTCGCAGACGGTCGACTTCTCGGTCGATTGGGAGAGCGGTCCGTGGCGCGCTACCCTGGTGGGCGGCCGGACCTGGTCCGAGGGCGGCCCGTCGTTGAACTTCCGCATGTCCGCCAAGCCCCGTCGCTTCGTCAACGGCGCATGGCAGATGGGCAACGGCCTCAGCGCCTGGAATCTGACCGGCACGCCATCGGCTACCTTCTCGCCGGACCTCCAGGACAATCTGCGCGCCGGCATTGCCGAGATCGATCTTGGGTCGACCGATTCCTCCTGGAAGGAAACGTCGATTTCGCAAAACTATGTCCAGGCGGACTTTACCAGGCTGTTCGAGAGCCCGTGGCTGCAGTCGATCCAGGCCGGCGTCAAGTATCGCGACGGCAAGGTGCACCGCAATACCGGCAACACCTTGTGGTACTGCCCTGGCACGACCACGCGCTACCAGAATGGTTGTGACGCCCAGGCATCGGTGGCGCGTCCGGAATATTTCTATGCCAAGGCGCTCGGCCATATCGAGGGCGGCTTCAACGCCAACGTCTTCCCGGGAATCGATTTCCCGGCCTATCTCGCGCAGCTGAAGGCGCGTTACGGCGACGCGGTTCGCTACGAGGAGCCCGACTTCATCTACAATGTCGGCGAGAAGATCCTCTCCGGCTACACCCAGCTCAACTTCAAGGCGGACCGCATCCGCGGCAATATCGGCCTGCGCGTCGCCCGGACCAAGCAGCATGCCGAGTCGACCGACGCGATCGAGCGTTTCCTCGACTATTTCGTGGACGGCCCGGGCGGCACCCCGCAGCCGTGCACGACCGAGCCGGGCTGCGAGAGCGGCTTCCTCAAGAATGAGGTGAAGGAGAAGACCTTCGAGCTCAACACGCTGGACAAGACCTATACCGACTTCCTGCCCAGCCTGAACTATGCCGTCGACCTGACCGACAGGCTGGTGTTGCGCGGCGCCGTTTCCAAGGTGATCTCGCGGACCGGCTACACGGATATCGCCTTTCCGGGCGCCCTCAACTTCGTCTCCCAGGAATATAGTTCCGATCGCAGCGCGGCGGGCGGAAGCACCGATCCGGGCTGGAGCGGATCCGGCAGCAACAAGGACCTGAAGCCGTTCGAGGCATGGCAATATGACGTCGGGCTGGAATGGTATTTCCACCCCGGCTCGGTCGTGGGCGTCGGTCTGTTCCGGAAGGACGTGAAGAACTTCATCGTGCCGGTGACTCGCGACCAGCAGCTGACGATCGGCGGCAATACCGTGACCGTCCGCAATTTCTCGACTTCGGCCAATGGCCGCAACGGCGTTTCGAAGGGTATCGAGGTCTATGCCCAGCACACGCTGGACTTCGGCCTCGGCTTCCAGGCGAACTTCACCTACAACGATACCAACATGGCGGCCGTCATCCTGGACGGGAAGGAAATCGCCAGGTCGCCGCTCGTCGGCAGCGCGAAGACCCAGCTCAACGCCACCGTCTTCTACGAGAGCGACAAGTTCCTGGCGCGCGCCTCGTACAACCGCCGCGGCGAGCTGGTGGGCGGCCTGCACAACGGCCTCAGCATCTATTCCGAGCCCTATCAGCAGGTCGATCTGAACGTGGCCTACAACATCACCAAGCAACTGGTGTTGAGCGCGTCGGTGCTGAACCTGACCAAGGAGGAACAGCGCGCGCACCTGGGCAAGGACACCAAGGCCCGGCTGTGGACCAACAATTATTCGGGCCGTATCGTCTATGGCGGCGTGACCTATAAGTTCTAGGCCGGTCATCCAGTCTCCTCGCGTCCGGCGGGCGCGGGGAGGCCCCCGGCGACAGAAGCGCGGCTCAACGGGTGGAGGGCCCGGATGCCGCCGCGGCCCGATGGGGCGGCATCATGGGCTGGACGATCGGCGATCATCTTTGAGGCATGGCCGTCGGTCGATGCCATGAGGGGGAACTTTGCAGCGATGAGCACCGATAACCGGATCAGGAACATCGTCGTCGTGGGGGGCGGCAGCGCCGGCTGGATGGCGGCGGTGGTGCTGGCCACGTATCTGGGGCGCGGAGCCTCCGTTCGCCTGATCGAATCGGAGGAAGTCGGCATCGTCGGAGTGGGCGAAGCCAGCGTTCCGCACATGAAGACGTTCAACACCGAGATGCTGGGCATCAAGGAAGCGGATTTCGTCGTCGAGACCCAGGCCACGTTCAAGCTCGGCATCCAGTTCAACGACTGGGGGCGGCTCGGCGACAGCTATGTCCATGGTTTCGGAAAGATCGGCCAGGGCATCGGGCCGTTGCCGTTCCATCAATTCTGGCTGAAGCAATATCTTGCCGGGCGCGCGGCAGAGATTGGCGCCTATTCGCTACAGACGGTGGCGGCCCCGTTGAACCGGTTCATGCCTAGCCCGGCCAATGCACCGGAGGGCTCGCCGCTCGCGGACATCGCCTATGCCTATCATTTCGACGCGAGCCTGTATGCGCGCTTCCTGCGGAACCTGTCCGAGCGCAGGGGCGTGCAGCGCACCGAGGGCAAGATCGTCGAAGTGATCCAGCGCGCCGACGACGGTCTCGTGGAAGCGGTCGTGATGGAAAGCGGCGAGCGCATCGAGGGCGAGTTGTTCGTCGACTGCTCGGGCTTTCGCGGCCTGTTGATCGAGCAGGCGCTCGAGACCGGCTATGCGGACTGGACGCATTGGCTGCCCTGCGACCGGGCGATGGCCGTTCCGTGCGAGAATGTCGGCCCGCTCACGCCCTATACGCGCGCCACTGCGCTCGGGGCCGGCTGGCAATGGCGCATCCCGCTGCAGCATCGCTGCGGCAACGGCTATGTCTATTCCAGCCAGCACGTCAGCGACGATGAGGCCGCGGCGACGTTGCTCGCGAACCTTGACGGAAAGCCACTCGCGGATCCGCGCCCGCTGCGCTTCACCACCGGCATGCGCAGGAAGTTCTGGCACAAGAACGTCGTCGCGGCCGGCCTGGCCGCCGGTTTCCTGGAGCCGCTGGAATCGACCAGCATCTATCTGGCCCAGTCGACCATCCAGCGGCTGATCGGCCTGTTCCCGAACAAGGATTTCGATCCGCTGCTCGCCGAGCGATTCAACCGGGAATCCGCGTTCGAATGGGAACGCGTGCGCGATTTCATCATCCTGCACTATCATGCGACCGAGCGCGCCGACACGCCGTTCTGGGACCATTGCCGCACCATGTCGGTCCCGGCGCCCCTGCAGGAAACCATGGCCCTGTTCCGCAGCGATGGCCGCTATTTCCGCAATGGGGAGGATTTCTTCGCATTGCCGAGCTGGGTGCAGGTGATGCTGGGCCAGCGCATCGTGCCGCACGGCTATCACCCGATCGTCGACGAGATGCCCGAGCACCAGCTGGCCGAGTATCTCGAACGGACGCGCGCGACCTTGGCGAACTGCGTCGGGGCCATGCCCTTGCACCAGGCATTCATCGACGAGCACTGCAAGGCGCCGCCGGAGCTGGCGCAGGCCGGCGCAGCGCCGCACATGGTCAAGG
>ERZ781399.801-NODE-801-length-31079-cov-8.349794_pt1 | contig 31079 bp, 31 predicted proteins | sample MGYA00511014_ERZ781399 | MGnify/ENA primary metagenome ERZ781399 (study PRJEB29847, sample SAMN06458254) | wastewater metagenome | isolation source: Wastewater bioreactor | place: South Africa: Cape Town | study: EMG produced TPA metagenomics assembly of the...
CCGCCAAGTTCAGGTTGTTGATCGAGGTCTGCAACTTCTGCCGCGCCGCCGCCGATTGCTGCTCGGGCGCCGTCAGCGACGAGGCCGGCAAGCCATTGGGCAGCCGCCCCGTCGCCGTCGCCGTGCCCTGCGCCGCTCCCTTGGCCGCGAACCAGGCCGGGCTGAAGGCATGCTGCGCATGCGCGGGGTGGGCGAACGCTCCGGTCAGTGCCAGCGCCGCGATCGCCGCCGCCATCGGCGTACGCCGCCATGCGGTGTAGCGCGCGGATCGGATTGAGAACGTCACACGGGACGAAGCGACAGGCTGGACGGGCACGGACATATCGGGTCGGATCCTAGACAGATGAATCAGCTCGGGCGCGCAAGCCGCGCACCCCTATGTCCGTATAGACGCCACCCGAAAAAAAGATGGAACAGAAACCCGCATGAATTTTTAGTGACAGGTCACCCCAGCATCACCACATTCGCCACGCGGCGGACATGGGCGGCATAGAGTTGCTGGATGAGAGCGATGGCCTGGTCCGTGTCCTTGATGGTGAAGCGGCCGCTGATGCGTTGGCGGGCAAGTTCGTCGCTCATCAGGATCACGCGGCCACTGCGATAGCGGTTGATCTCGGCCACCGCATCGGTCAGCGGCGTATCGTGGAAGACGATGTATCCCTGGCGCCATCCCGACGGCGCGGCCGGCCCCTCGCCCATGGCCGCGAGCGTCCGGCCAGCGCCGTACGAAGCCGACTCGCGGGCGTTCAAGGTCAGGACACCGTGGGCATGGCGCACCTCGGCCCGGCCCTCGGTGCACAGCACCCGGGTTTCCTCGTTGGCCAGATGCCTGACCTCCACGCATCCCTCCGCGAGCTGGATACGGCCCGATCCGGCCTGGATTTCGAGCGGCGCCCGGCCATCGCTGCGGATCTCGGCCTCGCCGGCGATCAACTCGACCCGCAGGGGATCGGCCTGCCGCACCGTGATGCTGGTCTGGGTATTCAACAGCAGTTGGATGTGCGCGTTCAGGGCCACGCTGAGCTGTTCGCCCACGGCCGTGCGATAGTCCGCCCCCATCTCGGACCACGAAGGCCACAGCCCCAGGGGCGGATTCACCATGCCCACCACGCCCGCGGCCGTGGCGACCGCGGCGCCGACGAACCATCGGCGGCCCGGCGAGACCGGCCGCGCCATCCGCGCCGCCGGGATCCGGCGCCGAACCGTCTGCAGGACTTCGCCCATTTCGCGCCACTCCGCGCTCGCCCGCCGCCACATCTGCGCATGCATGGCGCTCTGCGCGCACCAGCGGCGCAGGGCCTCGGCATCGGCGGTGGTCGGACGGCCGACGGCCAACCGCCGCGCCCAGGCGCGCGCCTGCTGCAACACGACGTCGACACCGTCCGCGCCGGGATCGTTCATAGGGTCTCCTGCCGTCATACCGTGGAACTTGGTGTCCATGTTTGTTTTTCCTTCTTCTTATAGACGTTTGGAGACACGGATATGCGCACGCTTTTCTGCGGGATCTGACAATTTGTTGCCATCTCCGCCGAAACGGCCCGAAGCGGCCCCCACCGTCTCCTCCGCCATTTCCATATGGCGCGCGCAGGATTCGTGCGCGGCCTGCAATTCCCGGCTGATCAAGCGCGTGGATACGCCCCAGCGCTGGGCCAGTTCCTTCAGCGTCAGGCCATCGACCCGCGCGGCGTAGAGTATGTCGCGCTGCCTGGCCGGCAAGGCGGCCAGGGCATCGGCCGCACGCCCCAGATCGAAGCGGGCCTGCGCCACCTGCGAAGGACCGGGCGCGGGATCCGCCAGTTCGTACAGGTCGGCCACTTCGTCGGCGCTCAGGTAACGCTGGGTGCCGCGCAGCCTGTCGATCGCGGCATTGACGGCGGTATGCAGCAGGTAGGCCTGGGGATGCCTGACCTCGTTCAAGCCCTCGCGATCCGCCAATTGCACATAGGCATCGTGCAGCGCATCGCTGGCCAGTTCCACCGACCCCAGGCGCCTGGCCAACTGTGCCTTCAGCGTTTCGTAGCGCTCGGTAAACAGCCGCTTCAGTTCTACCAGGCCGCGCCCCGTCATGACGCGCAAGCCTTCAGGCGGCCCGCCTGGTGCGTCACCAGCAGTACGATCGGCTGGGCCAGCGCCGGCGGCGGCTCGACTCCCAGTCGCACCCCTTCCAGGCTGGCCTCGATGCGGGGTTCGAGTTCGGCATGCCCCTGGGCCGCGGCCTTGACCCGCCGCAGTTCGCCGGAGCCGCTGACGTAGGCGCTGATGGCCAACCGGTACTGGCCGACCACCAAGCCGGCATCGGCGCAAAGAATGCTGGTGGCCACGCGCTGCACCCGGCCGTAGAAAGCGCCATGAAGCGCGCCCCCACCTTCGCCCGGCGTCGTGGGTGGCGCCGGCGGCTCGACGGGCACGATCACGAACGCCCCGGTCGAGGCGAACCTGGCCTGCATCCCGGTTCCCTGCAACAGGGCGGCCAAGGCGGCGTCAGGATCCAGGCGTCCGTGGATGGCGGTCGATCGCAAGTGGGCCACCTGACCGGCGTCGTACAACACCGACCGCCCTGTCGCGCGGCTGTAAGCCTGCAACGCATCGTGCAGGGGCTGGCGGTCGATGGCGAACGCGGCAAGCTCGGTCCGGACAGCCGTGCCGGCCGCCTGCGCCGCGGCGGCGATAGGGGCGAAGCCGCAGCAGAACGGCCCCAGGATCCAGGCAAGCAACATCATGCGCACACGGCGGGCGCGCGGACGACGGGCTGACAGGCGGGCAACGGCAGGCAGGACATTCCACCCCAAACGCGGCTGTTCTTCAGGGGCCGCACGGCTGGACCGGACATGCGGCAAGGCCGCCGCATCGTAGCCGGCAAGCGTGACAGCGGGATTACATCCGAGTTACCGCGCCGGGCAGCTCCAGCGCCACGAACACCCTCGCCCCCCTTCGCTGCACCAGCAGCGCCGCCGACCCGTCCGCCTCCGCTACCGCCTCGGCCAGAGCCGCGAGCGTCCCCACCGGCTGTCCGTTGACCGCCAGGATCACATCCCCCACCTCCATGCCCGCGCGCGACGCCACCGCGTTGACCCGCTGCACCAGCAGTCCCGCCTCGACGCGCAGGACCTGCAGCTCCTGCGGCAACAGGGACCGCACGACCATGCCCAGCGGCATCGCGAGATCCGGCGGCGCAGTAAGGGCCGGCTGGGAAGGCGTCTCGAAGCGGTCGATGGGCACTTCCATCGTCACCCGCTGCCGGTCACGCCAGACCGCCATCGGCACGATCTCGCCGGGTCTCAGCTCCGCCACGAAGATCAGCGCGTCGGCCGACTGCCGGACCTCGCGCGTCCCTACCTCCAGGATCACGTCCCCGGGCCGCAATCCGGCCCGGTCCGCCGCGCCGCCCGACTCGACGTAGCTGATCAGGGCGCCGGCGGGCCGGTCCAGCCGGAAGGAATGCGCCAGCGCTTGGCTCACCTCCTGCACAGCGACGCCGATGCGGCCCCGGGTCACGCTGCTGCCCGCCTGCAACTGCTGCTTGATGCGCATCGCCACGTCTATCGGGATGGCGAAGGACAGCCCCTGGTAGCCGCCGCTGTTGCTGTAGATGCGCGAATTGATGCCGATGACCTGGCCCCGCAGGTTGAACAGGGGGCCGCCGGAATTGCCGGGGTTGATCGGCACGTCGGTCTGCAGGAACGGCATGTATTCGGCGCCGGGCAGGACCCGGCCCTGGGCGCTGATGATGCCCGCTGTCGCCGACTGGCTGAAGCCATAGGGCGCGCCGATGGCGACCACCCAGTCACCGACCTCCGATCGCTCCGGATCGCCGATCGCCACCACCGGCAGCCCCGTCGCCTCGATCTTGAGCAGCGCCACGTCGGCCACCGGATCGAGGCCGACCAGCCGCGCCTTGAACTCGCGCCGGTCCGCCAGGCGCACGTTGATGTCCCGGCCCTGCGCCACGACGTGGGCGTTGGTCAGGATGTAGCCGTCTGCGCTCACGATGAAGCCCGACCCCAGGCTCCGTTCGTCGACCTGGTCCCGTCTCGGAATCCCTCGCCGGCCGTCGACCATGGCGGGCCGCGGCGCGAGACCGCGCACGACGCCTATGTTGACCACCGCCGGGCCATAGGTCTTGACCAGTGTCGAGAAATCGGCCGCCGGCAGCCAGGTCGCCGGCGGCATGCCGGCACACGCAGACAGCGTCAGGACGACGGCCAGCAGCGGCCCGGTAAGGCGAAGGCCGCCCGGCAGCCTAGCCCTTGGCCACAAAGCTGAGTTCCAGTTGTAGCACCATGGGCTGGCGCATATCCGGCGGAGGCGGCTCGGACAAAGGCTGAGCAGTCAGCAGCGCGCGCAGGTCCTCGTCCGCCTGGGGCTGTCCCAGCGACGCGAACTCCAGCCGTTCGACCTTGCCCGCCTGCCCCACCCAGACGCGCACGATCAAGGGCGCCGGCGGCACGGCCGGCCCTTCCTGCAACATGCGCTCCTGCATCCAGGCATGCAGCCGCTGGACCGTCTCGCTGTCGGGGTCGCTCAGCCAGGCCTGGAACTGATTGCCGGTCATCTGCGCATAGCTGATCCAGTGCTGCGGTACGGGTTGCGCGGGCGCCTGCGCTGCGGCGGGACTGCCCGCCGCCGTGGTCAGCCCCAGTCCCAGAGCGCCGGCGAGGCGCAGGAGGCGCTCCCAGGCGCGGGCGAACGGGCCGCCGCGCCCGCGAGAGCTGGATCGATTCGGAGAAGAAGTCTGTGCCATGGTCGACAACGCGCAAGAGTGGGAAAACGGCGTCAGCCGCACAGGATGCCGACGGCCAGCGTGGCTGCACGGGCGGCGGGCGACTGGTTGGGGGCAAGCTGCGGAACGTCGCTCTGGGTGAAGGCAATGCCGTTGTCGCGCAGGAAGGCCTTGACCTGTTCGGCGGAAATCGCGCGCACCTGCGAGGGCCCCTGCATCACGGCACCGCCGGATGCGCGGCTCAGCATGCCGGTGGCCGCGCCCGGCCCTCGCGCCACGCGCTCCACCACCACGCCGGCCACCAGTCCGTCGCCGCGCAGCACCGCGCTGCCGCTGGTGCCCGGCTTGACCCCCGATATCAGGTTCAGGTCCTCGCCGCCCGGCACGGTCAAGGCATTGCTCAGCACGCTGCCACGCTGCGGCATGCGCTGCAGCACGCTGTAGGCCTCGGCGAACACGCCCACGCTGCCCGCGGCCGCCTGGGCATGCTCGGGAAAAGTGGCGCTGAGGTAAGGCACCAGATCCGTACCCAGCACGGCCAGGTCGCGCTCGCTGCCAAGGGCGCGCACGCGGGCTTGCGCCACTCTGCCGTCCTTGACGACCAGGATGTCCCGGCAGTGCTCGATGGCATGCCGGGCCGTCAGCACGTCGCCCTGCGGGTTCAGGAAGACGCCGGTGGCATGGGTTTCCATCGCGGTCGACAGCCGAGGGGAAACGGCGGCCTGCCCCCAGGCAAGCGGGGATACCAGCGCGGCGCATGCCGCCATGGATGCCGCGCGATGGCGAGCTGCCATGTCCACGCGCCCTCGTCGTTGAAAAATCAGCCGCACAAGGTGCCTCTGGGTGATTGCCGGAATATGTCGGTCGTTCCGTTCCTTCTATCCAGACGGAAATCGGCCGCCGAAACCACCGGTTGTCACAAAAATTTCACACGACGAAGAGGAAGGCGAGGCGTCAGCGGTCCGCGCTCAGCAGGCGGCGCATATAGCAGGCATCGGTGCCATAACCGTCGAGCTGGCCGGGATCCGTCGCCACGGGCTCGAAACCCAGCGCGGCCCAGTAGGGCCTGGCCGGCCCCAGCGATACCAGCGTCGCGCAGGCCAGGCCCGACGTACGCGCGTGGCACAGTCCGGCACTGACCAGGGCGCGGCCCACGCCTCGGCCGGCGGCGGCGGGCGCCACCGCGCAATCGTGCAGGAACCAGCTGTGCGCCCCGGCGGGCAGAGCCCGCAGCGGGACATTGAGCTGCGGCGGCTCGCCCAGCGTCCAGGGATAGGACACCAGGTAGCCCAGCAGCCCGCCGTCGCCGCGCGCGATCCAGCAGGTGCGCGGCGACAGGTCGATGCGGTTCAGGAAGAAGCCCGCATCCTCGAGCAGGTCGAAGCCGGCATAGGCCTGGGCCTGCACCACCAGCACGGCCTCGACGTCGGCCGGCTGCATCGCCTGGACGGCGAAGTCGGCCGGAAATCGGAGGGAGCCGGACATCAGATCCCCTGCGCGTGCACCTTCTCCACCGGCGATTGCAGCTTGTTCAGCGCCGACAGATAGGCCTTGGCCGCCGCCACGACGATGTCGGGATCGGCGCCCACGCCATTGACGATGCGGCCGGAGCGGGACAGCCGCATGGTGACCTCGCCCTGCGACTCGGTGCCGGTGGTAATGGCGTTGACCGAGAACAGCAGCAGTTCGGCGCCGCTGCGGGTATGGCTTTCGATGGCGTTCACCGTGGCATCGACGGGCCCGTTGCCCTGCGCCTCGGCCACCACCTCCTTGCCGTTCTCCGAGAACACCACGCGGGCGTGGGGCCGCTCGCCCGTCTCGGAGCGCTGTGCGAGCGCGACGAAGCGGTAGGCCCCCTCCCCGGCCTCGCCCTGCTCGCCCGATACCAGCGCGTGGATGTCTTCGTCGAAGATCTCGGACTTGCGGTCCGCCAGGTCCTTGAAACGCGCGAAGGCCTCGTTCACCGCCTGCTCGGAATCGAGCTCGATGCCGAGTTCCTGCAAGCGCTGCTTGAACGCGTTGCGCCCGGACAGCTTGCCCAGCACGATCTTGTTGGCCGCCCAGCCGACGTCCTCGGCACGCATGATCTCGTAGGTCTGGCGGGCCTTGAGCACGCCGTCCTGGTGGATGCCCGAGGCATGCGCGAAGGCATTGGCGCCGACGATGGCCTTGTTCGGCTGCACGACGAAACCGGTGATGCCCGACACCAGCCGCGAGGCCGGCATGATCTGCGTGGTGTCGATGCCCACGTCCAGGCCGAAGTAGTCCTTGCGGGTCTTCACCGCCATCACCACCTCTTCGAGCGAACAGTTGCCGGCGCGCTCGCCCAAGGCGTTGATGGTGCACTCCACCTGGCGGGCACCGCCTATCTTGATGCCGGCCAGCGAGTTGGCCACGGCCAGGCCCAGGTCGTCGTGGCAGTGGACCGACCAGACCGCCTTGTCGGAATTGGGAATGCGCTCGCGCAGCTTGCGGATGAACTCGCCGTATTGCTCGGGCACCGCGTAGCCGACCGTATCGGCGACGTTGATGGTGGTGGCGCCTTCGGCGATCACCGCTTCCAGCACCCGGCACAGGAAGTCCGGATCCGAGCGGCTGCCGTCCTCGGGCGAGAACTCGATGTTGTCCGTGTACTGGCGCGCGAAGCGCACCGCCAGCCGGGCCTGTTCGAAGACCTGGTCGGGCGTCATGCGCAGCTTCTTCTCCATGTGGAGCGCGCTGGTCGCGATGAAGGTGTGGATGCGCGCGCTGTTCGCGCCCCGCAGCGCCTCGCCCGCCCGCGCGATGTCACGGTCGTTGGCGCGCGCCAGCGAACAGACGGTGGAATCCTTGATGGCCAGCCCGATGGCCCGGACCGATTCGAAATCGCCATTGCTGGCCGCGGCGAATCCCGCCTCGATGATGTCCACGCGCAACTTCTCGAGCTGCTTGGCGATGCGGACCTTCTCCTCGTGCGTCATCGACGCGCCGGGGCTCTGCTCGCCGTCGCGCAGCGTGGTATCAAAAACGATCAGTTTGTCGCTCATGGCTATCTCTCCTTCCAAGAGGGGATTTTACCTCCCCACAACAAAGCGGCCCGGCTTTTCAGGCCGGGCCGCTTTTTTGCCAGGAACGCCTGTCAGAGCGTGGAGGGAGACTTCCTACTCTTCTTCCATTTCATGCCCCACATCACGTAGCCGGACAGGCCGTAGATCACGAACAGCGCGAACAGCACGATGGGAGGATCGCTGGAAATGAAGACGAAGGCCAGCACCACCAGCAGGATGGTCCAGAACGGCACGCTGCGTCCCAGCGCAAAGGACTTGCCGCTGAAGAACGGTGCGTTCGACACCATGCTGACGCCCGCGTAGACGGTCAGGCCGAAGGCCACCCAGGGCATCCACAGCTCGCGGATGGGCAGCTTGTTGTCGACGGCCAGCCAGACGAATCCCGCCACCAGCGCCGCCGCCGCGGGACTGGGAAGCCCCTGGAAGAAGCGCTTGTCCACCACGCCGACGTTGATGTTGAAACGGGCCAGCCGCAGCGCCGCGCCGGCCACGTAGATGAAAGCCGCCAGCCAGCCCCACCGCCCCAGGCCGGTCAGGATCCATTCATACATGACCAGGGCCGGCGCGACGCCGAACGAGGTCATGTCGGACAGTGAGTCGTACTGTTCGCCGAATGCCGACTGGGTATTGGTCAGGCGCGCGACGCGCCCGTCCATGCCATCGAGCACCATCGCGACGAAGATGGCGATGGCCGCCGCCTCGAAGCGGTCGTTCATGGCCTGCACGATGGCATAGAAACCGGCGAACAGGGCCGCCGTCGTGAATGCGTTGGGCAGCAGGTAGATGCCGCGGTGGCGATGCTCCAGATCTTTCACGACTGGACTCCGCCGGAAGAGGGATGGTCGAGGTGCACCCACGTTGCAATGCCCCCCATGGAATAAGGAGAAAGAGTGGTTTTGAGCATGGGGTGAAGGTTAACCGAAGCCGTGCTGGCAGGCCAATTGCGCGAGGCTGGTGCTGGAAGCTCGCACCAAGACCAATTTCCACGAAAAAACCCAAATGGTCCACTTTTTACGGCACTTTTCGAGATACGTTGAAACTCCGTTTAATCCTGGATATCCCTGACTCTCCGGGCCGTTTTCCGATTCCCTTTCTATTGACTTGCAAAACGCCGCACTGCTAGATTGGTACAAACATAAAAACCATAGTTGTACCAATTGGAGACAGCATGCCCCACGTAGAATGGCACGGCGGTACCGAGCACTGGACCACCAAGGGCGACATCCGCCTGTTCCTCTGGCAGAAACCGGCCGCCAGCGATGTCCCGTTCGCCGGCACGATCCTTTTCGTGCACGGCTCGTCCATGGCTTCGCAGCCCACGTTCGACCTGTCGGTCCCCGGCAGGCCGGACTCCTCCGTCATGGATTGGTTCGCCCGCCGGGGTTTCGATACCTGGTGCATGGACAACGAAGGCTACGGCCGCTCCGACATCGCCAACGGCGCCGACGATCTTGCCGCGGGATCGCAATACATCCTGGCGCGCAACGGCGGCAAGCCGCTGTTCGTCTACGGTATCTCGTCGGGCGCGCTGAAGGCGGCGCTCTTCGCCCAGCGGCATCCCGAGCGCGTCGCCCGGATCGCGCTCGACGCCTTCGTCTGGACCGGCGAAGGCAGCCCCACCTTGAAGGAACGCGCCAAGAAACTGCCTGAGTTCCAGGCCAGGACGCGCCGCCCCATCGACCGCGCCTTCGTCCACAGCATCTTCAACCGCGACCACCCCGGCACCGCCGACGACGCCACCGTCGAGGCCTTCGCCGACGCCATCCTGACCCTGGATGACTCCATGCCCACGGGCACCTACGTGGACATGTGCTCGAAGCTGCCGCTGATCGACCCGCGGCGCCTGCGGGTGCCGACCCTGGTCATGCGCGGCGAATACGACGGCATCGCCAGCTTCGACGACCTGATGCGCTTCTTCGAGCAGCTTCCCGACATGGACAAGCAGTTCACCGTCATGTCGGGCATCTCGCACGCCAGCTTCCAGCAGAAGAACTACCTGCGCGTCTATCACATCCTGCACGCCTTTCTCACGCTCCCCGAAGCCCGATACGGAGGTTGACTCCATGAAGCGCATCCACGGCATGGCATGGGCAGCGCCGCTGCTCGCACTTTCGCTGCACGCAGGGGCGGCCGAGACCTATCCGGAACGTCCGGTCAAGGTCATCGTCCCGTTCGAACCTGGCGGTTTCACCGATGTCGTGGCGCGCGTCGTCACCCAACAGCTCAGCAGCGCGCTGGGCCAGTCCTTCATCGTCGAGAACAAGCCCGGCGCCGGCTCGACCATAGGCACCGACTTCGTGGCCAAGGCGGCTCCCGACGGCTACACCCTCGAGATCGTCTCGACCAACCACGTCACCAGCCACCGGCTGTACAAGAACCTGGACTACGACCCGATCAAGAGCTTCACGCCCATCTCCAAGCTGGCGGACAGCCCGTACGTGCTCTTCGTCAATACCAAAGTGCTCGTCCAGTCGGTGCAGGAACTCATCGCGCTGTCCAAGTCGAACGGTGCCCACATCCGCTACGCATCGTCCGGCAACGGCAGCACGCAGCACCTGATGGGGGCGCTGTTCCTGGCCAAGTCCGGGGCCAGGCTCGAACACGTCCCCTATCGCGGCAGCGGCGGTGCCATGAAGGACCTGGCGGCGGGCTTCGTGGAAACCAGCTTCGCCGCCGTGTCCAACGGCCTGCCGCACGTCAAGAGCGGCAAGATCAAGGCACTGGGCGTCACCAGCACGCGCCGCAACGCCCAGTTGCCGGACGTGCCCAGCCTGGCGGAAGCGGGCGTCCCGGACTACGACGCGGTGGTATGGCTGGCGCTGCTGGGACCGGCGGGAATGCCCAGGCACATCGTCTCGCGCCTGAACGAGGCGGTACGAGCCGGACTGTCCAAGCCCGAGGCGCGTGAGGCCCTGGCCGGGGCGGGCGTGGACGTCGCGGTATCCACGCCGGAAGAGCTGGCGCAATACATGGCGCAGGAGAACACCATGTGGGGCGAAGTCATCCGCGGCCTGGAGATCCGGATCGATTGACGGCGGGTTTCCGCTCCGGCTGAAGTTTGCGCCTAGACGAATGCCGCCGCGTGGTCGCGCGCCCACTGCGCGAACGCGCGGGCCGGCCTGCCCGTGACCCGTTCGACGGCATCGGTGACCGCGGGCGCGGTCGCAACCGACTTCAACGCATAGTCGAGCAGACGTTCCGCGACCTCCACCGGCGTGCCGGCCGGCCGCGCGGCCAGGGCCTGCTCCCGCGTCAACACCTCGAAGCGCAACGGTTTGCCTATGGCTTCGGCAATGGTCCGCACCTGCCCGGCCTGGGTGATGACAGCCGGCCCCGTCAACGCATAGGCATGACTGTCGTGCGCGGCATCCAGCAGTACCGCCACCGCCACCGCGGCCACGTCGTCCTCATGGATGGGATTGCGCTGCGCATCGGGATACGCCGCCCGCACGACGCCTTCGCGCCGGATCGTGTCGGCCCAGGCACAGGCATTGGCGGCGAAGCTGTCCGGCCGCAGGAAGGTCCACCGCAGCCCCGCTTCGCGCACCGCCGCTTCCGCGGCGGCATGGCGTGCCGCGATGGGATTGATGCGCGGGTCGGCCTTCTGGGTCGCGGCCGAGGACAGCAGCACGACCCGCCGCACTCCGGCCTCGCGGGCCACCCGCGCGATCGATCCGGTGCCGGATGCCGGCGTGAACAGGAACAGGCGATCGACGCCCTCGAACGCATGCGCCAGGCTCTCGGGCGCGGACAGGTCGCCCGTGCAGGCTTGCACGCCGGCGGGAAACCCGGCGGCCGACGGGTCCCGCGCCAAGGCCCGCACGCGCTCGCCGGCCTGCGCAAGACGGCGCACCACGCACCTGCCGACGTTGCCGGTCGCCCCGGTCACGAGGATCATGACGGCCTCAGCGGCACAGGACGCTGCGCAGCGCGCGGCCGATACCGGCGTTGTCGCCACCGCGCCAGGCCACGACGCCGTCGGGCCGCACCAGCACGGTCTGCTGTTCGCCCGCGTGCAGCGGCGCTGTGGACTTGACCGGATACGCCTTCAGTTCGATGCCCAGTTCGCCTGCCGCGGCGCGGGCCGCCTCGGCCCCGCCCGGCACCGCCGTGAAGACCATGAACCAGGGCCCCAGCAGGTGGCGGGGCGAGACCTTGGCGCCGTCCACACCCTCCAGTTCGACGAAAGGCACGCGGGCGCCCGGCCGCCCCGAAGCTTCTGCGGGATGCTCGAAGCGCTGGTCCTCGGTGCCCGGCTCGGGCACCAGCGCGCCGTTGGGCGGGCAGATGTAGCCGAACAGCAGCGTGGCGTGGTCCAGCGGCGCGCCGATGCGCTCGGCCAGCGTATCGATGCGGCGGCGCTCGGCCAGGTTGGCGACCTGCCAGTTGCAGACTTCTTCCGCATAGGGCTGGCGTTCGATCTCGTAGCTGTCCAGCAGCGCGGGGCCGGCCTTTCCCTGGATGACCGCCGCCAGTTTCCAGCCCAGGTAGTAGCCGTCCTGCACGGCGGTGTTGCCGCCCTGCCCGCCAGTAGGCGGCATCACGTGCGCGGCGTCGCCCGTCAGCAGCACGCGTCCGGCCCGGAAGCGATCGGCGATGCGATGGCCGTAGTCGTAGCTGACCGTGCCGATGATCTCGAAGTCGAGGTCGGGCAGACCGGTCATGATCTTGATGATCTCGCGCATGCCGGCCTCGTCGCGCTCGGGATCGGCGGACATGTTGGCGACCCACTCGTTCTTGTAGTCGGTGCTGACCAGCACGCCGGCGCCATCGGGCAGCGCCGGGTTCTGCAGGTAGTGGATGACCATGGCGTTGTCGCCGGCCCATTGGGCCAGGTCGGCCTTGAAGCGCACAGCGGTGACCGACTTGATGGCGCCCAGGCCGTGCGTGCCTATGCCCAGCCAGCCGGCGATGCTGCCGCGTATGCCGTCGGAGGCGATCACGTACTTGGCGCGTACCGTGCTGGCCTGCTCGGTTTCCATGTCGCACAGCGTCAGGTCCACGCCCTTGTCGTCCTGGGCCAGCGATTCGCAGCGCGTCTTGAAACGCACCTGCGCCCCCAGCTCCTGCGCCCGGCGCAGCAGCGCCTCTTCCGCCCGCGCCTGGCTGGCCATGCCCGGACGCTCGGGCGAGAACATGGAGAAATCGGGACGGTGCGCGACGTGATCGTAGAGCACCTTGCCGGTCAGGCTTTCCGAGACGACCGAGGTGATCGCCGGTTTGCCCGGCGGCATGGCCTTGTGGATGGCCTCGGCCAGGCCGGCCGTGCGCAGGGCTTCCATGGTGACCGGGTTGGCGCCGCGCGCTTTCGGCAGGATGGAGGTGCCTTCGCGGCGCTCGACCACCAGCGCCTTCACGCCGTTCATGCCGAGGAAGACCGCGCTGGAAAGACCCGCCAGGCCGGCGCCGACGATCACGACGTCGATATGTTCTGTACTCACGATGTAACTCTTATGAAAAGGTTGGATGTGTGGAAGATGGACAAGTCCGGGACCGACGGTCAAAGAGAGGCGCCTTTCTCCCAGAACACCACGCGGCCGCGCAGCTCGACGACGATCCGATCGCTGACGAAGCCGATCGCGCCCAGCGTGGCGACCACGGCGAAGGCCGATGCGGTATCGAAATACGATGCCGAGCGCGCGATCAGGTAGCCCAGGCCCTGCGAATCGCCGATGAACTCGGTCACGGTCATCACGATCAGCATGATGGGCACCGCCACGCGCAGGCCGGTGAACACGAAGGGCAGCGCGCTGGGCACGATCACGTCGGTCAGCAGCCGCCAGCGGCCGGCGCCGGTATTGCGGGCCAGCCACTCCATCTTCGGCGCGACGGCGCGGGCGCCGGCGTAGCAATGCACGAAGATCGGAAAGAAGCACTCCAGCGCCACCTGGGCGATGCGCGAGCCCGCGCCCAGGCCCAGCAGCAGGATGATGACCGGATACAGCGCCAGCTTGGGCACCGGATAGCCGAAGGTGACGAACGGGCCCAGCGCGGCATCCACCACCCAGTTCCGGGCCGCCACGAAACCCAGCAGTCCGGCCACCAGGAACGAGATCGCCAGCCCGGCGAAACCGCGCGTCAGCGTGATGGCGGCGTGCTCCAGCAATTCGCCGTCCTCCAGCAGTTGCATGAAGCTCTGCCCGATGACCTCCAGGCCCGGCGTCAGGCGCGTGCCGTTCACCGTGGCGTAGAGCTGCCAGGCGCCCAGCACCGCGGCCAGGCCCAGCGCCTTGAGCACCGGACTCGACAACAGGATGGCCGACAGGCCCCGGCCCGCGGACGTGCCCGGCACCGCGCCGGAAACCGCACGGGCCGCGCGGATATCGGCGTCAGCCATGGCCGGCTCCTCCCGCATCGCGGCCGCCGCCCAGGACCCGCGCCACCCGTTGCAGCACGGCGTTCGAGACCACGCCGCACAGCGCGACGGCGACGATGCCCGCGTACATGGCACCGTACTCGCCATCGCGGTACGCCTCCATCAGGCCGGCACCCAGGCCGTTGGAATGCCCGACCACTTCGGTGGCAACCATCAGGACGAAGGAAATCATCAGGCTGATGCGCACGCCCACCAGCGCACGCGGCATGGCCGCGGGCACCACCACCTGGAAGAAGGTGCGCAGCTTCGAGGCGCCGGCGTTGCGCGCCACCCAGAGCAGCCGCGCGTTGATGCCCAGCGCGCCGTTCATCGCGTTCAGGTAGGACGGATAGAAGGCGCTGATGGCGATCACGAGAATGCGCGATTTGTCGGTGAAGCCCAGCAGCACCGCGATGGCAGGGAACAGCGCGATCTTGGGAATGGGATGGGTGAACGACTGGGTCAGGTCGAACAGGTCGCGGAACACGCGCGAAACGCCGGCCAGGAGACCGAGCATGACGCCGATGGCGCTGCCGATGAAAAAACCGCTCAAGGCGCGGTAGAGGCTAGGCCCGGTCTGCGCGGCCAGGTCGCCGCCGCGCGCCAGTTCGACGAAGGCCCGGGCGATCTCGATGGGCCCGTAGATGTAAGCGGGCAGGACGCCCACCATCGTCAGGGCTTCCCACACCGCCAGGACCAGCACCGTGAACAGGCTCGATATCAGCCAGGTCCGTTCGCGCGAGGCGCCCAGCAAGGATTGCCGGCGCATCAACTGCGCGGCCATGCTGCCCGACGTGCTCATCGCCCGGCCTCCGCCATCGCGGGCGCGCTCCGGGCCGATTCGCGGCGCAGCACTTCCCACAGATGCGAGCGATATTCGAGGATGCGCGGATCGGCCTTGGTTTCCGACGAACGCGGCCGGGCGAGCTCGATGGCGCAGTCCTCGACCACGCGGCCGGGCGAAGCCCCCATCACGACCACCCGGTCCCCCAGGAAAATGGCCTCGTTGATGTCGTGCGTGATGAAGACCACCGTCAGGCCCGAGGCCTGCCACAGCCGGGTCAACTCCTCCTGCATGACCTCGCGCGTCTGCGCATCGAGCGCGCCGAAGGGCTCGTCCATCAGCAGCACGCTGGGTTCCATCGCCAGCGTCCGCGCCAGCGCCGCGCGCTGGCGCATGCCGCCGGACAGCTCGCCGGGATAGGCATTGCCGAACCGCGCCAGACCGACCATGGCCAGCAGTTCGTCAGCCCGCGCATGCGCCTCGCGCCTGGGCGTGCCGGCCACCTGCAGCGGCCAGGCCACGTTGGCCCGCACCGTGCGCCACGGGAACAGCATGGCCTCCTGGAAGACCATGCCGCGATCGCGGCCGGGACCGGTGATGGGCCGGCCTTCGATCTCGACGCTGCCCTCGGTCGGGAACTCGAAGCCCCCCAGCATGTGCAGCAAAGTCGTCTTGCCGCAGCCGCTGGGGCCCAATATGGTCAGGAACTCGCCCTTGCGGACAGCGAGATCCACCGCGCTCAGCGCGTTGACGACATGCTTGCCGCGACGAAACGTCTTCGTCACCCTTTTGACTTCTAACAAGAGAACTCCTCGAAGCCCCCCCCCACATGCCCCTGAATCCAACCCAGGGCACAGCGGATCTGGCTTTGCCAGTCCGCCAGTGCCGCCCCCTCGAGGGGGCCCGCGCAGCGGGTAGGGGGTGGGGTTACCCTGGGGTGGGCTACTATTTCATCAATGAATAGCCCGGCATCACCAGCTTGGCGGCGGGCTGCAGCATGGACGGCGGCAGGAAGCGGGAGGCCGCCATGTCCTTCATCGTGGCGTCGAACTCGGCCAGCGAGACCGAACCGTCGGGACTGCGTCCGCCGTCGGCGCCGGCCTTGGCCGAGAACGGCGTCACATACTTGGCGGCGATCAGCTTCGGATAGGCCGCGTCGCGGTTGGCCGACCAATTGGCCAGGGCCTGCTGGTAGTCCTTGCGCCATGCGCAATAGGCCTGGGGATGGGCCTTGATGAACTTGGGCGAAAAGAAGATCAGCAGGCTGGGCTGGCTGGCGCCGCCCGTGGCCTGGAACGGCGTCATGATGGTCTCCACGCCGCCCGTGGACTTCGCCTTGAACAGGAACTGGCGGGCCAGCCAGGCCACGTCGATCTGGCCGTTGCGCAAGGCCTGCTCCTGGGCGGGCGGCGGCAGCGACACGAACGAGACGTCGTTCGGCTTCATGCCGGCGCGCCGCAGCGCGCTCTTGACCCAGTATTCACTAATGGTATTGGGTCCGTAGTAGCCGACCTTCTTGCCCTTGAAGTCCTTGATGTCGCGGATATTGCCGCTGGACAGCGACGCGAACGCGCCTTCGTTGTCGGCCTCGTTGACCTGGACCAGCGAGGCGACCGCCCGCGCATCGATGCCCACATGCACCGCCGCCACCAGCGAGGGAAAACTGATCGTGCCGGCATCGATCTGTCCGGCCTGGAAAGCCGTCATGCGGTCCGTCGAGGTGAACTCCGTGACCTGCATGGTGTAGAACTTGCCATTGCCGGGATAGCTGGCCTGGTCCGCCCACAGCAGCGCCAACGGCTCCTCGCCGCCGCCGGTCGTGCCATAGCGGATGGCGGCCGGCGGGGACTTGGCCGCGGACAGGTCCACCGCCGCGCAGGCATCGCCTTCGGCGGCAAGCGCAGGCAAGGCAGCGGCCGACAGCGCCAGGATCGACAGCATCCGCGTAGCGCAGATCGATGAAGGAAAAACACCAAGGGATAAAGCCGGCATCGCAGATCTCCTGGATCGGATGGAATGCAACAGGATGCATTCTGCGATTTTTTATTTGATACAGTCAAATAAAAATGAGCTGGAGTTTTCCCTAACGACATATCCTAAAATTCTGGGGAAACCTCTTTATTTCCCAATAAATCAAAGACTTTACGCAACACAACCGACCTTGAATCCGCCATCAATTAAATGATTAAGTCAAATTTCAAGACATGGACCGCTAATCCACCAACTGCCGGGCCCGGGCAATGAAGCCATCCAGGCGGGCGTAGACGACGGCAAGCTCGCTCTCGGGCAGGTCCCCCACCACGTGCCGATTGCGGGCCGCCGCCGCATCCGCCAGGCGCCGGCGCATGCCCTCGCCTTCCCCGGTCAGCGTCAGCACGGTCTCGCGGCTGTCTTCCTCGCCGCGCCGGCGTTCGACGAATCCGCGCTCGACCAACCCGGACACCGTCCGGCTCATCTGCCCGGCATCCAGCATCGCGTGGTAGGCCAACTCGCCGATGGAGACCGGTTCGAACGCCCCCAGCAGCGTGACCGCCAGCCATTCGACCTGCGAGAGCCCGTATTCCGCCGTGGCGAACTGCACCGCGCTGCGGGTCAGCACCCGGCTGAGCGCGTTGACGCGCGGCGCCAGCAGGCCGAAGCGATGGAAGGAGAACTCCTTGAGATGGGACACGCCGCGGCCGCCGGCCGCCGGCTCACGCCCCGGCGCCTCGGCGCGCAGCCACAGGAACTCGCGCACCTCGTCGGGGGTCGGCCGACGCCCCGCCAGCGTGGGCAGCAGCCTTTCGTAGTAGCGCAGGCGGATCGCATGATCCCGGCGCGCCCCACCCTGGGTCGCCACCAGGCTGCGCCCGGCGAAGCGCCCGAAACGCCGCATCTCGCGCACCAGGAACTCCGCGATCCGCAGCAAGTCGGGCTCATGGACCGCATCGAAACCGGCGAACCGCAGCTCCGCTGCCCGGCGCGCGCCCTTCGCGCGCCGCTGCGCACCCTCTCCGCCCAGCACCTGTGCCCGCTGGGCTTCGGAAAAATCCTCGAACGCGGACTCGAACACTTCCCACATTTCGAGCACCGACAACACGAAACGGGCATCGTCCGGCGACGCCGACGAGGACGCCGGACTGTACAGCCCGCCCATCTCCAGGTCGGCGGCCCAGTGGTTGCCCGTGGCGAACCCCCGGCACACGGCATCCACCCGCTCCGCCGGCGCACCCAGGTGGCGGAACAGGTCGCCCATGAAGGCCATCAGAGTCTTCTCGCCGTCGCTGAACCGGGGACCGCCGGCGGGGGCCCCCGCCAGGCCGCGCTCGATCAACGCCCTGACCGCCTGCGCCCGCGACGCGCCCGCCATGTGCGCGTCGCGCCAGGCATCGATGGCGGCCGCGGACGGCTCGTCCAGGCGCATTTCGAAACGTTCGGTCTTGGCCATGCCGATTACCTCCGTAATTTGTACGGCATTCTACCGTATTCCTTACGGGAGCCGCCGGAACGGGACGCGAGGTGCCACACCTGTGGACTTCGCTGACAGTTTTGTCATTTCCCCGTCAGCGATTTGTTACCCGGCAATTTCTACAGTGGGCTGACCAACGAGGTTGTCCATGTCCATTTTCCAGATACAGACCGCCAGACGGAGGCGGCGCGGCGTCTCTCGCCTCTTCGCATGGCCCGGTCTGCTCATCGCCGGCGCCCTGGCCGGCTGCGCCGTGGGGCCGGACTACGTCCGCCCGGCGCCCCCGGATGACGCCACCAACCAGGCTGCGTTCAAGGAAGACGGCGCCTGGCGCACGGCCATGCCCAGCGCGCCTGACCCCGACCAGCCCTGGTGGCGGGCCTACGGCGACAGCCGCCTGGACACGCTGCTCGAACAGGCCAATGCCGCCAACCAGACGCTGGCGCAGGCCCAGGCCCAGTACCGCGCGGCCCAGGCCCTGGTACAGGGCGCGCAGGCGGCCTACTTTCCCGTCGTGGGCGCCAGCGCCTCGGCCCAGCGCGCGCGCACCGTCAGCGGCGGCCGCAGCACCCTGGGCAACGGCCACGCCTGGTCGATCAATGCGTCGTGGGAGCCCGACTTCTGGGGCAGCGTGAGCCGCGGCGTGGAGTCCGCCGCCGACAGCGCCCAGGCCAGCGCCGCCGACCTGGCCGCCGCGCGGCTTGCCGTGCAGGCCAGCGTGGTCAACGACTACCTGCAACTGCGCATCCTGGATCGCCAGCAGGCGCTTTATGCGCGCACCATCGAGGCCTATGGCAAGTCCCTGCAACTCGCGCAGGCACAGTTCCGCGCCGGCGTGGCGACCCAGGCCGACGTCTCGCTCGCCGAAAGCACGCTGGCCGCCGCGCAGGCGCAGGCCATCGACGTGAACCTCACGCGGCGCCAGCTCGAACATGCGCTGGCCGTGCTGCTGGGCCGCACCCCCTCGGACTTCACCCTGGCCGCGAACGACGGCGCCGAGCTGCCCACGCTGCCGGTCGTGCCGCCCGGCCTGCCTTCGCAACTACTGGAGCGCCGCCCCGACATCGCCGGCGCGGAGCGTCGCGTGGCGGCCGCCAACGCCCAGATCGGCGTGGCGCAGGCGGCGTTCTACCCGAACCTGACGCTCAATGCGTCCGGCGGCAATACCGGCATCGGACTCGGCCTGGCAAGCTGGACCGCCGCGCCCGGCAAGGTATGGGCGCTGGGCCTGGCGCTGGCCGGGAACATTTTCGACGGCGGCGCGCGCAGCGCCGGCGTGGCGCGCGCCCGGGCCAGCTTCGACGCGGCCGCCGCCACCTACCGCCAGACGGTGCTGAACGGATTCCAGGAAGTGGAGGACAACCTGGCGGCCGTCCATGCGCTGCGCCAGGAATACGACGCCGACCTGCGCGCCGTCCAGGCCGCGCGGCGGGCCGAACGCGTGACGCTCAGTCAGTACCGCGCCGGCACCGCCACCTATACCAGCGTCATCACCGCTCAGGCGCTCGCGCTCACCAACGAACGCAACTCGCTACAGGCGCAGGGACGCGCCCTCGCCTCCAGCGTCGCGCTGGTGAAGGCCCTGGGCGGTGGCTGGACCACCGACCGGCTGCCGCGCGACACCGCCGCGAGCCGCCAGGAAATCGCCGCAGATTCGAAGGACACGCATCATGAAGATTGATCACGACCAGGCCCCCGGAAACGCGGCGCCGGTGGCCGGACATTCCGGCAAGACGCGCTTCAAGACCTGGGGACTGGCGGCGGTGGCCGCCGCCATCGCGCTGGCGGTCGCTTTCCCGCCATGGCAGGCCCAGTCGCAGGAGCCGCCGTCCGGCGGTGCCCGCGCGGGCGCCACCGCCAAGGTGCCGGTGCATACGGCGCTCGTGCGGGAGATGGACATGCCGGTCGCGGTAACCGGCATGGGCACGGTCGTGACCGTCGCGTCGGTGACCGTGCGCACGCGCGTGGACGGCCAGCTCGACCGAGTGGAGTTCAAGGAAGGCCAGGACGTCAAGGCCGGGCAGGTGCTGGCCCGCCTGGACGCACGCACCTACGAGGCGCAGTTGCAGCAGGTCCAGGCGCAGCGCGCCCGGGACGAGGCCCTGCTGGCCAACGCCAGGGTGGACCTGCAACGCTACACGGAACTGATCCGCGACGAAGCCACCACGCGCCAGACGCTGGAGACGCAGCAATCGCTGGTGCGCCAGCTCGAGGCTACGGTGCGCAACGACGCCGCGCAGGAGAACCTCGCGCGCGTGAACCTGGGCTTCACCACCATCGCCTCGCCCATCTCCGGCCGGATAGGCGCGCGGCTGGTCGACCCGGGCAACATCGTCCACGCCAGCGACGCCGGCGGCCTGCTGGTGGTGAACCAGATCGATCCGATCGCGCTGCAGTTCACCCTGCCGCAGGAACAGTTCCAGGCGGTGAACCGCGCCATCAATTCGGGCCGCGCGCTCCAGGTACAAGCGCTGGATCCGGGCACGCGCGAGGTGCTGGCCACGGGCGAACTCACCCTTTTGAACAACCAGATCGACATCGCCACCGGGACCATCTCGCTGAAGGCGCGCTTCGCCAATCCGCAGCACAAACTCTGGCCCGGCCAGTCCGCCAATGCGCGGCTGGTGCTGGGCGACGAGCCGCACGCGCTGGTCGTGCCCAACTCCGTGGTCCAGCGCGGCCAGGACGGACTGTTCGCCTACGTGGTGGACGGGCAAGGCAAGGCGCAGGTGCAGCCGATCGAAGTCCGCGGCGCCGACGGCAACCTGACGGTGGTGACCAAGGGCTTGCAGGCGGGCCAGCGCGTGGTGTCCGACGGCCAGTACCGCCTGACGCCGGGCGCCGACGTGGTGGAAGCCCGCCAGGGGAACCCGGCATGAACATCTCGGAAGTCTTCATCCGGCGCCCCATAGGCACCACCCTGCTGGCGGTGGCGCTGCTGCTGATCGGGATCGCGGCCTGGCCCCTGCTGCCGGTGGCTCCGCTGCCGCAGGTGGACTTCCCGACCATCCAGGTCACGGGCCGGCTGCCGGGCGCGAGTCCGGAAACCATGGCCTCGAACGTGGCCCAGCCCCTGGAGCGCCAGTTCTCGCTGATCCCGGGCCTGACGCAGATGACCTCGACCAGTTCGCTCGGCCTGTCGCAGATCACGCTGCAATTCGACCTGGCGCGCAACATCGACGGCGCGGCGCTGGACGTGCAGTCGGCCATCAACGCGGCAACGGGCCAGCTCCCGAAAACGCTGCCGACCCCGCCCACCTTCCGCAAGATCAACCCGGCCGATTCGCCGGTGCTGATCCTGGGCGTGCAATCGAAAGTGCTGCCACTCACGCAGGTGGACGACAGCGCCGAGAACATCCTGGCCCAGCAGATCTCGCGCATCCAGGGCGTCGGCCTCGTGACCGTGTTCGGCCAGCAGAAGCCGGCCGTGCGCATCCAGGCCGAGCCCGCCAAGCTCAAGGCGCTGGGCCTGAGCCTGGAGGACATACGCGGCGTGATCGCCAACACCACGGTCAGCGCGCCGACGGGCACCATAGACGGGGCGTCGCAGGCGTTCAACGTCTACACGAACGACCAGCTCTTCAAGGCCGAGCCCTGGAACAACGTGGTCCTGGCCTGGCGCAACGGCGCGCCGATCCGCGTGCGCGACATAGGCGTGGCGGTCGACGGCCCCGAGAACGCCAAGGTGTCCGCCTGGGCCTTCGCCGGCCCCGCGGCCGACCGGGACAACGACATCGCCAACGGCCGCACCATTCTGCTGGCCATCACCAAGATGCCCGGGGCGAACGTGATCGAGACGGTGGACCGCATCCAGGCCGCCATGCCCACGCTCAAGGCCAGCATCCCGCCCAGCATCACCGTGAACACGCTGGTCGACCGCACCCAGACCATCCGGGCCTCGGTCAAGGACGTGGAATTCACGCTGCTACTGTCCATCGCCCTGGTCGTGGCCGTCATCTTCGTGTTCCTGCGCAACGTGGCGGTCACCCTCATCCCCAGCCTGACCGTGCCGCTCGCCATCCTGGGCACGTCCGCCGTCATGTACGTGGTCGGCTACAGCCTGGACAACCTGTCGCTGATGGCGCTGACGATAGCCGTGGGCTTCGTGGTGGACGACGCGATCGTGATGCTGGAGAACATCTACCGGCACATCGAGGACGGAATGCGGCCCTTGCAGGCCGCCTTGCAGGGATCGCGCGAGATCGGCTTCACCATCATCTCGATCTCCGTCTCGCTGGTGGCGGTATTCATTCCCCTGCTGCTCATGGGCGGCATCGTGGGCCGCCTGTTCCGCGAGTTCGCGGTCACGGTCACCATCACCATCGCGGTGTCGGTGCTGGTCTCGCTTACCGTCACGCCCATGCTGTGCGCCAAGTTCCTGCACAACGAGGACAAGGACGACGAACCCGGCGCGCCGCGCCATCCGCATCACGGCAGGCTCTACATGTGGTTCGAGCACGGTTTCGAACTCCTGCTCTCGGGCTACCGCCGCGGCCTGGAGGTGGTCCTGCGCCACCGCTTCATCACCCTGCTGAGCTTCATCGCCACCGTGACGGCGACCGTGACCCTCTACATCATGATTCCCAAGGGCTTCTTCCCGCAGCAGGACACAGGCTTCATCTTCGGCTCGGCGGTCGCCGGACAGGACACGTCGTCCGAGGCCATGCACGGACGCATGCTGGCCGTCGCCGACATCGTGCGCCAGGACCCCGACGTGACGGCCTTCGGCATGCAGGCCGGCGCCAGCACCTTCAACTCCGGCAACATGTTCATCGGCCTGAAGTCGGTCGACGAGGGCCGCGCGGCCACCGCCGACCAGGTGATCGCCCGGCTGCGCCCCAAGCTGGCGAAGGTGCCCGGCATCACCCTGTACATGCAGGCCGGCCAGGACATCAACGTCGGCGGCCGCATTTCGCGCGCGCAATACCAGTACACGCTGACCGACACCAACCTGGAGGAACTGAACGCCTGGACGCCCCGGATCGCCGCCAGGCTGCGCGAACTGCCCGGGCTCGCCGACGTGACCTCGGACCAGCAGAATGCCGCCCCCACCGCGCTGGTCACCATCGACCGCGAACGCGCCTCGAGCTACGGCATCACCCCCGCGCTGGCGGATGCGACCATCAACGACGCCAGTCACGTTTCGATCTCGTATGCCGTCTTCTGCTTGAAAAAAAAAATACATCACCCAGCTCAACAGCTATTTCGTGGTGCTGGAAGTCACGCCCGCCCTGCAGAAGGATCCGCGGCTTTTCGACAACCTCTACCTCACCTCGCCCATCACCGGCCAGCAGATACCGCTGTCCACCTTCGTGAAGATCGACACCACGCACACGGGCTATCTCGCGGTGAACCACCAGGGCCAGTTCCCGGCGGCGACGATCTCGTTCAACCTGCAGCCCGGCCATTCGCTGGGCCAGGCGGTCGAGGCGATCCAGCAGGCGCAGGCCGAGATGGGCGTGCCGCCCACGCTGCACGGCAACTTCCAGGGCACGGCCCAGGCCTTCGGCGATTCGCTGCGCACCCAGCCCTACCTGATCGCCGCCGCGCTGGTGGCCGTCTACATCGTGCTGGGCCTGCTCTACGAGAGCTACATCCATCCGCTCACCATCCTGTCCACCCTGCCCTCGGCCGGCGTGGGCGCCTTGCTGGCGCTCATGGCCGGCGGCTACGACCTCAGCGTGATCGCCCTCATCGGCATCATCCTGCTGATCGGGATCGTCAAGAAGAACGGCATCATGATGGTGGACTTCGCGCTGCATGCCGAGCGCGACAAAGGGCTGTCGCCGCGCGACGCGATCTTCGAGGCCTGCCTGCTGCGGTTCCGCCCCATCATGATGACGACCATGTGCGCGCTGCTGAGCGGCCTGCCGCTCATGCTGGGCCACGGCGCCGGCTCCGAGCTGCGCCGGCCCCTGGGCTACGCCATGGTCGGCGGCCTGCTGCTGTCGCAGGTGCTGACGCTGTTCACCACGCCCATCATCTATCTGTACCTGGACGGCGCGCACTACTGGTTCGAGCGCAAGAAAGCGGCCTGGAAGGCCCGCCACGGCCGGGCCGTGACAACACCACCGGCGCCCACTACGATAGGTGAACCATGAAAGTGCTGATCATCGAAGACGAGCGCAAGATCGCCGACTACCTGTACCAGGGCCTGACCGAGCAGGGCTGGACGGTGGACGTCGCGCACGACGGCATCGACGGCCAGCACCTGGCCGTGCACTACGACTTCGACGTGATCGTGCTGGACGTCATGCTGCCCGGCCTGAACGGCTTCGACATCCTGCGCTCGTTGCGCGCCGTGAAAGGCACGCCGGTGATCATGCTGACCGCGCGCGACGGCCTCGATGACCGCGTGCGCGGCCTGCGCGAAGGCGCGGACGACTATCTGGTCAAGCCCTTCTCCTTCATCGAACTGCAGGCGCGCCTGCAGGCGCTCACCCGGCGCGGGCGCGCGCAGGAACAGACGCTGCTGCGCGTGGGAGACCTCGCCATCGACCTGATCCGCCGCAAGGTCACGCGCGCGGGGCAGCGCATCGACCTCACGGCCAAGGAATTCGCGCTGCTGGAACTGCTCGCGCGCCGGCAGGGCGAGATTCTTTCCAAGACCGCTATCGCCGAGCTGGTCTGGGACATGCACTTCGACAGCAACACCAATGTCGTCGAAGTGGCCGTCAAGCGTCTGCGCGCCAAGGTGGACCTTCCCTTCGGCACCCCGCTCCTGCACACCATACGAGGCATGGGCTACACGCTGGAGGAGCGCGATGCCACTTGACGGCGAGCCGGCACCCGCGCGAGCCGACCCGGACGAGGCATCCCGCTCGTGGCCGATTTCCGCGCGCCTCGCGCTGATGTTCGCCGCCACCGCGGTGGCCATCTTCACGCTGATGGGCGCAGCGCTGTACCGGGTGCTGGACCGCGAGCTGGACCACTACCAGAGCGAACAGATGCAGGGGCGGCTGGCCGACCTGCGCTACCTGCTGGAACATGGCCGCTCGCCGCAGCTGGCCAGCCGTGCGACGGCCAAGATGGAGGACATGGAGCGCAGCGACCCCCATACCCGCTACTGGCTGTGGAGCGCCGACCCCCGGTACCGCTACGGCGACGACGCCGAACGCCTGGCGCGGGAGGTCGACCCCGACGGCCGTATCCGCGTGGTGCCCGACGCGGCCGGCCAGGAGAGCTACGCCATGCTGGGCGCGCAACTGCCCGCCAATGACGTGCGGCCCGCGGTGCAACTGATGATAGGCATGGACGCCGGCGCCATCGCCGGCACGCTGCGCAACTTCCGTACCGCGCTGATGGCCCTGACGCTGGCCGCGGCGCTGCTGGTGGCGGCGCTGGGCTACTGGATCGCGGTGATCGGCCTGAAGCCGCTCAAGCAGCTCTCGGCCGAAGCGCAGCGCATCGGCCGCAACCGCGGCGGCGAGCGCCTGCGCCTGCCCGTCCTTCCCGCGGAACTGCTCGACCTGGCTGCCTCGTTCAACGCCGCGCTCGATCGGCTCAACACCGCCTACCAGCAACTCGAAACCTTCAACGCCGACGTGGCGCACGAACTGCGCACGCCGGTCGCCAACATGATCGGCCAGACCCAGGTGGTGCTGTCGCGCAGCCGCGGCGTGCCCGAACTGCGCGAAGTGCTGCAATCGAACCTGGAAGAACTGGAGCGCCTGCGCGGCATCGTGGCGGACATGCTGTTCCTGGCCCGCGCGGAACAGGGCGAGCGCGCGCACGACCTCGTGGCCGTGTCGCTGGCCGGGGAAATGGGCAAGATCGTCGACTTCTTCGACATGGTGCTGGACGACGCCGGCATGCGGGTCCAGGTACAGGGCGACGCGCAGGTGCGCGTCCAGACGCCGCTCCTGCGCCGGGCACTCAGCAACCTGCTGCAGAACGCCATCCAGCATTCCCTGGGCAGCAGGCTGATCTCCGTCCGGATCAGCCTGCGCGACGGCGCGATGGCCGAACTGGCGATCTCCAATGCCAGCGATCCGATTTCATCCGAGCAACTGCGGCACCTGTTCGACCGCTTCTATCGCGTGGACGACGCGCGCCACAACAGCGGCGAAAGCCACGGCCTCGGACTGGCCATCGTCAAGGCGATCGCCGCCATGCATGCCGGCGACGTACTCGTGAGCCAGGCCAACGGACTGGTCACCATCACCCTGCGCCTGCCCGTGGCGGCGTCGCCGCCTTAAGGTTGGCCTAAGCCGGCGGCCGGAGAATGGATCCGTCATCGAGCAGTTCCTCAATCAAGGCTTGCGACTTTTGCCTGTGCCCGGCGCACGAGGAGGTTCACCATGAAGACGACCACGTTGCTTCAAACCGCAGCCGAACGCAACACGCGCGGCGCGCGGAAATGGCCGGGGCATGCCGCCGCGGCACTGCTGGGCGCAGCGCTCCTTGGCGGCTGTGCCGTCGTGCCGGCCCCCGGCTACGACTACGAATACGGCGACGTGGTGACCGCCAACGTCGCGCCGCCCGTACCCTACGTCGAGGCCGTTCCCGTGGCGCCGTTCGTCGGCGCCGTCTGGGTGGGCGGCTACTGGGACTGGGCGGGCGGCCGCCATGTCTGGTATCCGGGACACTATGAGCATCCGCGGCCCGGCTGGTCCTATCGCCAGCCGGGCTGGACCCACGGATCCGGCGGGCAATGGACGCTGCACCGCGGCGGATGGATGCACGGTCCCCGCCGCTGACAGGCGGGCCCGGCGTCAAGCCGCGTCGATGCGCACCTTGCCCGAACGGACCAGATCGGACACCGCCTTGACCTCGGCCAGCAGGCTTTTTTCGAGGTCCGTGGGCGCGCCGCCAACGGGAATGAAGCCTTGCTCCACCAGTTTGCCGCGCACCTCCCCATCGGTCAGCGCCTGGTTGATCGCCCGGTTGAGCCCGCCTATCGCCGCCGCCGCGGTGCCCGCCGCGACATAGGTGCCGAAGGCGATCTCGGCCACGAAGTCCGCGATGCCCGCCTCCGCCACGGTGGGCACGTCGGGCAGGCGATCCAGCCGGTCGGCGCTGGTGACCGCCAGCGCGCGCAGGCGGCCGGACTTCACGTGCTGCTCGGCCGCCGCCACCGTCGCGAACACCAACTGGATCTGGCCGCCCAGCAGGTCCGTCATCATCGGCCCCGTGCCGCGATACGGTACGTGCAGGATGTCGATGCCGACCTGAGAACGGAAGCGCTCCGTCGCCAGGTGCTGCGGCGTGGCATTGCCCGGCGAACCGAAGGTCAGCGTGCCAGGCTTGCTCTTGGCCAGTTGCACGAACTCGCCCAGCGTCTTCGCCGGCACACCGGGATTGACCGCGACGAGATAAGGCGAACGGGCGATCATGCATACCGGCGCCAGTTCCGCGCCGATCTGCGACAACGGACGGCTGTAGTAGCGCACGGACGGCACCAGCCCCGAGAACAGCAGCGTGTTGCCGTCGCGATCGGACTTGGCCACGTACTCGGCGCCGACGATGCCGCTGGCCCCGGGCTTGTTCTCGACCACGACCGGCCGGCCCAGCAGCTTTTCCAGCCGGTAGCCGATCGCGCGTCCCAGCACGTCGGTCCCGCCGCCGGGCGGAAACGGCACCACCACGTGCAGCGGCACGCTGCCGCCCGCGCCCTGCGCGTGCCCCTTCCCCAGGTAGGCCGAGGACGCCAGCGCGGCCATCGCGCCCAGCATGTGTCTGCGTTGCATGTCTTGTCTCCTTGCTTGGTATGGTGCGGGCCGCTCAGGCGGCCCGGCGCGTACCGCCGGGCCCCAGGAAGTCCCTGAGCGCCGCCGCGGCAGCCGTCACGCCCTCCACGGGCAACATGTGCTTCTGTCCCGGCACGATCCGCAGCGCGGCGTGGGGAATGGCCCTGGCCAGTTCCTCCGCCATGCGGGGCGTGGAGCCGGTATCTTGTTCACCCGTCAGCACCAGGGCCGGACAGCGGACCAGCGGCGCCGCCTCGGGCAGGACGCCATCCGCGCCGGCGAAGATGCGATAGGCCGCCAGGAAATCCTCGCGCCGGTTGGCCAGCAGACGCTGCCGGATCGCCTCGACACGGTCCGGCACCGCTTCGACGAAGGCGGGCGAGAACCAGCGCTCGACGGATGCCTGCGCGCCCTCCGCCTCGTCCCCGCCCTCGGCCTGCTCCAGCCGTGCCCGCACCGCGCGGCGCTCGGCTTCGGTACGGCGAAAGACCGTGCTCATCAGCACCAGCTTCCCCACTTCGCCAGGATGGCACGCAGCGAAACGCCCCGCCACCAGCCCGCCCATCGAATATCCCACCACGCAGGGCTGGCGCAAGCCCTCCGCGCGCAGCACCTCGCCCAGTTGCGCCACGTACCGGTCCAGCCCTACCTCGCCCGCCGGCAAGGGCGTGCCGCCGTGTCCCAGCATGTCATAGCGGATCAACTCGAACTCGCCGCCCAGCGCCCGCGCCAGTTCGTCCCACATGCCCAGGTCCAGGCCCACGCCGTGGATCAGGACGACGGGCGTCCCCGTACCGCTGCGGACCACGCGGGTCGGCCAGGTCACGAGGCCTCCTTCCCGGCCGGGTCCAGGCCCATCTCGCGCATGTCCTGGTAGCGGTCGCCGATACGGTGGTGCGGCCGGCCGCCCACGCTGGCGCCCAGCGCGACGACGACTTCGTCCGCCGCCGGCGCATCGGCGATGGTGGTCTGCACCGTCAGGTAATGGGACCGCATCCCCTCGTCGTTCTTGTGCATCATCGGCACGACGATGGGACATCCCATCGCGCCGCGCGAGTTGGTGAAACTCAGGTAGCTCGTGCCGCCCACCGCGTTCCGGTACTTGTTCCCGAACCGCAGCGTATGGATCAGCGCCGAGGCATGCTCGACCTCGCCATCGGCGCCGACCACGGCGGCCTTGCCATAGCCCTCCACGCGATCGCCGGATCCCGTGTACTTCAGGATTTCCCCGACCAGCAGGTCGCCCAGCGGCGGCGCGATGCGCAGGATCTCCGGCCGCAGGTCCTCGGTAAAGGGCTTGCCCGCCCACGGATTCTTCAGGACCGCGGCGCTCAGCACCATCAGCAGGGGCCGCCCGGCCTTCCTGCCCCCTTCCACCCGCGTTTCCTCGACATACGAAACGACCTTGCGCACTTCCAGCGTCATGCGACCTCCTTCTTGTCCTGGGGACATGGTCGCCATGGCGTCGCCTTTTGCCAAGCCAAATTTGTGGAAATAAAATTCGGAAAACCTGAATTTCCAGCCAGCATGGACCCCTTCAAGATCCAGCACCTGCGGCAGTTCGTAGCCGCCGTCGACAGCGGCAGCTTCCTCGCGGCCGCCCAGGCCACCTTCCGTTCCCAGGCCGCCGTCTCCGCCGCCATGGGCGATCTGGAACGCCAGGTGGGCGCGCCCCTGTTCGAGCCCGGCAAGCGGGCCCGCCCCACGCCGTTGGGATGGAGCCTGCTCCCCTTGTTCCGCGAACTGCTGGCGATACACGACCGCGTCCGGCTGGAAGCCAACGAACTGGCGCAGGCGCGCCACGGCTCGGTGTCGCTGGCGGTCATGCCTTCGCTGGCGGATGAATGGCTGCCCGACATCCTGGACCGCTACACCCGCCAGTTCCCCCAGGTCCGCTTGCGCGCCATCGACATGCCCTCGCAGGCGGTGCGCCAACTGGTCCTGAGCGGCGAAGTCGACATCGGCATCGCCGGCCTCCTGGCCGACGAACCCCGGCTGGATTTCCTGCCCATCGCGCGCGACGAATTCGGCATCATCTGCCCACCCTCGCACCGCCTGGCCGGACGGCGCAAGCCCGTGGACTGGAACGAACTCCAGGGCGAACGCCTGATCGCCAACGCCACCTTCGAAGCGCTGCGCCACCCCGACATCCCGCCATGGGTGGCCACGCCCGGCATGACCGTCACCAACCGGACCTCGCTCATCGCCAGCGTCCGCTCGGGCCTGGGCATCACCATCCTCCCCACCCTGGCCCGCCCGGCGCGCCGCCACAAACTGGCCTTCGTCCGCCTGCACCGCCCCGTCATCGCCCGCACCGTCGGCCTGGTCACCCGCCCCGGCCAGAGCCTCTCCCCCGCCGCCCGCCACATGTACGAGCTGCTGGTCGAACTGATGCGCGAGCTGGCCACCGACAAGGGCGGCGAGCTTCTCCCCTGATATGCTGTCGCCATGCTGATCCGCCCCGCCACCCCGCAGGACCGCCCCGCCATCTGGTCCATCATCGGCCCGGTCATCCGCGCCGGCGAAACCTACACGCTGGACCCCGCCCAGGGAGAAAGCGAAGCCCTGGCCTATTGGCTGGGCCCCGACAAGGAAACCTTCGTCGCCGAGGAAGACGGCACGATCCTGGGCACCTACTACCTGCGCCCCAACCAGGCCGGCGGCGGCAGCCACGTCTGCAACTGCGGCTACATGACCGCGGCCAACGCCACGGGCCGCGGCATCGCCCGGCGCATGGCCGAACACTCCCTGGCCCACGCCCGCACCCGAGGCTACCGCGCCATGCAATTCAACTTCGTGGTCAGCACCAACGACAGCGCCGTGCGCCTCTGGCAATCGCTAGGCTTCCAAACCGTCGGCCGCCTCCCCCGCGCCTTCCACCACCCCACCCAAGGCTACGTAGACGCCCTAGTCATGTTCCACCCCCTCGACCACTAACCCCCAAAAAGAAAAACCCCCACGCAAGCGTGAGGGTTCAAACTCCAGGATGCGGTGGATCCGGCTTTGCCGGTCCACCCGCATCGCCCCCTGGGGGGC
>ERZ781399.847-NODE-847-length-29834-cov-4.358004_pt1 | contig 29834 bp, 33 predicted proteins | sample MGYA00511014_ERZ781399 | MGnify/ENA primary metagenome ERZ781399 (study PRJEB29847, sample SAMN06458254) | wastewater metagenome | isolation source: Wastewater bioreactor | place: South Africa: Cape Town | study: EMG produced TPA metagenomics assembly of the...
CTTGGATGGGAAGTACTTTAGCACCAAATGCAGCGATGACACAAAATGGTCAAACAACGGGTGCAGTTGCAGTTAAAACACTTACATCATCAGCATCGATTGACAATCCATTAATTATTGTTCCGGAATGTATTTAAGAAACATTCTCTACATATGGTTCATTGACATACTTTTTCAGACTTTGCTGAGCTTGAATTTTAATATTACTAAAATTTTACTAATAAGTTCTTTTTTCACGTTAATAATATATATCTACTTTTCTCATCTATGACGTTTATCCATTATTAAATAGAATTAAAAATAAATCCTTGGAAGAGAAAATCCGTATTTTTGTTTGTACTAAGATTTCCTATTAACGCAGTTATATTTTCATTAGCGATGGCGAATAATAATAATTCCGAGATTTTTCTTGGACAATGTTTTATTAGTGACTTTCAACGGCAAATAACGATTTCGCTTTTATCAATCTTTGCCATTCCCTCCTTAATTTGTTTTCTTTTTGTATTCTACTATTTAATTAAACTACGAAAACGTTTATTATTTGATCATATCAATCATCACGTAATTTTATTAATATTAATTTGTGATTTTCTCTTAATTCTAACTGAATTACCAATAACAATTTATTATTTAGCTCGAGGAAATGTTGAAACACGTAAAATTTGTCTATTTTGGATCTATTGGGATTACACCCTGGAAACAACATCACTATTTTTAGTAATGTATGTGTCAATTGAACGATATTGTTTAGTATTTTTGAAACGATATCTACTAAAACATCGATATTTACTTCATTATATTCCGATGATATGTTTAACAATTTATATTCCAATTCTATATTTATATTTAATTGTTCTTTCACCATGTGCATTGAATCATCCGTATGATTTAACTGCATTTGCTTGTGGTGGTGCATGTTTTTTTAAATATACAATTGTCAATACTTACGATACAATTGTTGATACAATGTTGCCATGTTTTATTATTCTAATATTCAATCTGTTACTAAGTATTCGTGTTAGTTTAATAAAACGACGAGCATTGAAATCAGCATCATTACTAACAATCTTGAAACGAAATCGTCGAATGATTTTACAATCAATTGGAATTAGTTTGTTAAGTTTAATTGCTTGGATGCCATGGGTAATAATTATAATTGTACAAAATTTCTTTGAAGCATCATTTGGTGATTGGTTTATAACTTATATTCTTCACTATTTACCTTATTTAACAACGTCAATGTCACCGTTTCTTGCATTAATTGGTCTACCTGAAATTCAGAAACATTTGAAATTATCGAAATATCTACTTAAAACTTCAACAAAATCAACGGACTCAATTCCGACTGAACAACCAATGCCGATCGTTTGTATTTCAAAACGAAGTCAATCGATTGACGTTCAAATAACTCGATTATAATAGTTTGAAATGAATTTTATTTGAAAATAAAGATACACACTGAAATGATTGATTATTTACGAGTTCGATAGAATGTTCGTTGTTTAACTGAAAGATGTTCGACAGCATAAGAGAGCATCGTACGTGGCATTTGTGCAGCATATTCATCGAGAAAAGAAATCAGAGTTTTTTTATTGACACGTTTGCCAATTTCACGTAACATCCAGCCAACAGCTTTGTGCATTAAAGGTTCACGATCATTGAGAAGTTCTTTGGCGAGTTCTAATGTTGTTGATGAATCTTTTCGTTTGATAAAAGCAAATGTTGCAATAATCGATGCTCGTCGTTCCCATAATTGCGAACTCGATGCGAGATCGAAGAGTAAATCACGTGATTTATCTTGAAGATAATCACCTAGCAGATGTTCAGCCGTTGAATCGATTAAATCCCAATTATTGACTCGACCACGTCGAAGAGCATTTAAATAGAATTTTGATAGTTCACTACGAAGATTTTCATTGCGTGTTGATTGTTTACTTGCATCGAGATACTTATAAACAACAATGAAGAGAGCACATTGACGATGTTCATGGATTTGACTATTTAATAGTCGATCGAGTTCATTGAAAGATAAATTTAGAAAACGTTTGGCTACTAATCGATTTGCTGGTACACGTACACCAATAAATACATCGCCTTCACCATATTCACCTGGACCAGTTTTAAAAAATCGTTGTAAAACGGGAATGTTCTTCGCATTTGCTTGTTCAGCAAGAGCTAGTTGAACTGCTTTAGCTGTTTCATTTGTCATCTGAAACCAATAGCAGACATTACATACTTTTGATCTACTTTCAATATGTCAATTAGATTTCTCATTGAAAGCATACGTTTTGTGAGAACATTGCTGTTTGCTTTACCAAAGTGTATTTCATATATTTTGAAAGAATGACATGACATCGATGCATAAACATTTGTTGTATACGTCCATTCTATTTCTATTAAGTTCTTAGAAATTAAATGGATTTCATTTAACCAATAGGATCTTTGTAGGTCAAAATATACAGATGGCGTAGATGACCAATTAGAAGGTGTCCCGGCGAAACTAGAGACTTGAGCTGTCCTGCTTAAATGAATGACTGTCTTGAGTAGGAAATTGAATTCCGCATCGATTGATGGTCTTGTTTATATTTCAAAAATGATAAAGAATTACAATGTTTTTTAAAACGCAAACAAAACTCTCAATCGATGCAGAATTCAATTTTCTACTCGAGACAGTCATTCATTTAACCACGATGAATTTTGACGAAGAATCGAGAACCACTATTCTATTTCAAATTGGATTCTGCATCCAAAACAGTCTCTAGTTTCGCCAGGACATCTTCTAATAACTTGATATACATATGACGTAGAAAACTGACAGTGTTGAATACTTCTTCGTCTTCGAGATGATAGATGCGTCGTACAAAAAATTGCCTAAATGTACATCATGAATCATAAGACATACAACGTAACAGAGAAGAAAACAAGTATGCCAAACTACTTATTTTCCCTCTGGGATTAATACTTTGGCTTCTGTGAATAGTTTCATTTTTTCCCACTCCCCATGCAATTTGTCAAAAATCTGTTATAAAACAACTGATCAATGGTCAAGATAACATAAAATATAGATAATATGTGTTTCTTATCAAGAAATATGAATATTCATTTATATTCAAGCAATGTGTATTCGTTTTTCTCTTCTCTCCTTTTCTGTTCTTATAAAAGTAACTATGTACTCTGTCTGAGTCAATGGACGTTTTTTTTTGTTTGTTTTGCTTAAAGTATTTTGAGAACAAGAGAAAGAAGTAGACAATTAGTTAATTGATAGATGGACTTTTTTTTTCAATTGAATTTCATTTTTAGAAACTGAAAAAAAAAACTTTTGGTTGATGGACAAAAATAACATACGAGCGACTATTTTGAAATTAGTCGACGGTTTAAGTGATATCGATCGAAGACGTTTACATTTCTATTTTGGCAAAGATGTTCCGCGACGAATTAGTGACGATCAATCATACGATGGTACACTCAGACTAATCGAAACGCTTTTTGATCAAGATAAAATCAGACATGAAAATCTCAATCATCTCATCGAAGCTTGTTTCGGAATTGATTATCACGAAGGAGTCAAAATTCTACGAGGTGAAATTCATTATTGGATCTTTGTTCTTTTCGATCTTCATTTCTGTTTAATGTAGAATATCAAGATCAAATTCAAAAGAAATCGTCGAATCCACGTCAAGCAGTTGTATCTTTGGGTACACAAATTATGATCGATCAAGAAGAAGAAGATAAAAGTGCCACACAAGTTTGTATGTTCACAATCTTTGTTTTTGTTTTTGAAAGTCAATGAAAAACTAAGTTGTCTTTTGAATTGATTAGTATTAACTCAAGTGAATAATATAACTCAGTCGAATCAAATCATCGGTAGTAAACATACGAGTATTAATCCAGTTACGATTAACGTTGAAAACAAACCAGTTTTTTCTCCACGACTATCGAAAAATCAACCTTTTTATTTAACATTTAAAATTAACAAATGTCTTTCAAGTGTAATATTATTCTTAATTTTAATTATAACAGTTTTAACTTGTTTATTAATTGTGAACGTGAGAAACCATTCGAGTTCAAATGATACGCATCGACTAGAAATTATTTCACAACAAAATCAACAAATTACTAGTCTAAGAAATCAACTCGATCAAATCAACGAAAGTCTAAGTAGGAGATTCGCGTTCGATTCAATTGAGAATTTCATTTCGAATCTCCTAGATCGATCATTGTTTCGACCTGGTCTGAAATTCGGTTTGGATGACGATGATAGCGGTTATTTCGATGATTCAAATTTAAGAATCTTTACATGTTCACATTATTTAAATGAAATTGATGTTCAAGCTGATAGAGAGGGAATGGAAAGTTATAAATTTAAATATAAATTAGATTCAGATTCATCGAGTACGATTACTTCGTATCTTCATGGAAATGAAGATACAGATCATGTTGGTTCAGTGTCTTTTCATGGAGAAAAAATTGTTAAAGTCGAAGGATTAAGATTTCGCAAAATGATTCCGAATCTCAATGGAACAAAAATAACAAAAACAATCATAACGAATCTCGTTTTTACAGCAGAAAGTGGAATGAAAAGTTCAGTGCATACAAATCGTGATAGTCTCGATTTTCAAGAATCTTTTCATGGATTTCATTTAGGTTATGTCACAGGGAAAAAGAATGACAATTATATCAATCAAATTCAATTTTTTTGGCGAAGAAACTGAATCCTTCTCTTTCGTTCTCGGTTTTGTTTTATACAGCTTTTTATAGTTTTGTTTTTAAGTTAAAAAATATAATAATATTTGTATTTCATTCGAACAAAAAAACAACAACAGAATCAGATATTAATTAACATACGACCATCTTGAAACGTACGAAAAATATGCGATATCCAATGAATATAAAATCGTAGAGATAAGGTACAAAGCATCTTGTTTGTCTTTCTGCCAAAAAGAGAAGAACACTAATATGAATCATACCACGTCGTCTTTCCGATTATAGAACACATTCTTTATTATTCACTGGGAAATTTCTCATCATGTTATCATTTTCAATGGCACGTGACGTATTCGGATTATTTTCAAAGCATGTCATGTTTTTCCCTGTCGTGCCAAAGCTAAAGAAAAGAAGAAAAAGAACGAACTAGTGTCCTCTATTGAACTGAACGTGTTATTGGTAGTTGATATGTGTTCAATTTAATCCAAGAAGATGAACGAGAGAGAGAGAGGAAGAAGACGTTGATGTTGAAACTAATCAATTGATTGAACGAACGAAACGAGTAGGAGCAGACGATGAACAAATATTCAAGCGAAAAGCAAAGCTTTTGTAAAGTAAAAATGTGATCTTCTTGACCAACATGCTTGAAATTGGTTTAAGAGTGGTAAAAATCTTGTTTTTGTTGTTGTTGTTGTTGTTGTTATTGAACTCATTTCGATTTGTTAATTCTTCAGGTCCGTGGTCCCGATTGGAAATGGTCGCAACAAGATGATGGAGAAGGTCACGTTGGTACTGTTGTTGAAGTTGGTAAACCGGGAAGTAATACTTCACCAGATAAAACCGTTGTTGTTCAGTGGGATTCGGGTTCTCGAACAAAGTAGAACAGAGAGAAAAAGATCTCAAAACACATTGTTTTCGTCTGTGAATACATTTTAGTTATCGAGTTGGTTATCAATCTGCATACGATTTACGAGTGTATGATAATGCACCGATCGGTGTTCGACATCCGAATGTGATCTGTGATGCTTGTCGAAAACATGGAATCATTGGAATGAGATGGAAATGTGCTCGATGTTTCGATTTCGATCTGTGTACACATTGTTATATGGCTTTAGATAAACATGATCTTACTCACCCATTTCTTCGTTTCGAAACAGCTACGAATACTCAAGTCAATATTGACAAAATGTCTCAAATTGATCAATTCATTTGTTTTGTTTTGTGTTACAGGGCGTCAAAGTTCCTCCTCGAAGTCAAAGTCTCGATGCACGTCTTATTGCCAAAGGCATATTCAAAGGTGCAGTGGTTGTTCGCGGTGCCGATTGGGATTGGGGAGATCAAGATGGCGGCAATGGTGGCCAAGGCAAAGTTCAAGAAATCAAAGGTTGGGAAAGTGAATCGGGCCGAAGTGTTGCTGCTGTTTCTTGGCTACATAATCCACATGTTGTCAATGTCTATCGAGTTGGACACAAAGGCAAAGTCGATCTCAAATATGTTCATGAAGCCAAAAATGGACAATATTATAAAACACATTTGCCTGTTCTCGGTGAACATATCGAACGACTTGGACCGCCATTGGAAATTTCACAGTTTTCCGTTGGTGATAAAGTTCGTGTTATGTCGGATATTGATCTTGTTAAACAATTGCAAGAAGGTCATGGCGGATGGAACATTCGAATGGCTGAAAGAAGGACATGTTCATCGAGTCACCGAACGAGGAGATGTACGAGTTCAATTTCATATGAATTCACAAGAGAATGACGATCAATCGACATCAGCAGCAACTGCACAACAAAATCGATGGACATTTCATCCGGGTGCTTTGACCAAAATCTATTCGTTTAATACAGGTGATCAAGTTATAATCTGTTCAGATGAACAACGTTTACGACAAGCACAGAAAGGACATGGTGAATGGTCTCATGATATGATCGGTGTTTTAGGTAAACAAGGCCGAGTTCTTCAAGTCTATGGTGATGGTGATATTCGTGTGAGTGTCAATGGTCAATCGTTTACATTTAATCCTCAATGTTGTATTCCATTGACAACCAATTCATCGAGTCTATTGAAATCAACAAATCATAATACACTTCAAGCTTATCAAGCTCAACAACAAATGGAATATGCGTCGAGTATTGACTGGAGTTTGCAAGGTGGCAGTTCATCGATTGGCGGTGGAACAACGAATTCATCATCTTGTAAACAAATGCTGATTTATAATACACTTTTGGGAAATAACGATATTTTATCATCATCATCGATTGTTCGAGATGCAGCACAAGGCAAACTTCAAGCCGTTCGAGATGCTTTAAATAAAAATCCTCAATTAGTCGAAAGTCGATCCGGAGATAAATCAGCATTGATGTTAGCTTCACATCAAGGACATATCGATATCGTACGATTACTTCTTTCACATGGCGCTAATTTAGAACAACGTGATGCCGATGGAGATACCGCACTTCATTATGCTTGTTTCGGCAATCAACCAGATTCCATTTCACTTTTATTATCAAAAGGAGCCGATATCAATTCGACTAATTCAACTGGTTGTTCGTCACTTCATATTGCAATTAATAAACAATTATTAGAATGTACTAAACGATTATTAGAACATAATCAACCGAGTATCGATGTTAATCTTCAAGATATTTACGGAGATACAGCTTTACATGACATCGGTAAACAAAAATTATTTTCAAACAATTCTTGTTTTTTTTTATAAATTTGTTTTTTTAGCGAATACTCGTGTATTCGGACATTTTGCTGGTCTCGATGAATTATCAACTGGTGGAGCACATCCGAATATATTAAATTTAGTTAAAGAATTAGAAGAAAATCGACAACAGACAAGTTTAATTTCATCTGATAGAACATCACCCGTTCTGTGAGACGATTTTTTTGTTCTTCAATATCATTCTTGAGAGTGTGGTTGTTTTTCTTTCAAATTTAGTTCGAATAATGAATCGGTTGATGGAAGACAATTAATTGATCTTCTTCTTTCTGTATCAAATATAAATTTTAATTTGAAAAATAAACGTGGTTTTAATGTACTTCATCATGCTGCACTTAAAGGCAATGCTTAGTAAGTTTCCTTTCTTCTTCTTTCAATTAATATTCTATTTATAAAATACAAAAAAAAATTAGTGTAACTTGGCGACTAATTGAATTATGTCGTCAATTAGTTGATTCGAAAAAAGACGATGGATTTTCATCTCTTCATCTCGGTAAAAAATCAAATTCGATGGCTAGAAATCGATATGTTTTGTTTTGTTTGTTTTCAGCTTGTTTAAATGGTCATTTATTAGTAACATGTTTATTACTTCGTTGTGGTCATGCAACAGTTGAAATTTGTAATAGTCGAAAGCAAACTCCACTTCATTTAGCTGTTGCTCAAGGTCATTCATCGATTGTTATTCTATTAGTACGTGATCATCGTGCATCAACCAAAGTTCTCGATGAAGATGGTGATACGCCACTTCATTTAATTCTTTCGAAAACTCAACAATCCGATGAGTCTTGTTTAACATTACTTGCAACCGATTTAATTCCACAAATGCCCGTTGATTATCGACAAATTCCGAATATTGTTTTAGCTGCTTTTCTAATCAAATGTGATGCACCTTTACTAGTTAAAAATCGTCAAAATAAATTGCCACTCGATTATGTTAGCGATCAAAAACTGAAAGAATATTTTATTTTACTTAATCGTTCAACAATCATTCGACAAGTGATGCCAAATACATCGGCATTATCACCGTGTATTATTTGTGATGAATGTCCAGCGGATATTCTCTTCGAACCATGTAAACATAAAATCTCCTGTAAAGATTGTTGTATTAAAATGAAACGATGTATTTTATGTCAATTGAATATCGATGCAAAATATACCAATGGTAAAACTTGATTTTCTTCGTCTTCTTTGAATGAATTTTGGTTTTAGATGGTCAATTGTTAAGTGGTTCGTCAGTAAATAATACAAGACAATTTCAACGATTACCATCAACGACAACTGCGGTGAATAATTCCGATGGAGAAATAATAAATAAAGTCGTACGAGATTTGGAAAGTAAAGTTCAAGAATTAGAAGATGGTCAATCATGTTCAATTTGCATGGAAAGATCGAGAAATGTTGCATTTCTTTGTGGTCATACAGCTTGTTCGAATTGTGCTCAGCCATTGAAAACTTGTCATATTTGTCGAAAACCAATTACGAAAAAAATTAATCTTTATTCATAAATATTTTATTTTATTCTTTAGTGTTTCTTGTTTATGTTGTTCATCTACAAATTCACGAGTTTGGTTTTTTTTCTCTTTTTTTTTTGTCTTCTTTTATTTACGAAATAAACATATTTTCCAATCGATCAAGGTCATACTCGTTTTTGTTTTATCAAAGTCAATAGAAACATGACTAAATAACACGACCAGACAAATAGAATATCTCGATGACATCATCATAAAAAAAGTTAGTTTGCTATTGATTTATTTTGTCATCAAATCTTGTTCAAATATTATTGTTTCTGATTATTAGAATTAATAACTACAATTGTTTTCTTTCATTCAATAGAAATGACTAAATGAGTTTGACTTTAAAGCGTAAATTACAAATCTGTATTCACTTATGATTCGTTATATGTTGAAATTTCGTGATGTCTTCTTATTCCTCGTTGTTATTTGTTCGATTGTTGTTCTATGGCAAATAATAACTTCTCAAGAACAAATGAAAATAATTGTTGAAACAAATGAACTTGATCTTTTTCTCGAACAATTACTCGATTCATCGACATCTGTACTCAATGTTCAAATATCTTGGAATAAATTGATTTCTATGTGGACAAATGTTTTAATGAAATTTCTATCCGATGGTTGTTCGTCTTGTCATTCGAATGATTTGCAAAAATGTATGAAATCAATTCATATTGATAATTATGTTCACTATGTCAATCAATCATTTTATCCAACCAATGAAAATAAACGACCGAATGGAATCGGTTTTTATCATAGTTTCGATTTGAAATCGATTCGTTTGTTAAATCATTCGTTTTTATCAACAGACATCAGTCTTTGTGATTATTTTCATATGTTTCAATTGATGATCAATGTTCAAATAACTTTACATGAAAAACAAATCAATTATTTTATAACAAAAGGAACGTTCATTGGAACACTTCGACATCATGATGTTATTCCTTGGGATACAGATATCGATATTTTTATTCCTTCTTCAGCAGTTTTTAAACTTAAAAATAGTTTTAAACAGATAAATTCATGGATGAAACAAACTGAGAATCTATTTCTTTCAAATTTGACTCAACCAACTGAATATACGTCGGTAAACAAAGATCAACAATGAATCTTGAATAATCTTTTTGATATTTTAGTAATTTAATACGACGTAAAGATTTATATTTATATGAATTTCGTAATACATACCAAGTAACATCGTATAAGATCTTTTCTCTGAATTCATCTCGTGTAAATGGAACTCATTATCGATGGCCAAAGATCGATATATTTCCTTATCAAGAAACTCGAACACATATGTTTGCTTATCCTCATCATCAACATAATTATGGAACAATGAGACCTTTAAATAAATCACTCGTTTATCCAACTCATTTGAGACCATTAGGACCGTTGCTTGTACCAACAGCACATTCTCTTCGAACATCACTCGATGCAATGGTTCGTTTAGGAAAATCGAATTTATTTCGAGCGTGTCAAGGAAATACGTTTTTACATCGACAAAATCGAGCATCATCTGAATCTTGGCGTATTCCTTGTCGACTACTTCTTCAATCGTATCCTTTTGTTAAAAGTCAAAGAAATTTTGATACGCAGATCTGTTCCGAAGTACTCTTACTCAATATGAATAACAGCCAAATGAAATCTCTCAGCTCATATAAATACAAATGTAATGAATTCTTGCCAAGAACTTTATAAACTGACCTCTGTTTTCGGATAATCAAACGAATAGAATAATTTATAGGGATATGTTTTGTATTTGATTATTTTCTTTTCAAAGATTTCTTTTTCATAAATTAAATTTCACTGGAATATTCTTCAATTTGTTTTGTTTTTTTTGTTCGAGTGAACTCAAACGAAGAGGACAAATCTTTTTTCAATATATTATAAGACTATACACTTTTTGTGTGGAGGTGGAATAAATTATTCGTTTTTTTTTTAATTAAAACGTATGCATATATATATATATATCTGTGAATAGATTTTCTTCAAAAAGAACAAATTGAAATACCATGTCCTCGATGACGACAGAATTTGTGTTGATGTTGCTTGTTTTTTCGGTTGAATCAAGTCATTTTTATGGTGGAACAATAACATGGAAACCTGTGAACAATACCTACGTCAATCAAACAGTTCCGATCAAATTTGTTCAATCGTATCAATGGCGAAGAGATCAAGCATTTTGTGATCAAAATACGATTTTAAATCAATCGCCTAAGATTCCACTGACCGGAGATTTTTTCGTTCATTGTGTTACAAATGCTACTGATTCTTGTGGAAACTTTACTTCGATTAGTGTCGATGGATATTGCACAGATTTTAGTCTAACTACTAGTTCAAGTTCAAGTCAAATTTCGTATGTCGAAGACATCGAAAGAGAAGCTAATTTTTGTATTGCATATCAATCGGCTGTTTGGCCTGGAATTCAATCACCATCGTGTAATTATACTTGTTATACTGATATAGCAAAATGGTCACTTGGTTCTTGTATCGATCTAGCAGAACGACCAGATGGTTTGTTGAATACGGCACCAGTTGCTTATGTTATTTCACGTAGATTTTCTTTGAATTCGAGATTAAAATAGAAGAATTCGTTTATTTAGCTATTCGAATCGAAATCAATACAACGTCTGATATTATTATTCCGGTTTTTGATGACGATGATAGTGATATCATTCGGTACAGAGTTTTTTGTTTCTTCATTTTAATCATTTGGTTTTATTTTATTTTTAGTTGCCGTTGGGCAAATAAAACATCGAGATTTGATGAATGCAGTGATATTTGTGGACAAATTCCAGGAACTATTCTACATGCAGATAATTGCACTTTGACATTTAATACAAATGGCAAAAAAATCGGTCAAAATTATGCGGTTGCTTTAATGGTTGAAGATTTTTATTATGGTCTATCGGATGTTCCTTTGAGTAGTGTTGGAATTCAATTTCTTGTTCAAATTGTCGATAGAACTTCATGTTCGTCGAAACCAACAATAAATTCAACTGCACTGACGAATACAACCATTACAGTTGGAAACACATTTCTATTTAATATTACAGCTCAAACGAATTGCTCAGGACGAACAATCAGTGATATTTTAACATTATAACCATTACATATGGAGAAAAGTAATATGATTACAGATCCAACCGGTAAAATATCGACTATTACCGAATCATGGACACCAACAGCAGATCAAATCGGTTCTACAGTTTTTTGCACTTCAGCTACTGATAGGTTGAAATTTAATTAGTTTTATTCATTAACATTTCTTGTTTGAAATTATTCTAGTGCATCTATACAATCTGATTTATATTGTTTCAATTTCATTGTTGTTGCTATTGACCGTAATTTCATTAGTTTTTTTTAATTTGTTTGTTTGTATGTAAATCAAATTCGATTTTCTTTTCTCTTAGCTATACCAACAACAACAACAATTCCACCTACAGAACCATCTCCAAGTAATGAAACTGAAAATGAAAATGAAGCTCAAACAGAGTAATTATATCAAATTATCTCTTTTTTCTCTCTCGAAATACGTCTTATGTTTTATTCAGAGAAGCCCAAAGCGAATTCTTTTCAACAGATACATTAATAGATGAATCTACCGAATCTCCAATAACTGAAGAGTAAATGGAAACTAGTTTTTTTTTTGAATGATAAAGTCATTCTATCTCAAATATGATTTATTTAGATCAAATGGAGAAGAGGAAACAATAGGACCAATGTATGTCTTGTCTAACTTTTTATTCGAAATAATTCTTAGAATTTAAATTTCAAAATTTAGAATAATTATCACGGAAACAACACCAACGACTACTACTGAATCAACAACGACTACTGAATCAACAACGACTACTACTGAATCAACAACAACTACTGAAACAACAACCACTGAAACAACAACTACAAGTGAAACGACAACGACCACGGAATCGACAACTACTACCACTGAAACAACAACGACAACTGAAACTACAACGACAACAACCGAAACCACAACGACCACAGAAACGACAACAACAGCAACAACATCGACAACCACAACATCAACTTCTACAACGTAAATTACAAATTTTTATTTAGACAAAAAAAATATCGATAAATTTGAATTGAAATAGAGAAACAACATCAACTACAACAACAACTACAACGACAACTGAAACGACAACGACGAGCTCAACAACATCTACGACTACAACAGAAACAACAACAACAACATCAACAACAACCTCAACAACAACTTCAACTACAACAACAGTTTCAACAACAACGACGAGTTCGACAACAACGACGACAACAACTTCAACTACAACAACAACTTCGACAACATCAGAGACGACAACTACGACAACGTCGACCACATCAACATCAACAACATCAACAACAGCAACTACAACAACAACCACGTAACTTTTCTCTCTCTCTCTCTCTTTCTTTCTTTAATATTCATTTATGTTTCATTAATTTAAAAAGAACAACAACATCAACAACTCCTCAAGAATCAATTACAGTTCTAGGTTAAATAGGTGAACTTGGAAAATATGTAGATTTTCTCATTTTATTTTATTTAGTCGAAGTTTCCGTTCCTGGAAAGAATAATATCGGAGTAAGTGGTCTTAGTCTTGGCCTTGGTATTCCTTTACTAACAGCCATCGTTGGATTAGTAACTTACAATTTTTTCCAACAACAATGTACTTCCATCGGGTAAATTTTATTTTCATTGATAAAAATTCAATTTCAACAAAAAAAAACAATTGTATTCTAGTAATCGATTTCAGCGTCGATTTTTTAAACGTGTTGAAAATCTCAATGAAGAGAGTAAAGCCACGAAATCGAACGAAGCATTTACTAATTATAAAGACGAAAGTTTCAATCGAAATAATACAAATAATTCGATTACTAATCAGGATTATCGTGAAGCATATATAAAAGCAGATACTCAAACTGAACAAACGAATAATCAATCATCATCAGCATCACCCAATGATGATCGAACATTAATACAAGAGAATTCGATGGCTTGTATTTCAATATCAGATTTTGAATTAAATAATTTAAATGCAACGACAACAACATTTTTATCACCTTCAACGAATTTTCTTTCCAATGATAATATTCAAACTATTCAAGAAACTTCATTTATTAAACCAAATCCTATTCAAGTGCCACCAGGATCATCTCTTCTTGTCAGAGCTTATTCTCAACAAGAAAAAAATAAAATTTCGAATAACATTGAAATCATTCCATAGTTTGTCCTTCTTGTCCCTTTATTTTAATCATATTCAATAAAATTATTAGATTTCTTTTTCTATTAGTAATTACAAAAAGGCAATTTGACCTTGTTTTTTTTTATCAAAAAAGAAAAACATGAATCATCAGTTGTTGTTGACGTGGCTTGTATTCTTTATATAAAATCTCAGACAAAAATGTGATTGTAAATACTCGATAAATGACAACAAAAACAGCTTTCGCGGATAGTGAAGGCTATACGAAATCATTTTTATTCGAACAAATCGATGAAATTTTACAATTCTTCGACGAATATGGATTTGTTGTTGTGAGAGATCTCATTGAATCACAATCACAAATCGAAGAGACGATCGATGAAATCTGGGCGTTACTTCGAGTGATGAATTCAACTATTGACAAAAATAATAGTTCAACATGGGATGATCAATATTGGCCAACTTTTATGGGACTCAAAGCTGGTAAATGTGAAAAATCAAGTTCAACAAGTTTAGCTTTTATTTTGAAAATAAACAGGTGGATTCATTTCACATCTGAGCGATGTTGCCACGAAAATGTGCTGGGAAAATCGTCAACATCCGAATGTTGTTGGTTTGTTTCAAAAGATTTTGAAAGAAGAAAATCTTTGGGTGAAATTCGATCGATACGGAATGATGAGACCAACGAAAGGAATTGCTTTTCAAAGTGAAGACAACAATCAATCGATTCAAATCGAAGATCGACCTCAATGGAAATCAAAATCAAATTGGTAAATTCATTTCGAACATTGGATCATTTCCATTCGATTCATTTTTGTTTTTTCTAGGTTACATTGGGATCAAGTTTGTCAACGGAAAAACTTCTCTTTTCTTAATCTATTCAATTTGTTTTTTTTTGTGCAGAATCCTTGGAAAAATCCAGATTTCCGAGGTGTTCAAGGTATACTCGCATTAAGCGATACAAATCCAACGACGGGAGGTACGTAGATTCTTTATTGTCGAAGATTTGTAAAGAGACACGATCTAATTGAAAAGGATTTCATTGTGTTCCGGGATTTACTCATCGATTTAAACAATGGTCAATTGATAATGAAAACGAACATAAATCCAATCGAGGACTTGTCAATGTTCCCGAAGACGATCCAATTCGAAATGAAATTCAACAGATTCACGTAAGAAAAGGTTCGTTTGTTGTTTGGGATTCTCGAATACCGCATGGCAATTTTCCAAATGAAAGCAATCGATTTCGAATTGTTCAATATATAACATTCGAACCAGCTCAAGAAAATGATTCGAGACAAATTGAAGATCGAGTCGAAGCATTTCGAATGCGTTCAACGAACTCAAAAGCCGAACAAGATCTTCAAGGATTTCCTTTTCCACAATTAACTCAACTTGGAGAGAAAATTCTCGGACTTCGAAGTTGGCAAACAAATGAAATTATTTATTTTAACAAATAAGATTAACAAAACATCGCCAATCGAATGTTTTACGAGAATTAAATCAAATAATCCGTGACCTTCAAATAAAAAATGAACATTTTCGAAATGATTTATCGTTTGATAACGATTGACACGTTCGACTTGAGATTAAGTTTGTTGATCTTTATTCTCGGTCATAGAATTAATAATTAATTGTGTACGAGAAGATTTATTACGAATAAATTTCAATTCAAAGATAAACAAATTTTGTATAGATTTCTTAGTTTTTGGATTGACAAAAACTAATCAATTTTGTGGTCGATCTACAAATTTAGATAAATATTCGCTTTCTTTCGTTATCGTCGATGACACATGTGTCTTTATCTACGAGATCTTTGAGAAAATTTACGATCTAGGGCAAATGAATAAATTATCGTAAAATACATAAAATAAGAAATATTCTAATCGTATTTGTTTCATTGTCGAACAAAGATGGGCATGGAAAATCCTCTAATAAGACGTGAAAATTGTTTTAAATGGACGCGTTTATTTCTGTCTGCAGGATTGACACTTTCTGTAAGTGCATTTACAATCATTTATACACTTCAACAAGGAATTCGAGATGATCTACATCGAGAACGTGAACAACAAGATATGGTCTTAAGTCGAAAACAATTAATTTATGATTCGTATTTCAATGAAGTTTCCGAACATCTGTTAAGTCATTCGAATGAAGATGATTTAAAAACGAAAACTTATATTCGATCGAAAACATTAAATGTTCTTCCTCATTTGGATCCATTGCAAAAAACTGAAATCATTCTTTTTCTCTATGCCAATCATCTCATACGCTATGATTTTCCAGATTCATTGATCGATTTACAAGGTGCCGATCTGACTGGATGTCATTTTCAATATCCATGTGAATTGATTTCTGTTCATTTAATTGGAATTCTTGCGGATAAGATTATATTCGAAGGATGTCAAATCGAAAAATCAATGTTTAACGGTTCATCAATGGTCGGAGCACAGTTTCTTCATACACGTGCAGCAGCTGCTCATTTTGACTCAGTCAATTTAACAAATGCTGTTTTTATTCGAACAAACAATCTTCGAATCAATTTTGTCAATGCAATTTTAGTTGGTTCACATTTTAAAGAAAGTCCATCGCCACAATCGGTTAATTTCGTCAATAGTGATCTTTATCAAAGTGATTTAACTAACGAACAACTCGGATTTCAACATGGATCAGATGTTAATATATTTCTCAATACTCGAATGCCGAATGGATCTTTTAGTGAAATCAATTCAAGTCAATTGATTTACGATGGAAATGCACATTTAAGTGTAAGTCTTTCGATTTTCTTTCAAAATCAAACAAAAAAATTGAATTTGTTTTTGATGTTGAAGTGTGCACTTGGACAATTGAGTCATGTTTGGGAATTCAATGGAAATCGTCCTCGAATCGGTCTGGCAAATTCATCAGTATTGAATATCACAAATGGAACCGATGTGAATCAATGTTACTTTCAATGTCTATTGAATAGAACAGATGGCTATCAAATTGGTTCCATTCGACATTTTTCGCATGCTATTGATTCAGGCTTGATTCTCTTTAATCTTTTGGCGTATTTCAGTTGTTTTTCGAGATTAAGTTTTGCTATAGTTTATGTTACATTTTATACTGAAGAATTGATTGGTTCTGGACCAAGATTTGAAATTAGTAAGACGTACTATTTCTTTTCTTTTCTTTTCTATTGATTTCTTTCGATCTTTAGAAGCGAATAAAACTCCAAATTTTCATTACAAAGAACATATCGGAAGTGTTCCAATAAATTCTCGTGTTTTCTATTTGCATCTGTACGGTGATTATTGGTCTGATAGTTCTATGTATCAATATTGTCTTATTAAGAATATTCGACTGAATTTATTCAAAAATAAAACAATTTCGTAGTACGACCTAACCTCATCTGTCTATATTTGTTCTTATTACTCTTTCGTCCCTCAACGGTTGAAATGACCGAGATGTTTTGACTTATTTTTATTTTAAAAAAAAACTTGAAAAAAGAAACTTTGTCCGTTAGATCGAATTCAATTGGATTTGTGTTTTGTTTGAACAAGAATAAAAAAAGAAGCTAGTCGTAATTTATTCCCATGAAACCAATGAAAAATAAATTAGATATTGTAATGCTATTCTCGAAACATCGAAGAGATTTGTTTGCATTCATTTTCTATGTTTTTTCGTTGTTGTGGAAAACAGATTTATTCGTGCATATTTAGATCTTTGTTTAATTCAAAAAGAAAATGAGATCGATCGTAGTTGTTTGGATATGCACTATTATTCTCAATTCATCTGCTGTTCAATCAAATTACTTTTTGGGAGGAACGATTTCATGGAAAGTTCAATATAATACAAATAGAAGTTCGATTATTCCAACAATAATTACGCAATCGTATCAATGGAAAAATTCAGTAACAAATTGTAACGATACATTGAAATGTGTCAATGATCCAAGTGTTTGTGGTGGATTTCAAACATTGAATAATTGTGTTGATGATTCTCCATCTACACAAATATTAAATATTGAGAATCTCACTGAAAATGCAATGTTTTGTATTGCATTTCAAAGTCAATATTGGTCAGATTTTCAATTACCGAAATGTAATTCGAATTGTAGTCAAAATGAAAGATTAAAATGGTCAATCGGTTCGTGTCTAAATCTAAACAAAAGATCGAATGGGAACATCAATTCATCGCCAGTGACGAACATTGTCTCACGTATTATGTTCAAATTCTCTTTTCATGCAAAAAAAAACAATTCAGATTTATCTAAAATGTTTTAGCAATTCGAATTCCGATGAATTCAATCAAAAGTATAACGATTCCAATAGTTGATACAGATAATGATAATATACGGTAATTGATTGACCTTTTTTTTTGTTGTTTCGATGAAATTTATTTTATATTTCAGTTGTCGTTGGGCTATGAAAAAATCCTCGATCGATGAATGTGGTGATTTTTGTCGCATTATTCCAGGAAGTTCATTGAATAGTAATAATTGTACTTTGACTTTTGATAGTCATGGAAAAACAATTGGCGATATTTATGGAATTGCTTTGATCATTGAAGATTTCTTGAATAGTTCAACAACTAGTCCACTGAGTAGCATACCTTTACAGTTTCTTATTGAAATTACCAACATTTCAAATTGTTTATTAAAACCACAAATATATTCGAATATGAATCGTTCAACTACGATTTTAGTTGGACAACAATTCGATTTTAATTTAACAATAACTCAAGGATGTTCGAATAGAACTATTATCGATTTGATGACTGTATCACCATTGAATATGATTCAAACTAATTTGACATATTTGAACACAGAAAATGTCTGGAAAGTGAGTCAGACATGGATTCCATCTCAAATTCAATTAGGTGCTCATGTTTATTGTGTTGTAGCCACAGACAAGTGAAGGATTTTCGTTTGTTTCAATCAATGAATTTTGTTTTTTTTTAGTTTGACAATACAATCCGATGAATATTGTTTAGAATTTCATGTTGTTTCTCGTGAAAATCAATTACTTTCAAAGAATTTACGTTCAACAAAGTAAATCATGATGATTTTCGATCAATGAACAAGTGAAATGTCTTTTATCTATGTCTAGTGACTCGACAACAACAGCACCAGCTCCAACAGTTACTCAAACAGGTTTTTATATTTGTTTTTTTTTTGTTCTCACAAATCTCAAACTAAAATTGATTTGTTTGCAATGGATTAGTATTGGTTCAAGATCCAGCCAATTTCGATTATGATTTTTCAAAATCCGATTTAGCTTTAGCACTTGGTCTTAGTTTACCATTATTGTTTCTAATGGGTTGTTTATTTGTCTGTCGATGTTGTTGTCAACATACGGCCTGCTATCGGTAGATGAAAATATTATATGAATCCATACGAATTTTTAATTTGGCTTTTTTTTTTCTTTGTTAGATCGATATTTTCTCGACAAAATCAAACTTTATCCGAACGCACAACGAATCAAATTGAATCGAATGAGAATTCTTTGAATAATCTTAAGAAAAAAACGAACAAATCTGCTGATGATTCGACGTTACCTGATTATCGTCAACAATATGTCAATCAAACTCCGAAATCGAATAGAATTCGACCGAATACCGAAGTTTCTACTGACAAAAAACGTTGTCTCACAGCAAATGATTCGTTTCCACAGAAATCATCGAGTCATTTCGATGAAAATTCCGAGAATCGATTTCAAACAACACTTCTCTCGCCATCCGTCGTTAGTTTTGCCAACAGTGAAGTTTCATTTACGAAAATTCATTCGATTAAAAATTCGGCTACACCAAAAAATCAACGTTCGATTCTTGTTCGAGCTTACGAGCAACAAGAAAATCAAAAGGCATGAGAACAGAAATAATTTCGAAATAGGTTTTTTTTTCAATGTCATTTGATATGTATTAAATTTGAATACTTACCGACAGATTTAGTTTTGGTTAACCTCTCAATGTTCTCAGTCAATAACCAGAGCCTAAAAGATTAAAAAAAAAGGATTTTATTATCAATCAGTGAAAAGAAAGGAAGAAAAAATTTACCTAACTACACGCGTTATAGTCGACTAAAATGATGAAACAATAAGACGATACAATACAAGCAAAATGTATATGTGAACTATGATCCAATTGAAATATATTTCAGTCGAATCCAGTAAATCCAGACTATATCAATTTTATGAATAATTTTATTTTTTGTTCATTATTCGTTCGTGTATTGTTTACACCTATCGATAGCAAGTTTTTTTACGTGCACTTTTGTGATAACAATGAAACAATCATCATCTATTACAATAAACAAAAACGTCACCAGTGAAAGTAATGCCAATGATGAAAGTGGTAGTTATACCAGCAATCATATCTTACCAAATGATGTTTTAGCTTTCAGAAATAATGAATGTAGGCGGATAAATAAGTTTTTGAAAAATTCAAACAATATTTTGTGATTCATTCAGCTTTCTTTCGGATGGGAAAAGTCAATCAAGTTCATGGCGACTCAATACATGTTACCTTATTTAACTTCAAACTCGATATTAAATCGAGCCAAATAGGTCAAGACGATGTAATCGTTAATTTTGGAAACATAGGCTCAAAGACAATATTCGAACTTGATGATAGTCAACAGAAAATTTTGATCAATTAATTGATAGAATTCAGTACGTTATTATTGCATTTACAAATTAATCTATGATTTATTGTAGATAGTGATTGCAGTTCTTTGGTACGGATGCTTTATGAAACTAAGAAAAAAGATGAAGTAAGTGCTGCCTTCTATTTAATAACATCTCAAACAAAAGAAACGACGATCTTTCTCTTTATTTCACACATTCTCTAAATGACTAGTGAAAAAAGACAATATATTGTCATTTCGATATTCGATAACAAAAGGCAGGTCATCAACTAAATGTGTATTGATGGTTAATGCTTCTTTGTTTCACTGTTCATTTATATGCATATATAAAGAATTTTCATTTTAGATCATTTCGAAAATGTCATCCAACATCGAAAATATGATGAACCAACTTATTTTCACTGAAGATATTATTTTACCATTGGAAAATTTAATAAATGGTGAACCTATTTACATGGAAAAAGCAATAGATTTTATTTTTGATAATGTTGAACAAATACAAAACAACGAAAAACTGGATAAATTAAGCAAATTTCTTGCTAATGAATTATTCAAAAACCGTTCGTTATCTATGATTTCGGATAGAATAGATATTCCTTCTGATAACGAAACAAATTCAATTAAGAAGAAAATTATTAAAAATATTCTAGCTGAAATTGGTAAGACATACAATGTTTTATCATTTATTCTATTCATGCTGCATTTAGCTGTGCTCATCAAAAACAATCCAAGTCCTGATCATTCGAACATCAAAGAAGACTACTTGAAGGTATATAAGCACGCAAAACAAACAGTATCTACGCCAAACGAATCGTACATCACTAACACATCCAACCGATATATACAAGCAATTGTACTTACAAATGAAACTCGTAAATCTCATCTTTGCCCTTCTTCTACATCAAACAATCTGGGCAAATAGTTTGGCATCATTTCTATCTCTTTGGGAAACAACCTGCAAGGTGCATGCCGATTCTAAGCACCAAGAACTGAAAGAAATCATTAAGAACCAGGATCAATTCAACATCAGCAACTGGTCGCATTCGATATTAATGATTCTGATGTGCATGGTGAGTTCAATAATTCTCTGCGGTTGTTGTTTCCTATGCTATCGATGCCTACCAATATTCAATGCAGCAAGGCGATTAAAACAAATCAATCAACTGCTCCCGACACATACCTTACAGGAACACAAACAAGATAATTTTCACTTCTCAGCTCGTGCGCCTTACACAGGAAGAACTATACTAGTTCGAGAAATTATGCCACAACACCCTCAACAACAACAACAACATTAAGCAGCAGCAGTAATCCGTTAATATTCCATCGTAATTTTTGTATTCGAATGGTCAACTCGATAAACTCTCTCTTCTATCTATTCTTTTTACTTTTCTCTTTTCTTTACTTCCTTTCGTACGCTCTCTGAAATTTTTTGTCTTCCACTTTGCTTGGCATGTGAAGATAAATGCGCACATGCTCTTGTTCCGTTCTTTGCGTTTCTTTTTATCATGGATGTAAACATGTAATCCTCTTCAAAAGCATGTCAGCGCTTCCGAGCGAATCATGCATCTTCGTCGCAGCTTAATAAAAAAAACTTCAAAGAAAACTATATAAGTATCTGTACGATAGTCTTAAAATGGTAAAGACTCAATTTATCTTATGTTGTTGAATCTGATTTTTCTTTTTGTTAAACATATTGATGATCTTTAAATAAAACGTACATTGATCTCAAATTTTACTAGTATTTATCGTGCAAACAAAGCCTTATTGCCTTGGCGTATATTGCGAAAGAAAGATTTTATTTGAATTAATATTAAATCTTCTTATTGAATTTCGTCGACACCTTGTAAATAACCGGTCATTTTCCGTGTTTGCTCAGTTAATTCATCGTCGACTATTGAAATCGATTTGTCTTTGTTTTTTAATTTTCGTTGATGGAAAAAAACAATCAAATTCAATAGAACATATAATAGAATGCAAACTAATACACCGACTGTTAAAAGAATTGGAAAATAATTTGGATTACGATCCATTATAAAGCCTAGAAACAATTCGATTGAAATCATCAATTATCATTTCAAAGAAATACTTACCAGCAATTTTCTGCATTCCAATAGATCCTAAACCACAAGCACAGAGAGATATGCCTAAAAGTAATGGAATCACATTTAATTGATGTTTTATCCAAGCAAATGATAATGCAAATAATGGTCCAACAACAAATCCAGTGAGTCCACCAAGGACAAATAAACTTGTTGATGTCAATTCAACAATCCAAGTATAAGCCATCCAAACCAATGCAAGAACTATACCCAAACACCATGATATTGCTAAACTTGTTGTTACGGGTAAAAAGACAGACTCAACAGCGCCAACTAATCGACCGATCTAAATTAATTTGATTGTTCATTCGAAAATAAATAAGAAAAAAAGAAAAAGATGTTCTACTGAAAAGAATAACCAAAAGAGAATAATTCCCCAACTTGCGTTGTTTGTTGAAATATTAAATTTATCAAATTTAAGAAATGAAAAATAAAATTTTGCAACTGTTTGATCAACTCCAACAACAACGAATAGATAAAGTATAAATACTATTGAAAGACTTAAACCATAACTAAAAGAACCATGACCACATACAGCAGGAGAATATCGACTACATTTCACTTCTTCTTCTTCTTCTACTTTGGACTTGTCGATCACTTTTGAACTTATTGTTTTCACAGATAAATATTCCAACTTAACAAATCAATCAGTCACAAATTTAGAGAAGAAAAAAAACTACGATTGATTTACTTTATATTGTTTGTTTTTCGTGATTTTTGCCCAAATTAAAAAAGTCAAATGTATAAATCCAATGAAAATACATGAAGAAGCTGCTATGAAATAAGGAATACTAATATCTGCATCGATTGGTATTGATACAGATCGAATCGAGTCATTGGTTTGTTTGGGAATATTTTTTAAATTAAAAAATGGTCGAACTATTAAATTGGCAAGAATTGCACCGAAACCATAACCAAAATGAACCATATTCAATGGAGCTGCAACACGATCTTGCCACATTTTAAACAAAAGATCTGTACCTTCTACAATCAACAACATTCAAATCGTGTTTTATTTTGTTTTGTTTTGTTTTGTTGATTTACCCATATTGGCAATACTTCCACAAACACCATTGAGAAAGAATACGAAACATAAGAGTATCAATGAATGGATAAATGGTGTTGCACATGCAACTATAAAGAAATAAATATCTGCTTTTTAGAAGGCAAGAGAAAAAAAAAGATTTGTTTTGTTTGTACGTATAGCACGTAGAATAAACATTAGACATATGATTAAATCTTGATGTTTAGTAAGAAATTCTTGTAAAAGACCACAAAGAAAATTTGTTAATAAACCACCAATACTTGCACATCCTAATACAGTAGCCATGCCATTGAATGTTACACCAATATTATGAGATAGAATACCAATTGTTGGACCAACAATTTCACCACAAAGTCCCTACAAAAACAGATGAAAAAGAAACGTCAATTGGTTTGTTTGACTACTACGAACTAGTGTAACCCAACTGAGTACTAAGAGACTTGTTCGCAGATACATTTCAATTGTTGCTTTTGGTTTTTCAATCTTCAATTCAGTCGATTGTTTTTGGGCCATTGTTTCAAATAAATCTTTCGATCTGGTTTCGTTTTTCGTGATTTTTTATTACTTAAGTACGTTCTCAGTGACTTCGTAATTGAATTTTGATATTTGACACGATACTCTGATTGGAAAAGATTTCTTTCGAGGATTAATCTCTTGGTTAGTCGTCATTTTATTCGAAACAAATAAATATAAAATCGAAATTTAATTATACAATCAATAAAATAAAATACAGAAAGATCGAAAATTTAATTTTTCTTCTTATTTGTTGTTGATCGTGTTGTTAAACGTTTTCGTTTAGGTGTGATTTGTTTTTGAATTGAATATCCACGTTTAAGTTTTTCTTTTATTTTCGTATCGAAATATTTTTGTGCTTGATTTTGATTTGAAAATTCTTTTAAAAGAAAAATTGAATTCGAATGTGGTTCATTGAGAAGACCGTATTTGGTTTTTGTTGATTTATTTTCAATTGAAATTTGCCAAAATTTACCGTCTTGTTGATGTTCTAAATAAGTTGTATTCACTGTTGTTGAATTTTCTGAAAGATTTCTTTCGATTGTTCGTTCGTAATCGAAAAGTTTGATTAATTTTTGTTGATCTTTTCGTTTCAATTGATCGAAATCTTGAAAATCGGTTTGAACATTTGAAATTCGTTTTTTCTTTTCATTTCCCGATCGTAGATAATTAACAAAACAATTGACATGATAAAAAAGTGGCATTAATCGTTGTTGATATCGTGTCGATCGTTGAGGAATAAATGGATTGACGATTAAACGTGATAAACGAAGAGTTCCTTTACTGATTTCGTCTTCACAATTCTTTCCATGACATCGTGCATTAGAACTTTTGGCATAATCACAACTAAACGCAATTGTTGTGCCATCAATTAAAGGTGCTGTTGAACGAACAGAAGTCATGTTTGTTTGTTAAAAAAAAGATATGAAAATAAATGTAACAGTAGTTAGCTAACGGTTTTCTATTTCGTAATAACAACAAATCGATATTTCGTTCATAGATATCGCTAGTTCATATCAAATAAAGTTCGTTTATTTTCCGATCGATTTCTGTGAATTTCATTGTTGTATTGATTGATTTCGTAAGATTTATTTTTAAATGTTGTTTTGATTGTCATCATTGGATTGAACGACAACTAAAGGTGTAAGTGATGTTTGATTTTGTTCTTCATTATCACTATCGATACGATCTGAATCTGAATCGGTGGATTGTTGATCAGGAGTAATTATCATCGATGGTGGTGAATCAATATTATTTTCTGTGATTAAAGAAGGAATTCGTTTGGGATCATAAATATCTTCATTTGTTTTTTCAATTTTAGAATTCAAAACAATTTTACAATAACAAATATGTCCAATGCCTAATGAACCAACTAATGTGCATGGAACAAGCATAGCTTTATTATGTAACAATTCATAAGCAAACCAACCGATGATTCCGCCAATACAAAATGAAATATACAAAGGAATTAAAATTTTCAATTTCCAAAGATGTTTTCGAGTTCGTTTATGAAAAATGGCTTGACCAATAATAAGACCAATGTCGGTCACAGTTCCTGTCACGTGTGTTGTTCGAATAACTGCACCAGAGAATGTTGTACACATACCATTTTGTAAACCACAACCAAGACAAACGAAATATGCACTTGGTGTTAAAGATTCCCATTGAGAATAGAAATGAATGTGAATATTCTTTGAACGCACAGAAACAATAAAAGACTTACACGAATTGAAAATCTTACTTCGAATAAACTTCCAAGAGCGAGTGTCAATGATTCTAATAGTAAAACTAAACCATAATGACGATGAATTCGAAACGAAGAACCGCCAACTAACGCACCCGAAATTGAATTACCCAAAATAAATGAAAATATTAAAAGAAGAAAATGTAATGCAATATCAAAACGTCCGTCTGCAAGAACAATTGCCATTTTCGATGTACTACCTGTAATGGCAGTTAATGGCAATTGAAAAACACCAACAAGACATGTCGTATTCACATAACCCGCGATAAATGCAAGAAGACAACCAATCACGACTAAATTTATAAACGAACGAAAATTATAATCTCGAATATATCGAACTGGAGAGACGATCGTTGATCGACGAGCTTCCATTATTCGTCGCATTTTATACAAAAGTTCAACTTTGACAAAATCAAACAATGATTAGATGTTCGTTCGTTCGTTCGATTGCCTATCGACTAGACTTCACCCAAACGATAGTTACACTTTGTTTTCAATTTCATGGTATCAGATGCGTACATAGAAAAGAGAATTATTTTACGCTTTCATTTTTGTATTTACATGTGATGCACATCATTCAACGTATGTTTTGTTTAAACAATAAATTATAAATTATCGTCTTGTTTTACTTACAAAATATTTTCTTTGCAAATAAAAAGAAAACAGATTGTTTCACGGGTAATAACATATTTTTGTTTTTTTTATTTAAATAAGAATACAAGAAGAAAAGAATTTGTTGACAAGTAACGATAGATGTTCTTTTTTTAATAAAATTGAGGTCGATTACCAAATACATATGAATTAGCTTTGAGTGTTGGTGTTACTCGATTAACACTACAAAATGGTAAATTTTGAGATGGAGATTTGGTTTTATTCGATAACAGCTTTCGACAAAATCGAGACCTAAATCAAACATATTCGTTTTTTGAATTCTGAAAATGTGTTCGAATTTACATGAATGACGAACAACAAAATAGCCAAATGAGAAAAGCGATTAAAATAATGCCAGCAGCAGCACATAATGGTCCAGCCCAGAACCAGATCGACGACGACGACGACAATGAAGGTTGAATTTCGATTGTTGTCGTTGAAATCGTTGATTCATCACTCGCGGTGGTAACATCCACTGATCTAACAAAAGTCAACAAAGAATAAATATTTTTCTTCAATTGTCACAATATAAACTTACGATGGAAAATCAGTTTGTTGTGCACATGGTGAAACATCTCCTTCAACTACAGTCAGATTTATACAATATTCATTCGATTCAACAGAATAACTTCAAAACAAAAGACACAAAATCTTCGTTTGAATAACAAGAAGACAACTGATTACCTGTCAATAGCAATTGCACAAACAGTTTGTAATCCGATTTCTTCAATTGTTGGAGTCCAATCAACATAGATTGTCCATTTTGATGATGCAGTTTGTTCAAGTTCTGATTTAGTTAGATTTAATGATGATAAAATACGAATCTCTCGAATGATTCTCGCGTCTGAACATGAAATTTCTGCATAAAATAAAAAACTGTACGAATTTCCAACTAAAACAAAATCACATTGATCATCTTCGTCGTAGTCAATCTCCATATAACCATTGAGAATAGATGCATTGCAAATAGTTTCATTTTGAACATGAATTAAAAATTGAACTGAAATACTACCTAACGGCTCATGACTTGATCGATTAAGAAAATCTTCAACAATCATTGTAACTGCATACCAATCATTTTCATTCATTCCAGTTATTTTTAATGTACAATTTGATAGAAGTTCAGTTCCATTGGGTAATGATGATGGATAGCAAACATCGCCACATTCTTTCAATGTCGAATTTGCAAATCGACAACGAATATCATCGTTCTCAATATCATCGATTGGTAGAAGTATCATTTGTTCGATTCCCAATGGGATAGACATTGGAAAAATAGGCTCAAGAAATGGAAGTTCATTCAATTGACCATCTGGTCGACATTTTAAATTAATTAAAATTGATAGACTCCAACGAGCATTCATACCATTGACTCCGGGTAAAGATAATTCATGCCACAAACCATTTTGAGAACCTATCCACAAATAGGAATCTTTGTCAAATGTCATCAATTGAGAATATCGACCAACAGCTATATCGAAACTTTCAGAATATTCATCACAATTTAAATCAATTGATGTCGATTCATTAAATGTAATCGATTGAGTACAATTTCGAATGCATTTAATCTTATCAGCGAATAATAAAGATCTATCTGAGATCATTGTTTCATTACAATAAACATCAGTGGAATTGAAAAGAAACGTTTGAGTTAATAAAATCTCAACTTTCGATTCCGATGAGTTGAAAACTTCATAAGTTAATAAACCACCATGATAACGAGAACTTCCGATCAAATCAATTCGAAGAACTATTATCAAAATGAGTAAGACCTTCATTTATTCTTTTATTTCTCAACTGATCAGTTCAACTATTAACACATTTGTTTCCGTAATGAATTTTCTATTTACTTCGAAAACATTGTCTTAACTGATTTATTTCAAAATAAACTAAAGTCTAATTGGAAAAGAACAAGTCAATATGTTTATTTTTTAATTCGATCGGCTGCTCTCTCTAATGTTGATACGACACCATATGGCTTTCGTGATCGTGCTCGTGTCCAAAATTGCGGAACAAAACCGAGAAAATAAAGAAACGGTGCTATGGCAGCAATATATCCATAGATAGCTTCTCTTGTTTGAGTCCAAACTATTAAAAAACTAATCAAAATTAAAGTACAAACAAGAAACCATATCGGAATGTAAACTTTCGAATAGACAGAACCAAGAGATTTACGTATGAAGAGATAGAATACAATTACTGTTTGAATTAAACAATATAATGTAAATGATCCTAAGATTCCATACGTAACAAATGTTGATGTACTCGTATATCGATTGGAACTTACAAAACCCATTATTAAGAACAGAATAAATGGAACAAAACTAATAAGATGAGAAACGTGTAAAATGATACCATTGATTAAACCTTGACTTTGTAATAAGAAAAGAAGACGACCGATAATGATTGATAGAACTTGAGGAAGAAGTAAAACAAGACCAACAATGAAAACGATATTTGATGAACCAGAAGATAAATGAGAGACTTGTAAAAGATTTCCTTGGCCAGGTACATAATTCGAGACTAAATTACATGAAACCATTGTCACAATACATGTTATCAAAGCAGTAAATGGAAGAACGGCAAGTGCCCAATCCCATGTTGATGCTGCAGTTGGAGCCATTTTATTTTAATTAATTATCTATCTAAATAAACAAATTCAATACAAATATATTCACATTTTTTTATTAAACTCTTCTTTTCAAACAGAATAATGAAAGATTTATATTTTTTTTGAAAAAAAAACCAGTTCTTATCATTGTCCTTGAAATGATTGTTGAAAAGCAATGATAAGATTTTTCTTTGTCTTATTCTTTTTTTAAACTACACAATATCACATTTGTTTTGCATTTGAACAAACTAAACATTGAGGATTTTGTTCATTAGGAAAACCTGCTGTTGAATATCCTCCATCATACATTGATAAATTCAATTGAGTCCAATTATGAAATGATGAATTGTTTTGAATTAAATATTGAATCCA
>ERZ781399.848-NODE-848-length-29748-cov-4.296703_pt1 | contig 29748 bp, 27 predicted proteins | sample MGYA00511014_ERZ781399 | MGnify/ENA primary metagenome ERZ781399 (study PRJEB29847, sample SAMN06458254) | wastewater metagenome | isolation source: Wastewater bioreactor | place: South Africa: Cape Town | study: EMG produced TPA metagenomics assembly of the...
TTTCACTTTTGATATTTCAGCTTGATGTCCAGTTAATGTTGCTATACATAATTGATTTAATGCATCATAAACCCGGCCTGTTTTATCAGCTGAAGCAGTCGCAATATATTGGCCAGTTGAATCGAAAACAACATCAAGAACTTCATCATCATGACCACGTAATGTCGCAACACATTCGCCTATGATCAATTAAATTTCGTCGTTTTTATTTCTTTTATCTATTTTTTACCTGATAAACTGTCCCATAATTTACATGTTTTATCCATACTACCCGTCACTATTCGACTACAATCCCAATTAAATTGCGCACTACTAACTTCAGCAGTATGACCAATTAATGTATGAATTTTACTACGATGAATAATAAATGAATCACAATGATTCTTTTTCATTAAATAACAAATTTACTTTCCAGTTCGAACATCCCATATCGCAACTGTACGATCGAATGAAGCTGTTATGACTTGATCACCGCGTGTATTAAAACTAACCGATATAATTTCTCCTGTATGACCCTAGATTTCGCAATAATAATTTCATTGATGATCGAAATTCAAAGTCGAACACTTACATGTAAACTTGCAATTTCTGTACCGGAAACAATGTCCCATAATTTCGCTGTATGATCCATACTACCCGTAACGAGAACTGTACTTTGAGGATTGAAAGCCAGACATACCTAAATAGTTACTCATGAGAACTGTTGATCTATCAGGAAAAAAAGAATTTTTTTTTATTCAACGAACAATTTCACCAGTATGACCACGAAGTGTGTGATAACAAGTGCCACGTTCTGTACTCCAAATACAAGCTGTCTTATCAAATGAACCCGTTGCAATTTTATCTCTAAAAAAAATATTTGACAATTAAACGATTCTTTCGGAATAAACTGTTTTTACCCATAAGGATTGTTGAATGCAATTGCATAAACCACATTTTTATGTCCTTCAAGTGTATGTAATTCTTCTCCGGATGCTGTATCCCAAACTTTACACGTTCGATCGTATGAACCCGTGATAAATCTAGTAAAATCAAACAAAAAACATAATTCCATTCGATTCTATTCGCGAAATACATACACCGATCCCGATTTATTAAATGCAACATATGTCAATGGCAGTATATGTGCACGAAGAACTTTAAATAGATAAAAACGTCGTTCATCTTGATGAGCAATTTTCTCCTGTAATCCTACAATTCAATTCAAAAGATGTTCTCGTATGTGTTTCTATTTTGATTTTATTACTTTCAATTAATTCTTTAACTTTATCGATTTTTGTTGAAGTAATCAATGGTTCCTTTTTAATAATTTCCTCTACGACACTATTCACATCCGTGCTATGAAAGATATAAAAAAACAAGTAAATAAATGGATAAAAAACAATTGAAATGAATTCTTCTCATTGCTTACTCAGGTTTAAGATCGAGTAAATCAATTGATTTCGTCTTCAGAACATTACTTTGTTCATATTCAAGAATAATACCTGGTGGATAATATCGTAAAAGAAAACGTTTTAAACGCATAGCCTTTTCTTTTCTTCTGTTTGATAATGGTTGTTCGAATTCAATAGAGAACTTTTCTTTTTATTCTTTAACTATGTTACCTTAGTGATACCTCCGATAGAAATGTTTTACTTTTGATAGATGACACTGTGTATAAAAATAAAAGAACATTGTTCGATTGTTTCCTGTCGTTTCTTTCTTTTTTTTTATTCATCTTCTTATAAAAAATGACATGAAACAAAAAAAAGCTGACGAAGATTCGTTTTTGTTTTGTTTTCTGTTTTTTTGAAAATTATTTTCTTCGAAAGAGAAGTATCGATGTTAAACGAGACAATGCGGCGAGAATTAATCGAAAAATAGCGAAGAAGATTCGACGAGTTTTGAACGATTTGAAGAAGAGCATTTTGATTATCAATGCAATACCAGCGAAATAAAAAATATTTTGTAAACGTTTTAATCTAGAAAAATAATTCAAAACGGAAAATAATTATTAGAATTTTCTTTCGTTTTGTACCTTCGATATCTTTGTTGGCATTTAACTGTTCGAGATATATCTTCTCGAAGTAGATATTGTTTTGCACCCATGCAATAATTCTTCCAATAATCATACCAGCTGAGGTCTTTTAAATCAAAACCGAAGATCTAACAATCATAATAATAATTTGAGTTGAAAACTTAGCTTTAGAGCAAAAAAAGTCTTTCTACTTTTTGATCAATATCGCTCATTTCATTTTGTAATGCAACACTGTTGTCATTGGGAAATATCCATGAATGTGATGTAAAAAAGTCCAAGGTTCGAACACTTTTGTAGATTTTATCGGATAATTTTGAGAATCTACGAAGAGAGAAGAGAAATGACATATGAAATCATTTCGAATTTACATTGGTTTACGACCGATTAAACGCATATAACAATCGAGTATATACGCAGGAACAACTTCTTTGATTAAACGAAAGCAATAATATCGAAAACTAGAGAGAAAATAAATAAATAAATTTCTTTTTTGTTTGTTCATAATTTACCGATTCTCTGTAAATTGTAGATGAGGATAGAATATAGCATTTTCCATACTATGATTATCTAAATGTTCGAGACCATATTCAGCAACTTTGCCCCATGTTAATGTGCCTAAATGACCAGTACAACAATGATAAACCGGGATTTTTTTTGGTCTAGAAAAATAATTCCAATTTCTTATACATAAAACTCAAATTTCTACTTTTTAATAGCCGTATGCCAACCGACAGCTATCATCATATTGACACAAACGTCAACAGGAACAATATCTGCTATAGCATTACTACTACCAATCATTATTCGAAGTAAACCTTTGCCTGTCTAGAATTTCAAATGTTTATTATTAAAATTCTTGTGAAAATTCTACATACTGCAACGACTAAACCACTTGGACCATTGTAATTGTCAACCCAACCCTGAGAAAGAATTGATTTGTACAAAAAAAACAGAATTCTGTTTTGTTTTTTTTCGATCTTACTGGTATCGGTTCGCGCCATGATGACCCAACAATCGATGGACGAATAATTGCCAATGGTAATTCTTTAGTTTCCTGTGAGACAACATACTCTGCAAGTGCTTTTGTAAATGTGTATGTATTCGGTCGATCATTGATAATTTTCGTTGTTAGAACGTCAAAAACTTGATCGTCCATCCATTCGCTCGCATCGAGTAATTTTGCTGGCTGAATCGGCGGTGGATAGATCATTTCAGCGACATTACTACGATTACAATTTGCGTAGGCAGTTGAAACATGAACAATCGATTGTAGTTTTTTCATCTTATGACAAAGTGCGAGCAGTTTTTTGACTGACGCCACATTCATTTGCATAGCAAGACTGAAAATCATTTCATAGGATCGTGTTTTTCGAAATAAAAGTGAGGTTTTTTTTTTGTTCTACCGAAGTGGCTCATGAAATCGAACTGTAGCTGCTGAATGAAAAATAATTTGACATTGTTCAATGAGTATCGATTCATCAGATGCACTCAATCCAAAATTAGGATCGAGTATATCACCTTGAAGAGCCGTTATCTTTTCCTCGAAATTCGGATGCATTTCTCGAGCTGTATTAAATATCTACAATAATTTCATGATAAACATTCTTCTTTTCTATTTCGTAAAATTCTTCTTACAGGACTAGCTAATAATTCTTTGACACGTTCTTGAACTGCATGACCACGTTTTGGTCGAACAAGTAGATAAATATGTTCGAAATCTAGATTTTGAGAAAATTATCTCGAAGTTTCAGACAACAACAACAAATTTTACCAGGACATGATCGAACAAGTTTCTCAACTAATTGTTTCCCAATAAATCTGAAATCAAAACACAAAACAATCCTTTCTTTCGACAAATCTATCGATTATTCCTACCCAGTAGCTCCTGTGATGAATATAGTTTTTCGTTTATAAAATTCCACAATCGCACTTGCTTCGGTACTTGCCGACATTATTCAGCCTTCCACTTCAAATCTAAAGTGAGAAAAGACACAATAATTCTATCACACATGAATATCAACGTTGGAATTCTGAGTTCGTCTTTTCTTTTTTCGTTTCTCGATTAAGAATTTCGTCAAATACTTAACACACGCACACACACAGAAAACAATAGCAACAACAGCGAAAATTTATTGAGATACAGTACAAATATTTTTTTTATCACAAAAGAAGAAGAGAAAAAAAACCACTAATTAATGCAGAATTTGGGCGTTTGTTCATTGTCTACAGTTAAGTATCTTTGTTTTGTTTTGATAACAAGCGATATTTGAAAGACATTTACAAAGAAATATCTCAAATTGTGTTAGTAAAGAAACATAACAAATGAAGAAGAAGAAAAAAACACGACGACAATTAATTCGAAAAGAAAAAAAAAAGCAATTGTTCAAAAATCTTTGAGAATTATCATCGATGAATTATCTTCAAAATGGATCAATTCAATTAAAATCGATTTCTAATCGGACAAATAAATCCTACCGACGACTGTATCTTGCACTTGTTGACGGCGGTGTCAAACGCGTACCACGATCTCGATATCGATGATCATGACCATTTGATCGATCTGACATCGGATGATAACCATCGATGTAATCGTCATATCGACGAGAAGAATAATCTGGATACACTGGCATACCGTGCCGAAAATAAGCAGGCACTAGTAACGCTCCAGGAGATCGTGATGAACGAGATCTAAAGTTCCACATATAAACCAAAATATTCCATCCATGAATAGATAGTGTTTTCTGTTTTCTTTCTCCTCGAACTCAATCTCTACCTGGAATGACGACTTGAACGTGATGAAGCATAACGATCACGGTCACGGTCACGATCACGATCTTCGTCTCTTCGACGACGGCTACCACCGTCCTTACTTCGACTTTCACATTCACGGCTAGAAGAAGAACAAAAAAAAACTTTTCATCGATTATCTTTGTCTGTCTTTTAATTCACCTAAAATGTCCTCGAATTCCACATTTAAAACATCTCATATTAGGATCATAACGTTGCGAACGATTCTTCGTTCGTGGTCGAGCCCATGTTACTTTAATTCGATTTTTTCCGAACGTTCTAAAAATTCCAATCATCTCACATTTATTTTCTCTTTCGTATTTACTTTCCGTCCATTTCATCAATCGCTTTTTGCGCCTCATCTTTTTGCTTATAAACAACAAAACCAAAACATGACGCGCCAGCCACCCAAACATCAGTCAATGTTCCGAATCGTTCAAATACTTTTCGTACTTCACTTTCTTTGGTACCTTGAGGTAATTCAGCTAAATGAAGACGACTTTCAACAAGAAGGTCACTTTCATTATCATGCTCCGATATGGGCGATCGAGATCGTCTTGAGGGTGACGGTGTTGCTACACTACGAGATCGCGAACGTGATTGTGAAGGTGTTGGCGATCGTGATGGAGATTTTGATGGGGATTTTGATTGTGATCGTGATTGTGATCTTGATCGAGGCATTTTCTCTGATTGAATACTAAAATAGAAATAACGAAAGAATGATTTAATTCATCGTGATTAAATTTGTTCATTTTCATCGATCAGAGGCAAACATATTGACGTTTTTTTTGTTCTTCTTCAATCAAGCACAAAGTCGAAAACAAAACAGAAAAAAAAGACTTTTCCCATTCACAAACACACGCACACGAAGAGAAATACAGAACAACAAGCGATAAGAGTAGAGTAAATAGATACAATGTCTTGATTAAATCAAAAAATGTTGATAATTATGTTCGAGGTGGACTAAAATTCATCATAAGAATAATTCGAATGTTATCAAAATCTTGAATTATTCTACCTGGAATAATAACCTGAACCATTATCACGAGAACGGTAATTTGATCGTGATGGTGGTGATCGACGTGGACTAGAAATTTAAAAAAAACAATGTGGTTTCTTCTCGAATTACATAGCAAATTTACCTATGACGACGATATTCTCGAATAACACGCGGTCGCGGCGATGGTGACCGAGAGTAGGATCGTCTTCGTCGACGTTCACGTGAACGAGAACGTGATCTAAATTTTCAAAAAACAAAAGCAAACTCCAACTGTCGAAATCTTTTCGATTTTCATCTAATCATTCGACTACGAGATTAATTAACTAGTACGGATCGATAGAGTTGTTTTTTTTTTGTTGGAAAAATAAACAAGCACACACTGATCTCAATCGAATTACCTTCGAAAACCAAAAGCCGAGAAAAAGTTTTCAATAGTGTACCATTTTGCTGATCCCCAGTATGATTAGATGTACAAATTTACAGACGCATATATCTCTCCAATTGTGCTTTTGAGCCACTCCATTTTTCTTAAGAAACACTCACCGATAGCCGTTGTTCGAACGTTTCTTGTTGGCTCGTTGTTCGGTGCCACAATCGCGGCTGAAATGACCTCGTTCACCGCATTGAAAGCATCGTTTATTCGAATCGAAATATCTTCGACCACCACCGCCACCGCCTCCACCACTTGGACGAATACGTGGCCGAGCTAAAGTCACTCGAACACGAGCTTCACCGATAAATCTATTGATTTCGAATCAAGTTTTCCAACCAAAACAACAAAAAAAACTCTTTTTTTTTCTATTACCGTCCGTCAAGTTCGCCAATCGCTGCTTGTACGTCATCGGGATTCTTCAAAACAACGAACGCAAAACACGATGCTTGTGCATGCCAAACTTCGACTAACGGCCATTTGTCAAACGCTTTTTCGATCTGTCGTTTCGAACAGTTCGATGATAAATCTGCGACATGCAAACGACAGTTATTCGTATCATCATTGTCGTGATCGTTATTCGTTCGTAAAGGCGAACGTGAACGCCGCGATGGTGGTGTTCGAGAACGTGATCGAGAGTTCGATCGCGAATATGAACGAGGCATAATTCGTGTTGAAACGAGAAAAAACTTGACAGATACTCGTGCACGAAGTTGAATGTGTATGATGTTTTTTTTTCTCTACTTATGCACAGGACAGGACAGACACACAGAATGAACACAATAATAAGCAAGAATTTTTATTGGTGTAGGCCGAATCTATTTGATTAATCAAAGCGACAATAGGAATGTGTCTGTTGATCGTGAGTCGAAATTAATTTATTAGTTTAAAACAAGGTTTTTTAGTAGATTTTACGAGATTTCATTTTGTTAAATCGATTTATGAGATAGATGACGTTAGTGAGCATGCTTTAAAATGAATGGATGTTGGTTTTCTCCAACATCAATCGGCAGGTATTTATTTTTCACTATTTATTTAAAAAACTTGTTTTTCTTCTCATATCAATTTCGATCATATAAAACAATATAAATTTCATTGCGTTATTGTTTTTCTCAGGATAATATCTGTATTGTGTAATTACAAGTAAAGACGTTCTTTTATACTTCTCATATTTAGTCCACTCGGTTTTTTCCCCGTTTATACCGATATATATAGTAGTAGATTCGTGTATAAATAGATTATTCTCGCTAAATAAAATTTGAAAATCATGGCAAATGCTCTTCTTACACCGCCACCTAATCAACCAATTGATTTAACTAAGTTCAATGGTTGCAAATTCGTTACATTAGATCCATTTATCATCGAACTTGGCAGTGCTTACGATCAAGTAAGCGGAACATATCTGTGGGAAATGTGTAAAGATCGAGAAGATCGTTGTATCAATTTTTGTAAAGAAAATTCGACGAAACGAATATTTCTCGTTACTTGTGGTTCATTAGGAAGAAATGTTGTTCCACAAATTCATGATTTACCACAAGTCTATGCGATTTATGTTCATTGTTCCGATGTACCTGGTCATATGAAATGGACGAATCAATACTCAAAAGTACGTGTTGTTTGTAACAATGACGATCAAGATTTAATACCACAACTTGCTGTTGATGTTGTACAAACAAATATCGAATGGGGTGATGCACTTATGTCAAACGGTGAACGCGATAAAGCTGTTACAAAATATGAAAAAGCTATGGGAAATTTGAATAAGTTTCACGACAAAGTTGATCCGAACATGATTACTAAAGTTCAAGAAAAACTTTCTAAATGCAAATAAATTACGTCTTGTTTTCTTCTGCTATTTGTTGATTACTCATGAAGTAAATTCTTTCTCGTAGCATTATTTACAGTCTTCTATGGTTTCTGTTGAAATAACGTCGTCGGTGTAGAAAGATTTTAAAAAAGTCATTCTTTCTTTTGTGTTCTCTTCTACCGACCACTTGAGTCGGTTTTTTCCTCTCGTTTTTGCGTACATATTTTTCAAAAGCACGCATGTATTAATACACAGTTTTTCATAATTGTTTTCATCTTGTAGAACTCTTAAAAAAAACATGTCGAACCCACCAAACAACGATATGAGACGTCTCAATCATTTACAATCGGATCCTATCACAGGTATCTTTACTCCACAACAGCTTGGTCAGTTTGCCGCTGCAGGAGCCGGTGGTTATGTTCCTCCAGCTTACTCGAATCCAAGTGAATTCGTAACAAATTCTGATTCTAACTCATCGAATCGAACACAACCTTCCGCAACAGCATCGATAACCGCCACGCCTATGTCCGATTTTGCACGTGATGCATACGAAAGTGCAAAGAAAGGCAATCCAATCGAACGTCGACCGCCACCTAATCAACCAATTGATTTAACTAAGTTCAATGGTTGCAAATTCGTTACATTAGATCCATTTATCATCGAACTTGGCAGTGCTTACGATCAAGTAAGCGGAACATATCTGTGGGAAATGTGTAAAGATCGAGAAGATCGTTGTATCAATTTTTGTAAAGAAAATTCGACGAAACGAATATTTCTCGTTACTTGTGGTTCATTAGGAAGAAATGTTGTTCCACAAATTCATGATTTACCACAAGTCTATGCGATTTATGTTCATTGTTCCGATGTACCTGGTCATATGAAATGGACGAATCAATACTCAAAAGTACGTGTTGTTTGTAACAATGACGATCAAGATTTAATACCACAACTTGCTGTTGATGTTGTACAAACAAATATCGAATGGGGTGATGCACTTATGTCAAACGGTGAACGTGATAAAGCTGTTAAAAAATATGAAAAAGCTATGGAAAATCTGAATAAATTTCACGACAAAGTTGATCCGAACATGATTACTAAAGTTCAAGAAAAACTTGCTAAATGTAAATGAATTCTATCTCATTTTCCTTTCAAATATTTCCGATTTTGCAACAAATAAATCATCTTATAGAGTATTTGTTTTGTTTTTTTTAATAACTTCAACTAATTTTTTGCAATTTCTCTCTGTCTCATTGAAAAAAAATCAATGACGTAAGAACAAGTAGAGGAGAAAGAAAAAACGAAATAGAAGAAGAAGAAGAAAAACAAGAAAAATTTTCCATTTACAAAGTTCACACATTTTGGTTTTTTTTAGTTTCTCTTTGTTTTTGTCTGTTTTTGTCGTCATCTGTTTTGCGCTCGCATTTTTATGAAATATTTATAATCGAATACGAGCTCATCATCATACACACAAGTGCATGTAAAAAAAACCGAGAGAAATAAAGTCAGACACACACACACACACATACATATCACTGCTTTGAAGTTTTTCGAAAGAAAGAAAGAAAACGAAACAGAGAGAGAGAGACAGACACGAAGTCCAACAAAGACCGAAGCAGAAGGAGAAAATACACATGTGCAAAAAGATTAATATAATGTTTTGGCGTTTCGAGTTGATTTTTTTCTTCTTCGGTGAAATCGTCGTTGAATAGGAAGGATGAGGAGAAGGAGGATGTTGATGATGATGGTAAAAACGAAAGAAAGAAACAAAAAAAAACAACAACAGATAACAACAATACGAGTATTTGGTGGATATAGATTGGCTTGGGCGTGTTTTTTTTTCTTGTATAAACGAACAAAATGTAGATGAAGAAAAAACGAAAAAAAAGAAGATAAAGAAAGAGAAACAACAACACATTGACCTAATGTTTAAGCAGAGAGTTCATTCGAATCTTTTTGCCGTTTATTTACGCAGATCGAGTACACAAACCTAGAAGAAGACAGAGAGAATGAGATTTAATTGCAAATATTGATTCATTTCAACGTACTGTTCCGTCGGAAGCACTTGCACCAACGCGAGTATCTCGACTGTTCCAACACACTTCAAATATGCCACCTGTGCCTCGATAACTATGAACAATTTCTGCACGCTAAAAATCGAAAAAAGAAATTTAAAAAAAATGAAAACAAAAGAAGATATTCTTTCTCGTACAGCTATATCCCAAATATAAATCGCTTTGTCAAATGAACCAGTTGCCAATAAACGACCATCGGGACTGAATGCAACTGAATAAACAGGTTCCGAATGTTTAACAAGTGTATTCTGACAAACACCACGATCGACATCCCATAGACGTACAGTTGAATCGAATGATGCACTCGCAAGCAGCAATGTCGCATTGGGATTCATTGTTCCCGGGCCTGTTGGACTCCATTTAATCGTATAGATTTCTTTATTATGTGCTTGCAAATTATGAACAGGCGTGTCTTTAACCATATTCCAGATCTTCAATGTCATGTCATCGGAACAAGATGCCAGTAAACGTCCTTGAGGATCCCATTTAATCGCATTGACTTCATTTTGATGGCCATGGAATGTTTTCACAGGTCGTGTTTCACCTAATCGACAGACATGAATTTTTTGATCGGTTGAACATGATGCAAATGTTGTATCTGATTGCCAATCGACATCTAATGCCGGTGCTGTATGAAAGGCAAATTGTTGTTCACAATGACCAGAATTTGCATCCCAAATGATCGTCGTTCGATCGACACCAGCCGATAGAATATAATTGCCTTTTTTATTCCATTTCAAGGCAAATATCGGTCCTTTATGTTGACCCAATGTACTCGCTAGATTGCCGTCCGATGACCAAATACGTGCATAACCATCGTAACTACCCGTTGCTAATTGTGTACCAGATGGATTCCAATCTAAACTTGTCACATCTTTATTACTTGGCACTTGTGTATCACCACGTCGTATGCAATGTCTTAGGACGATTTCCGGTTCACGTGTACCTTGTAAATTCCAAATACGTGCTGTTGAATCACCGGAACCCGATGCGAGAATATCATGTGTCGGATTCCATGCACAAATGAACACTTCAGACTCGTGACCACGTAAAACCGTCACACGATTCGACGGAATTTCTACAGAACCATTTACAATGGAATTCGTTGAATTTGAATTTGTATTTGATGAACCGGTTTGTATAGATAAAGAATTCGGTGTTGAATTTCGCGCGTAATGTGGATGAGGATGATGATGTGTACTATTACTTGTTTCATAATCCATAGGCTCATGTTTAGGAACTAGAAAATTGCAACAATAATTGATTTAATTCGAAGAATTTTAATAGAATTACCTGTCGTAGAGGATTGATGTATATTGAGATGGGAAGATGAATGATAATGATGAGCTGGATTTGTTGATGAAGAATTCGTATGTCCTTCAAAGAAATATTCAAATAGAACCAAAAAAATGGCAAACTCATTGTTGTTGTTTTTTTACCATAATTCATTCCACCATTGGGTGTTACTGATGAATCTGTATTTCGATCAGATACAGGTTGATTTATTGACTGCGGTGATGTATTCGATAGTTGATGCATTGGTGAACGATCTTTTTCGATAGCATTTGTCGATGCGATTGCTGCATTTCTCGACGATAATTTTGTTTCGCCTTTCAATGATGTTCCTGATGATGATGATGATGTTTGTTGTTGTTGTTGCTGCTGTTGTTGTTGTTGCTGTTGTTGTTGTTGAAGTTGCTGTTGCTGTTGTTGGAGTTCTCGTCGACGATTTTCGACAATTTCCGGTACAACAGCATCGATTAAACTTAAACTATCGCATGTGCGTTCCTGTCCATCCTTGAAAAAACAAAAGTCAGGAAATGAATTTTAATTAAAAAAAAAAGACAAAAAATGGATGATCGTTGTGTCGATCCTCGAAGCTAGATTGTGTCGTCTTTATTAACTTACATCTCCAATGGATAATTCTGCTTCAGTATAGTAAAGGCCTTTTTGTATGAGTGAAAGGAGTGCACCCGGTGGCACTATATTGGCATTGATTGATGTTTGAACAATATGACTTTCAAGTCTAAATAAACAAGATGAATGAACAAATCCTAAGTAAAACATAAATATGAATAATCAATAGTTGTCTATTATGCTTTCACCTTCCCCCCTCAATGTAAATACATAAATGTCATGAAAGTTTTATATTCAATAATTATTATCAAGAAGAAAGAACAAGTATATTATTAAAAACACTAAAAATAGTTCCGGTGGTTTCTTTTCCAAGAAAACTACTTCAATTAAAATAAGTCAACAGCCGCCGTCCTGAATTTATTTGTCGTTTTATTTTCTATTCATCAATGTATCCATAATTTCCAAGAAACAAAGAATTCATTTTCTCAAATCGACATACGTACGCATATCTCAGTTACTAATATTGATTTCACTCGGGATCACAAAACAAAACAAAAACAGTTTTTCAATTGGATTGTCATTGCATAATTACATAATATAAAATTTTCTGTTACTTCAACTCTTTTTCTTTCTCAATGCTCTTCTGATTGTAGCTATTCTCCTTAAGTAAATATACTTGTCGTTGAAGAATTTTATTTATTTATTTTTCATTTCAGTTCACTTTTCTAACTGACGAATACGAATAATCATAACAACAAGAGCAAAAAAAGAAACAATGGGGTTATCGTTGCTGAAAATACTTGAACTCGTCTATCGAGAAGAAAAAAAACTGGATGAAAAATGAAAGTTGAGTTTAGTTTATTTTTGGACTTCGTATTTTTGTTATCCTTACCTGATTCAGATAAATATCGATAGATGAGATAATTGACTTCGTCTGATGTGAAACTCATTCTCGCATTCTAAACCTCGCTAATATGCGAGGAGAATTGTAGATAATAAATAAGTAATTGAATACACGATTTTGCTTTTTAATTTAGTTGATTATAATCTAAAAGAAAATACACACACATGCACATATATATATATATATACACATATATAAATTATTCGGTAAATAATTCTATTCAGGTCGTTGTCGTTTGTTCTTTTATCCTTTCTTTTTTCTTTCTTTCTTCATCATTACCATCACCACTATTGCGATTACTTTTTTCTTCTTCTTCTTTTTATTTTATTTTATCATGAGTGTAAACGTGTCAAGCATTAAAAGCTAGAAGAGAACATACACGCCTGTCCATACATTTTAAAAAAAAAGACACGATGACGATGACGCTGTGAAATATATATATATATCGAAAAACGTAGTTAGAAGAGAAAATGATGATGACGACGACGACGATGAAGAACGAGGCGAAGAATAAAGAGCGAAGACGAAGAAGAAAAAAATAAATATAATAATCAGTAAAAAGAAAAGAAAATTTTTGGCAACTACCAATGTAAATAGTTATGCATATGAGTCAAATATGTTCGTATCAAAAAGATAATAGTCTTGAGATGATTTGATGTTTTACTACGTTGAATATATCTACCTGTTTATCAAAGTAAAAATAGATAAAAACAAACTCAAAACAAACGAAAAAAAAAGAAAAATAAAGAAGAAAAAACTAAAATATGTGAGCAATTATAATTTGATGAATATTATTACGGATGATTTCATCGATTTATCATCGCCTTTTGTTTACCTCAAACGTAAAAAAACGTAATTATGCTCTTTTTCATTTGTCATCAAGCATATTTATAAAATATCCCTTGTCAAAACATCTGTTTTACTAAACAAAATAATAAATCAATATGCAATCGATTCATTCAACAACAAAAAACGCCAAACTATCATATCACGCGTGAAAAATTCAACCGAAAAAATACTTGACATTTGTTGAATGGCTGTATTTCTGTCATAAACACGGGATCAACTTGTCGACATTGTCCTTTTTTCTTTATTGCTTCTTTGCTCTCTTAACTGATAACCTATCAGCCTTGCCTTTTTCGGTACTGAATCAATCGACGCATGTGTGTGTGCGTGCGTGCGTTCTCCTATCGTAAATATATGCATAAATTTCGATTATTTCGAAAAATTATAATTGCACGACTTATTTTCGAGAATGAAAACCCGAAACATGTGTAATAACCTTGGTAAACAACTGCTTTGTACTTAAACTATGTGAATTCATCTCGATTAAAGGCTTCTTTTAAATCAACAACTAATCAACTTATGTCAAGAAAAAAAGAATCAATAGAAATTTGTTTTTTAAGCAACAGAGAAAAAAGAACGACGCATCTAAGTTAAAAATAGTACATTTACCTTAAATTCTAATATAATCTCTCGTGTTTTAAACAAAAAAAAACGTCAAATAATATAATAATCGTTGTAATGATAATAATAAATATTGTTTTGTAATTTTAGATTTCTACTGAAACGAAATATATATCGAATATAATTTAAAATGTTCTGAAAAAAGACACAAAAATATACGATGTGTGAACTCAACGTCAGTATAGAGAAACGAGAGAATGAAGAAGAAGAAGAAAAAATACGACAGAAAGAAAAAAGTCCGCCTCGAACAACACACGTGTAGACTTACTTGTGATGATGATGATGGTGTGCGAATACAAAGCGCATTCTTGGTCTGTTTTATGTCCTTCTTTTTCTTTTGCTTCGCATATATTTTTTTTTCTCTCTCGCTTTCTTCTCTACGTTTGCCCGCTTCGTCCCTGCACTTATACACATCCACCCTCCCATCACTAGTTGCACACTCATATTCGCATTTTTTTTCCTGTTCGCATCGACGTGTGCGCGCGAGCGAACGAGAGAAAAAGAAAGAAAGAACGAGAGAGAGAGAGAGCAAACTATCGGGCATAACATATAGAAAATGCGCGCTTGTTTTTTTCTTCTGTGCCTTTGCTACGCGACCTTATGGTCGATGAAAGTCGTCGGACAAGTCTACTGCTATTACTATTTTACAGACTAAAGAATCAAACAAAGAAGAAAGAAAAGAAAGACGACAGAAAATTGAAATGGCATGTCTACATAATCATATTTAGGTCATTGAATATAAGACAATGACAACGGAAAAAGAAGAAAATTCAAGATTTTCTTTCCTAGATAATAGACAATTAAATAACTTAGATTATATTAAGTACATATCTTATAAAGAAATGTTTACAATAAATGTATATATCCAGATAGATAGATATATATAGAAGCGAAGAAGAAATAAAAAGGAAACAAAACAAGACAGCTGATGGCTAGATGCCAAGGCATTGCGACCGAAATGAGTCATTTCTTCTTCTTCTTTTTTTTTCTTTATAGTATCTATTTACATATCCCCCTCGAGCAATATATACAGTACGAACGTGTTTTTCTCTTTAATGATTATATGAAAAACAATGACGATTACTATATAGTTCTCGATAGATAGGCGACATACCATGTAATACACACACGCACAACCACCGAGATGAATGCATGTCTAACGTCACGCAAGTTATTGTAATGAGTGTGCATTATCGAGGTCATCGAACAAAGGAAAAGAAAGACGAAGAAGAAGAAGAAGAAGAAAACAACAACAAAACAGCTGTTTTATATAGATAAATATCGACAAATGCACGTAAAGGTCTAAGTACTTTCCAGTTGATTGTATTCTAGTTTTTTTTATCAAACGATTTGCGAAATTATTTGATTATTCATGTTTTTTTGCAAGTATAATACAGAATAATTGCATAAAAAAATTAAGATCTTACAGCTGAAGCCTGTTATTAACGTCTACAAATTAAACTTCACATAATTGACGTCGTCGAGTAAAACGAGAAGGCGTCAACGACGCGAGAAAAAAAAACAAAGTAGTTAGTAATCATTGAAAAAAAAAAGAAACATGAGAAAAGTAGAACGGAGAAAGCACTGGTGAGTGAATGAGTAACATATTTGGTTGCCAATGAAAATTTCGGTTTAATAAAGAACAAACGAAGAACATGCAACGAATAATTGAGGTTTGTTGTTTTTTTTTCTTGACGAACGTGAAAATATTTACATAAAAGAAAAATTTAATTCGTTTATCATTGTATGTTACTTATAAATAGTTATGTTAAAAATTTTCTTCGATAAGAAAATCCGTTTTGTTATTTTACAAAAAAAAAGATACAATAAAAAAATGAAGTATTTTAACTCTGAGATCTCATTTGAAGACTTGTTAATAAGAGGATTGAGTTTAATTGGATTAATTTTACTACTAATGAACTTTATTAGAGACTAAAAAAAGATGTCATGGCAATGACAGGATTTACATTTTGACATCGATTAACTTTTCTTCTTTCTTCGCTGTCGAATTAATATTTAATAATATAACAGGACGTTGACAATTCATTTTCTGGCTGTCAAAGTATTTCAATTGAACAGAGAGAGAGAGAGACAACGAGTACGTTTTTATGGAATCTATCTGTTCCATAGGACCAACTTTTATTGGATCTAAAGATTTCGAATTTTTAACATTAGAAAAATAACACAAAGAGAACGAGAAAAGAGAAAAAGAAAAGCCTCGGATTAAAATGAATAAATTTGTCGACAGAGAAATAAAAAGAAAACGAAAACAAATCAACTAAGAAATATAAGACAGATAGTAGATTAAAAAAAGGAAAAGAAAAAAACACATAAAACATTTGTTCGTCTTCCTGCAAAGATCTTTATACAACCGGTGGAATAATTCGTTTTCTTCTACGCATCCGTCATTCTCACTGATCGACAATAAAATGCGTAGAGTTTTGAATTATTTTAGTAAATAAGAGAAAACAAATTAGACTTTCTTTTTATGTCCACGAAAAAGTCGTTCGAAAACGTTCATTTTCTTTCCATTTTCGACTTTTTCATTTGTAAATGAAAGTTCATTTAAAAGATTGCCTGTTGAAGATTTCAATGATGGATTACTCGATGATAGTTTCGTGTTCATATCATTTTCGTGTTTTATTGTTGAAAGATTTTGATTTTCAATTGATTTGTCGTGTTCATTGGACGATTCAATTTGATCAATTGAAAGTGTTTCATTGGTAGGACTCGTAGATGTAGGAGATGAAACAGATGAATTTAAACGTTTAGCTGGTGCAAAAACTGAAACAGGTACCGTTCGACGTTGGCCTTGAGGTGAAAGAAGACGATTTGAAGATCTAAAAAGCCAAACAAAGAAACATTTTTCGAATTATTTCGTTCGTTTTCTCACTTGTACAAATCTGTTCCTGAGACATTCGATGTAATTGGTACGGGTACTTTCGTACGTTGATGATATGTACTATTTACAGATGATGTTGATGCTGATGTTTGAATATGATTTGTTGAATGTCGATGATTGGTAATTCGTGTTTTCGTATCGGCAATTTTCGGTTGATAACTTTCATTCAACGAAAGATTTTCATCGTTGTCGGTTTCGACAAGATTTCCATTGGAATTTCTTGTTCGTCCGGCATTGAGCTTTGCTGTTGAACTATGTGTTCCATTAGGTAATCGTTTTGTTTGATTTGAACGTGATGAAATCGGTACACGTGGCGGTGGTGCTGCTGCTGTTGTGTTGTCACGTTTTGCTCCATTAACAGGCGTGAATTTCGATGAGGGAACAGTTGATGCTGATGATTGATGAGCTGAATTTTCTTCAGCATCATTTGTTGTTGTCGAATGTTGAATGTTATTCAAACGATTTTGTGCATTTTTTAAACGTGCACGACCATCGACTGATCGTGAACGTTGACATTTGCTGAGCGATTGATTGACTGCTGAAATCGATTCAGAATTCGGCTCATTGGGAAGAAGATTCGAATCATCGAAATCGATTTCTTCAGGTTTTTTCATTTGTTGTGTTTGTATCGGTTGTTGAACAAGTCTCGAGGGCAAATTTGCATAGAGATTCGAACTAGATTTGGATAGGGAAGCTTTTGTTGATGTATAAGCAAGACGATGAAATACAGAATCACTTGTACCACTGCCATTACTTGGCGTTGTTTCTCCCGATGGTATTTGTGAATTATCTTGATTCAATTGAAAATTATTTCGATTAGATGTAGGTGGTAGACGTTGTTGCATTAAACGTATTTGATTAATACTATCAGATGATGCTGTGCTTGATGTTGATTGCGCACGGTGACGAAGAAGTTCATCGTCTTGATATTGTTGATAGTAATCCGGAGGTATGAATTGATGATTAATTGGATGAAAACCATTGGCAGCATATGCATATGGCTGATGATTATTATTATTGTTATTGAAATTTTCAGACAGATAATCTGGCTGTTCGTGATACATATCACGATGAAAACGTGGAGGAAAATTATTCGTTTCTTCGGAATAGGCTGGATATTGCTGTGGATTGAGAAATAATGATGATGAATAACCATTGCCGATGCTTGTATGATCATGATAACCATCATCATGACGAATTTGTCGACGACGACCGATAATCGATTGATAGCCGGTACTTGTCGTTGGTGGACGAGCTGTTGTATTCGACCATGATTCATGTTGATAGGGTTCCTGAGATGGCGGATAACCATTTTGATATTGTCGATTGAACATCGTCGATTGTTGTGACATGTTCATAAGACTATTCTGCATTTGACAATTGAATCGCTCAAGTGCTCGACGAACGCTAGAAGTTCGAAGAATAAGATTTATCTGATTGACTTATTTTTAACTTACATAGGATCATCGGAATACGGTGTTTGTTGGAGATTATTCGATGCATACATAGAATTATAACCTGAAGGAGTAGTCGTAGATGTTACAGGATGATGATGATAATTATTATTATTGCTGTTGTTTGCTGAAGGATGAACAGGTGTAAATGCCGATGATGATTGAATATCGTTTTCATGTTGAAAATTTCTCGGCGAGATAATCTCCGATTTTGATGGTGCTATTCGTTGTGGTCGAGCATATTCACAACTATATGCTGTATAAGCTTGTGTTGGTGTTGTATAATTAACTGTTGATTCATTTGTACGAATAAAATTTGCATCGATTGGTTGGGTTTGAATTTCGTTTGTATCATTTTGTTGAAGTTCTTCCATCGATTGATTTTGTTCATCGAGATTTGTCGTTTGACCAAGTGCAAGTTCACGTGATGACAGCATATCTTCGGAACGTGAACGTTGTCGGAAATTAATTGTTGATGGTTGATTAGTTGATGTAACATAAATCGGTTGCGTTGGCACACGCATGACTGGAATACTTTGATCTTGATTATTCATAGGCGGTAGGTCAGACATATTATCAGTTGATGATGTTGAACAGAAACGTTGATGAATTGACACATGTGTTGGTTTCGAATTCATCGTTGGCGGTAAAGTCGAATCAGGATAACGTAATAGACGAGGATCGGGATTCGATTGTAATGAACCTAATGTATAACTATTTGTAAATCGATTTTCATTCGAATCCTGATGATTATTTAATGTTGATGGATTCGTTCGTTTTAAATTCGTGTCCAATCTCATTAATGCACGTCGTGTTACAGGATCTTGAATGTCATTGTAATCACTCACTCGTGTTTGTGATAATGAACGACTTTTCTCGTCGAAACGTTCGAGTGCACGACGAATAATTGGATCTTGCAGATCTTCGGGTTTGACCGTGTATTCGCTTTGTAATTGTATTTGTGTTGGCATAGGTGGCGGACGTGGTGGTAAATCATGTACTTGAGAATTTTGTTGACGCTCACGAAGACGTTCAAGTGTATTCAAACGACGACGACCTTCAAGTTGAAGACGATAAGGTGTTAAATTTTGTTGTTCAGTCGATATTGGTGATGGTGGTGGCTGTTCATCAACTATTGAATCGGTTGATTCTTGTACGATCGGTTTTTCTTCGGTTTTCATCGGATAGTCTTCGAAATCGATCAAATCTCCTGTTACAACATTCGATTCAGCTATAAACGAAAGAAAGAAAGTAATTTATTTGCAGAATTTACAATCATCCAAAAAAAGAGAAGAGGAAAAATTCGAAAATAGACAACCTTGAATTGATACTTTTTCTTTACTACTCTCTCTCTTCTTACTAATCAAGCAGACGACATTATTCAAAAAAAAATAAACGAAAAAAAAAAGAAAGTTTCATTTGAAATCATCGATCTCATTCTGGTTCTATGTATCAATGATTTTGATTGTATTGGTAACCAGTGGTTTCATATTACTCTCTCTCTCTCTTTGTGAACAAACGAATATGAGAGATTTCATGGCTGCTATGATAAAAAAGAGCAACAAAGCAAATATGAACTTTCTTTTTTCTCCCTCTCTCTCTCTCTCTCTCGCATTCACTCACTTAATGAATCGGTCGCATTCTTCTGAATTGCTCTAAGCTGTAAAATGTGCACACGTCATTTAGTATTCTTCTCTTTTGAAAAAAAAAATGAAGGAGAGAAATCATCAAACAAATGTCTTTTCGATGTCGTCTATTCAATTGAATTAATGAGCAAACCTTGATCAATGTTTTAAAAGCTGATTTACGGAACTTATTCGGTTAGATTTCAGTTCTTTTGATACGAGATGACGTATGAAAGAATTTCTCACTGATGTAATCAAACAAAGAAGAAAGAGAACGATGTCCAATCAACATTCTGAATGTTGTAACGATAAAAATGCTAACACACGTAGGAAAAAAAAATCTGTCTGTTAATATCGAGAGGTAATTGATACGCATCTGACAACCTTAAGAAAGAATTTTCTTTGAACCAACTGGTTGTTATAATACACTCACTTTGTTTATTGTCATCATTGATAATAGCTGTCGGTTGTGTTTGCTCTTTCGAATTTGTTGTCAAACCGAAATTCAAACCTAATTCATCGAGCATTGTTTTACGTGGCCGAATGAAACTATCGCGTTGATTGGTTATCGTTGATTCATCCGTGCTTGTGTTAAGGAGATTTTCGAATGATTTTCTCGGTGTTGACGGTGTTGTTGACCATGAGGATCTTGGTTTAGATGTCGTCGATGAATTTGTTTCATTTTGAGCTGTTGCTGTTGTTGTTTTAGCAGCACTCATTCGTTGTTCGAAACGTTCTAATGCACGTAGAGCAATGGGATCGTCCTCGGGACGTTGAATACGTTTTGGTACAGGTGGTAATTGACTTGATGATTTGGGAGGTTTTAATTCATCATCGGTTAAAATACAATCAATAGGTTCAATTGATGAATTATTTCGAATAGATAAATCATCATCTTCATCAGGTATTTCTTCGATTTCAATTTGTTTATATCGTTCATTATTATCATCATCATCGTCGTCTGCCATTGCTACTACTTGTTGATTGATAAGATTTTGTTCTGTTGAAGAAGAAGGGGAATTTTCTTGATATTGTGCAAGTGTATCGGATTGTTGTTGTTGTTGTTGTTGTGGTTGCTCTTTTTCTTCTTCTTCTTCGTTCCCTGCAATGCTTACTGTCGATTTACCATCTGCTAATATAGTACTTGTCGACTGCTCGTTACAGTTGTTCTTTTTTTCTTCTTCTTCTTCATCGTCAACATTAGTAACAATATTGTCATTGGAAGTTTGTTGTTCTTCGTCGTTTACTTGAAGTAAAAAAACTTCATTAGATTTATTCTTATCAAGAATATTTGACGACAATTGAGTAGATAATGAAACTAAACCAGATGAAGAAGAATCAATTAAATATTCTTCTTTCATATTTGTTTGTTGAAGATTGTTTTCTTCGTTTTCATTTGTTAAAATTTGTTCGATATCATTAGTTTTACTTTCATTTAATGATAAAATATCTAAATGAAATGTACAGATTCAATCCTTGATCATATGTCAACACATATATATGAATGTGATAGCTATCAGTAAAACGAAAGTAATTATTCGAATGATATAGGACAAGAAGAATTTGATTGACCTGATTTTCTTTTTTCGCTCATCAATTAAGAACATTTTTTTCTCCTTTTTACTTACCATTAACTTGTTCATCGAATGCAATTTGATCGAATTGAATTTTGTCGACGTTTGATGTGTTAATCTCCTGGAAGAGAGAGAGAGAGAGAGAATAAAAAAAGAACATGTAAAATGTTTGAATAGAATTCATTAATTCATCGTTCTTTTTCTTTGGACAAGAAGAAAAAAAAACGAAGAAGAAATGGAAATAATTTAACAATGACTTTTTGTCTCGAGAGTTATATAAATAAAATGTAAACATTGATCATATTACTCGTCAAAAACGAACAAATAAGAATCGGTCAAGTTGTCGATGAATTTTAATTTTTTGTCTCGCCTCGAGCTTAGTTCAATCATACTGAATATCTCTCTTTCACTCTTCTGTGCCCGTTTTCTTTTTTGAAGATAACAAATCGGAGTGTAATGCATGAGTAAATAATAATTATTATTACTCATTCTGTTATGTTAATTGAAAGACAAGGTTAGAATAACTATAACTGAGCTAGGGAAAGAAGAAGAAAAAATAAGAAAGAATCAATATTGAGATTAGTCTCGTCTTTCGTTAGGATTTCATTAACATACGAATATCGGTTTACGAATGATTAAACAAACCTGTTCGGTTGATAAATGGAGATGATTATTATTATTATTATTGCTATTGTTATTATCATCGATTGATTTCGAAGGACAATTGAACGTTTTCGATTTTTTTTTCAATGGTGGTGGATTAAGTATTGGTGGTGAAGGTGGTAATGAAGAAAATTTTCTTCGTAAAGCAGCTATCGGAGGAAATTCTACTCCGAGAAATGTTTTCGATGGCATTTGTTCTTGATTGGATTTATTCGTTGTATCTGTTTTTGTCCAACGTTCTTGAAGTTTTTTCTCTTTTCGAGATTTAACTGTTGCTAATGGTTCGATTATAGTCGACGATGAACCATTCATAGTTAAAGATGTTTGTTGTTGTTCGATGTCATCAGTAATTAATCCCGAACAAATATTCTCATGACATGATGAATCTAAAGATGAATCAGGACTAATATTTGTTGGATTATTCGCTGTTGAACTATCTATATATTGAACAGAAAAAAAAATAGAGAAAACGAAAGAATTATTAGTTTGATTTCTATTGAATACCTACGATTCGGTTTAGTTGTTTTTTGAAATAATCTCAACATGATGTACTCCTAATACTACTACTACTGCCGTCGCATATGTCGAGGGTTTTTTTTACGAATAGAAAGAAAGAAAAAAACGAACAAACGATCGAAATGCAACATAAACTATGTTTTGCTTCGCTTTCTTAATGTTATTCAATGAGATGGATGTACATGTACGTATATGCAAGTAAGAAAAAAAACGAAGAAAAAAAATGTTATGTTACAACGGAATAAGAAAAGAAGAAAACGAAAAAAAAAATCTCGTCATATTTACCTTCATTGAATAATGTATTATTGTTATTATTTGTGTTATTAATTTCATCTAATTCTTGAACCATAGTTTGCAAATCGACTAGCGAAGAATTAGGTGAATAATAAGTACTTTGTGATGATTCGGATTCACATGATTTTAATTCTTCAAATGAAAAGTAATTTTCATTTGTTGGCTGTAAAAATTGATCATCGGCAAACGTTGATGATGATGATGATGGCAATACACACTTGAATAGAACAAAATGAAAATAGTTTCTATGTTACAACCTATCTTCTTCGTTTTTTTCTTATTCTTTGCTTGTATGCATATGTATATTTATATGTACATATGAATATCTTGCGTATGCTCATGCTCTTGCATATCCGAGAGTAGAGAGAGAGAGAGAAAAAGTAACGCCTCTTGATGGTAATTGTCATGATGACGTAACTTTCTCATGTATATATTCGAAATAGGCGAGAATAGCTATGCAAGAAATAGTAAAAGAATCTTTTACATATGTAGTTTTTTTCCTTTTTGCGTTATTATTCTAACACTTTAGCTGTCAACGAGCAAATGTGAGAAATTAAATTAATTGATCTATAAAGGTCAAATTGACTACTTTCTTTAAACGAAGATAAGATTACTTGTTTGATTAAAAAAAATAGAGAGAGAGAGCGCAAAAGAGCGTCTCTATTGACATATACGATGCTGAACTTTAGTTAAAAAATTTTTTTTCTTTGAAAATAAAGATTTATGATGTATGATTATCTTGTAGTTCTCTATTTGCAAATGTAATACGACGCGTTGATAAAATAATATTGACAAATATCTCTGCAAATGTTTGTCTTTAAAATTTCTTTTTCAAGGCTTAAACAAGATCTATCCATATGTCTGCATTCACGAAAAGGTCTTGAACTGTCAGTTTACTTCAATATTGAATAGTTAATATAAAAAACAAATGTATACGAATATACAGAACACATACTTTCGAATGATCAGGTAACGTTGCCGAATACTGTGGTTGAATAGATTCTAAATCTATAATCAACCATGTATCTTGCTCATTACAAACAGATTTTTCTTCTCCATTCGAATGATATTCATGGACAGTTAATGATGATTGATTAGTATTTGTAATTGTTGTTTCTGAACTCGATCGATCGGGTGAATGAGATGTAGTTGTGGTGGTTGTTGATGATGAATGAAAGCATCCATTACGCACTAATTGTTGACAAACATGCACAAAATTAGTCTTATCTAACATTGTTGAATGTGTTTCAGAATCATCTTTGGTAAATTTATTAAATAGAAAATAAAGATATTCAATTAAATTTTGATCGATTTGTTTAATTTTTGGTGAAATTGTTTTCTTCTTTTTCCTTATAATTATATTTTTATCATCATCATTATCATTTGATAATAATTCAACGCGTAAAATTAATAAATTAATTAATTTCGATATTTCATTATCGTCGGAATTTTCGTGAGTATTCATAACAATTGGATATTGTTGACGATAGAAATTATTTGAAAAATGAAATATTTCAGATAAATTGTCAATATTTTCCGTTGATTCCTATGATAAATAAATCAAATATTTTAAATGATTTGCTTTATAATGAAAAGAAAAAAAAATGCAATGACGATATTAAACAACCATAAAAATGTAATGTTCTTCTCTGTTCGATGCCTTTCTTTTCTCTCTCTTTTTTTTTTAAATCCTAATCACGTAAGTATGATCGATTTGTTAGAAATGAAGGAAAGAGAAGAAAGATTGACAGTTGATTTTATTTACTAGATAAAAGAAAAGTGAAAGAAGAAATCGAAATGAAGTTAGAAAGTGCAGAACGAGAACAAGTGTATATCTGAGAAATACCTGTACACTGTCAAAAGGTTGGACATGAAAAACAGAAGAGAAAAAAAAAGTACTGTGTATTTTTGGCAATTTTCGCTCTCTTTCTCTACCTTTTTCGGGATTCTTAAACGATCATTGCTTGTTGCTCTTAGTTCACAACGTAAATATTGAATAAATGAAGTAACTAATGTTATTGTTGGCGTCGTCGTCGTAGTTTGATTGTTATGATTGGAATCACTTGCATTTCGTCGGCGATGTTTTCGAAAAAGTTCGTTCGAAAAATTTGTTCGATCCGATAAATCAATGTGACGAGACGGTGGTAAAGAAATCGAACGATTTGTTGGCTGATATTTAGTACGATCGGTCTCGTCACGAGTTTGTTTGCTTGAACAAATGTTGTTGTTACGAGTCGGGTGATTAATAGACTTCGTTGGTGGTCGTCGAGTAGGAAATTGATCAACTAAAGTAAAGGTTTCGATGTCATTTGTACAAAATTATATACATATGTTCATTATAAAAAGAAAACGAATCAAGAAATTAAAAATAACAATGCAAATATTCGTGGCGTTTTTTTTTCTCTCGAATGAAATCTGTCAATATTAAATCATTTGATCTCTATTGGCATATCATCATCAGTTTTTTCTCAATCGATCGAATTCATGAGGTTTGAATGTCTGGACGATAATGATTCCGAATCATACGAGAAAGAGAGAGAGAGAGAAAGGAACAAAAACGAGCACGAATAGACCTTATTTATATATCCCAACGGTTTTTATTGAAGGTGGAAAAATATTTTCATTAATTTTACTACTAAACGAGAAAATTGTCGCAGTCAAACGCACATGCACATTCGGCACTTGTGAGACATGAGAAAATGAGAATAAGAACGAAAGAGAGGGGAAAAAAAAAGAAAATATATAAACGAAAATGAAACAAGCAGAATGAGAGTATATCTGTACGATTTCACTTGTCAATGATGTCTGTATATTTATACGAGCCACTTGAAAAGGACGTTTTTACTTGAAATGAAAAACTGAAGGAGAAGAAAGTCATATTTTAATTTCAGTTATTGAATGTCTTTTCAAGTTGTCGTGGAAAAAAATATCGTTATTAATCAATAGAGAAAACTTGCAAGTCTTTTTTTTGTTGTTGTTCTTCTTTTTTTTTACCTGTTTGATTCATAGTTTCTTTTTTCTCATCGACTAAGGATTCTTGATTTAAGATTTGACGAAAAATATAATGATGATGATCAATCGATTGCTCAAGAAAGAACAATGGGATCGAGCAATGTCGAACGAAGCAATCGAGCGTTATTCGATCTAAGAGATAAAGATGAAAAAGCGAATGCGAGAAAAAGACAAAGAGAAAAAAACCAGAGACACAGAGAGAGAGAGAGAAAATGGGAAGAGGATATTACGCATTAAACCTGATTGAACAGGATACACATACACAACACACACGCGCGCGCACTATGATCGATATGTCAATAAACCATCGAACACATATATACTGATGATAATAACGATGATCGAGAAAGAAAAAAGCAGATGGAGTCCATTTTTCTTTGCTCGTTTATTTGCACAATAAACATATACGATTGAATACGGTTTTTTTTTCAATTGTCAATTTAAAAAACTTATTTACTTATCAAACTCTATCCTTTATTTAGATTATTGAAACAATCTGTTCTGTTTGCTTTTCATATAGAGTTTAAGTAACAAAATTCGAAATGATATTAACAAATAGAGATAAAAACTATTCGAATATCTTCGTTTTGTGTTAATGACCAGATGATATATTATGTTGGATAAATAAATGATGTAACAGATAAATAAGTTAGTTAACAGCGATTAGATTTGGGAAACTGTATATAATAAATAGTCGTTCGATTTCTTAGATAATTGTCATAATCTATTCGAAGAACGAGAAGAAGAAAAAAAAATGTCAACAGTCGAAATAAAAAGGCCAAAATGAGAATAAATGCGTGATTAAGCCTTGATACTGAACAGAATACTGATTGAACACATAGGTCATAGATAATATCACACTTTTACACTTTTATACGTGTATACATATATATATATATATATAAATACATGAAACGTGAAATCCTTGAGATGAAAAGGCCTGTGAACAAGGACAGATTTTCATGGATGATAGTCCAGTTTTTACTATTCAGTAGATATAAAAAAAGAAGGAAATTTAATGAATACATAAAGATATCGAAGGTAATAATAGTCGAGACAAATTTTTATATCGTTTCGTTTTTTTTATGATGTCTCAATGTCAGATTAACAAAAAAAAGAAAGACAAAGAACGTCTGAAGTTTTACAATCGAGATAATTAGAACCATACATTTCCTTTTTAATATTCTTCCAGCTGAGATGAAAGATAAGATACTCAACATGTATATATGTATGTATATTTCTCTCATACTTCTGTATCAGTGATTGTTCAATCTAATCCATTGGTCTGATACGTGTTTATATATGCTTTGACTTGATCAATTGATCAATTGATCTTCAAGTATTACCTTACAGATATCACTTCAAAGATTGGTGACTCAAATGAATCTAACACGTACATAAGAGATATAATAAATACTTGCGCTAATCAATTCGATCGAATAGACATCAGATATATCTTTCTCATATTATGTTTTACCTAATTATCATAAGTGAACAAAATAATTCTCATTTGCATATTGACAAAAAGAAGTACACAATTAAAATATGCATACACAGACCAAACTTACATGATTGTTCATTTTTATCACATTCTTCATCAACATCTTCAGGGATTCTCCATATGTTATTTAATCTATCCAGTTTTGTGTTTTACGTTTTTTTTTTTTTGTTCTTCTTAATTAAAAATAAACTTGAAATATTCGACTAATCATTGGTAAACATAAAATTTGAAGAAATATTCTTGTAAATGTTAATGTCAAGCCGATATAGGTCACTTGTCGATAACGAATGAATGTCCACAATTGATTCATTTTGCATTTATCGACTAAGCTCAATCATGAAATTCTACGTATTTCTTTAACGAAGCTTTAGAAGAATACAAATGACATTCAATCTTGTTTCTTTCTCTTAAATGTCTTAATGCATAATTCAAATTTTCTTTGACGCTTTTAAGTACACTTAATCAATCAACGTAAACAATAATATTTTGTCAAATATTCAGACCTTCCCAAGTTTTTTCCTTCTTCATCTTCTTTTAGTTGGTTTCAATAAATATTTTAAAATCAAATGAAAGAACACACACACACAAAGATTGATTAGATCATCGAGTTAGTTAGTTATTTATTTATTAATTTAAATCAAATTCATTTTCGGCTCTCAATTGTGAATAAGCAAGATGTTGATTTGTTTGAAAACGTCGAGGAAAAAAATTGAAACCACGACGTCGATAGATCGTCGTAATTAAACCGAGAAGTACAATTCCGATGAGTACAGTTAAAATATAAAAAATCGGTGCAAAATCTCGTCCAATCGATTTTCCATCATCGGGATCGATGACTACCAATGTATCACTTTCATTTAATGGCACTGTCGATGAAATAATAGACGTTCCATCATCACCAGGACGATTTGTTGTTTTGATTGAAGGTTGAGTGACTTTTTTCTTTGTTGTTTGTTTATTTGAATATTGTCTAGAATTGAAATCGAGAAATAATTTTAAAAATGCAAACAAAATATTACCGTTTGGCAAGTACAGTATGTGTTTTGATAGTTGGTAATTTTTGACAAATAACTGTTGCCGATCGATTACAAGGTATTTCATCGCAACGAATCGCTGGTACTACATTCGACATAAGATCGATATAACCACAACCGATCTGTTGAGTTTTCAAACGATTCTTATCACTGACAGATAGACTTGCTGACGAGAGAAGAGCATTATAACGTTCTTGAAACGTTTTTTCACATAGATCAAAAACAGCATTCGAATCAGGTATAGTTTCAGCTTGATTATTTGATAGATTGACTTGTACAACAGTTCGATTCGAAAGGTTATAAAAAACACCAACATGTGCATTTCCAGATGATTCATAAGATGGTCGACGTTGATATAATGAACGAATATATTGTAAAGTAACGGATTTTTCTGGTACGAATATCATTGCATTATCTTTTCGACATTCATCCTTTGCTTCATTCCAATCTATTTCATGATAAATAATTCGATAGCAAAAATCATCAATGAAATCATAATCACCATCGCATGTATATTCAAAAGGAATATCTGTTGAAATATCTTCGGGATTGTCTTGATTTATTGGTGGTACTAATGTAATTCGATTGTCTAAATGTTCGTCAACACAAACAGGCATCGCTGTTTTCGTTGAACAATCATTTGATTCAATAATACATCGTTCATGCACTTGTTCTTCATTGGATATATATTGAATAACTACACAATTTTGATCGATCGTATCCGATGAATTCACACATTGTTTTAATAAACGTTCGGATATACTATTCGGATTTGGTTTATCATTTGTTCGTTCAATCCAATAGTATCTCGTATCGTTGATATATTTAAATT
>ERZ781399.871-NODE-871-length-29225-cov-4.368769_pt1 | contig 29225 bp, 34 predicted proteins | sample MGYA00511014_ERZ781399 | MGnify/ENA primary metagenome ERZ781399 (study PRJEB29847, sample SAMN06458254) | wastewater metagenome | isolation source: Wastewater bioreactor | place: South Africa: Cape Town | study: EMG produced TPA metagenomics assembly of the...
TTTCTCTAAAATTTTCCATCAATCCCTATGGTTTTATCTATGTGTATCTAACAGTGCGACAGTCAATGCGGTACAGGCAAAAGAACTCGCCAAGTAACATGTCATCGAAAAGTAACAGGACAAATGGTAGAAAATAAATGGTGTTTAAGCAAACGAAGAAACTTAACACGACCGATATCGGAAGAGATCTGTCAAAATCGCCCATGCTATTCATGGACTTCAAGTGATCAATGGACACAAGTAGACGAATTCATTCGAAAGAAAAACAAATTTATAAAAGAAATTCGCTTGTTCGATTTTCTAGTGTTCAGCGACGTGCAATGGAGGTTATCAAGAAAATATTCCTCGTTGTACTTTTGCTAGTAGTTCAACTCGACAAATTGTCAGTGATTATCTATGTCGAGATCTCATTCGACCACAGAATCAACGCGTGTGTAATACACAATCATGTATCATCACGCAATTCTTTAATTCAACACGAAATCATATCGGCGGCATCCGTGGTCGTCGTCGTCGTCAATGGGATGTTGGTCCATGGTCATCTGTACGAAACACTTTTCACTTACTATATTATTATTTTCTTTCTTTCTTTTTTTCATTTTCTAGTGTAATGTTCCATGTGGTGTTGGGGAACAATATCGAACTATACGTTGTCTAGCTATACTTCGAAATCGTATCATACCCGATCGTTTCTGTCGACATCTGCCTCAACCGAATCGTGTTCAACAATGTTTTCAAAAGATCTGTTCACCTATGTGGGCAACAAGTGCTTGGTCATCGGTAAAAGCAAATGAGACAAAATTCAATTGATAAAACTTGTTGATTTTTGTTTTCTAGTGCTCATCGATATGTGGTACAGGCATTGAATATCGAGGTATAGCATGTCATGAAATAAACAATAATGGATATTTATTACAAACGAATTATTCAAATCAATGCGATCCGTATCGAGCACCAACAACTCGATTGTCGTGTAATATGGGCGAATGTGACAGTTTTTATATTTGGCATGTCGAACCCTGGTCGAAAGTACTTTCATATTCAATCATTTTTTTGTCTTTATTCATATGAAATTATTTGTCTTATCTTCTAGTGTTCATCGGATTGTAATCGTGGCGAACAAACACGTCATGTTTACTGTAGAAATCGTCAAACATTGTCGCCAGTTCATGATGCTTTATGTATATCAAATAAACCTGTCACACGAATTGATTGTTACGGATTTGGTACGTATAAATTCGATATATTTTTTGTTTGTTTTTCTTTCTATCTGCAAACGAATTTTCTTACATTGATTTTTATTTAGTTTTTGAATATGGACAAAGTGTTCGAAGGTAACATTTTCTTTTCAAATCAAATTATTATCTTACATCTATCTCTTCTATTCTCTGCTACATATTTAACGTACATACAATTTAGATAAAATGCATAGTTCATGTATTTACTATCTTGTTTTGTACTTATGACTTAAATAAGACCTTTATATACATATACTTTTTTCTTGAAAATCAACAGAAAAGACGAACTATCATATTCAAGAAAGAACGTGTTGTGTGTGTCTGCATGATATTCTAAATCGATGCTAACTAGTCTGCTTTTGCTAAATAATATGCTTTTGCATTGAATAGATAGTTTATAATTGAATATTGATTGATTTATTTAGAATATGTTAAACAATAATTCATCAAAAACTTCTTGTCCAATAGTATTCTTGCTCATATTCGTTCATGTCCAAATCTTGTACAGGTAGACAACTGATATTCAAATTAGTTTATATTTTATTTTCTATTTTCGAAGATGTTTGATGATGGTTTGAAACAAATACAAAACCCATAAACACACACACAAACAATTTAGATCGATTGATCTGAATGACAAATTGTACGTTGAAAACTAAATGTGAATACATCAAACACGATCGATCTTTGTTCTTTCTCTATGATTTAGATCTCTTTATTGTTTTACTTCTATATACATATTTATTTTTTCCTACTCATATTCATATGAAATGTCTCTTTAAATAATAATTCTCGAAAAATCCAGATCTATTTTCTAAACATTGTATTATCATGTACGTGCCTGTTTCATCGTCTTCCAAGTCAGATTTTATTCTACAATCATAGGTAAAATCGTTACAAAACAATTACTATCCACTAGATTTTCTTGTTCTAGGTGATGATGACTAGCACATCTGTTCTTTCGTTGCATTACCATTTAGTATTTCTTGTCAATGAAATCGAAACAATACGGGTGCTATGCATATTCAAAGAAGCAATCAATGCCGTAATACGGACAAGGCTTCTTCATTTGAGTCTATTCTTCTCTCGTTCTTCATATTCTTTATCTTTCGTTTTATTTTATTTTATTTTATTCTTGTTTTTCTTTTTCATTTCGTTAAATTTAGTTTTTAGGAACAAAACAAAAAATACACACATACACCACATTAAATCTAGGCCTTATTGTTCTGTTATCGGCGAGTTCGTTTTTCTTTTTCGTTTCTTTTCTCTTTGTTCTGTTCTCTCATCTCATTTATATCAAAAATAGATTTTAGTAGTGGTTGGTTGGTTTGTTTTTCCAATTTATAGGCTATGCACGCAAATCTATATTTGTTGTTATGTTTTGTTATAAAAGAAAAAAAAAAGATCTCTGTTAATCCTCATCTGTATCGCGCTGTTTATTTGTGCAATAGAGCTGTCTCTCTTCTCCTTCTCTGTTGTCGTTTTCTTTTTGAATAATTATTTTCTTTCTCCGTTTATTTCGTATTTGTGCGTGGATTTTATTAATTTAGACATAGATTTTTCTTCCTCTCAATGTTATCAGTTTGGTTTTGCTCAGCTAATTTCATTTTGATTTTTACATTGAAAATGTTCTTTTTAAGAAGAAAAAAAAATCATTATTAATATCAAATAACTGTTTTGTATTTCTTCGAATACTTAAAGAAGAAGAAGAAGAAAAGAAAATGAAAATTACAGAAAAACATATTCATAAATAAAAATCTGGCTAGAAGACTATTTATATTTATATATATATATATATGGATATGTACGTTAACTTAGGTTTGCGATTCCGTTGTTGTTTTCCATGGATTGCTAGTTCGTTTTTGCCCGTCACTATTGAGGGCTCCAGGCAATGGCGATACGGGTGGCGATGATACTTGTTGAGTAATATAATCAAATAGACTACGAAATTCAGTTTCGGATAGACGTCCATCACCATCGGTATCAGCAGCTTTGAGCATATCTTTTGCTTGCTTATCAGTCAACGATTCGCCAAGATTTTTCATGGTTTTTTTAATTTCTTTCACAGTTATATATCCATCAGAATTTCTATCGAAAGCTCGAAATGTTTCTTTGAAATAAGCATCGGCCGGTTGTTGGCCGACCTCTTGCATTATTCGACAGAATTCATCGAAATGAATACTATCACGATTTTGAAAGATTTCTCGTAATCGATTGTCTTTAATTGGCATCTGAAGTTGTTCACAAGCTAATCGAAGCTATGAGAAAAACAATTTTCTACATTTGTTTTTTTCTTTTTTAATAAAAAAAAAGCAATTGATTTACTTCATTTGCACTGATACACCCGTCCTTATTCTTGTCGAATAGTTGAAACGTGTCAACTAATTGTGTGAAATTGAGAGTCTGTTCTGACATTGATACGATAGGCTATTTACCTCTAGAACAAAAAAGAACGTTGATGTGAACTGCTACTTTTTTTTGTTTGCTTCTGCGTTCATTCATTTACCAACATAATTGACACGATTTTTGCTTGTCCACGGAGATTTTAACTGCCGATTTATTTATGTCATTTTCTCTTTAGTATTAGGAATGTCTAAAGGAAAGAACAAAAGTTGTTTTTTTTTCTTCGTCTTCTTTTCTATTTAAGAAAAAGAAAAAAAATCGGCGTCGACTCTCGTTTTACGATCGTCTTGTTCTTGATTACTTATTTTTTTCTAATTTTTTAATTTGCTTCTCTAGACGGCCGAAAAAAAAACTAAGAAAACGATGATGATTACTAATAATGCTTTAGAAAAAAGTACCGACGAAGAAAAGAAACAAGGTGCACCGAGTAGTTTGTTTTTTCAATATTTAGTTAGTTTAGTAAGAAAAGAGATAATTTACTTCGACGTGCAAAAAAAAAGCACAGATCTATATATATACACGGTTATCTCTCAAAATTCGTGTGCGTCATTGCAACTGATACTGAAAACGAGAGAGAGAAAGAGAGAGAGAGTGAGATGGGTTATAATTGTGGTCCATTTTTGTTTTTTCTCCTGCTGACGCAGATGATCATACGCGAAGAATCGACGTCAGCAGTCCGATAACAAAACATTTTAATGATAACAAAACTATGCTAGAGATATTTTCATTAGAAACAGCTGAATTCTCACTAATTTGATGAGCAATCAATAGACAAAAGAATGCGAAGTTGATGTTTTACAGCCTGGATCGATGACTACGAAAGCTATGTTTATCAAGTCACACCAACGGGGTCAGCGTATAATTGAATAGATTGGATTTTGTACCGAGGCTGTATGTTTCTTTGTTTTTTTCGTGACCTGGATCGGATTCAAATGCTGATCTGAAGCGACCTCTGTTACTCTGTGTTTTCAATACAAGTTCGAATATATTTCTGATCCAATGAGAAAATTAGTTCACGTCAAAGTATTACACAAAAAAGAAGAAAGAGAATATTCGATTTTGTATCGTTCATTTGTCTTCATTCGCTCGTTGAAGTCGGTTAGTATCTCTTACAAGACCTTCGAACGTGAATAGATTTTTTATTTGAATCATGTCTGCAATGGAATTCGATGAAGTTTACGAAGAAAATCGTGGTGTTCTAGTAAGTTCGATGAAATAACTCCGAAATCTCATTGATTTTATTGGTCGTTAGAATCCCGGCCGATTGAAATTGACGTCAGCGTCAGTTGTATTCAAAAATCTCCGTACAGGAAAAGTCGAGACAATCAACAAGGACGAAATCGATGCAATCAAATGGATGAAACGTTCGCGTGGTTATGGTTTAAAATTTATTAGTAAAAATGATACATCATTTCGTTACGATGGATTCAAAGACACAGTTCGTATTTAATTTAGAAATTAGACAAATCTTTGTTTGTTTGTTTGTTTGTTTGTTTAGGATCTCGAACGATTGAAAGAATTCATGACGATTAATTTTGGAAAGAATGTTGAAACACAAAAAATGGCTGTCAATGGTTGGAATAAAGGCAAAGTTTCGTTTGCAGGTAGAAGATTTTTCTTGTTTCGAAAGATACGATCAATGTTTTTATGTTAATTAGCTGGCAATCTTGCATTCGAAGTCGATAATAAACAAGCGTTCGAAATTCCATTGAAAAATGTTTCGAATTCGAACAAAGGAAAAAATGAAGTTACTCTACAATTTCATCAAGCTGAAGATGCAAAGGTGTCGCTCATGGAAGTACGATTCTATGTTCCACAAGGAGATGTCGATGGCGATGCTGTCGAAGTACGAGATGCGTTTAGTCAAAACAAGAACTTACTTCGGAATGTTTTTCATTAGGATTTTCATCAAAATGTTATGAAAGGTGCTGCTGTCTTAACAGCCAAAGCTGGCGATGCTATTTGCAGTTTATCAGATATCAATTGTCTTGTACCACGGTATGACTTTTTGAAAATGAATTTCAATTTTTTATTATATTCAACATTTCTCTAGTGGTCGACATGAACTACGATTCTATCCGGGATTTTTCGATTTGCACGGCAAATCTTATGATTACAAAATTCCTTACAATCAAATTACACGTGGTTTTCTTCTTCCGCATAAAGACAATCGACAGATGTACTTTGTGGTAAAAGAAAAATGACTTTGAGACAACACGAGATCATTGAATTTCCTTTCAGCTCAGTTTGGATCCGCCAGTTAAGCACGGTCAAACACGTTATCAATACATTATATTCGGTTTCAAAAAAGACGAAGAAACATCAGTCGAAATCTCATCTTTGACGCCGTAGGATCAACTTGTTCGACTTTCGACTTTGTTTTTCTTATTTTCTTTTGTTTTTCAGCGAACAAATCCAAGAAAAATACGGCAACAATCTTCAAAAGAAATTGCAAGGACCTTATCACGACATTGTCTCGCGTCTATTTCGTGCAATTACTGAACAACGTATCACTGTACCCGGCTCATTTACGAGGTAAAATCAAAGCCAATACTTTCGAAAACAACGAATCTTCGATTTCTTTTAGCAAAAGCGGAGCTAAATGTGTCAGTTGTGCATATAAAGCATCAGCTGGATTGTTGTACCCTCTCGAACGTGGCTTTATTTATATAACGAAACCGCCGATGTATATTCATCATGATGATATTGCATCGTGTGGATTCAACCGTTCGAATACAGCAACAGGTCGAACATTTGACTTTGAAATTCAATTAAAAAATGGAAATTCGCAAGTATTCGGCAATATTGACAAGTAAGATTGACGTTTGCGAATGAATTTCAAGGTGAAAAATGCGAAATTTTTTTAGAGAAGAAGCAAAACCGATGTCAGACTTTCTCGATTCGAAAGATCTTCGTATTCATGCTGCTAGTTCCAATTGGGTATGTGAAGAATACCATCGGAATTCTTGAGTTTCGAATTTATTTTTATATTCTAGGATAAAAAGGTTAATTATACAGTTGATAAAGATCGTGATGTTTACTTAGAACATGTTCAAAATGAAGGTCAAGAACGCGAGGATGATGATGTAAGAAAAACGTTTTGCTCTTTCTTTCTTCGAAAAACAGAATCTATTCGATTTTATAGGACGACAGTGAAGATGATGAAGAAGATGACGAAGATTTCGAAGGCGGCGAAGAAGAAGACGATGCACTTGAATATGATAGTAATGCATCGATTAATTCAACTGATGATGAAGATGATGGAAGCAATTCATCGCCTAAAAAACGTAAAAAATCAGAATCATCGTCGAAAAAGAAACCGGAATCTTCATCGAAAAAGAAATCTGATGATTCGAAGAAAAAATCCAAACCAAAAGAATCGCCCAAGAAAAAAGCACCAAAAAGTCGAGAAGAAATCGAAGACGATTCAGATTAAATTTACAGAACTTCAAATAATTCTCTCTAGTTTCTTTTTCTGCTATTGTTGTGTTCGTATGTAAATACCTCTCGAAATAGGAGAGAAAAACAAACAAACATATATTATATATTTTTTGTCTTAAAATAAAACCAAAATTATCATTTGAAAATTAAGATGAAGCACTCATAAACGCTCTTTCGTTATTGCTTAGTGATCCGGAATCGATTTTCGAAGGAAAATTACTTTTTTTTATTACTTTATCATAAAGGGCAAATATGTATTTTGGGATTTTTTGTAAATGTTGATTATTATAGATGGAAGGAAATTTCTTTCTAATTGCTTTCTATCACAAGAATTCCAGAAGATATATGTATAGAATTCGATATAAAAAACCTCGAAATTTATTCGAAGAAAACATAAATTCATCAACGTTGTGTATCTTTTCGTGAATTATGTTTCGTATAAACGTGTATCATAGCTTAATCGATTCAACAGATCGAACGAAGATAAATGGAAGGCAGATAGAGAGAGACAAAAGTCCTGACAGCTATTTTCTCGCGCTCGTATTGTCTCTCTTTCTCTCTTGTGTTGTCTGTTTTTTTCGTATAAATAGAGTCTTTTAAAATCTGGTTCTCTATCTGTCGGTTTTCCAATCATCGAGAAGTAATATGGTAAGACAAGAAAGAAAGAATTCATCGATTGTATCCATATTTCAATGAAAATGTTTAGGCAACACAATTAAACGAATTTTGGAATGATAAAATGAAACGTCTTTTTTATCAATATGGTAAATAACTGATTCGAATGAATATTCAAATGCAATTTTTTTGTTTTATTGCCTCGAAAAGATGTTGATAAAGATGGACAAATCACTCCACTCGATTTCGAAATTCTTGCTGATAAACTCTCGTCACTCGTCGGACAAGGTGATACCAAACGACGTCAAGAATATGCCGAAGCTCGAAAAATTCTTTGCGACGAAATTATGCGAGCCGATGCCAATCACGATGGCAAAGTGACATTAGGTAAACAATTGATATTAGGACAAAAAAAACAGATCGATCTACAATCGAGAAAATTTATTCTAGAGGAATGGTTAGATTTTCATCGACGTCTTGCCACTGAATTACGAACGCCTGGACAAAACCCTGAATTAATAAAACAATTAAATCATCGAATTGATACAACATTTAATATGCTCGATCTTAATCATGATGGTCATATTGCACGAGAAGAATGGGTTAAGACATGCGAGTTCTTCGGTGTTGATAAAAATGCAGCCGACAAATCATTTTCACAAATTGCTCAAGGCGATAATCTTCAAGAAAAGGAAGCCAAGAAATTATTTCTCGATTATATTCGAAGTGATGATCCTAATCATGTATCCAATTGCTGTCTATGCTTTCTTTAATCATTATTAATTTACTGACCTAGATTTTCATCGTTAGTTCAATATACCCTCTATCATAATTCTAATTTCCGTATTCATTGTTCTCTCCCTGGATTTTGTTTGTTTTCTTTTTTTATAGCTGTATTTAGGAGTTGATAGATAGTTTTAAATGAGAAAATAAATATGTAATTAAACATATCTGTCTTTCCTCTTGTAACATATCAACCGAAGAACAACAAGGTTTTTGATATTTATATAGTTGGTATTCTATTATTGTTTTATAATTAAATAATCTATAAATAAATCGAAAACGAAATCTATAATGAATGTCTATTAGTCGATAATTGATATCCCATATGTTCGTCGGTGATCTTTGGAATGAAATTGCATATTGTTTGAGTTTTATTTTGAGATAATTTCTCCTGTCATTCGTCATTAATTTTTCATATCCAGATGTTTTTTAATGATTATTAGAACTAGATATTCAAAGGTCATATTGATCTATGCGTAGCCACAACAATCTTTTAAGATTTATGAATTTCTTCTTATTAATAAGTACAGCGTGACGATAATTACGGCAAACAACGACTTTTTTTCTGTATTTTTCCAAAAAAAACAAACAAACAAACAAAATCTTTATGTTTTCGATCGTCGTTTTGATAATTGATATTCATCCCATAATTTCGCTTTATCAACCGGAATAATCACACATTTGATCGATACATCCACGAGTGGATTAATCTAAACAAGAACACCTACAAAATATCTTAGTTTATATGAGAACATACTTTCAACGTGACATTAAATTCTTCTCCTGGTTTGTACGTATTCTGGCTAATAGAACCTTCGTCTAATAAAATCGCCTCTTCATCACACATGATATTCTAAACAGAAAATACACCCTCACATATTTGAAAATCCAAATAAAATAGTTTATTTTTCTCTTACAATACGTCGAAGTGCAATACGAATATTATCTCTTGTTAGTGTCCATTCTTTATGTTTGATATTAATTGGTATTTGTAGAACAATTGTTTGTAAATAATCTCGACATTTCTTCACGAATGGTGAAATTTGAGGTCGATCAACTAATGATTTTCTTTCTTTTTCAAATAAGGCAACATTCTCTGGTGTTGGATAAAGTGCTAGTTGTGTTGGAAGAAGTTCTGTATAGGCCATTTCACGTGTTACATTCACAATTTCACCCTTGTAACCAACGCCTACGCGCATTCGATGAAGAATATCGGTTTTATTTTCGAAATTTAACTTTTCTTTTTTACCTTCGACATAATCCGTTAAAATTACATCGATATTTCCCCATTTTTCTGCATCAGTATCTTTGATAACTCGATACTGAAAATCGGTATATTTGTATTTACTGTAATCATAGATATTCTCTCCTGGACGTAGTTTTGTTAATGGATGTACACGTTCGACAACGATCGTTGTCTAAGAAACATTCGATTATGCTTTGAAGAAAATCATATTAAAAAAGAAAATTTTTACTCGAACGGGTATATGAACAACTCGAAGAGCTTGTAATGGTCGAAGAAATGTTTTTAGCATCTAAAAAACAACACTCTTCAAAGCAAATCATAATCGAAAGACTTAAGTTTGGCTTTTTTTCGATAAAAATTCACATTTTCAAGAAAAAAGACTATGGAAAACGATGGATTTACTTCGAAAGAATAGCAAGGAACAATAGTAACAAAACTAGACGATACTTCTTCATCAGACTTCAGAATAATCGATCGATACTCTGAATACAATTGGTCATTTTTAGAAAAAGAAATGAAAAGAAAAAATATTGGTTCATGGTTTTCGTTTAATCAGAGAAGAAAGATGGCGTATAATTTCTGTGAATTTAAATCTTGCTTCGCTCTGCTTCTCTGTTTGAATCAATATTTTTTCTCGTATAAGAAATTAATCGATTGAAAACTGTTCGAGTTGAGCACTTTTGCTCAACCACGATACATCCGAATCAGATAAACTTTTTTCAAAAGCTTCGGAAATTAATTTCTTCACTTGAACATAGGTTTCATTCAATTGTTTAGCTTGATAATAGGTCGAACATTGATTCGACGAGAGATTTTGAAAATCTCGAAAGAAACTTTGTTTACTTAGAATGGACATTGATCGACTAGTCCTAATCGAACAAAATTTCAAATGATATTCTAAAGGAAACGAAAAGATTTTTACTTTAATTTGCCTGTCATTGGTTCTAATAGTTCTGTTCGATTATTAAGTGTTGTATTCCATGCAAATGCATTCGTTTGAAGTTTACCAACTTGTCTCTCTTGTTGGAATGCTTTTAGTTTCGGACAATCAATTTCCGGACAATGGATTTCATACGGTTGAGGTAATGATGCTAGATTATCTTTCAAATATTCACATAAACATATTTGTAAACGTTCACGATTCAATGTTGCTTCACAAGCAATCGTTATTGTTTCAAGATAAATCGGTTTGATTAATAAATTAACTAAGAGACCACCTTGAATACCTAAGATATTCCATCGAAGAATTTTATCACTGCATGATTTAATTGGATATTGAACTGAACTTGTCGATGCTAATTGTGTACCTTCGATTTGACCTTGTTTATATCGAAGAAAATTCGTTGGGAGATTGACTGATGCATTGCCACATGGTAATGATGAGATATACATGTGAAATGTTATATTTTCATTTAGTTCATATTTATTCATAGTTGAATTATATTCAAATATAGACGATTGATTTTCTTTGGCTTGTTTAACTTGTTCAAAAAAGAATTTAATTAAACCACGACGTGCAAGAATTTCAGCATGACAGTCATGTAAAACACTTCCATCAGTCGCGTAACTAAGATTGATTTCATCTAAACACGTATTTCCTGTTGCTATACTGATGACACGTGCTTGTTCGAATTGATTATTCGTAACCATTAACATACAAGCTAAAGTCTTTCGACCGAGTAGCAAATCGTTCATATTTAATTCATGAAATGTTGATACCGATCGATGTGCAATATAATCATGTTTATCAGAGAATGTGAAAGATGATTGATCGTTTAAACAAGATTTACGATAGAGAATGCGTAAGACTTGATCACAAGCTAGTTTTTGAGCGTCGACTTTCGATGAACACGGAGGTGATGATGGAAATGCGTGATTATTGATCGAAAGTGTACAAGTAAATGAAGAAGATGAGCTCGAAGAATAATCGTATTTTAATAGAAATTTTTGTTGTTGTGAATATTCATTTAATGAAGATATACAGTTTGCACTCTGAAGAATTGATAAAAGTTCATGACTAGGAAATGTTGGAATATTCTCCGATTGTTCATTTTCAACTGTTGATGAAGAAACTTCAGTTTCTGAACCTGGTCTACGAAGAATAGTAATTGGATGTAAAGGACTCGACTGTGTTGTGAAAACTGATTCTTCTTGATCAGAAATCGGTTTAGTTTTCGGTTCTATTGCTGTTGATACTATTTTTGATGAATCTTGAGATTCGAATGTTGGTTGTACTTTCGGTTCATTAGGATCATAGAGTCGTCTTGTCCGAGATACTTGCGAATTGGTATAATACGAATTCGGTCTAAAATTAATCATAGGCGCTTAAATAAAGAAAATTCTTTTTTTTTCTGCTCTTTGAAATGTATCCATTTCCTGATTATTATGCTCAGTTTGGAATCATATTGAAAACTACGCCGTCAACATCAGCAATTGCCTCACATTATAATAGAACTCATGAAATTCTATTTATTATAATATTTCTCTTGATATTAAGTATGGAAATATTTAGTTCCTTTACTGAAATCTTACACGATTGTATCAAAGAAAAGCAAATAAGTAGTACAACTAATCTCATACGAAACGGATATGAACAGTTATCTAGTACATCATCTTCGACTCTATCACAAACCGAACAAACAATCAGTGAAAATCTTTCTTCTACGTTAGATACACCTGCTAGTAGAACTGAAGCTGATTTTTAAGAAACTCACGTCCATGAAGGTGACATTGGATTCAATCTATGAGAACGTGTGGTGGGCATTTGATTGAAATTCATTGGATAATAATTATAATATTGCGGTGAATTATATCGATTGAATGGACGTGGAGTTCGATAAGTCGAAGAATAATTTGTCCAAGACTGTATTGGATAATATTCATATGGATTCGAATATGTGTCGTATCTTTCGCTGAAATAAAATATTTTTATCGAATATTCTTATTTTCAGTAAACTATTAGTAGCTCATACTTCACTTGTTCCGGTTCTTCGAAAGTCACATGTTTTACTTTGGTTTTCGTGTTACTATTATTATCATTTTGAGTATTAGAAGATGATTTGTCTGAAAAATTCGATTGAAAACTATCGACATAATATGCTGGCCGTATTGTTGTTGTTGTTGTTGGAACGTTTGTTTGTTGATTTTGCATATGTGGTTTCCGTGAATAATAATTTCTCGGTTGATACGAAGTTGGTGAATATGGAAATTCAATTGACATTAATGGCTGTGTGAATGCAGTTAATTCAGCTTGTGCAACACGTGTTTGCTGATAATATGGACGATTCGATCTTGGATAAGAATAGTTTGAATTTGATCGATTTTCGTGCACAGATAAGTTTGACATGACATTATTTACTGAAGAATCATTGGCTTGTGTTTGAGATATTTCATTATTCGTATTTGATCTAGTTGAAGAATCGATTTCTAATTGATTAGTCTATGATGAATAGAAATTCGTAGAAAATTTATTTATAATAAATAGTCAAATATACTTCTACTGAATTCGAAGTTTGATTATTTTCAGCTGATGATATCTCACTCATTAGGCAAACAACGTCTGTTTTTACCTTAAATATGCAGTCAGTCAATACTAAATTTGAATGTGATATCTCTTCCTAACCTAATTGTTCTTTTTCTTGCGATAAATATTGGTCGACAAGAACGAATAAATCACAAGAAAACTTTCTCTCAAAAGATGGCAGTACTACAAAACATACTCAATTCGATAAATCGTATAAAATTTATTATCAGTCAGTAGTTAAATTTTATAATCATTGTTGAAATAGTTCTAGGCAAGTTTTATGACATGTAATCTGAGATAATGGATTGTAATCTGTTGGATTTTATTTTTCAATTTCGAACATGAAGACAACAACGAATTCTATCGAATTGAAAGTATGGCAATTGCTTGCGATTGCTACTCTAGCAATTAGCTGTTTGATTAGTCTACAATCATTGCTATCTCATTATCAAACAATATCTTGTGATACAACATACACGGAAATTCTTTCCGAAACAGAAATTGATTTTCATCGACGATATATTCGAAATGTTGATCAATGTGATGATATTCCACCTATGTGTATTGTTACGACGACTTCAACTTCAACTTCAACTACTGTATCAACAACAGTACGAAGTACAGTGAGTACGGTAGCTGTAACACGGCCTACTCTCACTACTGTATCGACAACACAACGAACGACAACGGCTGATCCGTGGGTGAATCGTACGCGGCCATATGATTCGTGGCGTTTGCCAATATTTGCTAAACCTCTTGATTATAAACTACGAGTTGCTTGTCTTGATTGTTTTACATTGGTTTCAGAAAATGTATCTGCGATTATTTTCAATGGACAAGTGATAATTCACATAGATATTTCGAATCAGACGGATTATCTTGTTTTACATGCAAAAAATCTGAATATTATCCAAGCTAAATTAACGAATACTAGTTTCGATCCGGCAAATATAACTTATCTATCAGATGATGATATGATTTATCTTTCATTCGCTCCTGCAGCTATTCCAAAAGGTGAAATCGACCTTGTAATTGATTATACAGGCGTCATTAATCAACAAGATCAAACAGGCTTTTACCGTGAATTATTTTGGAAATCTGCTGGTCAAATAAGCTAGTAAAACGAGAAAAATTTCAATTGATTTTAACTAATATTTACAATCGTTCACAATTTTAGTGTTTTAGCAGCAAATTTTCAACCGATTCATGCGCGACAAGGTAAAACTAATCGCTTTTTCTTATTCATATATTTTATTTCTATTCTTCAAAGCTTTTCCATGTTTCGATGAGCCAAACATGCAAGCAACATTTACTCTCTCACTTGAACATCCTCAAAATTCAACAGTTGTACTATCAAATACTCGTGAATTTGTACAGTTTTTACTTTTCTCTATCAACTAATCACGCATAACATCTTGTTTTTGGTTTATATATTAGTCTGTACAAAATTCTACGACAACATTTGAAACAACACCATTGTTAAGTACTTATTCACTTGCTTGGGCAATTTTACCATCAGATGAATTTCATCAAATTACTCAAACATTTGGCAATACGACTGTAAATGAGTTTGATCGATCGATCGTTCGATTTTTATTAATTAAATATCATAAATTCTATGTAGATTAATATTTGGATACGACCTGAACTACTTGGCAAATTGAATCAAACGTTTGATATCATCGAAAAAACTCTTCTATTTATTGAAGATTATCTCAATATTTCAATTGAAGAATTTCCAACTAAAATCGGTTCGAATACATTTTTTTTAAAAGAAATAATCGATTTTTTTTTATTCGAGTTAGATTTACTTGGTGTACCTGATTTAATTCTCGATGAAAAAGCTTCATCATCATGGGGTTTCATAACATTTCGTGAAGAATTTCTTGCCGTCGATGAAAGTCTCAATTCTGCTGAGCGATTACAAACAACAACGAAATCACTTGTTGAACATATTTTACAAATTGTATAAATTTAGGTTTTTTCTTGATGAATCTCGAGAGTTTTTGTTTAGTGGTTTTCAAAAGTCGATTGGTGGGATAATCTTTGGTTTGATAAATCTCTCTCGTCTTATCTCGCTTATAAAATGATCGATATTCATTATCCGTTATTTCAATTGATGGAACAATTTTCCGTACGAGAAATCGTTCCCTATATGATCGATGATTTCAAACCAAGTGCTTGGCTAATTTCCAATCGAAATTTAGCTTCGAATCGGCAAATTCTCGATACAACATCAATAAATATATTTAGTAAAAGTACATCACTTCTTCGTTTAATTGAACATATCAGTGGAGATGAAATATTTCAATCAGCTGTACGAAGTATAGTTTCCGTCAAAGATCTGTCGACTGTTTTAAATACATTCTACTCAAATTTCGATACTATTTTGAATGATACAATATCGGTCAAGGAATTTCTTGAATCTTGGATAACAAAACGAAATTATCCGCAAGTTACAGTTGAATTACTTGCTCGAAACGAGACATTTCGAAATACAACAATTATCTTTCGTCAAAATCATTATTCTGGTTTATTCGATTCGAATCAAAGTTCAACTTGGATAATCTACATGGAATGTGATGTCGGTGGCTTTGACAATAATGGTGATTGGAATGTAACTGCAAATTATATCGAATCAAGATTTAAATTTATTTTCAATTCTTCGACTCACACTATTGAATTACCTGACGAAGATTATCTTTGGATAAAATGTAATAAAAATTTCTATTCATATTTAATTACAAAATATGTATCGGAAGAACCGGATAAAACTGCAGTATATCGATTGTTACTTTACATTTTTCACGAAGTATGTCAAAACATTGCTGTGTAAGAGTAGGAATTCATTGTTTGTTTGCTTTTTTAAGAATTTACTTTCGAATAATGATCGAGCAAATTTATTAAACGATTTATTTGTACTTGCCTATAATGAACAGGATAATGTTTATGAACAAGCAATGCGTTTTATACGAACACTTTTTGATCAAACAGACGAAACTCTCCTGCCTTGGTCAGTGTTCATTTGGCATTGGAATTACATATTCGAACTCGAAGAACATTCGGGATACTTCTGGAATTATAAAGTATGAAATCAAAATGCTATCAGCTTGTTTTTCTAAAGCTTCATTTGAATTTATCATCTAGCAATTTACAACTCGTCAAATTATTCTTCCGGTTAGTTATGATATTGATAAGATTTTGTCTAGTGGAACGAATCATCAGGAAAAGTAGAATTTTTATTCACTAACTAACTCTCGTTAACATTTTCAAACTAATTTAGATTATTAAAATCCCTATTATTCGATTTACTCTGCCGTGTTCAATATACCGCTGCTTTACAAAAATCGACCGATCATTTCCGTTTAATTCCTTCGGATTATTTTTCCAATTCTCTTAATCCTATAGAGTTTGTCTTTGTTGTTTTGAAAATTATCTTTTATTTTTTTGTAAATACTTAGTGTTGATGAAAATTTCCTATCCACGATTATTTATTATCACATTCAAAATGCGAATCATATTGAACAATGGGAATATTTATGGAAGAATTTAACGAGTAATCGAAATATAACTTCTCAACAACGGACTGTTTTCCTACGAGCACTCGGCTCAGCAAAAGAAATCTGGCGATTGAAATCGTAGACAAACATTTTGACAAGACTTTTCTGTTTCGAAATCAATCGAAAATATTTTAGATTATTGGAAACTGCGTCGAGCACAAAATCAAAAATAATTAAAACACAAGAATTTTTTGATCTAATCACGTCAATAAGTCTGAATTCGAATGGTCGTGATATTCTCTGGAATTTCTATCGACAAAATTATCAATCATTGATCGATCGGTATCGAATTTAAATTGATGAATAAAAAATCGTGCTTTCATTTAGTTTCGGTGAAACAAATCGTCTATTCAATCAACTGATTTTGAATATTGTACAATCGTTTGAGAATCAGTTTTATTATCAACAACTGAAGAATTTTCTCAATCAATATTCGATTGTAACACAATATCAACAATTGGCTCTTGAACAAGTTGAAATGAATGTCAAATGGCTTAATAATGGAAAAGCAGAAGCTCTAAATAACGCAATAGCGAGTACTTGACACAAAGAAAACAAATAAATATTCAAGAAAATATTAATTTCATAATAAATTTCACAGTTTTTTTAACGTAAAAAATGAATTCATTAGTTTTCTCGTTCTATAACGAGATATTCAATAATCTTGAGTTCTTGCTGATTGGAAAAAACGCAAGAGAAAGAAAAAGAGGAATAAATAAACGAGACGCGCAATCTACCGAGAAGACCTTTCTTCGACTATCTTTATATATCATCCATCGATCAATCTATATATCTATCTCAAAGTATATAAACTATATTAGTTCTCTAATAGGTCTCAACGATGATAATAACAACAACAACAACAACAACAACAACGACGACGACAGCTGCATAAGAGAATCATTATCTTTCGTTTGATAGAAAAAAAAACAAATTATATACATTCTTCTCATCTAGTTATGTCTTGGATGATTACTGGTGTTGTATTTTGTTCGATCTTATTGATCACAAATGGTTTTGCACCTCCGTTCACAGAAGAAAACATCGAAATTACAACACGCCCATTAACTACTTTAAACCCACAATCCGATGCATTGAAATGCATTGAAGATGAATGTAATCCACGTTTGCAATCGAAAATCGAAGTTCATACATATGAACTGGAATACACATGCTACAGTATGAATGATACGACAATTCAAGGTTCGGTTGTCATTGATTTTACACTTCGAGAACCAATTAATCAATTGATTTATCATGGCAAACGAATGGTGTCACTTGATCAACCCGAGCTTTACGAAGATGGAGTTAATCTTCCTGTAACAATGCGAGAATATTTACCTAGTGACTATCTTAGTTTACGACTTCTATCAGAAAATGCAACATTTAGTCCTAATCGATATCAATTAAAACAAAAATTTGTCGTTAATTTAACCGATGGTAATCTAGGTTTCTATCAAAGTTTATATACGGATAGAAATCGACAACGAGGGTATAGTTTATGTTATTGATTGACATGTTGAAAATCAAAATCAATGTTTTGTTATTAGAAAATTATTATCGACAAAATTTCAACCAACAGACGCTCGAAAAGCATTTCCTTGTTTTGATGAGCCAAGTTTCAAAGCAATCTTTAAAATCACCATTGTTCATCCAGAAAATACAATCGCACTTTCTAATTTTCCAAGTGTACGTACATTTTTTTGCATCAAAAACATTCAACTGTATTGAATAGATCGAAGAAACATTTGAAAATGGTCTTATTCGTACAGTATTCGCTGATACATTTCGCATGAGTACATATCTTGCTGCTTGGGCAATTCTACCGAATAACTATGGAAAATTGTCCAACAACGATAATGATACTCAAGTATTAACATATCGATTGATTTCAATCGAAAAAAAAGTCTTTCAACAATTAATTTCTGTTAGATAACTGTATGGGCACGTCACGGACCGATAAGTAAAGGTCATACGACATTAGCACTCGAGATTGCACAGCATTCAATAGCATTTTATAGCGAATATTTCAATACATCCGAACCTGTTCCACCTAAAACTGGTAAAAATATTGTTTTTAAATTTTGATGCAAAATAAGATTTTGAATTATGTGCAGATCTTTTGGCTGTGCCGGATTTTGCATCGGGTGCAATGGAAAATTGGGGTCTAGTTTCTTTTCGTGAAGATCGTATAATGTTTGATGAAAAAATCGTATCTATTCCACAAAAACAACAATTAGGTGAAACAATTGCTCATGAAATCGCTCATTTTTGTACGTTATTAAAAATTTCATAAAAGAGAAAGAAAAAAGTCAAATCTCATTTTTAGGGTTCGGCAATTATGTTACATGTGAATGGTGGAATAATCTTTGGTTAAATGAAGCGATGGCTACTTGGCTATCGTATAAACCATTTACTGAAAAGTATTCTCATTGGAATATGGTAAAAGATTTGATTGCAAACGAAATAGTTTTTGTGTTCAAACGATTTTCATTTGAAGGAAATGGGAGCTTTGATTATCGAATTGATTCCAGTTATGTGGGACGATGGTAAACCATCATCTCATGCAGTTATTGTACAGAATGTCACAGATTCAGCTGAAATCACGAGTCTATTCGATTCGATAACTTATTCGAAAGGTGCAAGTATTCTGCGTATGCTCGAGAAAATCGTCGGTTCAGATAAGTTTCGTGATGGTTTACGTGATTACTTGAGTAGTAATGCGTTCGATGTTGGAAATCCAAGTATATTCTATAATAATCTATTTACGAATATTAGCGGAGAAGAATTCATGAAAAGTTGGTTACAAGAACCGAACTATCCGATGTTAACAGTTCATTTAATGAACGATGAAAATGGAACGACAATTTCATTCAATCAATCACGTTTTATTATTTCAAATGCACTCGATGCATCGAAATTGAACAATGACTATCGATGGAAAATCAATGTTCAATGTGTTTTAGGAGAAAATGCTTCCGATTCAAATCTAATCGATCAAAGTAACGATACCATTGAATTCTTCTTTGACACTCAACAAGAGACACAATATTTTCCCGATCAATTCTACACATGGGTCAAATGCAACCGTGATTTTCAAGGATTTTTTGTCACACGATATACTTCAACATTATTTTCTCCTTGGCAAAGTTTTTCATCTATCATCGAACTTCAACCAACAGTGAATATCAATCGAATGAAATTCGTTTGAACTTGTTTTTTTTTTCATCAGTTCTTTTCAGACGAAGATAAAATCAATTTACTTCAGGACGCTTTTCTTCTTGCTTATAAAGGCATTATCGATTATATCGAACCATTACGTTTAATGAAATCCTTAGTGAAAAGTAATACGAAACAATATGTCATCTGGAGAACATTTCAATGGCATTGGGAAATCCTTGCTGATATTGTCGAATATCGGCCGGATACGTGGACAAAATTTCGAGTAAAAACAAACTAAACACCCTCACCCTCAAAGCTTTTGTAATTATTTTTTGAATAGAATTTTGCAATTAATCATATTGTTTTGTCATCGACAACAATCGATGAAATTCTCGACACGAAATCGACTGAAGATCACAATATAAAGTAGAACAACAAAAGAGAACGTTTGAATAACATTGAAATCAATATTTTGCTTTAGATTATTAAGTGGCTTGAAATTTTCATTTCTTTGTCGAATGGATCATAGAGATGCAATTGACAAAGCTCGCTCTTTATTTCGATCTATTCCTATTGAATATTTTAATGGCAGTGATGTTGATATTAAGTGAAAAAACAACTAAAATATTCGTTTTTATTCGATAAACTTTGATTTGATTTTCGATAGAATCGGTGCCGATTTCTTAACAACAATTTATGTTTGTCATTTAAGTAATGACGATAATGAAACCGATTGGACAATGATGTATAATTATTATAAAATTGCTAGTTCACCGCAAGAACAAACACGATCATTACTGGCTATTTCTTCGACACCGAATAAAGATCGATTGAATCAGTAAAAACAAAACAAAAAACGCAAAATTCTTGCATAAGAATGTTTTATGTTTGTAGATTGTTAAATGACGGTTTAGTACGAGGATCACATGCAATAAAACGGCAAGATTATTTTTCAATGATCGCTTATATGAGTCGGCAACCAATTGGAAGACAAACTGCTTGGGATTTTTACAGAAATAATTTCGATCGACTGGTCAAATAGTAAGAAATGAAGAGTTTATTTCATCGAATAAGTATTTTCTCGATTTATATTTAGTTTCAGACTGGAAAATCGTCGATTAGGAACAGCAGTGAATTCGATTGCACGATCGTTTGAAAAAGAATCGTATCTCGACGAAGTAAGCAAATGATCAAAAAACAAATGATTTCCTTAAATTAAATTTATTTAGATGAATGAATTTCTCGCTCGTTTTCCAAAAGCAGGTGCAGGAGCATCATCACGTAAACAAGCATTTGCTCAAGTTAACATGAATATCGAATGGATCAAAAATCGTGAAGCTAATCTACGTCAAGCACTTGACACATTAACACAATAAATAATCATATTTTTTGTATATCTGAATGCAGTGTGAAGTTTTTTTTCCTTAAATTTAAATGAACAAATAAATTAGTAGACAGATAGAAATTGTTGTTTTTGAGTTGAAAAGAATGATTCATAGGCAACCTTTGTTTATCTGAATTCAAGTTGCAGATAAGAGCCGTGATATTTTTCTTGCTTACTAATATATTTTCTCAGTCTGGGTGGAAAAAAAAACTTATCATTACATACTTTTAGTTGATAATAGTTGTATTTCGGTCAATGTCGAAATAATATACGTATATGTTTTTAGATATGGCAGAGCAACATTGGTGTGTATTTAAACATATTCCATCTCAAATCGATGGCGAACAATTGGCTGCGAATATTGAAAAGTTGAATACATAGAAATCTACGATTGCTTTTGCTCAAGGAGTGTTTGTTTTTCTATTGTTTAGATTTTTAAAATCGAAGAATTTTGATAAAAATGGAATAAAAAAATGCGGAGAAAATGGAAATGATACGATTGAATTCTCACTTAGACGAGACGCAGCCGACAGACTTCGAGACAATCTTAAGGTCATATTACCCAATATTAATTCTCCCATTTGGTTCGGTATTTTAACTGATCCATTGCATAATATACATATTTTTGACACGAAACTGGCTATGAAATGTTCATCTAATCACGCACATCAAGGCTCAAAATTCAAAGTCTTGTGTCAATTTGGATCACTTCGATCGTACAATCTATTTTATTCACATACATCATTAAATAATCAAATGGTTATAGCTGAATTTAAATCATCCAGTAAAGTTCACGATAGTTTACATTTAACATTCGAAGATATACAAATCACAATTCCATTTCATTCAATTCAAAAGAAAAATATTTTAATTAATAAAATAAATGAACAGACAGCTGGTGTTCTTATTTTAATTTCACTTCAATATGCACCATCAATCTATCAACTAATGGAAGTCAAATCGGATGATGGAGGTTTTAAAAAAGGAGAGAAAAAACCGGTTCGGTAAGAAAATTCGATTTATTTTTATCTAAAAACTTAACCTTCGATCTATTTAAAAGGATCTGTGTAGACAATAAAGAATATTGCAGTTATATCGACGACATAGCAAATTCTTGTGATATAGTTTTTCAATTTCGTCCATCTGAAAATGCACCATGGACTTTTCTTCGACATTTCCTAGCCGATCGTCCGTATCGATATGAAATCAACTTTTCAACATTTCAAATAGCTGATTGGACTAACAAAACTAACCATAAAAATCGACCGAATCCATTCAACTTTGATCATGCATCATATAAAGATCGATATGCTTTATCGATGTTAACCAGTCTTGGTTATGTTTTTCGTGATAAATGGGCACAATTGACAGATAAAGAATTGAAATGGAATGAATGGAGTGTTGAAGAACGCTATGATCTATGCTGTTTCGCTGTTGAACAATTAACCAACGATCATGGTTATGATCTCACTCGCACAAAACTCGATTATCAAATAAGAAAATCCAGAGAAAAAGAAGAAAGAGACAAAGACAGATTTGATTCAGATAAGAAATTACTTCGAATAGCTCTTTGCACATTGACACCATTGACAACAATCTTTCGGCCATTTGAAATGTCAATCGGTAGTCGAGCATTACGAAATATTAAGTAAACGATTAGCTATTTGTAAAAATCTAATTCAATTTGATTTAGATTCGGTGGTCCCGAACAATTTCTTCTTGTTCATTTCCGCGATGAAGATAACACTCGTTTATTTCAAATAAATAGCAATATTAAAAAACGATTGAAATATTCGATGTCAAATGGAATTATTTTCATGGATAAAAAATTTATTTTTATGGGATCAAGTGTTGGTCAAATGAAAGAGCAAGCTTTTTGGTATGTTAGTCTACCTTCGACAATAAAGGATATGAACGAAGCCTATGAACATCTCGGACAATTTCAAAAAATTAAAAATATTGCAACGTATATTGCTCGAATAGGACAATATTTTTCTCGAACATTACCCATTGGAGTAAATATGAGCTTTTGTTTTCTAAATAAAACATTGCTCTGTTTTCGTAGATTCGATTAAAAGAAGTAAAAAGTGCGCAAGATATTAAATCAAATAATTCAAGAAATTATGTCTTACGAATACCGGACATCGAAAAAGGGCCATATTGTTTCACTGATGGTGTCGGTAAGGTTTCATTGGGTTTAGCTGGACGAGTAGCTCAAAAAATGAATTTACCATTATCTCGAAAAGTAGTTTCTTTCTATTAATCAAAATTTGAATTCTTTTTTTTTTACTCCCGAAGGAAGACATTCCATCTGCATATCAAATCCGTGTCGCCGGTTGTAAAGGCATGTTAGCAATCGATCCTGAATCGACTTTGGATGATTATTACATTCATGTTCGAGACTCAATGATTAAATTCGAAAGTAACGATTGGGATTTAGAAATATGTGATTATGCTCGACCGAGTAATCATTATTATTTGCATATTTTCGAAAGTCATTCTTTTATTTAGTGACATTATCATTAAACAATCAAGTGATACGTTTATTGAAAGATTTAGGTACGCATAATGGTGCGTTTATTGGCCTACAGAATATCACTGTTGCTCAATTGGAAGTTCCTGAAAGGCAGCAATTGAGTGGTATTGATATAGCTGGACAGAAAAGTTTTGCATATGCATCTTCGTAAGAGAGAAATGTTAGGATTGATTTGAATATGGTTTTATGTTGAAAATTTGATCTTTTAGGAAAGAAAATTTACTAACAAACCGTATACCAATTCCACCATCAGACGGTCGAAATATGTTTGGTGTAGCTGATGAGACAGGTGTTTTGAAATACGGCGAATGTTTCATTCAATATTCTGTATTGGATTCATCGTATACTGATCAACAAGAGTTTAAAGTTGTTACAGGTAATTGTTGTTTTGTTTCGAAGAAATTTGACGTTCGTTTTCTCTTTTTGAAGGTCGTGTAATCGTAACAAAGAATCCATGTTTATGGCCAGGCGATGTTCGTGTGTTAACAGCTGTTGCAAATAATAAACTAGCACGATGTATGCGTGATGTGATTGTATTTCCTACGACTGGTAATCGTCCTCATTCGAACGAAATGGCTGGTTCCGATTTAGATGGTGATCAATATTGGGTCTATTGGGGCAATGAATTAAAAGTCACTAAATGTGTTGAGCCTCTCTCCTACCAAGGTGCAGAAAAAGCATCAGCACCAATGATCAATCACGAAATTATCATTCAACATATTGTTGAATCGTTCAGTGCTGGTATAATGACGGGCGTCATTGCGAATGCGCATTCAGTTGTAGCTGATAAACATCCTGAACATTCACTTGCGGATGATTGTAAAAAATTAGCCGAACTATTTTCATTGGCTGTTGATTCGCCTAAAACAGGAAAATTTATTGACAAGGCACAAATTGCACCATACCGACATAAATATTGCAGCGCATATCCAACATTTTTGAGAAAATATGAGCAAAATTCGTATGAATCTTCTGAAATTTTGGGCATACTCTATAGAAAAGCATTGGATATTTGGACAAAAAATGCAACAACTATTCAGATAAAAAGACCTTGTTTTGAAACGAAAACTCTAGTGACATTGAAAGATATTGACAAAGAATTCGAAAAATGGTTAAAACAAGATACCTGGAAAGAAGTTTCTAAAACGAACGACCAATCTGGTTTTATTAATTCATCGAATACAACGTAACATTCAAATCTTTATCTTTTTTGACTGATCATTAATCACTACTAATCTTAGATCAACATCGAACAAGTCTTTACAGACTGGAGCTGGAGTTGTACGAAAACCATTTAAAAACCCTAATCGACCACCGGTTCCTCTCAGACTAACACAATCAGAGTAAAACGTTTCACTCATTTCTCAAATTAATACATTTCTGTATACAAATCTCATCTTTTTCCGATAGTTCAAACATTCTGGTCAATTCGAAAGCAGAAGAATCCACAGATTCAACATTGCCATCTCTCGTTACGGCCGCTGCTAGTCAAAATTATTTCAATTTTCTCATAGCAAACAATACTATTCGAAGCGATAGTGACATTATATTTGATCGTGCGATGCCAAAACGTTACAATGTTCGTGCAAAAAATAATTCAACTGATGTTTATGATCGAAGTAGTATCATAAAGAAAATAATTAAATTTCTCGACGACGTACCTGGTCTCAGTGATAAAAATAATCAATCAGTTGAATTGACGATATATTTTGGTTATATTAATTTTATTGAACAACCGTCATTTCCAAAGAAATATGGTGATTTAAAAATATTGGTTAGTGATAAAGCAGATCAGATTATTCATTTTTCATATGGAAATCCAACAAAAATGAATATTTTAAAAGTAAATTTCAATTGACTAGTCTCTTTCGTAATTCAATTTGTATTTCTTTAGCATAAATTTACAAAAATGAAAAAGAACCAAATCGAATATGAATTTACTTGTCAATTGATTACAGACTCGACGAAATATTACACACTATTGTTTAGTAAAAGTAAACATCTCGAACAAATACGTGTCTCACAAATATACTCGAAAAATTATATTCGATTACCAAATCTTCTTTTGGATAATTTATACGAACTTCGAAATGTAACCATACACAATTCTGATTCAATGGAATTTCGAACTATTAGTAATTTTATTTTCAAAGAAACTCCAAGTGATCTATTGAATGATGCTCAACCTATTACTCAAATCAATCAAAATGTTCTTCGATTTTCAGTTGTACCAATCAGTTTGAAAATTATTGATGAAGAACAAATGATGTCTTTAATGGAATCAACACAAGAACCACGCTTTCGAAATATCAGATATTTATTATTCAATTCTGAACACGATCACGTCAAGATTTTGAACACGATGGAATATCGTATTCATCCAATACCGAAAAACAAAGATATCTTAAAAGAAATATGTGATGAAGTGATTTCAACGATTGAACCTGCTGCATTTTCTTCACAAAAATATAAAATTTCGTTAAATAAAACTAAATCTATGTCGAATGTTTAAGTGCATCGACAATCTGTTCAGTTAAACCAAGTAGATAATCTTCTTGAAGTCGTTTGCCTACTAATTGAATTCCAACGGGTGCTCCATGATAAATATCGGCATCATATTCTCCATAAATTTCTGCATCATATTCATTCATAGATTGATATTGCATGTCTTTGATATCTTTTTCTTTGTCAGCAAATGTCACAGGTATGGATACTGCCGGCCAATCAAGTACGTTCGCGATAGTCGAATATCCGTAATATTTATATTGATTATGTCTGATAGCAGCATGTGGTGCCACTGGCAAAATCCAACCATCGATATGAGGTTGCTGTTGTTGCCAGAGTTTTAAATATTCTTTTTGATATGCATATCTTTCGTTTTGTAGTTTCCAAAATGAGACTAGATCGAACATGGGTCGATCTACTTCGAGTGCTGATTTAATATTGTCAATAATAGGCTCATTATTCAAAGCAAGAACTTGTTTGATAGCAGCACCACCATCTGCAGACAAGATTTTTGTTGCTAAATCAGATGCATATTTATGCTTGTATGGCTGCCATTCAACAACAGTATGACCAGCTTGTTTTAAAGCGTCGATTACTTGTTGAATTCCACGAAGAATCGGAGGATGAGGCATGACGTAACCATCGAAACCAAAAACTCTTTAAAAAAATTTCTGGATCATATATTTACAATCAAATTATACGTACGTTTCCTACCTGTCAGCTGCTATAACTCCAAAAACTTTGTGTCCTGTTTTACCTTCGATGTATCTTGTTTCATTCCAAGGCAATTCGATTACTTTCGGATCGTAATTCCAAGGTTCTTGTTGTAAAATTGCCTTTACAAAGTGAACTAAATCACCGATAGAATGTGCCATTGGACCACAGATGGAATTTATAATATCTTGTCCATCTGCTGTCTTCCTAATATTACCGATAGGAATACGACCATGACTACCTTTCAAACCGAATAAATTGCAAAATGCTGCGGGTATACGAATTGATCCACCAATATCTGTACCAACACCTAATGGACTACCGTAAAGAGCAATAAGAGCACTTTCACCACCAGTTGATCCACCAGATGATAACAAACGATTGTACGGATTTAATGTACGTCCTATGATATTATTGACTGTTTCTCCAATCATTAATGTTTGTGGAACTGCTGTTTTGACATAAATAATCGCACCTATCGTATGAAAATATTTCTAATCGATTTCATAGTGTCATAATTGCATTTCTATCTACCTGCTTTTCGTAAACATTCAGTTAATATACTTTCATCTTCATCGATTGTACCTAACCAAGCAGAATAGCTTATACATGATTCTAAGCCTTTGACACGAAAACTATCCTTTAGTGAAACGGGTACACCATGAAGCAATCCTACTGTACGTCCATTAGTTTGAAAGTATTCATCAAGTTCTTTAGCTTGTTTCAATGCACTTTCGAAAGCTATTTCAATAAGACAATTAACTAATTGATGAGCAAGAGCTGCCCGATGGCAATATGCTTGACACACTTGTACAGCTGTTAATTCACCTGATGATATTTTTTTAACTAAATCCGGTACAGTTAATTTAGTAATAGTTAATTCTTCGTCGGTTAATAAATTATTGTCTTCAATATATGAGATAACTGAACGTTCCGAATCAGGCGGCAATTGACTCGAAGGAATGCGCCATTGTTCTGGAATCAATGCGGCTAAAGTTGTTTGTTTTTTTTCAACCTTTTCTTGCCAACTCATTCTTATTTTTTCACTTGAATAGTTAACAAACGAATAGATAAGATAAAAAAACTGCTACATACATTTTTTTTTTAATTCAACTTTCGTATAATTGCGATTGGGCAATCGTGCTTCGAAATTGAAATGACCATCGTGTAGCGCACTCTATTGTTCGCGAAAGAATTTGTTGGATGTGGCGCTATACTATCATTAGTGAAATCATAGAAAAGTTAAACGAACACATAGATCATTCATTGGATAGACTCATTTTTTTGTTATTGTCACTTATTCATTTTCTTCGTTAAACTTTCCCGCCGAGATTTATTGTCTATTCAAATAAAAACATATTTTCATGGCTATCGAATCTGAAAAACAAGTTTCATCAACGGATCCATCCATAGTTCGTATTGTTGACAATATAAAAAAAAGTGATAGTGACACATGGAATTATCGTGGATTGGAACTTGCTAATGAAATGCTTGTCGTACTGATAAGCCATCCAAAAATTGATAAAGCTGCTGCCGCACTCGATGTATCAATCGGAAGTCTTGCTGATCCACGAGATGTGCCGGGCATAGCACATTTTCTCGAACATATGCTATTCATGGGCAGTGCAAAAGTAAGAATTTCGACAAAGAATAATCGAATGATTTCGGTTTTTTTAAGTATCCCGGCGAAAACGAATATTCGAAATTAATCGAAGGCAACGGTGGTTATTCAAATGCGTTTACAAGTGGCGATCACACGAATTACTATTTCGATATCAATCCAAGTCTATTGCCCGAAGCACTCGATGTGTATGTCAGAGATCGAATTTTCCAAAAGCAACACAAAACTTCTATTTGTGAATAATTTACATTTAGTTTCGCACAATTCTTCATTTCACCATTATTTGCTGCATCGTCAACTGATCGAGAATTAGAAGCTGTTAATTCTGAGTACGAAGGAAATCTATTTAAAGATACATGGCGTATATCACAATTGGAAAAATCCACATCGGATCCCAAACATCCGTATTCAGGCTTTTCAATTGGAAATACTGAATCATTACGAACAACGCCCAAACAACTTGCCATTGACATTCGACAAGTTCTCTTAGATTT
>ERZ781399.882-NODE-882-length-29044-cov-4.480803_pt1 | contig 29044 bp, 31 predicted proteins | sample MGYA00511014_ERZ781399 | MGnify/ENA primary metagenome ERZ781399 (study PRJEB29847, sample SAMN06458254) | wastewater metagenome | isolation source: Wastewater bioreactor | place: South Africa: Cape Town | study: EMG produced TPA metagenomics assembly of the...
GCGAACATGCCCTCCCCGATGAACCCGCCGGGCGCACACCCGGGCGGGATCGCGAACACCGCCGATCCGATCGGGGTGATCCACTTGTTGAGGAGGTCCAGCTCGTCGATTCGCCGCTGGATCGGAACGAACTGGGCGTCGACGTCGGCCTGGAAGCTGACGAAGATGAGCCCCGCGTTCGAGATGCCGCCCGCGCTGGGTGGGTCGTCGTACGTGAACGAGCGGCGGAAGATCCGCTGCGACCGGTCGTCGCTGCGGGCGCGGCGCAGGTGGGAGAACTCCGGGATGACCGGGAAGCCGACGGGAGTGACCGCGGTGAAGTCGGGTTCGTCGTGCTCCTTCTTCCCCGTGAGCGGTGCGCCCGTGTCGAGAGTCCGTCCGACGGCCTGCTCGCGACCGGGCCGGTCGAGCTCGTCCCACGTGTCCAGGTTCATGTGGATGCGGCGCACCACCATGCTCGTGCCGCCATTCATCCACCCGTCCTGAGACCAGACGACCGCGGCGAAGTCCTCGGAACCGGGAGACGGGTTGACGGTCTCGTCCACCTGGCCGAACAGGTTCCGCATCGCGGTCCCCTCGGACGCCGACCCGTGCGCGCGACGGAACCCGTGCTGTATCCACCGGATCTCGGCGAAGCTCCGCGTGTCCTTCAGCAGCATGCGGACGGTATGCGCGACGGTCAGCGGCTCGTCCGCACCGATCTGCAGCAGCAGGTCGCCGCCCGAATAGGCATCCTCGAGCCGGTCCACCGTGAACGCCGGCAGCGGCCGCAGCCAGTCGGGCGCGGCGGCGCCGGCGCGTCGGACGAGTTCCGGGCCGAACCCGAACGTCACGGTGAGTCCGGCCGGGGTTGCGGCCAGCTCGGGCTCGGTATCGGCGAGTGCGGGTGCGCCCTGGGTGAGCCTCGCCGCGTCGTCGGTGAGCATGCGAAGCAGTCCGCGCAGCCGTGCCCGGTCGACATCGGCGTGCAGGTCGAGGGCGACGAGGGCCCCGTGCGCCGGCGCCGCCGTCTCCACCCCTGCCTGGTGGGCTCCGTAGAACGGGTACGTCTTCGCGCCGTTGAGGGGCGCCGCGGGCGACTCGCTCTCGGATGCCGCGGGCGGGCCGCTCTGGACGAGCTGGCTCGCCCCGATGGCGACCGCGGCGCCCACGCCGGCGATCGCCCCGCCGAAGAGGAACTGGCGCCTGCTGCTCGACGCGCGACCTGACCGCGGCGCTCCCGCGGCGGGCTCAGTCGGGTCCGTCATTCGTCACCGCTCCCGACGTAGTTCTCGTTCGCGCCGGAGTAGTCCTTCACGACAGCGGTGAACGCGAGGGTCGAGCCGTCGGCGAATTCCAGCGTGAACGGCACCTCGTCGCCGGCGTGCAGCGGTGCGGTCAGCTCCATCAGCATGATGTGGTTGCCGGCCGGCTTCAGCACGAAGTCGGAACGCGCGGGCAGCACGAACCCGCCCTCGACGGGGCGCATGACCATCGCGCCCGACGCGTCCTCGACGGTCTCGTGGAGCTCCGACATGGTTGCGGCTGCAGTGGTGACCCCGACGACCGTGACGTCTGCGTCGCCTGCGTTCGTCAGGGTGCCGAATCCGGCGGTCATGCCCTTGTCGGCGGTCTTCACCCAGGCATCCGACATCGTGATGACGTCCGCGGCGGGCTTAACCTGCTCCGTCGAGGCCGCGGGGGCAGGGGTGGCGGCGCAGGCGGTGACCGTGGTCATGGCTGCGGCGATGAGGGCGATCGAGGCGAACGTGCGGGAGAGGATCATGAGTGCTCCTGAGAATCGGTGTGGCGGGTGGTGCCGCCCGCGCGGGCGGCGCGGCGGCGGTGAATGGTGAGTACGGCGGCGTAGATGCCGACCGCGGAGAGTGCGCCGGCCGCGCCGATCGCGACCGTGGTCCAGACCTGCGAGGCCTCGGACGGCGCCGCATCGGCTGACGACGTCGAGTCGGTCGGCTCCGGCGCGGTCACTGTCAACGGCTCGGCGTCACCGATCGCGAACGGGATGATCGCCGAGGAGGGATGCCCGTCACCCGACACGACGCGCCAGCGCACCTGATAGCCGGCTTCCGGCATCCCGTCGGACAGCGGAACGGTCACGGTATTGCGGTCGATCGCGACATCGCCCGACACCCAGTCGGTGCCGGCCGCGTCGACGACGAGGACCGCAGCGCCCACGGGGAGAACGTCGTCCGAGAAGACGAGTTCGACCTGCGTGGGCGCGGTCGCGAGTTGCTCTCCCACGGCGGGAGAGCTCGACACGAGACTGTCGTGCGCAGAAGCGGGCGACGATATCCCGAGGACGAGCAGGGCGGTCAGCACGAGGCCGCCCGAAAGAAGTGGTGTGTGCCGCATGGGCATCCTCTCGATGGTCCCGCGTGGCGCGGGCGCAGACTGGCGTCCCGCACAGCGAGGGCGTGCGGGCGAAGCGACCCGCACGGCGGCGGGCGCGATGACTCAGATCGAGAGGGAGAGTGGGGGGCCGCGCCGGCTGATCGACGCGGCGATGGAGAGGGACGTCGGATGCCAGATGACGCCGTGCGCCTTCTGTGCCGGGCGGAGCGAGCGCTGCGGGCGGATCGCGACCGGCGCGACGACGCGCTCCAGCCATCGCACGACGGCGGCGATCCCGTGAGCTGCGGCGGCGACGGCGCGCTCGGACCAGCGCAGCGCCGCGATCGTCAGGAGCGCCGCAACCGCGTGCATGAGCGTCATCGCGGGCATGCCATGCAGGTGCTCACCGATCCCCATGTCGAGCGGAAGGGTGGGGGAGGCGCCGTGATGATGCGGTGCGAGAGCAGCCGTGGGCAGCGCGGGAGCACCGAGAGTGAACAGCATGTGGAACAGGGCCTGACTGGTCACGACCGCGATCGACAGGCCGAGCAACGACTGTTTCCGGCCGACCGCGACCGTCGACACGGCGGATGCCAGCGCGAACGGTGCGAGCAGTCCGAGCCAGCCGGGCAGGGCCCCGCCGCCGGCGACGTGACCCATCAACGCGACGAACGTCGCGATCGACGCCACACCGACGCCGCGCACAGCACGGGCAGATCGGTGGGCGGTCACCCCTCCATTGTGCCGAAAACGCGCCGAACAAGCGCTCGAGGCCGGGGCGACTGCCCCCGTTCGGCACTACCGCAGCGCCGAGGCCCCGCCGGGGAGATACGCGGCGCGGGCCGCCTCGCCGGACACGGTCGGCCAGTCAGGCTCCCCGACGACACGGCGGACGCGGGTCGCCCACGCGGCGAACGTTCCGCCGACACCGAAGTTCGCGCTCACGGGCCAGTCGCTGCCGATCATCGCGCGGTCGGGGCCGAACGCCTCGACGCCGCGGCGGATGAAAGCATCCGCGTGCGCGTCGAACGTCGTGGCATCCGTCGACTCCGGGGCGAGACCCGACAGCTTCACATACGTCCGTGGACGAGCCGCGAGGATGCCGATCTGCTCCGACCAGGAGGCTCCGTCGAGGCTCGTCCAGAGAGCCGCCGCCATCGCCGACGTCTGTGCCGAGCACGGTACGACGCTGCCGGCTGCGGCGATCGCGTTCCCCCTGCGCGCCGACGTCGTCACCTCGGTCGTGATCGGCATGCGGGGAACCGATCAGGTCGCCTGCACGATGGCGCGCTACGACGCGCCGCCGCCGGATGCCCTGTGGGCCGACCTCGAGTCGCGGGGGCTTCTCGGGAACTGAGGCGTGACCGCGGGCACATCGAGAGACGCGCTGGCCGCGGTGCAGCGACCGACTTCGACAGACGAATGCTCAGGAGCGAACGGCCTCCGGGGGCAGCGATGCGACGGGGATGATCGAGACGTCCTGCATCTTCCAGTCCATCTCGGTGATGGCGCCGCGTGCGGCGTCGAGCTTCGCGGTCGAGAGTCGGTCGTGCTCGGGAACGACGAACGCCTCGACGTGGAAGACCTGGCCCATGTCGCGCATGCGCAATCCGGCCTCGCGCACCCACGACTGGCGTTCGAGCTCCCTCACGATCTGCGCGATGAGCGGGTGCGGCTGCGCATCGTCGACGGTCTGCGCCCGTTGATCGATGAGGTCTCGCACGGCGGCGCGGGTGTTGCGGTATCCGTCCCAGACGATCCCCGCGGAGATGAACAGCGCTGCGGCGCCGTCGAGCCACCACCAGCCCACTCCGATGCCGAGAACGCCGACGATCGATGCGACCGTCGTCGTCCAGTCCGCTCTGGCCATGTCGGCATCCGCGTACAGCACCTTGTTGTGCAGGAGGGGTGCGAGTCGCGCTTTGGCGTTGCCGTAGAAGAAGGGCCCGATCACGATCACGGACATCACCGCGATCATGAACCAGCCGAGCCACACCGTCTGCCCGAACACGCGAACCGTTCCGATCGCGGGGTGTTCGGCACGGACGAGGCCCGCGATCGACTGGACCGCGAGGTTGCCGCCGACCGCGAGGAGTGCCACTCCGGCGACCAGGTGCCCGACGCCCATCACGCGGTGCAGTCCGAAGGGGAAGGACGCCGATGGATGGCGGCGGATGAACAGCAGAGCCGTGAGGAACGCGATCTGGGGGATGAGGGAGAGCATGTCCTCGATCCACGCCGTCTTCATCGCCTGAGAGCCGCCCACGACGAAGGCGATGATCGCGATGGTGCACGTGGTGTAGCCGATGGTGAACCACTCCCACCGGATCGCGCTTCGCAACGCCGCCTGCTGCCGTGTCGGCAGATCGGTGCGGCCCAAGGACTTCATCGCTCGCTCTCCTCGTCCAGGTACGTCTCGAGCGCGCTCTGCAGCGCGTTCTCCCCGAGCGGGAGCAGGGCGACCAGCCGGGCATCCCCGCTTCCGGCGAGTCCGGGATAGCCGCGGGTGACGGACACGCGGTCGCTCCACGGTGTCGCATCGGTCATGGCGCCGACGGCGAGGTCCAGTTCGCCGGACTCCAGTGCGTCGACCAGGGTCTCCTCGCTGCCCACGGTCCATTCCACGCGAGCACCGTGTTCGTCGGCGAATCCCTCGATGAGGTCGACGAGCGGCCCCGACACATGATCGTCGTCGACGACGAGGGCGTCGCCGATCGGCGTCGCCCCCGCCCGCAGGTGACCCGAGGTCTCGACGTGGTGAAGCGTGCCCTGCGGGTCGGTGGGGACCGTGAGCGCGCACCCCGTGAGGGAGAGCGTCGCTACGAGTCCCGCGCCGACGATCAGTCGTATGAGCGGATGTCTGTGGATCATGGGAGCCCTGTCTGTGCGCACGGATACCGGATCCCGCTCGTGGCCGCACGGAGCTTCGAGCGCAGGTGGTGGTCGCACGGGATGGCGCCACGCTAGCCGGACGGCGCAGTGGCTCCGACGGGGTTGACAGTCTGACGTGACCGGGCGTAGCGCTGTGTCGGCGGCCGCGCATTCCCCCCGCCGACCGGCCGAAAGCGACCTACTGTCAGGGCATGTCCGCTCCTCCGACGCTCGGGATCGAGGAGGAGTTCGTCTTTCTCGACGAGGGCACGCTCTCGACGACCGATGCGGCATCCGACGCGGTCAGCGCGTTGCGGGCGACGCACGACTCGCACGTCAAGAACGAGTTCCACGAGTCGCAGATCGAGTACGCGACGCCCGTGGCAGCGGATCTTCGCGACGCAGGCCGTCACCTGGCGGGATTTCGCGCCGACCTCGGCCGCTGGGCGCACGAGAACGCCGTCATCGTGGTCAGCAGCGGCACACCGTTCCGTGTGTCGCAGGGATCTCGGCTCCACGTCGACGAGCGCTACTCCGACATCGCCGCAAGCGTCGCGCACCTGTCGGACGAGCATCACATCAACGGCATGCACGTGCACGTGGGCGTTGCGGGCGAGGCGGCGGGAGTGCGCGCGTCGGATGCCTTGCGGCCGTGGCTCCCCGTCCTGCTCGCGCTGTCGTCGAACTCGCCGTTCTGGCAGGGGTGCGACACGGGCTATGCGAGTTGGCGGGCTCTGCACTCTCGCCGATGGACGTCCTACGGCGTTCCACCGCGCTTCGTCACCGCGGCGGCGCATACTCGGGCGAGGCAGGTGCTCCGGGGCGTCGGGGCGACCACGGACGACGGAACGGTGAACTGGAGCGTGCGCCTCTCCGCCGTTCACCCCACGGTCGAGACCCGAGTGTGCGACGGACAGCTCGATGTCAGCAGCACGCTCGCGCTCGCGGCCCTGGTCCGCGCCCTCGTCAGCAGCGCGGGCGACGCATCCGTGCCGCGTGAGCGCGCTCCCGGTCTGTGGGACGCGGCGCTGTGGCATGCGGCGCGGCACGGGGTGAGTGCGGATCTCGTCGACCCGCCCACGGGCCGCATGGCCCCTGCCCGACTCGCCGTCGTGTCGCTGCGACGGCACGTGGCACGCCAGCTCCGCGAATCGGGGGACGGCGGCATCGTGGACCGCTTCCTGCGCCGTGTGCTGCGCGACGGCTCGGGTGCTGCGGCGCAATGGCGGGCGGGCCGCAACGGCCTGGCTGCGCTCGCCGAGCTCTACCGCGAGCGGCTCGGGAGCGCCTACTGAGGACCTCCTGCGCGGGCCGTGTCGCTCACGGACCCGTGAACCTGCCGAGGGCGAAGGCCTGAATCGCGAGCACCGCCGCCCCGCGGGCCCATTCGAGGTTGTCGCCGCACGAGGACTTCCGTGATGTGGAGAGTGGAGGCGCGCGTCAGCGCAACCGGTCTGCGGTGACCCGCGCCGCGGCATCCGCATCCAGACGGTGCATGACGGACTCGGGCATCACGACGAGCTCTGCCGTCGGCATCGCCTCACCGAGCCGCCGGGCGGCCGCGGCGAGGAACGGGAACGTCTGCTCGCCGCACAGGATCGTGACCGGGAAGCCGATGCCGACCATGTCCGGTGTCGGCGTCGACACATCGCGCGTGAGCGTCGCGTCGTAGACCGTCGACTGAGCGAGCGGGACGAGAGCGTCGAACAACGGGGACTCGCGGATCTGCTCGATGACCTCGTCGGGGAGCCCGACCGCTTCACGTTGGAACAGTGTCACCGCATCCGCTCCGCGGCCCTCGTCCACGGCCGACTGGAGGCGGTCCACGAGATCGGCCGCGGGGTCGCCTTCGCCGAAATGGAACGGGGGCTCCGAGAGGAACAGATGACGCACGGGCACGCCGCGTGACGCCGCGAACAGTGCGAGAACCGCGCCGGAGGAGTGTCCGAGCACCGCGACGTCCGCGCCGGCAGCGGCGACGACTGCAGCCAGGTCCTCGACTTCGCGAACAGGATCGACGGGGGACGCGCCCCGCTCGTCCCCGCTGTCCCCGCGTGAGCGACGGTCGTAGGTCACCGCGCGGAACCCTCGCCCGGCGAGAGCCGCAGCGAGCCCTTCGGCGTCGCGCGCGGTGGAGAAGGCGCCGTTCACGATCACCACGGCATCACCGCTGCCGGTCTCGTGGATCGCGATGCGGGTGCCGTCCGTCGAAGTCACATGCTCCATGGCCCCGATGAAATCAGGCGCCGCCGACACGGGCAAGGGGTCGGGTCTGGGCCCAGGGCCGGACCGCGCGCTCAGAGCAGGTCGGGACGGTGCACGAGTGCCGCCGCTCCGATCAGGGGAGCGTCCCCGCCGAGGGCTGCCCGGACGACACGCAGGCGCGCGGCGTAGGAGTTGACGGATGCCGACTCCACGGCCGCGGCGATGCGCTCCGGGTAATCGTCGGCGACGAACGAGAACCCTCCGCCCACGACGGCGATCTCGAGATCGAGGAGGGTCGCGGCGTTCGCGAGCCCCACGCCGAGGGCCCGCGCGGAGCGGTCCACCGCGGCGACCGCGACGTCGTCGCCGGCACGATATGCGGCGGCGAGGTCCTCCCCGGTCGCCCCCGACCAGCCGTTCGCCTGCGCCCAGCGGACCGTATGCGGTCCCGAGGCGAGCTGCTCGACGGTGGATGCCGCGGCGTCCCCCGTGATGTCGGCGACGACCAGCTGACCCAGGTGCCCGGCATTGCCCGACGCGCCCGCGACGAGCCGCCCATCGGAGACGATCCCGCCGCCTACGCCGGTCGACACGACGAAGACGATCGCGTTGCGGACGCCGCGCGCCGCGCCGAGCCACGCTTCGGCGAGCGCGATGCAGGTTCCGTCGAGGCGGAGCGCCACGGCATCCAACCCGCTCGCCCGTCGCACGGCGTCGACGATCCCGAAGCCGTGCGCCGCGGGCAGGTTGATGGGTGAGATCGTTCCGGCAATCATGTCGATGGGGCCGGCCGCACCGATCCCCGCCGCGGTCACCTCGTTCCACCGCGGGTGCGCACGCACCTCCGCGACGATGTCGTCGATGGCGTGGGCGAGCACCGCGACGTCCGACGCCGCCGCGGCGCCGGTGGCGACCCGGTGGCGGGAGCCCGGGATGATCGTGCCGGTGTCGTCGACGAGCGACGCCTCGATCTTCGTGCCGCCCAGATCGATCGCGAGCGCCAGTGTCATGAGATTCCTCGGGGATATGCGGATCGGGGTATGGAGGCCAGCGTACTGTCAGCGGCAGCGATCGGCGTCCGCCCTTGCTCCGTCCTCGGCATTCGGCTTCGCCGGATCCGACCACCGCAAGGAGCCGCCATGAGCTCGCTCGTTTCCTCACTCGGTCCGATTCGCCAGACCTACGCGACGGGGGAGTCGTTCCCTCCGGTCGCGCGTTCGTACACCCACGTGTCGAACGTCGTGAAAGAGCTGGGGCTGCTGCGTCGGGCGCCCCTTTTCTATCTGTTCGTCGGCACAGCGCTCCTCGTCGCGCTGGGCGGGTGCATCACCGGGTTCGTGCTTCTCGGCCACAGCTGGTTCCAGCTGCTGATCGCCGGCGCCCTCGGCATCGTGTTGACGCAGGTGGCGTTCCTCGCGCATGAGGCGGCGCATCGGCAGATCCTGTCGACCGGCCCGGCGAACGACCGCCTCGCGCGCATCCTGGCTTCCGGTGTCGTCGGCATCAGCTACGCGTGGTGGGATTCCAAGCATTCGCGTCACCACGCGAACCCGAACCGCGTCGGCAAAGACCCCGACATCGAGGTCGACACCGTCTCGTTCCTCGAAGAGGATGCCGCGAAGGCGCGCGGCCTGCGGCGACTGATCACCCGCCGACAGGGCTGGCTGTTCTTCCCGCTGCTGACGCTCGAAGGCGTGAATCTGCACGTCCTCGGCATCCGTCATCTGATGTCGAAGGAGCACGTCAAGAAGCGCCGGCTCGAGCTCGCCCTCATCGTCGCGCGGTTCGCGGCGTTCGTCGTGCCGCTGTTCCTCGTGCTGCCGCTGGGGATGGCGTTCGCGTTCCTCGGCGTGCAGCTCGCCGTGTTCGGCGTCTACATGGGAGCGTCGTTCGCGCCGAATCACAAGGGGATGCCCATCATCGCCCCCGGCGCGCGGCTCGACTTCTTCAGCAAGCAGGTGCGCACGTCCCGCAATATCCGCGGCGGATGGTGGGCGACGTGGCTCATGGGTGGACTCAACTACCAGGTCGAGCATCACCTGTTCCCGAGCATGGCGCGGCCGCACTTGGCGAAGGCGCGGACGGTCGTCCGCGAGCACTGCGCGACGCTCGGCGTACCCTACACCGAGACGAGCCTGTGGCGTTCGTACGCGATCGTGATCGACTATCTCAATCGCGTCGGTCTCGCCGCGCGCGACCCTTTCGACTGCCCGATGGTCTCGGAGTACCGCCGGACGTGATCCGGGGCAGGCTCACGCGTTTCGGCGCAGGACCCGCATGAGCCAGGCGATGATCGCGATAAGCAGGATGATCAGCCCGATCCAGAGCAGGAACTTCGCGGCCTCCACGAAGACGCCGAGGAGGATGAGCACGATGGCCACGACGAGAAGGATGATTGCGAGTGTCATGGGTCGATTGTGAGACCCGCGGCATCGGTATGCATGGGGATTGACACCACGCCGCCGATCTGTCAACCCCTTGTCCTGGTACCTCGGTCGTCCGGTTCAGTGGACCCCACGGACAGCCGACGGCGAGGGCGACAATGAAGGACATTCTGATCGAGGGGCATCGGATACTCACGACCGATGAAGTGGCCGCGGCGGTGCTGGACTACGCGCGCGTCCTCCGGGAGCGCGGGATGAGCGACATCGTCGAGTTCCCGAGCTTCCATGACGGCAGCCCCACTCTCTGCGCGCTGCTTCTCGGCGGCGCCGGCCATCTCGCCGTCGTCGACGCGCCGCTCGGGGTGCCTTCCTCCGTCAGCGGCGCGGACGACGCCGTCGACGAGATCACGCGACGTGCCGACGCATTACGGTAGGGGCGTGGGCAGATTCACGTACGACGGCACGGTCAAGGTCGACTTCGACGATCGGGTGCTCGCGCACCTGCAGGTCGTCATCAGCCAGAAGCTGCGCCGCGGCGAGCCCTTCCCGTTCACCTGGCGCAACGATGCCAGCATCGGCGACGGGCGTACGACGGTGTGGCTGCACCCGTCGGCATCCCTTGTCTACAGGTACAGCGGCAGTCGTCAACCGGCGATCAACAGGGCATGGCTGGAGGCGCTGACGCAGGCGGCGAACTCGACGGGCGGCCTCACGCTGGTGCCTGAGCCCGAACCGGGCGCGCCCGTCGAGACCATCACCGGCTGAATCAGTCGGCGACGTCGACGGTCTGCGGGGCGTTGTCCTCGACGCCGTCTGGCTCGATGTGCTCCGCGACCAGGCTGATCCCGCCGGACGAGTTCGCCGACTGTGCGAGGTTTTCGATCCAGTCCCGACTGAGCTCACTCGGTTCGGGATTGTCGAACACGAACCGCAGCGGGATCGACGGGTGCAACCAGATCGTGCTGCGTCCCCGCGGCTCGTCGGGGAGGTGCTGCCATGACACCGTGAAGCTCTCCCCTCGGCGCAGCTTCGTCGCGATCACGACCTTGAGGTGCGCGAGTGCCCGGTCTTCGATCTGGATCGGCGTCGCAGATCCGCCGTAGTAGATGGTGCCCACGGGAGAGATTGTAGGTCCGGATGCCGAGTTCCGCCCCTCAAGGGGCGGCGGACTCGGCATCCGCCGCAGCGTGTCGAGGTGCCGCGGCGATCAGTGACCGCGGCGCCCGCGACACCATCGGACACGTAACGCGGCGACTTACTGGAGGTTGCGGCGACGGCGCGGTTCCGCGTATCGGAGCCCCGTTCCGCAACATGCGGAAACAGGGCGACACATGACGCGACCTCGCCGCGTGGGGTGTTCCCGCGGTGCCTAGCGTGGGTCCACACCCACTGCCGAAGGACATGCCGTGACCGACATCCTGATCACCCCCGACGAACTCGCCGCGCTGCTCGTCGACCGCGCCGACCGCGACGATGTCCGTGTGCTCGATGTGCGTTGGCGTCTCGATCGGCCCGACGGGCGCCCGGAGTACCTCGCCGGCCACATCCCCGGTGCCGTGTACGTCGATCTCGACAGCACGCTCGCCGCGCACGGCGCACCCACCGATGGTCGTCACCCGTTGCCGTCCCCGTCGGCGCTGCAGGCGTCCGCACGTGCGTGGGGGATCCATGACGGTGACACCGTCGTCGTGTACGACGACCTCAAATCGCTCTCTGCTGCGCGTGCCTGGTGGCTGCTGACCGACGCCGGCATCGCGGACGTGCGGATCCTCGACGGGTCGCTGCGCGGCTGGACGACGGCAGGCCATCCCCTCGAAGAAGGCACGGTCGTCCCTGCACCCGGCACGGTCACCCTGCGGTCGGGGCTGCTGCGGCAGACCGACATCGACGGCGCCGCAGCGCTCGGCGCAGCGACGGATGCCGTGCTCGTCGACGTACGTGCGGCCGAGCGCTATCGGGGCGAGGTCGAGCCGATCGACCCCCGCGCGGGCCACATTCCCGGTGCGATCAACCTGCCGACGACCGAGAACGTGGATGCCGCGGGCCGCTTCCTCTCCCCGGCGCAGCTGCGCGCCCGCTTCGCCGCCGCCGGCCTCGACGAGCGCGGCGCGGTCGGTGTCTACTGCGGGTCGGGCGTGACCGCCTCCCACGCGGTCGTCGCACTCACCCTCGCCGGCTATGCGCCCACCCTCTACCCCGGCTCGTGGAGCCAGTGGTCGAACCACCCCGACCGACCCGTCGAGACCGACGCCGTCGCCCAGCCCTGAAGGAGAAAGTCATGACCGTCGAATTCATCAGCGCCATCAACACCCGCCCGGGAGACGAGCTGAACCCTCAGCGCGGGGGAGCGCCGTTCGACCCTGCCTACCTGCGCCGCTATGCGCGCACGCTCGATGATGCCGGGTTCGACTACACGCTCGTGCCGTACGGCTCGACCTCCGCCGACTCGTTCGTGGTCGCCACCGCTGTGGCCGCCGCCACCGAGCGCATCAAGCCGATCGTCGCCGTGCGGCCCAACACGGTGTTCCCGACGGTCGCCGCGCAACAGCTCGCGACACTCGACCAGGTCTCGCAGGGTCGGGCCGTCGTGCGCATCATCTCCGGCGGTTCCGACGCCGAGCAGGCCCGACAGGGCGACTTCCTCAGCAAGGATGAGCGCTACGACCGCTCGGAAGAGTGGATTCGCATCGTCCCGTCTACCGCGCCTCGTTCACGGGCCTGTTCAAGCACCTGTTCGACTTCGTGGAGCAGTACGCCATCGTCGGCCAGCCCGTCCTGCTCGCCGCGACGGGCGGCGGAGAGCGCCATGCCCTCATCATCGAGCATCAGCTGCGCCCGCTGTTCGGGTTCTTCCAGGCGCTGACCCTGCCGGTGGGCGTGTACGCCAGCAGTGCGGACTTCGACGGGTACGAGCTGCGGGCGGAGAGCGCCGTGGCCACCCGCATCCAGCAGGCCGTGGACGGGGCGCTGCCTCTTGTGCGGCCCGTTTCGGGGGGCGTCTCGTCGTACGTGTCGACGTGGTGAGCGGTGTGACGAACCCACCGAGCGTGCGGCCGCTGGGGAGCGGCGTCGCGCTCAGATCGCCCGGATCGTCGCTGGAGGCGGCGATGATCCGGGCGCGGTCTCCCCGAGATGCGCGTCGGGCCGGTGGATCTCGCCGTGCAGGCGCTCCATCCGGGCATCCAGCAGCGCGGCGGAATCCGCGGCGTCCTTGAGCTCTGCGAGCAGCCCGTCGGGCACGAGCCCGGAGTACTTGTAGTAGATCTTGTGCTCGAGGCTCGCCCAGAAGTCCATCGCGATCGTGCGGAACTGCACCTCGACGGCGACCTCGACCTTTCCGGTCGAGAGGAACACCGGCACCTCGACGATCGCGTGCAGGCTCTTGTACCCGTTCGACTTCGGCTCGGCGATGTAGTCCTTCACCTCGCGCACCGTGATGTCGTCCTGCGCGGTGAGCAGGTGGAAGAGGCGATACGCATCCTTGGTGAAGCTCGTCGTGACGCGGATGCCGGCGATGTCGGTGATCCCGTCGCGGATCGCGTCGAAGGTCGGCTCGATCCCCTTGCGCGCGACCTTGTCGACGAGGCTGTCGGCGGTCTTCACGCGGCTCGACACGTGCTCGATCGGGCTGTAGTCGTGCATCTGCTGGAACTCGTCGCGGAGGATGCCGAGCTTCGTCTCGACCTCGCGCAGACCGAAGCTGTAGCCGAGGAGGAACCGCTGGAACTCGTCGCGCATCGCGCGCAGCTGCTCGGGAGAGAAGGTGGCCGTCTCCCCGTCGGTGGCGACTCTCAGGGGTGACGCTGCGGCATCCATGCCCCCGACCGTAGCCATGCGCGTTGTGCGTCGCCTGGGATTCGAGGATTGCAGAGGGCGTGCACACCAGGTACCTTGTGATGCATGTATCCCGAAGATCGCGTGCAGACGAATCTGCGCAAGGGAGTGCTCGAGTGGTGCGCCCTGGCGGTCATGCGCGGCGGCGACGTCTACGGGCGCGATCTCGCCCGGACGCTCACGGGCCTTGGGCTCCTCGCGAGCGAGGGGTCGCTGTACCCGCTGCTGTCGCGGCTCCGGGAATCGGGATGGGTGCAGACGCGGTGGGTCGAGTCGGCGAGCGGACCTCCGCGCCGGTATTACCGGCTGACGGATGCCGGCCGCGACGCCGTCACCGGGTTCGAGCGCACGTGGGCCGAGGTCTCGGCGTCGGTCGACGCGGCGCTCGCGCCGCCCGGAGCGGCGATACCGGACGTGGCGGAGCCGCCCGCGCCCGAGCCGGACACCGTAGTGCCGCAGGCCCAGGAAGGACACCCCGACGCATGAATGAGCAATTCTCGGTCCTGCACGACCCGCGGGCGAAGGCCTATCTCGCGGAGGTGCATGTCGCCGTTGCGCGGCGCGACGCGTCCGCCGCCGACGGCATCATGCGGGAGATCGCGGACCACCTCCGCGAGGCCGCGGCCGAGCCCGACTTCGACCTCGAACGCACTCTCGCCGACCTCGGCGACCCGGCGCTCATCGCCGCCGGGGTGGAACCGGCCGCGACCCCCGAGGCCGTGCCGTCGCGCGGCTTCGCCGACTCGGTCGCCGGGGTCGTCCTCGCCGTCCTCGCGCTCACCGTCGGGGTCTGGTGGATGCTGCTGGTGGGCTGGGTCGTCGGCATCGCGCTGCTGTGGAGTTCGCACCGGTGGACCCGCACGGACAAGGTCGTCGGCACCGCGGCATGGCCGTTCGCGGTCGTGGCGGGGACGGCGGCGACCGCGTTCGGCGGCGTCGTGTCGTGGGATGTCCTGTTCGCGGCAGGAATCGCCTTCCCCCTCGCTGCCGGGGCCTGGTTGCTGGTGCGGGGACTTCGTGGGGTGCGCCCCGCAGCGCCGGACCGGTTGCCCGTCGTCGCCCGTGCGGGTCGCGGGGCCTGGCTCGAACGTCCGCTCGCCCTCGGCGTCACGGTCGGCGCGGCGGTCGCGGCCCTCGGCGTCGTCGTCTTCGTCGCGCTCGCCGGTGGGAGCAGCCCCGAGCCCCTTCTCGCCCTGCTCGCGACCGCGGGCCTCGCGGCTATCGTCTCGGCTGCGGTGCTGTGGGCCTCGCGGTCGTGGGAGGTGCTCGACAAGACGGTCGGAACGGTGCTGCTCGTCGCTGCGACCGGTGCCGTCGTGCTCGCGTGGATCGGCGCGGTGAACGCCGGTACGAGCGGGACCCTGTGCACGCCGCAGGCCTGCACACCCGTCGTCACCCTCCGGCCCGAACACCTGCTCCCCGCCGTGACGCAGATCGTCGTGCCGCTCCTGCTCGCTTACGCCGTGATGCTCGCCGTCCGCTTCCGCGCGGCGGACGATCCGGGCCCCTGGCGCATCCATCGCCGTGGAGCGATCGTGATCGTCGCGGCGCTCACGGTGGGGGGAGCGGGATTCGTGTTCCTCGTCCTCGCTCGGCCCGCTGCCGGTGCTCTGCTCGTCGCTGCCGTCGCGCTCCTCACCGTCTGGGGTGCCGCGATCGTGTGCCTGTGGCGCTCGGCGGGGTGGACGAACACCGACCGCGGCGTCGCGACGCTCGTACTGCCGCTTCTCAGCGCGATCCCGCTCATCCTGCCGCGGCGCTACGCCGCGCAGGCGGACAGCGCGGTGAACCCGCTCCTGCCGACGGCGGGGGAGGACCCTGCGCTCGTCCTGGTGTGGTCCGTCTTCGGCGTCGCCTCGGTGGTCCTCGCGATCTGGTTGCTCGTCCGTTTCGTGCCGGACGAGCCTCGTCGCGGATCCTTCGTGGTCGGCGACGCAGCCCTCACCGGGGACATCGACCGGCAGGCAACCCACCCCGGCACGTCAGCGCGCTCCCGCCGCAACGCCCGCGCCGCGGGGATCATCGGCTTCGCGGTCGTCGTCGCATACGCCGTCGTCGCGGCGCTGCAGATCCTCGTGTGGAACCCCCTTGCCGCCGTTCCCGGCGCCACCCTCGCGGAGATCACCGCCCACCTCGCCGCGACGGGTGAGAGCTTCAGCGTCGCGAGCGTGCTCGGCGTCCTCGCGATCGGGCCCCTGCTCGCCCTGGCACCCCTCATCCTGTCGTGGCGCACCGGCACGGGCGCCTTCGCGGTCATCGCCGGGGTGCTCGCGATCCTCGCGGGCGGCGCGGTCGGATACTTCGCGGCGTCCTTCTCACCCGGGATGTCGTTGGCGGATGCCTACGGCATCAGCGGTGGCGACTACGCGCCCTGGGGCCGCGTTCTGATGCTCGTCAGCGCGGTGGCGCTCCTGGCTGCGGTGGTGTGCGGCGCGGTGCTGCTGCGCCGTGGGCGGGGGAGAATGGAGGGGTGACACCCGCTCCGGATTCCCCTCGTGAGAGCGCCCCCGGTCCGGCTCGCGCACTCCTTTCGGAGCGGGTGCGGGCCGAGGCCGCCCATGTCGCGCGGAGCCTCACGACGTTCGGTCCTGCACGCGGCCGCCGCTGGCCGCTCGCGGTGCAGGCAGGGCTCGCGATGGCGGTTCCGATCGTCGCGCTCGCCCTCACGGGGCACGATCGGCTCGCCCTCCTCGCCGCGAGTGGTGCGTTCACGGTCATCTACGGCGGGTGGCTCCGCCCGCGCGAGCGGGCGCGGTTCGCGCCGCTCATCGCGCTTGCGCTCGTCTCGTGCGCCGCGGCGGGAACCCTCGCCGCCGCCGGGGGAACGCCGGTCGTGCTCGCGGGTGTGCTCGTGCTCACGATCGTCAGCGCGGCCGTGGCCGGGTGGGTCTCGCTCGGACCGCCGGGGCCCATCTTCTTCGTGCTCGTGTTCGGGTTGTCTGCACAGGTGACGGGGCTCCACGGAGGGGTGCGCGCCGTGCAGCCCGGCGAATACCTGCTCGTCGTCGCGGGGGCATCCGCCTTCGCGTGCCTCATCGTCGCGGCGCCGCTGCTGCTGCCGCGCTACCATCGCGAGCCCAGGCGATCGCTGCGTGAGGCCTTCCCGCGTCGCTGGGGAGCGGCGGCCCGCACCCTGACGATCCGCGCGACGATCATCGCCGTCGTCGGCGCCGCGGCCGCGACCGTCGTCGACCCGACTCGCTCCTACTGGATCGTGTGCGCCGGGCTCGCGGTCGCGGTGGCGGGCACTCCGGTCGGGCGACGGGATGCCGCGACGCGGGGCATCCACCGCATCGTCGGCACGGCCCTCGGCGCCGCGGTCTACCTGCTGCTCGCGGGGGCGCCGCTGCCGATCTGGATGCTCGGGATCGTCCTCGGCACCCTGCAGTTCCTCATCGAGATGGTCGTCGTGCGCCACTACGCGCTCGCCCTCGTGTTCATCACGCCGCTCGTGCTGCTGCTGATCGGTGCGGCCACGGGTGCGACCGTGGGCAGCGGCGCGATGCCGCTCGCCACGGAGCGTGTGATCGACACCCTGGTCGGCGCCGTCACGGGCACCCTCGCGGCCCTCGCCGTCCCGCTGCGCGCCGAGCGCTGAGGCATCCGACACGCCGTCCGGGCACGCCCGCTACCCATTGGCATACTCAGTATGCATATACTGGGAAATCAGATACCCGGTATGGTCCGGGTGGGCGGGAGAAGCGGATGTCCGTGCGACAGAGCCTGTTGGCGATCCTCGATCAGGGACCGTGCTACGGCTACCAGCTGCGGACGGAGTTCGACCGCCGCACCGGTTCGACCTGGCCGCTCAACGTCGGACAGATCTACAACACGCTCGACCGCCTGGAGCGCGACGGCCTGGTCGAGAAGGGCGAGACCGACGACCAGGGTCACGTGTACTGGCAGATCACGGAGGCCGGATCGGCGGAGGTGCGCGACTGGCTGGCGTCTCCTGTCGAGCGCACCGGAGGCACGCGCGACGAGCTCGCGATCAAGCTCGCGGTCGCCGCGACCCTGCCCGGTGTGGATGTCACCGAGGTCATCCAGACGCAGCGCACCGCCTCGCTCGCGCAGCTGCAGGAGCTCAACCGCGCGAAGTACGCGGGTGCCGATCCGGACGGCCCGCAGGAGCTCGCGTGGTCGCTCGTCGTCGACTCGATGATCTTCGCGGCTGAAGCCGAGGTGCGCTGGCTCGACCACACCGAGCAGCGCCTCGCCCTGCATCCGGAGCACGCGATGGCGCTCGCGCTCTCCGACGAGAAGCCCAAGCGGGGCCGGCCGGCCAAGGCCTCCGCCGCAGAGGCCGCAGAGGGAGTCCGCGCATGAGCACCGTGCTGCAGCTCATCGGCATCACTCAGCAGTACGGCGAGGGTGAGACCTCCTGGCTCGTGACTCCTCGTCGGCCCGACCTCACGCGGCGGACCGCCATCGCGTGAACAGCCTGCGGCGCCGCCCGGGTCAGTCCCGCTCGAGACGGCGCAGCCGCACGGCCCCGACGAGCCCGAGCACGAGGAACCCGACCGCGACGAGCAGCGACCAGCGCGTGGCATCCGCGAACCCGGCCGAGAGCGCCTGCACGGCGGCATCCGTCTGCGGCCCGAGCATGCTCGCCGAGCCCTGGGCGCGCAGCTGACTGATGAGGGTGCCCGCCGAGGCACGCGTCGCGTCGGCGAGCTGGGTCGCGGCGGCGCCGGTGATGTGGGCGCCGTCGAGGGCTGCCGGAAGGGTCTGCGCGAGGGACACCGACAGTGCGGCACCGGCGAACGCCGTGCCGAGGGCGGTGCCGATCTGCCGCACGGTGGACTGGGTCGCCGACCCCTGGCCGCTCACTCCGACCGGCACATCGCGCAGGACCGTCCCCGTGAGCTGGGCGGAGGCGAGCCCGAGCCCGAGGCCGTACACGACGAGCGGCAGCGCGATCAGCCAGCCGGGGGTGGAAGACGTCACGGTGAGTGCGAGCACGACGACGCCGGCGACCTCGAGTGCGAGGCCGATCAGCACCGTACCGGGTGAGCCGAAGCGCGCCGCAAGGTGCCGGGCCGCGGCGCCCGAGGCGAACGCCCCGATCGCCATCGCGGCGAGGACGAGGCCCGTCTGCATGATCGACAGGCCGAGGGATGCCGTGAGGTACAGCGGCAGCACGAAAATGAGGGCGAACTCTCCCACCGCGACGGTCCCCGCCGTGACGTTCCCCCACGAGAAGGTGCGCAGGCGGAACAGCGTGAGATCGAGCAGCGCGTCGCGTTGGACCCGCTCGCGGTGCCGCTCCCACACGACGAACAGCGTCAGGGCGACGGCGGCGACCGCGAGACAGACGGGGACGATGGAGATCGCGGCGGTCTTCGGCCACACCCACCCGCCGATCGAGAGGTCGGCCTTCGGCGTCCACCAGCCGAGGTCGGGGCCCTCGATGACGGCGAACACGAGCGAGCCGAACCCGATCGCCGAGAGCAGTGCGCCGTCCACGTCGGCGCCGCGGCGGAACCCCGACCCCCGCGTCTCGGGCACGGCCCACACCGCGAGGGCGAAGATCGCGAGCCCGAGCGGCAGGTTCACGAGGAACACCCACTGCCACGAGCCGTACTGCGTCAGTGCGCCGCCGACGAGCGGGCCGATCGCGGCGGCGCCGGAGATGACGGCGCCCCACACGCCGAACGCGGCGGCGCGGTAGCGGCCGCGGAACGTCGCGTTCACGGTCGACAGCGTGGACGGCATGATCATGGCCGCGCCGACCGCCTGCACCGCGCGGGCGCCGATGAGGACGCCGGCGCCGCCGGACGTCGCCGCCCAGACGCTGCCGACGACGAACACGGCGATGCCGATGAGGAAGAGGCGCTTCCGGCCGAACCGGTCGGCGAGCTTGCCGGTCGACAGCAGCAGCGCCGCCAGCAGGACGGCGTAGAGGCTCGACACCCACTGCGCATCCGTGAGGTCGAGCTTCAGGTCGCGGATGATGTCGGGCAGGGCGACCCCGACGATCGTCCCGTCGAGGACGATCATCCCGAGCCCCGCCGCGAGCACGGCGAGGGCGATCCAGGCCTTGCGCGGGGGAGCGGTCGGCTCGTCCGGCGATGCCGACGCGGATGCCGAAGCTTCAGCCATACTGAAAGTATGCACCCGTGAGTGTCTGCTGTCCAGTTGTGGTCTGACAACGCGGGTCGGGGGCTGGGCGCGCCCGCGGCATTGACGCGACACCCCGTTGGGCGGCTGCCGGGCGTACCGTCGGATCATGACCGATCACCTCATCACCGCCGCCGATCTCGCCGCGTCGCTGCATACGGATCACCCGCCCATCGTCCTCGACGTGCGCTGGCGGCTCGGTGGGCCGGACGGGCACCCCGACTACGTTGCCGGACACATCCCCGGAGCGGTCTTCGTGCGCCTCGACGAAGACCTCGCCGCGCACGGTGACCCTCGGGCGGGACGGCACCCCCTGCCCGAGGCGGCGGCGTTCCAGGTATCCGCCCGCCGCTGGGGGATCGACGACGGCGACACGGTCGTCGTCTACGACGACTGGCAGGGCTACGGGGCGGCGCGGGCATGGTGGATGCTCCGCGACGCCGGGCTCGACGCGCGCGTGCTCGACGGCGGACTCGCCGCGTGGCGCGCCGCGGGGCTTCCCTTGGAGCAGGGTGAGATCGTCCCGGCACCCGGCGGCGTCACACTGCACCCGGGACGGATGCCGCAGCTCACGATCGACGAGGCGGCGGCGCTCGCCGCGAGTGCGGACGGCGTGCTGATGGATGCCCGCGCGGGCGAGCGCTACCGGGGCGAGACCGAGCCGATCGATCCGCGCGCCGGGCACATCCCCGGGGCGATCAGCGCACCGACGTCCGAGAACGTCAATGCCGACGGCACGCTCCGCACGGCGGCGGAACTCGAGGCGCGGTTCGCCGCGCTCGGCATCGGCGACGGCCCGGTCGGGGTCTACTGCGGCTCGGGCGTCAGCGCCGCGCAGGAGGTGCTCGCGCTCGCCGTCGCCGGCCGGGATGCCGCGCTGTACCCGGGCTCGTGGAGCGAGTGGTCCCAGCATCCCGATCGACCCGTGGCGACGGGCGCCCAGCCGTAGACGCACGCGCAGCCCGCGCCGCGGGTGTTGACTGGAGGCATGAGAGCCGCCTACATGTACGCGCCCGGCGACGTCCGGGTGATCGATGCCCCCGATCCGCGGATCGAAGAGCCGGGGGATGCCCTCGTGCGCCTCGTCCGCACGTGCGTATGCGGCAGTGACCTGCATCCCTTCCACTCGATGAAGCCCAACCCGCGTGGAGTGTCGATGGGCCACGAGTACCTCGGCGTCGTCGAGGAGGTCGGGGCCGGCGTCGCCACGGTGCGCCCCGGCGACCTCGTGATCGTGCCGTTCGTGTTCTCGTGCGGCGTCTGCGACTTCTGTCGCGAAGGGCTGCAGACCTCGTGCCGACTCGCGGGGCTGCGCAGTCGGCGTGGGTCGGAAGGGGCGCAGGCCGAGATCCTGCGGGCGCCTCTGGCCGACGGCACGCTGTACAAGGTCGAGGCGGGCGAAGAGCACTACGCGAGCCTCCTCACCCTCAGCGATGTCTACGGCACCGGCTTCCACGCGGCGCTGACGGGTGGCGCATCGGCCGAGACGACCGTCGCCGTCATCGGCGACGGCGCCGTGGGGCTGCTGGCGGTGCTCTCGGCGCGGCTGCTCGGTGCGGAGCGCATCATCCTCATGGGCCGCCACGAGTCGCGCACCGACCTCGGGCGCGAGTTCGGTGCGACCGACGTCGTGGCGGAGCGCGGCGACGACGGTATCCAGGCGGTGCGCGAGCTGACCGGGGGCGACGGATGCCACGTCGTGCTCGAAGCCGTCGGCCACCTCCCCGCGTTCGAACAGGCGCTCGGCATCGTCCGCGACGGCGGCCGCATCGCGCGGGTCGGCGTGCCGCAGTACACGGAGGGCCCGATCGGCCGGTCGCAGTTCGCCCGCAACGTGACGATCACGGGCGGTGTCGCCCCGGTGCGCGCCTACATCGATCGGCTTCTGCCCGGCATCCTCGACGGCACGGTGGACCCCGGCCGCGTCTTCGACGTCGAGCTTCCGCTCTCGGAGGCCGCCGAGGGGTACGCCCTCATGGACCGCCGCGAGGCGCTCAAGGTCATGCTGCGCCCGTAACCGTGATGGCGAGGCGCGGCGCGGTCAGCGCGGCCGTGCGGTCGAGGCGCGGACGACCAGTTCGGGCTCGATCATGGCCGACGACGCGGTCGGGTCGTGATCGAGGGCGGCGAGCAGCGACTGGATGCTGAGCCGCCCGAGCGCGGCGAAATCCTGGCGCACCGTGGTCAGAGGCGGCAGGAAATGACGGGCGTCGGGGAGGTCGTCGAACCCGACGATGCTGATGTCCTCGGGCACCCGGATGCCCCGTTCGTGGAGGGCGTGGATGAGCCCCAGTGCCATCTGGTCGTTGCCCACGAAGATGGCCGTCGCGTCGGCGATCTCGGGAGCGGACCTGCCGATCCGGTAACCCGAATCGCTGCTCCAGTCGCCGCTCAGCTCCGGCAGGAGGGGCAGGCCCTCGGCGGTGAGACGGTCGCTGAACCCCCGGGAGCGCACGCGTGCGTCGCCCCAGTCGGCCGGTCCCGCGAGGTGCAGGATACGGCGGTGGCCGAGCGCGATGAGGTGGTCGACGGCATGCACCGCCCCCGCGTACTGGTCGACCGCGACGGTCAGCAGGTCGTTCTCGGGTTCGGTCGTGAGGAGCATGGTCGGCAGGTCGCGCCCGAACTGGCGGAGAGCGGGGAGGGTCGAATAGCGCGGTGCGATGACGCAGAGCGCTTCGACGTCCTGGAGCTTCAGATGGTCGTACGCGCCGTCGAGGTCGCCGTCGACGGTGACGGCCGCGACAGCGTAGCCGGCGTCACGTGCGGCCTGCTCGATGCCGCGCATCGTGCTGCCGGGCCCGAACTCGAGGGGGCTGTCGACGATCACGCCGATCCGCCGCGATCGGTTGGTTGCGAGCGCGCGGGCGATCGACGACGGCGTGTAGTCGATCTCCCCCATCGCGGCGAGGACCTTCTCACGTGTCGTGGCACGGATGTTGGGGTGGCCGTTGACGACGCGCGACACGGTCTGGTGCGAGACGCCGGCGAGCGCAGCGACATCGTAGATGCTGGGTTTGCCGCCCGTCGCCGTACGCCTTGACCGGGTGTGGGCCTGATCGGACACCCCTCACCTCCTCCTCCGCATGTGCGGGCTCTGCAGGGGAACCTTACCGCCCTGTCGTGGGGTGCGGCCGCCGCTCCCAGCCCGGTCCGGATGCGACGTCGAGGGGCGTTTTCCCCACTGCAACCGGTTGGTCCCATCCAATTGTGAGCGCTGACATTTACGCATCCGTACGTCCGAAGCGGGGCGCGTGCTCACCGGAAGGAAGAGATCATGAGCGGGTCTGTGCCCGAAACCACCCCCGAGACGGAGGCCGCGATCGCCCGCGTTCGCGCCGATGTCGCACGTCTGCACGGAGAGCTGGTCCGTTACGGCCTCGTGGTGTGGACCGGCGGCAACGTGTCCGGTCGGGTGCGGCTGGGCGGCGACCCCGGTGACGACCTCTTCGTCATCAAGCCGTCGGGGGTGTCGTACGACGACCTGGCGCCCGAGAACATGATCCTCTGCACGCTCGACGGCGAGGTCGTCGCGGGCACCCCGGGCAGCGAGCGGAGCCCTTCGAGCGACACGGCTGCGCATGCGTACGTGTATCGCAACAGGCCCGAGGTGGGCGGAGTCGTACACACGCACTCCGACGTCGCGAACGTCATGGGCGCGGGCCTGCCCGGCGGCGCCTCGCTCATGGAGGACTACACGTACGACCTCGTCTCGGGCGACGAGAAGATCCTCGGTGCGCACATGCTCGAGGTGTCGCCGTCGCTCACGACCGCCAAGCCGCGGCTCGAGATCCACGCACTCGGCATCGGCGGCAAGGACGACCCCGTGCGTCTCGTCTTCACGGCCGACCCGGGGCCTGCCCTCGTCGTCGCGATGAGCGACATGCGCGACCGCTTCCGCCTCGTCGCGAACGTCGTGGAGAACGTCGAGGCGCCCGACCTGCCGAAGCTCCCGGTCGGCCGCGCGATCTGGAAGCCGCAGCCCGACTTCGCCACGAGCGCCGCCTGCTGGCTGACCGCCGGTGCCGCACACCACACCGTCATGACGACGGCCGTCGGCATCGAGGTGTTCCGCGACTTCGCGGAGATCGCGAAGACCGAGCTCGTGGTCATCGAGGAGGGCACGACCGTGCGCGAGTTCCAGAAGGAGCTGCGCTGGAACCAGGCCTACTACCGCCTCGCGCAGGGGCTGTGAGCGTCGTCGAGGAGGGCGCACTGACCGCCCCGGTGGGCCAGGATGGAGACATGACCTCCACGCCTCGCTCCGGCACGCAGTTCGAGATCCGCTCCGGCGCCTATACGGCCGAGATCGCGAGCGTCGGGGCATCCCTCCGCACGCTGCGGTACGACGGTCGCGACCTCGTCGTGCCGTTCGACGCCGACGAGGTGCGGCCCGGCTACCGCGGCGTCGTGCTCGCGCCGTGGCCGAACCGCGTCGTCGACGGTCGGTACACATTCGACGGCGCCGAGTACGAGCTCGCCATCACGGAGCCGAACCGCGTGCACGCCCTGCACGGGTTCGCGGCGTGGCTCGACTTCGACGTGACGGCGCAGTCGGACGATGCGGTCACCCTCGAGGCGACGATCCAGCCGCGGACGAGCTACCCGTGGCGCGTCCGTGTCGAGACGACCTACCGCCTCGGTGCGGACGGGCTGACCCAGTCCGTCCGCTTCGAGAACGTCGGCGCCGACGCCGCGCCCGTCGGCACGGGGCCGCACCCGTACCTCGTGGCGGGTGCGGGTCCGCTCGACACCTGGACGCTGGAGCTGCCGGCATCCGACGTGCTCGAGGTGACGCCCGACCGGCTGTCGCCCGTGACGCTGCGCGACGTCGCGGACTACGAGCCGGCCCGCTTCGACTGGCGCGAGCCGCGGGTCCTCGGTGCCGCGGAGATCGACCACGCGTACACCGGTCTCGCGCGCGACGCGGCGGGTGCGGCGACCGTCCGGCTCACCGACCCGTCGGGCACGGGCGTCGAGATGGTGTGGGACGGTGCCTGCCCGTGGGTGCAGATCCACACGGCGGACCTTCCCGGCGGGGCGGCGCAGCCGTTCCACCGCGCGGGACTCGCCGTCGAGCCGATGACGTGCGCACCGGATGCCTTCAACGCGGCCCGGTACAACTTCGATGCCGGGCTCATCGTGCTCGACGCGGGTGCGTCGACCGAGGCGTCCTGGCGCATCGCGGCTCTCTGAGGTTCGCCCGCGCGCCTGACGCCCGCGGGCGAGACACGCAAAAGGCCCCGGAGTACGCTCCGGGGCCTTTCGCGAACCGTGAGGATCGTGCGTCGACGACACCTCTGCGTGCGTGCCGTGCGACCACTTGCCTCCACGAGGCCCGTCGGGGAGTCTTCGCTCTCCTGGAGCCCGCCGATGACGCTACGCGCGCCACCTCCCCGCACCCAGGGGATTGTCACCACGTCGGGTGGGTGCTACCCGAGCGGACCCGTGTCGGTCGCGGCGCGCAGGGGGCGGCGCATGAACAACCAGTACCCGGTCGGGAAGAGCCGCGCCAGCACGTCCACGAGGCGTGCCTCGCGGCCGACCATCGTGCGCGCCCGGCGAGAGATCGTGGCGGCGACGATCTTCGCCGCGGCATCCGCGGGCTCCGTGTGGTACATCGCCGCCTGCGCGTCGGCGGCGCGCTGGGCCACCTCGGGATCGATCGCGGCGGCATAGCGGCCGTGCAGGATGATCCCTGTCTTGACGCCCGCCGGATAGATCGCCCCGACCGTCACGGTGGTGTCCTCGAGCTCATGCCGCAGCGCCTCGGTGAAACCGCGGACCGCGTACTTGCTCATGGCATACGGGATGCGCCCGGCGGGGGCGGCGAGCCCGTAGATGGAGACGAGGTGCGTGATGTGCGCCGCGGGGGAGCGGCGCAGCGCCGGCAGCAGCGCCTGCGTGATGTTGACGGTGCCCCAGAGGTTGACATCCATGAGCCAGCGCATCTCCTCCATCGTGAGCTGGCCGATGTTGCCGAGCATCGACGAGCCCGCGCACGTGATGAGCGTCTGCACGTGCGGGTGCGCGGCCGAGATCTCGGCGGCGAGGGTGGTCACCGCGACATCGTCGGTGAGGTCGACGACGTGGGTCGTGTGGCCGTCACCGGGGAGCGACGCCGCGACGGCGGAAAGGCCCTCGGGGTTCCGGTCGACGAGCGCGATCCGTGCGCCGTGTGCGGCCAGTTGGCGCGCGACCTCCGCGCCCATCCCGCTCGCCGCTCCCGTAATGACGCTCGTCGCGCCCGTGACATCCAGCTTCGGCATCGTCGCCTGCCCTTTCGCGGGTTTCTTCCGCTTCTTCCCTCGATTCTCGTTCATCCGGTTCCGTAGGATCGAAGCGAGGGGGTGCGTGCCGTGGCCGATGACAAGCGGAAGCGCGTGCGCACGCGCGATGTCGTCGCCGACGGGCTGTACATCGCGTCCGCCGCGACCCGCCTGCGCCTGAAGAACGCGATCCTCATCCACATCCTCGCCGACGGCGAGGACTTCGACCCCGATCTCTATCTCGGTGAGGCGCGCTCGGCGCTCAAGTCGCTCGCCGAGGAGGCCGAAGCGGATGCCGCGGCGCGCGAGCGCGAGCGCAAGATCGCCCGCACCCGCCACTCCGACTCGGACGGCACGCACGACTACCGTAGCCGTGACGTGCGCAACCTCCGTCGGCGCGAGAAGCAGTCGCTCCACGTCGCCCACCAACTGCGCCTTCGCGCCGCGGACGACGCCGAACTGCACAAGCTGATCGCCGATGCCCGCGCCGCCGCGTGGACGGAGGTCGCGAAGAACATCGACCGGACCCTGCGCATCGAGGCATCCCGCCCCGATCTCGAGCCCGACTACGCTCGGATGCGCAGCGCGCGCATGCAGGCGCTGCAGCTCGTCGACCTGCCGAAGCTCCGCGCGCACCTCCGCAGTACGCGGACGCAGAAGCAGCTCCGCGAGGCCGGCGAGCTCCCCGACATCCTGCCCGCCGACGTGCTGCCGGCCGGTGCCATCGACCCCGGCGAGCTCGAATAGCGCCACGATTCGTCGGATGCCGAGGTGTGCGCTAAGCTGGTCCTCGGCCCTCGCGCGAGTGAGGGCATGCGCCCGTAGCTCAATGGATAGAGCATCTGACTACGGATCAGAAGGTTAGGGGTTCGAGTCCCTTCGGGCGCACACTGTGTTGAGACAGTGAACGAACGAAAACCCGCGGAATCCCGCGGGTTTTCGTTGTTTCTGGGCACTGCGTGCGAGCGTGCCGCACATCAAAGCGCATCACACGGGATCACCCGTATGTGTGCACCTATGTGTGCACTAGATTCCGCACTGACGGGCCACTGGCGTGCCGTCCGGAGTGAGGCTCCGTTGGCGCCACCGGCGACGGCCAGACTTGGATGAGGTCAGCGATCCTCGTGGAGGTAGGTGTCGAGCTTCGCGATTCCATCGCGCGCCTCCACCTCGAGTTGATGAGTGTATCGCCGAGCGGTTCCGGTGCGGATCCTTCCCGACGCGGAGTGCCTTCACCACGGCGCATCCGTCTCGACCGTCATCCGCAGACAGCGGGCGTACCTCTCGGGTGCCGCCCGTCATACGTTCGAGCGGCAGCACGGTATCGATGCAGCCGGGCCCGTCCTGCGCCCTGGGGGCCTCTGGGGTGCCGCAGTGCGCTCGCTCGCTCGCGGCGCGGGGGAGAAGCGCGTTCGCAGGTTGGCCTCTTTCGCCGACCGAATGCTCCCCATCGTGCCTCGCGCGGTCGGTGCGAAACTCGTCGCGCTCTCGGTTGAATCGGCCGCAATCGCCGGCTACGACCGAGATGATCCAGATCGCTCGCTGGTATAGCACCGGCGCTGCCAACCCGATCACCGCCCGCTGCGGGTGAACGAACGGGTTGGGTGCCCCGATGTCGTCTGTCAGGCCGCGAGTGCGGTCCGGTAAACGGTGGAGCTGATCTGCCGCATGGTTCGTTGACCACCGGCCGTTGTGGCGGCGTCTCGGTGGGACGGGCCGCCACAACGGCCCGTGCAGAGTGCCGGGGTGAGGCTCAGACTCCCGCGGGCAGCGGCGATTCGAGCGACACCGTGAGGGCGTCGGCGACGACGTGCGTCGTACCGGCGACATCGACCTCGAGCGGCTCGCCGTCGCGCAGCGTGAGCACCAGTTCGGTCGGCGTCACGCGAACGCCCAGCAGGCGTGTGCGGAACCCGATCGTGAACGAGAATCCGTCCCAGCCCTCGGGGCAGAACGGCGCGAAGCTCAACTGGCCTTCGCGCACGCGCATTCCGGCGAAGCCCTGCACGATCGACAGCCACGCACCGCTCATCGACGTGATGTGCAGGCCGTCTTCGGTGTCGTTGTTGTAATTGTCGAGGTCGAGACGCGCCGTGCGGCGGTAGAGCTCGATGGCCTTGTCGCGACGACCGATAGACGATGCCACGATCGAGTGGATCGACGCCGACAGCGACGACTCGTGCACGGTCATCGGCTCGTAGAAGTCGAAGTTGCGGCGCAGTTCGTCGACCGTGAACTCGTCTTCGAACAGGTACATGCCCTGCAGCACATCGGCCTGTTTGATGAAGCACGATCGCAGAATGCGATCCCACGACCAATTCTGGTTCAGCGGACGATCCGCCGACGACAGCGTGTCGGTGCTGCGCAGATCCTTGTCGAGGAACGTGTCGTGCTGCACGTTGACGCCGAGTTCGTCATCGGTGGGCAGATACATGTTCGCCGCGATCGTGCGCCACTTCTCGAGCTCTGCGGCGCTCACGCCGAGAGCCGTCGCACGCTCGGGCGCGAGCGCGTCGAGCGTCTCGCTCGTGTAGCGCAGCACCCATGAGGCCAGATAGTTGGTGTACCAGTTGTTGTTGACGTTGTTCTCGTACTCGTTGGGCCCCGTGACGCCGTGCAGCATGTACTGCCCGCGCGATGCGGCGAAGTGCACGCGATCGGCCCAGAACCGGCTGATCTCGACGAGCACCTCGATGCCCGGCCCCTCGAGGTACGAACGGTCGCCCGTGTAGTGCGTGTAGGTGTGGATCGCGAAGGCGATCGCACCGTTGCGGTGGATCTCTTCGAACGTGATCTCCCACTCGTTGTGGCATTCGACGCCCGTGAACGTCACCATCGGGAACAGCGCACCGGCCAGCCCCTGCTGCCGCGCATTGTGCTGCGCCTGCGGAAGCTGCTCGTGACGGTAGGTGAGCAGTGCGCGTGTGACGTCGGGCTCGGCAACCGCGAGATACAACGGTACGAGATACGCCTCGGTGTCCCAATAGGTGGCGCCGCCGTACTTCTCGCCCGTGAAGCCCTTCGGGCCGA
>ERZ781399.898-NODE-898-length-28765-cov-3.971439_pt1 | contig 28765 bp, 18 predicted proteins | sample MGYA00511014_ERZ781399 | MGnify/ENA primary metagenome ERZ781399 (study PRJEB29847, sample SAMN06458254) | wastewater metagenome | isolation source: Wastewater bioreactor | place: South Africa: Cape Town | study: EMG produced TPA metagenomics assembly of the...
CAATATCAACAACTGTTCTAGTGCATACAACAAATAATAATAATAATATTCATAATAATACAACAGTTCTTACAAAGCCACCGGGATTAGTGGCACGAAAGAAAATTGATATTAAACGAGAACGAAAAGCCACAAAAGTTCTCGGCGTTGTTATGGGTTGTTTTATTCTTTGTTGGTTACCATTTTTTATTGAAGAAACAATTTGCGGAATATTTCATTTAACAATCAATGAAAAAATTGTCAGTGTTTTAACATGGCTCGGTTATTTAAATAGTCTTTTAAATCCTGTGATTTATACGATATTTTCGCCTGATTTTCGACAAGCATTCGGAAAGATTCTATTTGGAAAATATCGTAAACGAACACGACGACTAAAGAAATAAATTTTTCTGTCTTCTCGTTTCTTTTTTTATTAACATAATCTATCTACTAACATTTCTATATGTATATGTATGTTTATTTTTTTTTCTTCTTTTTATGCTCTTTTTTCTTTTTCTGATTTTCTTTCTTCAGTTTTTTTTTTTATCTATATTTGCATACCGGTTGTTCAAATAATAATCTCGTTTTTAACAAAAGAACATCTCAGTTCGCATCGTGCAGTAATTTATGTATTTTGTTTTCTTTCACTTGAAATTAAAATCTTAGTTTTTGACTTTGACATTTTTGTGGATATCGATTTGAATTAATACAGAGATGACTTTCGTACTTTCTTTCGATATTTTGAAAGACTTCATTGAAATGATATGTACTCAACAGATTCCGCCTCGTTCGTCATGATAAATATTTTTGGAGACTTATATAATTCACAAAATGATTCCATGATCTCTCTCAAAAACTGTCGAAGAATCAGTCGTGATATCGCAGGTAGATTCATAATGAAAATTAATAATGTCAAAATACCATACAAATTATAAAGATAGCACTAGCTGAATGTCATAGCTATATATACTTCTGCACAATAAAATAAGAAATTAACTACCTATGTAACATCATTTTCATATGTTTCTGACGACATTCCTTACAATGCGTATTCTATTTCTTCTTTTAATTATCTTGATAATAATTGATACAATTTATTGTTATCATTCAACTGATTTAGAAAATATTCTTCAACGAGATCCTCGTCAACTACGAAGTGTCCTTTGGCCGAAAATCTGTGTGAATTTGAAGCGCAATCGGATGAAATATCAATCTCAAAAAATACGAAAATGTTATCCATTCGATATTAATTAATTTTCAACAAATGTATCAATTATTAACATCTCATTGAAATAAATAGCCTTCTAAATGAATTAGCCTGTTTTGTTTAGTGTTAGATTTATTACACGAATAAAAGAAACTCGCGCTCTCTCATATTTTCAAGATAGTTTCTCAATCGGGTGTAAAGAAAAATGCAATTAGCAGCTAGTGATCTACTCTCTCGAATCGTACATGATCAAAATTCGAACGAACACTTGAATGAAACATGTGAGAAATTCTATCAAATTTGGTCTCATAAAGCAGCAAACATATCCAATGATCTCATTGAATACACAATTCGACGTTTGCAAAGCGATCGACTTCGTCATCTGTTTCAAATACGAAATGATTTTACTCATAAAGAACAAGCTTCACCTATTTGTCAAATGCCGATTCGTGTCGAAGATGATTTAGAACGAATTAAAGAATATATACGTCGATTTTGTTTAACAACAAGACATCTCTATCGACATTTACGTTCGGATTCACGTATCTATCCGAAAATGTGCATCGATCTCGATCAAGGAATTATGATAAAAATCTGTCGATTTATTTTTAAAACTAAAGTTCTCATTAAAATCTTCTCGTCAGAAAAACATATCAACCCTCAACAACGTGATGAATTAAAAAAACAGAACATTGAATATCATGATCCATATAAGAATATAATCAAAGCTTTCATTGTATTACAATCTAATTTTGAAATTCTTTTCGGTGATATTTTCGAACGAGATTTACTTCAAAATGCAAAATCAGGTTCAATTTCAGTTGTTCTTTTTCTTCTTCAAGTCAATTCTTGGCGTATTTTAAGCTGTGCAAACACTTCCCATTGTGTTAGATACGAGCAAAACGATTCGATTGATATTTTGTGCTTTGTATCAATTGAGCGAACCTGAACGTCACGCTGAAGCTGAAGCTATTCGTCAACGTCGATCAAGTTAACATTTGTAGATTGAATTTGACTTTATCTATCGATGCTGTTTTTCGTAGCATATTGCGATCGTAGATGTCCAACCAAAAAGCCGAAATCTTCAAAAATGTATAACACAAATAGAAATAAAGAAATGGAAAATTTTCAATTCACTGAAACGCTCACTGAATCACCAGGAAAAACAGTATCAACAAAGAAAAAAGATACTCCAAAACGAATAATATCTCCGAAGTACAGCTAAATTTGCTTGTTCAATTCAATTCTGAATATGCATTTTTTATTTCAGGTCACAATTGAAAACTCCGAAGAGCAAACAAAAACAGAAATCGAGTGAAAATCTTTTATCAACACCATCGTTGTTAGTTCATTTTTGAAAATGACAATCTCACTACTTTCGATTGTAGAAATAAACGAGATAGTAGTTCAACGAAAAAGAGTTCGACGCTTGCACAGAAAAAATCAGTACTATGAAAAATATACCGATATTCATTTGGTATTTTCTTAAATTTTCTATTAGAAGAAAAACAAAAATCAAAATCAAAATCAAAATCCATCATCATTCGATTCGACACAAGACGATATTAACTGTGGCTGGACAACATGGTTGCAAAATGCCACAATGAATCTTGCTGTTGTACTGCCAAAAAACAGTACAAATCCAATTCAAAGAATAGTAAATTTATATAAGATCTCGCTTTTTTTCTGTTGTAGATATTGAGCCAGAAAAATCCGCATTAACAACATGGGCTGCGATTGATAGAGTATTAAGATAGATTGTTGTCATGCGATTATCTAATCATGTCGTGTTCGTTTTCCTTTTCTCTTCGTTAAACAAAAGAAAAATAAAATCGAATGATCAAGTGTCGATATTCTCCTGAGAAACAATTACATTGTATTTCAAAATTAATCTCTTGAGATGAAAATCAAATGAGTAAACGTCTACAATTAAAATGTAAACATAGCAGACAAAAAAAAGTTACTTCTTTATTCCGCCTTCTATCATAGAGAGAAAGGAAAAGAAATATTGTTCCGGATGTGAACGACATCATTGATAAGGCGAATGGAGGATTGTTACTATGTTACCATGAATATTTTGTACTGACAAATGTCAAGCAGAACAAAAATAAACAGTGATTTTTTTGTTGCTTATTCTCATAGTTTTTTTGATAAAGAAAAATAAGAATTATGTCGAATATTCAACGAGCACGTCGTATTCCGAATGCTAATGGTCAAGTTTTAATTGAGAATTGGGTTGAAGAACGAGCAACCGAACATATTGATCATCGAGCTCAACAACAAGATAAAAATCAATCAACATCACAATCATATTCTTCTCCAACAACGAAGAAAACTGCTCATACAGCTTTATTAACACAACAATATCAAAATCCTCTCGATAGTATTACAACTTATCGTGATGATTATTATAAATTTGGTCCATTCGAACAAGTTGAACAAGGCGCACGACGTAAACGTCTTGAACATGAATTAACACGTCAAGTTGCTGCTGAATTCCGAGCACAAAAACAAGAATTCGAAGAAAATTTACGACGAGAACGTATTGAAAATTCAACAAGTGAATATCACACACAATTTACGAAAGATTTTCAATCGAAACCACCGCCAGCTACACAAGTAATATCGAATAGCCTCTCGCCATTTTGTTTGACAATAAATGAGAGAAACATTTGTGTTCGATCAATATTTTTCTTTCAATTATTTGAACTAAGAAAACATTTCGATTTTGTTTATCATCTAAGATCAACATACTAATTTCAAACTCTGAATGTCATAAGTCTTCTTTGTCGTTTAGCCTCATGACCTTTTACGTGAAATGCCGGTTTCATTTTGGACTGAACATCGACATAACTCTCATGTAAATATCGAAAAATTAGATCGATCATATTAACTAAATCGGAATATTTTCTAGGGCGTCACACAATTGAAAACATTGAATAGTCCATTTCATCGAAATGCAACTTTTAGCACGCCTGTTGAATTAACATTCGAAGGTGCTCGTCCTCACGAAATGGAACGATGGCCAAACTACGCACAAAAATCACTCAATGACGCTAAAATATGTTAGAGAACGCCTTTTCCTCTCTTTTTTCTCTACAAAATAAATCGGAATATACGTATATATGAAATCACATCTTTCCGTTCAGTCCGTCCTTTTTTTTTCTACGACTGATTGACAATCAAATAGACAGAAACAAATGTTAATTAGATAGATAAATGAACGCAACGGTGCAAAGCAGACATAGACAGAGATCATCTCTATACGGATATTTCTAAGGTCAACGACTGTTGTTACTTAGAAAAATCAATTATAGATTAAATGTTATTCAAAGATATTGCATATGGGATCTTTTTTATCACTTTCTTTTAGTTGAGTGAGAAACGTTCGATGGGAATATTACTAATAATAGTAAACTATGTTAACCTTTTGACAGGCACAAACTAGATCTATATACATCGAGTCAATATGATGAATATACACGTATGTGCTAGAATAGATCTAACTAACTGATCAATCATTTGAATTGTAATAAGATTGACGAGGAAATTTTCGCAATATGATGTCATATTGACCAGGTCAACAGTTCATTTATGTTGTTTATTGTGTGGCAAGGTGTTTGAGAATATGTGCGAGACGAAGGTCAATTAACTTTGATGAATAAGACTTCTTCATTGTTCAAATGAAGGAAAAAATGTGAAAAAGTACTTATACGCTTATAATTATTCCAATCTAACAAATGAGCTCCTATTAACCGTCGATAACAACTTGAATTTGTTGGATTGAGATGATTGTTTTCTCTTTTTTTTCTTCTTCTTCCTACATTTTCCTCTTATTAGCTTGGTCAAGATCAAGAACAACGAGCGAGACGTAAAAAGTGCATATACATGCACACACATAAATATATATACGTATATAAATGTGTTCACATTCATTCATTCACATCATCGTATGTCTCGCGGCAAGATTGAAAGAGATGGTGGTCAGTAAAATGAAGAAGAATTTGTCATTCTCTCTCTCTCTCTCTCTTCTTACCTATGGATGATAGTTTGAAATTGATTGTTCGTTCGTTCTCCTTCATTCAAATTGCGCGATATATTGGTGATTAGACCACGACGAAAACGTTTTGATTGTGTACTTATTCGAACATATATTCTCAAAATTGGTCAATCGCAACGACAAACTTGTATTTTTACAACTTCATTTTTTTTTCTATTGCAATACGAAGGTAAATGGGGAAATGAATAAATCTGAGAGGAAAGAAACGAAGTGCCTCGAAGGGGCTACTTGTCGCACGCTTTGAACTAAACTGATTTGATGCCGACTAGTTTTAATGTTCTCCCATATGTACTCTTGTTAATCAATTGACCAGTAAATAGACGTTAGTGATGATAGCAGCGACGTGCCACTTTTTATCTCGCCCATGTCTGTGTACATATCTCTTCATTCAAGATCGTACACGCGTCAACATAGGAAACAGATTGTATTTTAATGTGTATTTTGTGTTCTGATAATATCATAATCAATCTTAAAACGCTTTTCAACTCTGTTGTTACTATTTTACTTTCGATACCATTAGCAATAAGCTCAATTCGTCATTCGTTTTATCGGTTTTCATTCAAATTATCTATCTCTACTATTACGAAAAGAAGATCATTCATATGTGTTTTTTTTTCTCATTTAACAATACATCAATCATATTTATGTAAGACTAGGAGAGTACATTTTTCAATTCTTTTGTTATTAGTATAGCTATTATTTTATTTTCGTAAATCTTAATATCATCGATCAAAGATATACACGTTATAAACAAGAGAGAGAGAGAGCGGAATACAAAAGAGAAATAAATTCTTTTCCTTTTTTTCCTTTCCCTTCTCTTCTCTTTCCTTCTCCTTCTTTTGTATTGAATCATCTATTTGTGAGTGATGATGTCAACATCTATGAGAGCGATTTGATCTTTTCATAAAGCCGGTAAACATAATTTCTTCTTGCAACTAACTTAAATACTCTTCTCTCCGTATGCACATACAATTCAGTTTGTTCAGTTTTATCTTTCTAACCGAAAAAAAAGAAATTATCTATGACCCTGACATTTCCACCTTTTTTTTTTTCTTCTTCTTCTTTTACCTTCTTTCTCTTTGCTATTCAATTATGCTGTAATCTATATCTTATACTTCGGCCGATTTTCCATGGTCATATCTGTTGAAGAGAAAACATTTGAGATCGTATCATATGTTACTTTATTTTAGTTTTTTTTTTGTTGTTACGTCGTATTTTGTCAATCTACAATCGGTGAATAAAATAATTAATATATTGTTTTGAATGTATGACTTTTATTTTTGAATGAGTGGTAGATGCGATAACACGATAGCTTTCATCGTATTCGTATTTTTTTTTCAAAATCGATGATGGGACACGGGCGAAGATGAGGCTTGCGTTATGTGATTTATCGTTTTAACTTTTCTTTTCTACGCTATTTTGACAGTTGTGTTAGTGAGAGTGTATATGTACACAAACACATATCTAAATATCTCAATAGAAGAGTGTGTGTATGTATGTATAACGTATTTATTGAATTTTTGTTTTGCTAACGACTGATCCTGTCTGGTTTTATTTGAGTGTGTATGTATTTATTTGTCCAGTAATTATCGTCTCTGTTGTACCATTTGAAATGGTAATAATCGCAGGCGTGTTCGTATAATTGATATTCAGTGATCAATGAGTGTTCGAAGAAAATATTTTATGTGTTTATATATTTATGTATGTTGAACGATAAGGAGAAAATGAACAAAAAAGGAGCATGTTGAAGCGAACGCGTCAACAAAATAAAGTGCTTGACATAGCACTTGTCATTTTCTAGTAGTTTTGCTCCCTTTCTCCTTCTCTAGTTCACTTTAAAACATTTCGAAAAAAATCCTCTTGACCACTTAACATCAAATAGAGAACAGAGTTCTAAGGTCAAACAAATTTGTATCTCTTCAGAAACAGTTCGATCGTTCGTTTGTTAGTTAGTAAAATTCTTCTTTTTCTTTCTCTTCGTCTGTTTTAATTCCGCACGATTGTGATTATTCACACGCTAATACCAACTTTTTCTTTATCCTTTACTTTCATTTCTCTATAATTATATCTAGCTGGGAACAACACATTCTTCAAGCGACTATTGTATTCAATCACTTTCTTATGTTTCTGTCAAGTTCACCTGTAGTAAGTAACCTTGAATGGAAATGAGAGAGAGTAAGTTAAGACGGAAATAATCTATTGAAATTCGATAATTGCTACCGCTACACTGACCGATGGTCAGCTGGAAGGCCCATTCTATCTTTTCTCCTTCTCTCTCTCTCTCTCTATCTGCTCATATATATATATATATACACTTGATTACTTGTCGTCAAGGGAATTAAGACGTTTTCGCCTGACGATCACATCTGCTCATTTAACAAGCAACATAAATTGTGATGAAAATCAATCTATTGATAGGACAAATCTATTTTATTTCTTTTACACTCCAATAAATGTTTGTTGTCAATGTGAAAAAGATGTAAGTATAGTAAAACAATTTTGCTTCACACGTTTTTATGACGACTATCACTATCGAACTATTAATCAAGATGATCATTGATTGATATATTAATAAGCATGATATAGGTTTTTGATCTGTAGAAAGAAGCAAGGCCGAACCATTGATTTATATATATTTGTTGAGAACTACTTCAACAGATAAAAAAATCATGTCGTAGTAGTAGTCTGAATTTCATTTCTATTTACTATTAGTTTGACATACTGTTTTGATAAGAACAATGCATTTGTAAAACAATTTTGTTTGAACAAATAAAACTAGAAATTTGTCTTTGTTACTGTAGAAGAAGTAAAACATATCTTCGATTACATATTCTATTAGTTAAACATAGATTTATTGACCTTGTGCCTGTAAAGTAGCCGATAGCATGTGTACATGTATTGAGAAATCTCATCATTGATACTATTTACTTGTAATTTTACTATTTTCACTCTTGATTCCATTGTCTACCGAACGGGTGTGAATCTTTTTCTCGCGTTTTTTTTTTGTCATACACATATTGATGCGATGAATTGATCATCACTGGCGGCTATATCGATGACGGATTGACAAAGTAGACAGTGGCAAGAAAGACTAATCTTCTTCTAATTAATTCTAACGGCTGCTTTTGTTGTGAAAAAAAAGAGAGAATGCGAGACCTTGACACGTTGATCTTTATACATTCCTTTGTAGTCAAACTATATGTTTATATACTATTTTAAAATGCAAGCTTGCTTTCTTTCTTGTCTCATATTAGTCTGTCCGATCTCTTCTCTCTCTTTTTTATATACTGTGAACAAAGATAGACAAGAGATTTGCATTCTGACGAGGTGAATATAAACATCTCATCAGTATAACTCGAGTGTGTTCGTACGCCTGACCTTCGTCCATCATCATCATAATCATCATCATCATTCTTGTGAATACAAAATGCACGAATAGTTACACTGCTGCTCATTGCTGAGAGTGATTCGTATCCATTCTTTTCATTTTTCCTCTCACCCTCTTTTTCTTTTTCTCTCTCTCTCTCTCTGTCATTCGTACATCACCACCCGCAGAACGACGAGACTAATTGTACAAGGAAAAAGAAAGATGCATGCTGAATACAGCAATTCCGGAATTCACTTAGTATGTACATACATCGTATTGTCGTAAATGACTGACAGATCTATCAACATACTTTTTTCATTCATTCATTCATTCATTTGAGCAGTTTCTATTCTATTTTTTTGCTCATTATTGTTCCAGATCACGAAGCAGAACGATGATTTTTGATGGTATAAAATCAATATTATAATCAAGAAAGAAAGCCAAAGATGAACGAAGCAAACTCATCGAAATATCCTCAAATTTTATCAAAATCAAACAAGTGAGTATATTCATTTCCTTACTCCTTTATTGATTTGATTAGTACTCATTTAAAATGAATGTAATTAATACCACTTCATTCGAACAAAAAAGACGAAAAAGAAAATTGACTTCTCTTACTCTCTCGTTTTTTTTTCTTTTCTACAAAAGAGTCCTTCGAATCTTCACACGAATAATGAAAAAGTAGCTGCGACTATGTCTATGACCGTGTATATTTATACATATATACTGATAACAGAACGACATTGACACCGAACTCATGGCGTGTAATGAAAACAAATGAATATTGACTATAAGAGAAGAAAATGATTGAAATCTTTGATTTCTACTCATTGCGTTTCATTTCATTTAATTTCGTTTCGTTTTTTTTGTCTTCTTCTTCTCATCGTTACGTTCATTACAATAGTTCGATGACTTCATTTTTCAAATCAAACGAATATGTATCGTTTGTATTGAGTAGAAATATCGAACATATCAACGATAGGATTACATCAAATCAAACTTTAATCTTCGTATGCGATTCATATATATATATAGATTGTTATTCATAGTGAATTATGTAAGATCAATTGTCTTTCGAAGATACAACGTAAGTTATTTGCTTTAAATAAGAGATTTACATCTAGGTTTTGCTTTCATTTCTCAGTAGTGCGTTCGATTATTTACTTACTTGATGAGATGAAAATAGTGGACATTGCGGTTATAGGAATTAAAACAACTAGCGACTGCGAAAAGTCGACATCTTCCGAGGATTTATTTTCATTTCTTAAGATATATATATATCGTAGTATTGATAAAATCTGGTTTTTTCTATTCCGTTTGAACGCGTTTTGTACATCGAGTATAGGTATCGCGTATCGACAGATATGTTTTTTTTCTCTGCAGCGGAAAACGTGCCGATAGAAAACGCAGTATGTAATAGCTAACATTTTTCGAGATTGTTATCATGTTTTTCTATCTTCAACATTAATTAACCTATAGAAGATGATTTACGACAGTAAACACAAATATATCACATGCAGTTGAAATAGCTGTCAATCGTAAGGTAAGAACCTTGAAGCTTAACGAGCCTTTCGTAAAAGTCAGTCAAAAAAAAATTAACCATCATTAAAAAATCAATGAGTTATTAGTCTTACGAATTGTTCATTTAACTGAATTGCCAAATAAAAACGTTTTTTTAAAATGTCGATATTCGACCTATTCGTATATTTTCTTTTGTTACTATTGATTCTATTTTTTCTTCTGAAGGACATTTCAATGCACACAGACTGATCAAGGATTCTATTACAATATCCGATAATCTGCTAAATCATTCTGATATTTCGAATGTATTCTTGAGTAATATGTTAGTTGAATTTGATGTGAAATGTGCACACACAGAAACGAGACAGCTTTATTCATATTGAACAGATACTATCATTTGTCATTGTCGTCCATAAGCGATCAAATGCGTAATAGTAGTACAATTTCTTTTTTTTACATTCACCTGGGCAATCTGTTTTAACACAGAGGTCATCACCATATCATCCATCAACATTTATAACTATTCGTTTTCTTTTTAAGAAAAAAAAACGATGATGTAGAAGAAGAAGAAGCAAAAAAGTGCATCTGCTCAACATCCCACATAGCGTTTTTTTTCTTATGCCCATTAGTACAATTTGACTCTTAAATTATGACATGTGTACATACAAATGAATCGATCGCAATCGATTTTTTCTCTGTTTTACTTACAAACATATATATTGTACAATAAAAGACTACTATTTGGATAAAAACATATGTCATTTGAGCAATTTTCTTTGTATGATTGTACTATGATGTCATAAAATCAAGAAAAAATTATTATTTTCGATTAAGTCATATTGTTTAGACAGATGGATGGATTGCTTGATTAACTAGCTAACTGTATATTTTTGTTTTCTTCAGAAACACCAAAGATAATGAAAAGAATCGACGACAAGAATTCTGGAATGGAACATTAGTCGACGATTATAATTTTCTCATGTCTGAAGAACTTATTTGTCGTTGTAAAGTAAGACGACTTTATTTGTAACGAATACGTACAGTCTTCTGCTTTTACTCAGGGCTCACTCGGTGAACCATTTACATCGTTAAACGATCTCTCAGTTCATCATGTATCTTACAATGAATTCGACAAACAATATGGAGAATTATCCGATTGGTGTGAAAAAATTTACAAAACGATCAGTAAAAATTCATCAAATGCATTAACACGTTACCTTCCACAAGTAATTTTTTTCGTTTCAACCGAAAAAAAAAACTTACGTAATTATAAATTTTGTGTTTAGAAATACTATGAAGAACTGTATGAACAAGGTCTAATGCGTTTACGTTTATTTGATCAATATGCTGATAAATTGATTGAACGTTTTCCTGATTTAAAAATGAATATCAACGAAAAATTGATTCAAATCAGTCGACAATGGAACTGTCTTGAATCATGTTTTATTGAATATTTAGACGAAGATTTCGAACGCATTCTTCAAGGTTCGATTTGCACTTGATTCTCTTTTATTAACAGATTGATCGTTTAATTCGATTATTTAGATTTACATAATGAATTGCTTTTATTCGAAGAATGGCTCAATCAAACCGAAACACAATTATGGACATTTCAATCGATACATACCGATGACATTTCATTTGACGATTTTCAATTTAAGCTTCGTGAACATACGGTAAGTCTAAATAGCTGCTAAAACAGTTCGTATTCACAATCAATAGGTCAATGTTAAACTGAAATAATTGCACTTTTTGCTTTATATTCTGTCTCTTCGGCTTTTTTTTTCTACTATGTGCTCGTATTTAGAAATTGCAAGAAGAGATCAAATCGAGAAATAGTCGAGTTTCGTCAATAATCGAAATTTGTGAACGTTTAAAAACGGATTACGATCAGCAAAGTGAACAGATTCCATCGGATTTTGCAGCCGATCTCGAAAATCGTTGGCATCAAACATGGATCGATTCCGTGGAAATTCAATGTAAACTCGAAGAACGATTGAAAAATTTTCAAGTAAGTCATGAAATACATAATTGTTATGGCTTCACGCGTCCTTTACGTACTTTGCCTTCAAAAAATGCAAATAATCTATTCACGAGAACATAATATCTACATTTCGAGTAAATATATATGAATATACAAAAAAAAACTATTACTACTATTGCAAATATTCATTCCAGTTATTCTTTCTTCCCGTTTTTTTTTGTACATTCTGTGTTGAATGTTATGTATACAAGATGTCATCATCGTTGAAATGGCATGCACGTTTGCAGATATGTACAAAAAGTAAATGACCCAATGTTATCACGATAGTTTTTCTAATGGCATTATCTTTTCTTATTTTGTCGTCATCTTTTCTTGAATGTTTGTTCTCTGGTAATTACTCGGGCATACATTATACAGCAGACTTAAGATTAGTTGAAGAGTGACCTGTATATGTGTGCATGTAGATGTTTAATTTTCTTTTTTTTGCTCATTGACAAGGTACAGTTCATATATGCGTATTGTCGTACTTGAAGAGCCAAGAGAGCAAATGCAAGCGTTCAATTTTTTCCTCTTCTCTTTATTTCTCTCTTCCTTAGCCGGTCTGCCTTTCTTTCTTTTTTTTTTCTTTTTATATTCATTGTCTCACAATTTCGACCGATGGTTGCTCGAGCAAGGAAAGAACGATAGCAAAAATGAGAAAGAGAGACAAAGACAGAAAAAAAAAGAGAGAAAGACGCAACGTTTTTCTAACAATCGCATGTTTGTATCAATTGTGTACATTCAATTGAAAGTAAGTCTTTCATATTCATGGTTTCTCTTATGCCTATTGTATGCTAATAAAATGGGTGGAGTAGGAGTTTATGAGTGAAATTAAACATACATTTGAACGTTTGTTGCTTGACATACTTCAAATAAGATAAAGAAGAGAATATATAGTGAACAAACGTGTCTCTAATCGAATACATTATTAATTAGAACTATACAACACGATCGAACATGTTACTAATAATATATGATAGACCTTCTGTTCGTTGTCAGAAAGAAAAGAATAAGAAATGAAATTGTGGTAGTTTTGAAGAAAGTCCTTTCATATTTCACCGTTTTGCTTGAAGAAATCAATCTGTTACCCGTTAGGAATAATTGACCGATACATTGAAAGGAAGAAATGATCTGTGTATCAGCTTGTTATTTGTCTTTTTGACATATGTTTGCTATCAATATGTTCATAGAGTTGACATGAACACATATAAGGTTGTTTTATGTATGTAAAATGACGTGGATTTTTTCTATAGCCTTTAGCTTCATTTCTTTTTTTTCTCTGTATAGAAGTAATTTCTTCAGTTTGCTTAGATAAATAGAGCAAAGATAATGTGCTTGGACATTCGTATACAATCAGTCATCTGGCCTTCTCGATTTTCTTTCTCGTATGTATATATGTGTATATATACTATATACATCTATGTGCATATATGCACACATATACACGTATATACGTGTTGATCCTTTTGTGCGCGTGTCATCATCACACAAGACACATCGTTCTTTTTTAATCGTATGTTAGTTAGATGTATATGTACTGGCTATTGAAGAATAACAAAAGAATTGGTATGATGAAGAAAAAGACGAAGAAGAAGAAAATTGAAGTCGCGTCAAAGCTGCACTGTAGACAGGGAGACAGGAACTGAATACATACAGTGAAGGAGAGTTAAATACATAGACCGATAGAAAAAAAAAGAGAAAGAAAGCGAAAAAGTAATTTGAATGATTCCTTTCTCGTTCGTTTCTCTCTCTCTCTCTCGTTCTCTCCCTCAGTCTTCTCTTCTATTGTATTATACTAAATAGGACGCCATGGTCACTGACAATGATTTATATCAACCAGAAGAAACAGAGATAGATAGACTTGTCGAAAAATCGACAGTTAGACAGAACATATATTATTCTTTTTTTTGACCATGGAACTCGTTATATGCTCAAGTACATAATTTATAATTCGACGAGCTTTTTTTTCTCGCGTTCCCTTTCTCTCATTGCCTCTCTTAAAAATTCACACATTATAATCTTTCTTCTTGTGATGTATGAATACTTGTGAGTACTATAACAAACGGATCTGTGCATGAACGCATTGACTTGTTCATGGCTGAACAAATGAATGGGTGAATGATGATAACGACAGTAGCACGAACGAATGATACAGCTTGTCAAACGGACAGGAAACGAGAAATAGAAATAAAGACATCGATTATATAATCATCTCATAATCTCAAATTTCCTCGTTTTTTCTCCTCTCTCCTCTTCTTTTTTCCATATGCCTTCCTCCTTAATTGAACATTGGATGTCCTCAGAGATACAACGAGTCGGAACTAACAAGAACATCAGTAAGATACATTCATCTACAGGTAGACAAAAAAGAAGTTAAGTGACCTTGTGTCAGGCAATCGTTGATTTCATTCGGAAATTGAGCCAAAATTTTTCATCAAGATCAAAAGAATTGACACTAATTCAGCTTGAATGATCAGATCAATTCATCAAAAACGTTTACTTTTTTTCTTCTTCTTCTTATTTTAGAATTCGACACCATTGATTCGTATTGATAAAGACGAAGAAGACGACGATATTATCCCCTTCAATTCAAGTGAATACGAAAAGATTCCTTTAACTCCATCGAACAGTAGCATCGATAGTTTAAATTATCCACAAAAAGTTCGTCAACGTTTTCAAACATCATTCATATCTCATCAAAACGATTCGATTCAATCAAAATCATTTTATTTAAAAAAACAAATGGCGAGATCAAAACAACGCATGTCATTAAATCTCCTGCCCATAAATTCACCATCGACTATGTATTATTCATTAACAAATATAAATGATTTTGATGAGAAAATAATCGAGAAAAAATCGAGAAAAACACTATCAATATTAGATGTCGGATATGAAAGTGAAGATGAAACTAATCATTCGGATAACAAACAATTTCAAATGAAAATTATCATGAAAAAAAGTCATAGCGATTTTTCAATTGGACAAAAAGGAAATCAAAAAAATGTTTTTATCTCAAGAACACATTCATTACCTACATTAGAACATAGACATCATCTACCAACATGGTGGAGACATTCAATCACATCAGCTTATGATACATGTTCAAATCCGGATATTGATTTAAGCATTGAAGAAGCCAAAAAAACACAAACTAAAACATCATTATTAATGTATAGTAAAAAATATACGAGATATCGACGAGGTAAATCTTGTTGTCAACCACAACAACAATCAGTACAATCGTCACCAACAGTATCCAATGGAAAAGCTAAACATTCACCATCGAATCCAGCATCGAATTCCTACGATGCAAGTGCTGAATATACAGATCCCGAACAATCAGAAAATGATATCGATGTTTTATCATCAGACTTTAATTCTAATTCACCAGTTCATCATTTTCATAAAACAGAATCGAAATTCTACAATCGATATACAACCACAACAACCACCACTACTACTACTACGACAACAACCGGATATTCATCGGATGTTGAATTAGAAACAACAACAACACCATCTGAAACGGAAGATCAACATACACCATATACAGGTGAGAATGATGAAAGCAAGTAAAATGTTAACAGTTGTTCTGTCTAAAAATAAGTTCATATTCAGTTTGAATATTGACTCGTTTTTTTGCTCGTCGAACAATGAGAATAAAAGAGAAAAAGAAGAGTTGGAGTGTTTACTACCGATGAAGAACTGTCTACCCATTGAAATTGGTTACATCATTTATAGTCTCTTCTTTGTTCAATAGGTGAAGTAATTCAGATGAAGATTGATGAATTGACTTTACCGTCATTGGCAAATTCCGATAGTAAAGAATCGAAGTTGCGTTTTGACTTGCTCTCACTCACTTTTCTCTCGAGACAATTGAATTAAAAATTATACCTTTTGTTATTCTTGTTAGGCTTCGATTCACTCAATACAATCATTAGTCCAGAGAAGATTGATAGTTCCGAACCTTGCTGGGATGGATATCAAGTAAGAAAAAGAAACAATTAATCATTGAAGACCAACAATTATTATTATTGTTTTTCTTTTATTTTCATTGCAATAGAATCCACTTTTTTATCCATTGAATTCTCAAGATATGGATTCCATTGAAACAACATTGAAATGGGAAGATCAATTTTTAGAAATGGATCAACTAAATAATTCGTCATCGGATGATGAAATTCGTCTTAATGAAAAATTTAACTATTCCTTACGGGTAAATATGAATATTAAAAAAAATTATGAGAAAAAAAAAACATCGAATCCACTCGTCGAAATTCCATCGACATGATCAAATAAACCTTGAGACATTTCAATTTTTTATTGAAAATCAACTCCATTTTCATTTCTCGTTCGTTTAAGTGCTTCAATCGACCTGAAACCTTTTTAAATTTGATACATTCATTACATAAACTAGTAATAGAACAAACACATAAGGAAAAAGAGTCAGTGAGCCAGTAAAAGAAAGACCTAGTCCAGACTATACAAGTGTATTAACTTTAATACTGAATTAAGGAATGTGATTGGTGCCTTAAAGTTTAATACGACTTTGAAAAGTGTTTTAAATTTTAAGGCACCAATCACATTCCTTAATTCAGTATTAAAGTCAATACACTTGTGTAGTGTGTATATGTTAAAATTTGATTCATAAACATAACCAATACAAATACAACGTTATCGCTCTTAGAAATTCAAATGTAAGTCTGTTATTTCTTGTCAATAATCGTTACATACATGAATAATCTATTTGATATCGATTATGAATCTATCATTTTATCCCCTGCAGTTATTTATCATTACATTTCTTCAGCAAGTCTGTCTATATAAACACGTCAGCTATCGATTTTTGTTATGGCTAATGTCATGCCAATGGCACGTAGAGATTCTTAAAAGAAGAAGCAGGTTTTACGTACTTTGCATTCGTAGTCACTATGCTCAGGTGTCCTTCGCACAACAGCTTGCTACATATCACGTAAATTTCTATTTGAATTGTCGTGATACGAAGGACACGTCTCTTGATAATAGTGCCACTCACCACTGATGAATGAGCATCAATAAAAAAACGCTTAATTTTTTCGATATGTTTCAAACGAATAAATAGTTGCCGATCTGTTCACAATTCTTGTTTCGTCGCGTAGTGACTAATTAGAAATGAAAATGCTAAGACACGAAAACACATCAATACGTACATATCTCCCACTCATCCGATACTATTAAAAACACTCAAGACAGTAATCGCAAATGACCGACTGTACTCTTCATGTTGTTGTATAGCTACTTAGAGATCACGCACATCTTTTCTAAGGATAAGTTTAATTTCAGTGACTTTTTCTTTCTCTCTCTCTTTCTCAACATATCAAAGAATATGACAATAGATACCGACATATTATAGCGTCTCACTCCTCCCGATGACAAGTGGTAATGAAACGTAAAATTACTTTTTCTTCTGATATTATTTCAAGGACATACGCGATCGATACATCTACGCACACATATATATGTATGCATATATATGTCTAATGTAGCTAAAAGAAGAAGAACTGCCCATCGGGAAAGGTCAACCGTTCACTTTCTTTTCTTAAAGTTTGTTATTGTTCATTATTTGTATTCTTCTGTATAACAGTCAGACACATTAGTCTTCTTTTTTGATAGAGATAAGCCAAAGAAAATCGATTAGTGTTGTCTATGGAAACAAAAATAAAAAGAATCAGTTGAGAAACCGCAGATGAACGTTCTTTTCTGACGTTCTTTTTTTTCCCATCCTTTCTTTTCTTCGTTCTCCATCCGTTGTGCTGCTTTTTTTCGCATACGCAAAAAATTTTTTTTAGTACTAGCTCGTGCCGTTTATGACGATAATAATTATAGACAGGGCATACGCGAGCGTAGAATAGTAAAAAAAACGAGAAAGAGAGATGCCCTTTTTTTCTTTCCTGCCACCTTTTTTCCGTCTAGTAACTTTTTTTCTTCTTCGTCGTCGGCGTAGTCTTAAGTTAGTTGTCTATCCAATGTTTGTGGATGTCGTATGTTAATATTGATCATTGGATTCTAAAACTTGCGTATTTAACCTTGCAAAATTCAACAGAAGATACCGTTGATCAGGTAGATATATCTAATTGTATTTGAAAAATAGGTGCGAATTGATCAATTATCCGTATCATTCGTTCTATGGTTCACTGGATTCGCATATCGTTTTAATCTAAAACGGAGTTTTTTTTTATCGAGCGACCTTCGAACACGTAAACTCGATGTTTAAAAAAAACCGAAATGTTAATTAAATGTTTTTTTTTCTTCGCTCTCTCTTCCTACGGTCATTTATCTGCGGATTGATCATTTACATTTAAGCGCAATACGTTGAACTAAATCTTTCTCAAAGCTTTCATTGGGAATCGTTTACTTATGTTTTGTTTATTTGATCCTAATGTATGTATTGTACATGACAATAGTTAATTAGAATGTGCATTTGTACTATTGACATCCTCGAGCGTGAATCTCTTCTACATATCTTTATTAGAACATGACACAATCATTGATATAATCTCGAACATGTAAATAAATTATTTTTTTGTGTTTTTTAATTTAGAAAACTAACGAATCATTAGCATCATTGACAGGAATTACAACTGGAAATAAACAAGCTGTTGATTCCGATTCGGATTTAGAGGATTTTAATTATGTTTTAAACGAAACTGAACGACAGTTATTCAAAGCACGACAAAGTTTAGAAAAGAAAAAGCGTCAACAACCATTTGCATTAAATGATCGTAATCTACGAAAATATGTAAACGATTGACTTTTTTTTGTATAATTTTCAACCAATAATCAAATATCATTACTTTTTAATATTAGGATGAAGTGTTGAGAACGTGTGAAACGAATATTCAATGTTTACAACAGATTCTAAAGAATATACATCGATCAAAAAATTCACGACTTAACAGCAACAAAGCAATCGAACAATTACAAAGTAAGTACAAAGTAGACAATTGAACATAAATAATAGAGGAGTTCCATTGAATAAAAATTGTCCACGATGTCTACACTTCATCTAATTCACTTTCTCACATACGTGTCTAAGAAATAAATTATCCACGTCTTTGTCCCATTATCGTTAGATCGACGCCACCTTTTTCTCATTTTTATATTCTTCAATAAAATGGACTCGTGTATTTACTTAACGGCTTTTATTCGTCTTCATTGTTTCTCAATTTTCTTTTCTTTATTCGTCATTGTCAATGACTATAATAGTACAATTACGAACAGCAGCAGCTCTGATTACACACATCTCTTGTCAGTATTTAATGTTCATTGTCTCTAGTTGTTAAGTGAATGAAAATGTTGAACACTTGTTCATTTTAATCGATTAGAATGAACGAAAAAAAAACGCGAAGTGAAAGTATTTTATTTTCGATATATATATTCGAATATAATAGCATAAAATCTATAAACAAAACACTAATGTGTTCACGAAATTAATGACCAAAACTTGTCGTTACCATTATCGTTTACCTTGAAACGACAAAAATTTTTTCGTTTTTTTTCTTCTCTTCTTTTCCCTTCCCTTCCTCCTACGTTTCCATCAGGTTAAAAATTGATGATAATTAAACAAGATTTGTATGTTTGATGATGTTGCTTGTTTTTCTAATCAATAAAAAAAAGACATATTGCAATGTCATTCATATCTATACATGCATTTCGATTGCAAAGTGTATGTGGTCGCCTCTGCATATACATGCTTTTCTCTTCGTCGTTTTTTCTCTCTCGTTTCTATTCTTTTCTTTCTTCGCCTTTTTTGTATCGTTCGCGTTCTCTCTATAACAGTAAATCGTATGTCCTTCGAAATGAAAGAGAAGAAAGAGAAACACATACACAACAAAAACACTATACGACATAACAGAAAGAGAGAGAGAGAGAGGGAAGGAGAAGAAAAGATCGTTTTTTCTTTTTCATTCATACTCGTGCTTCGCTTACGCACGTTATTCCCCGTCAGATTCAACTCGATAGCCCCGACTGCAACCATGTAAGTAAGTTTCTTCTAATGTTACATCATCACGGAAGGAAAAAGGAAGAGAAGGTTGAATTCCATGTATAATATTTGAGGATCAAAAGCCAAATGTTAAGAAGATTTAATTGTTGATCTTCAGGGATACATTCAATCGTAATTCTCGACTCATCACCGAGAATATAGGTGACAACTTGTTCTTTCATTCTTCTCCCGTTAATCCTTGTTTGTCTTCAATAGATACGTATATGCATATAGATTGAATATTTTTATTCATTCGTACAAATCAAACCTCCCCGATCTTCTTTTTTCTTTATATATAGAGATTCAAAATAATAAGTAATTACCAGATAGTCATCTTGAGATGTTTCATATTATTCGAAAAACATATGATTTCAAAATGAACTCGATAAGATCGAAATTTCTGTCCAATATCTCGAAAACAAGTATTAGTTTAATCAGATTAGCGTTCTTTTTTTTTCAATGTTACTTTCTTTTCACTGAAATAAGACATGTTTCATGATACGATCTCGATTTTCTTTTCGTTTCTTTTCTTTTCTCATCGTCAAGACTAACCTTACTCATATCATTTGCTCATATGTAATATTCGAATTAAGGCATTTCGACGCAAAATACTTGCTGTGTGATCAAATGTATTTTTCTAACCTTTGATTGCTAATGTCTGTTGTATTTATTCGATTCTAGCTTATCTTTCCGGCTGGCATGACATGCGACAACAAGTTACTGACGATCGAATCCGTGCACGTCAATTACTCTATATTTCTCAAGAAATAGTCAAATTAAAACTACGCTTAGACGACGAATTATTAAGCTTTAATTCGATTCAAAATCAGACTCATCCTTGGTTGGATGATACATCGATTAGCGAAATAAAACAAAGAGTTAATTACGAACTCAATTCAGATATCGAATATCGACAAGTAAAAAGATCAACAAAAAAAAATTCAGAAAAAAATATATATGAATAACATTTATTTATAGAGACTTGCCGCATTTCGTAGCGAATTTAATCAAGCTGAAAATCATCTTCGAGAACATCGAATGACAAATATCGAAAGTCCGTCCTCATCATCAAATATTGATGAACATTTACATAGTTGTCGTGTGACACTTGAACAACTGACCGATACGTAAGAAGCACAAAAAAAATTTACATCTATCACGCATACTAAACAATTGTTTTCGTGTCTTACGTATTTTAGAATTGATACATATCAAAATCAATTACGTCAATTGTCAACGATAATCGATAATCTCCTACCGATTGAAACGCAAATTGAGCAAAAATTAACTGCTTTCGATTATAATCAAGTATGACGAAAGCAAAAAAAAAACACGAAACGAAATAAATTATTGGTTTGTTTTCGATTTAGATCGACCTTCCAGATATTCAACGATTAGTCGACAGATATGAGCAATTCATGCATAATCTAAATCGTTCCATGTTGCCAATGAATTCCCTACAGTTGAAATTAAAATCTCACTGTGAGACCAAATTAGATCTCTATAAAAATATGCTCAATGAACTCTTCCGAAAGAGCCAATCGAAACATGTTTCATTCGATGGTTCAACGAATTTGAATAACAATAATTCATCATCGACATATCAACATTATTTTCAAGATAATACTCGAGAGAAAAAATATCGAAAAACAGAAAAAACATATACAACAACAACATCGAATGACTATAATCCAGATTACTATGGAGCAAACAAACAAAGTTCAACATCATCCTATATTTCCGATGATTGTAAAGTTTTATACATTGAAACTGTTATTGAAGTAGCTAAGCCCGTTTTTTACGAACGTTCGAGTGACACATTAACTACAACAAACTCCGAATATCACCATCATCATAATAATAACAATAATAATACTAATAATCAAACTTCTCATCCATTAGTCAGTCACGAATATCATCATCAGCCGATCTCACAATCAACATTGAATAACCACCACCGATCGACAAGCAATTACTATGAAAATCGAAAACTGATCCATGAATCATCCGATGATGATTCGAGTAAACCGGTGAATTTAACAGCATCAACATCATCTAAAAGTCAACTCGATAGTGGAATTGAATATGATCAAACATCTCAGCCAACACTCTCATCATCTTCATCGACTATCTATAATAAAGTCTTGATTCCTCCTGAGTCAACCAGCTTCATTTTCGATGATACATTGCAAACATCATCACCAACGAAACTTATCCGTCGTACGCAGATAAACAAATCGGTCGATCGAACCACACCTATCGAAACATCGTCAACAACGACATCATCATCATACTCCTATTGGGATCGATTGAGACAAACATGGTTACGTTCATTATTACTTGGCCTTTTATTATTATTTATTTTATTTTTCATTTATTTCTCTCGACTGGATACATGTTCGAGATCAACATTAGTTCGAACAGTTTTTGATCACATCATTTGTATTGAACGCGAAGGTTTACCAACAATTTGATACTTGTATCATAGCATATTTTATTCTGTTTTCCTTCTTCTCTTTTTTTCCAACTTGTGCTTGCTGTATGTGTGTCATCTGTTGTACAGGATATTACTTTTCTTTCCTTTTTCAATGTATATGTGTTTTTCTGTTATTCTATCTCGAAGTGAGACGTTTTCTTTTCTCCTGGTTTTTTTTTCGATTGTTGTTTGTCTTCTTTCTTTTTTTTTCAAAGCATATATTAATGTATGAACAATGAAGTCGAGAGATTATTAAAAAAAATAAGCATTTATGATGAACGTTTGATAGATGTTGAACAAACAACAAAAACTGGAATGTAAACACAAGACAAAAGCAATGACATATAGCATTATCTAGAGAATTACTCAATAAAGAAATGACAACGACAATAATGATGATAAATAATCAAATTCATCTCTTTTTCTTTAGCTTTGTTCAGTTGATCTCTCATGCATAGCTTTGAATTCAGTCCAAACATGATCTTCACGTTCGTTAGTTAACCAATTAACTGTTGTCGGAAGTTGTTGTTGTTTTGTGGAAAAATCATATTCGGTGCGTTTTTCAATTTCACGCAGATTTTTATATAAATGAAAATCCGTAAACCATGCATGAAAAAGAGCCTCCTAAATAGAAAAGAAAAATGACAAACGATGATTTCTTTTTTTGACTGTGCTCATTCATTCGAATTCAAGCAAAATTACCGTTGACCGAATACGTGTCAATGGTTGAATGACAAGTAATTTATTTGATATTAAGTCGATTGCTTCATCGGTTATATCTCGCCATCGTGGATGAGAATACATTAATTTCTTATTTCGAACGATTTCTTCAGCACGATGAACATCCTTTTCATCGTAAGGCAACGTGCCCGAGAGAGCAGCATAAAGAACGATACCAACACTCCACATATCAACTAATCGATTGTAACCTTCTTTACTACGATAGATCTCAGGTGCGCAATAAACTTTCTAAAACAAAAAAATTAGAAATCTAGAGATTTCATTCGATTGTCTGTTGAATTCATTCTCTACCGTTCCAACACGTGTTTTTCGAAATGAATGTTCACCAATAATTCTCGAATAACCAAAATCTGCTAATTTAACTAATGGTAATTCAGTTTTAAATTTTAATGAAGGTGTTTTCGCGTTATTCGAATTATTCGATGGAGCAGGTTTTAAAAATGAAATAAGAATATTTTCACATTTAACATCAAGATGTCCACAATTATTCGAATGTAAATATCTTAATGCAATAATAACTTGATAAATAAGCATTTTACACATATTTTCATCGAGCCATTTATTCGATGATTCCATGATATATTTACACATATCAGTTTCCATACGTTCTGTGATTATATAAACGGCATCGTCACGTTCAAAATAAGCTTCGAGCTTAAGAATATTTACCTAAAAATAAATGACAAATGAGAAATGAACTTTTTTTTCCTCTTTTTTACAAAAAAAAAACGCTCGATGTGTGTGTATTTACGTGATTGAATTTATAGAGATGATCGATTTCTTCATTTGTTCGACGAATATCTTCTTCGCTACAATTGGCTTTTTCAATACATTTTATTGCCACTTTACGATTTGTTGATTTACGTACAGCTCCAACGACACGTCCAAATTGCCCTGACAAACAAAGAAGAGCATTCTTTTCAAGGAACAATGCTCGTTGATTACCTTCTCCTATTTTTTCACCTGTAAATCCGTATAATTCATGTAAATCTTTATCCTCATTATCTCTTCCATACGGTGGTCGTCGATAAATACTTCGTTTTCGTCTCAAATCTCCTGTTGGTTTACTTGAGGGTGTTGTTGTTGTTGTTGGGGCTGGGGCTGGTTGAGCTGTTGACGTTGATGATGTATTCGATTCCCATTGATCACGAATCGATGAATAAAATTGTGCAGTTTGCATTTGTAAATCATCCGAATCACTTTTCTTTCCGACACATAAAATAAATTTCCCATGAAAATGTATTTCAAATACGTGATTACGATCATCCATAAAATGCGTGAGAACAAGATTACTTATATCAGCTAACGGCAGAACAGTTTCAATGTCAGCTGTTTGCCGCGCTTGTTGTTTGTGTGGAGACGATATAGCCGAAAGATTCGTCGTTAATTTTAAACTATTCGGTGTTAAAAGAAATAAATATCGTCGATAGATATCCGTTCCATTGATACACGCCGGAAAAATACCTTCGTCGATAATAGTTGTTGATTCGACGGATTGTTCATTTTCTTTGGCTGTATTCGATGATGGACTGTAGATCGGTACAGTTGGATTGTCAGGTGTTGAAGTTGAATTCGTAGGCGCTGCAACGAATGGATTGACAAATGAAACGGTTGATTTACGTGTTGGCGATGGAGGATCGGCTGGTACCGACACCGAACAATCATCGAGTAAGAACGGTGCACAATCTTTATGATATGTCATTCGACATTTACGACAACGAAAGCCTTGCCGATAGATGCCTGTTATGAGTCGTGAACATTTCGAACAATTTGTCGGCACATTTAATTGACATCGATATAATGCATGAGGATTTTGATTGATTTCAACTGGTACAACAACTAATTCGATCAAACAATTATGTTCGATATCGGATACTTGAGCAACTGGTATCATGGTTAAATCAGTTGTGGGAATTCGAAATAGATAAAGTGTATACCGATCGACAAGAGATAAGGATTTCGAGTTGGTTGCTATTGATCGTATCCAACTTTCAGCATCGCGATAGATTTTTTCGATAATTGAATTCGATACATCGTTTGCCGAATATTTAAATGGTTTTTGTTGAAAACCAAATTTTAATGTAACAGATATCGAATCGGTGCGAAGGAGTTTTTCTAATAAACTATCGGCTTGAAATGACGATTGACTTACTGGACCTCCAGGAGCTCGTGACATAATTTGTTTTTTTTTTAAATAATAAATTGAATTCGATTGTTTTTTGTTCTTGTCACTAGAAATTTACCAAAAAAAAGAAAAAGCTATCGAATAGTACAAGTCAACTTCCAGTAGACATACATCACATTTTAACTTTTACTAACAATAAGAAAAAAAAATTTTTTTTTGTCCTATTCTTTATACTTTTTCTCTCGTTTTCTTTCCTCGTTCTCTCTCGCTTTTTTTTCTGATAGTTTTACAATATAGTCTATCGTCTTAAACACTTTCATAAGTGAGCTATTTAATAAGTAATAGATCATTTCTAAATATTGAAAAGTGAAGGCGATCTACAACGTACGTACGTATCTTCACTTAAACTAATCAGAAAAAAATCATGAATAACTATTTCAATGACGTAGAGACTAACAGACATTACACAAGTACAGAGCATTTTACATCATATTCTATTCTAAATTCTTTCCGCATCGTAAACTTTGAAAAGTATGATTTTGTAAGGGAAGGAAATTTGGTGAAAGTAGAACGAGAACTTCTTTTCTGTTCTGGGGTTGACTGCAAATTTGCTACTTGTGACTTTTTATCTGCATAACTAAAAGTCATAGACTACCCATCATGTTAATAAAACAACCATTACAACTTCTATTTCAAATAGGTTTGTAAAAATCTTATTTTTAACAGAACTTTAACTAATGAATCGCTATAGTCGAAAATAAATATTGAATTTTAACAACATCTTTCTCTTAGTTGACGCAAGAGACTCGACGAAGAAGTACACGGAGAACAATAAAATTTTTGTTGAATTTAATCCAATGATTAGAGAAAAGAAAAAAAACCATCTGTCGAAGAATTAGTGTTTATTGACAATATGATTAGATATTTTAATAGAGACAAAAGTAAGCGAGGAAAGCTTGAAATATTAGCAAATAGTTGTATTGTCGTTATGGACGATAGGTAGGCGACAAAGTATATAAAGTGATGTCACATTCGTGGCACATGTATTGTGCCAACTTGACATATTATTATTTTATTAAAATGTAAAAGCAAATGTGCTAATAAAGAGCATTTTAAATAAATCCAAACGATTTCTCTTACAGATAAAAACGATTTTATTATACAACTACAATTTTTGTGGAAAAGTTATAAATAACTATATTATGACGTTTAGTGGAATAAAATTAGAATGGAATCAACTTTTGAGGAAAAGATTATTTGGTTAGTTGTTTAAATATTTCTTGACATCGGTTATTAGCACATGCTTCACAGCCTGGTCTATTGTGCGGACTACCACCAAATCTATCTTTTGAAACATTACCAGCTGGTGTAATATACAGATCATCCAGTTCAGATTGTGATCTACCTTGATAACACTTTTGTAGTATATTCATAAGAACACATTCCACTATATGAATGGCTTGTTTTTCATCATGGCAAAATCCAATATGATAGGAATCATCCTCGTTACATGTCTTACAACGTTGACCAAATCTTTTTATTCGAATGCTTCCCTCGTGTCTTTTTGCATCACGATAAAATAAAAACGAAATCATACTCCATGATGATCTCCATGTGTGTCTATGATTACATTGATAACTAGAATCACAACATACAATTCATATACCAATTGTAAATTAGAAATGCTAACTTGGAAGTATTTCGGTAAAGCACTTCTATCCATCCTTTATTGTTTCGAAGATCAGCATTTGACAATCTTTGTATTGTCCATCGATCTCCGCAAGGTAATGGAGATCGGTAAAGAATTTCTTGAAAAATTGATTGAAAGTCTTTGTATGACATCTTATATTCTCAAAAACACCTTCTGAAAACAAAATATATTTGAATTTATATTATTTTTTCTTGCCTTAAAGTCACGCGAGTGCAAGCGAAAAAAGGCGTAACAGAATAGAAAAAATAAGAAAAACGAGTACTGAAGATGACCCAGCTGTTTTTTCGTGGACGATAAGTTATAATAATTTTCTGCTTGATACGGTTATCAAATGCCTCACGACATATTAACAACTCTGTTTGTTTGTTTGAAATACTTTTTATCAGCGAGACTCGAATATATTTACTTTTATTTAAAAAAAAACAATTGCAAAGTACGACATGAAGTTGTAATGTAAAAAAATAACAATTAACATTATTTTTCTCGAGAAGAAAAAAGTTGTTTTTCGCGGAAAAAATATTAGAACTTTTTGTCCTTTCATACAACGCGTGTTGTTTACTTTTCTCATAAGGAAAGTTCGTTGTTAATTAGCATCGAATCAGAAACGCAAAAGAAAGGATAAAACTACGACGATGATTTATAGGTATTCTTCTCTTGATATTCTCTTACAGAAGTAATCGAATAACATCGAACACAATCAGACAATGTCTGTACATGATAAACATCAATCAATATCAACTTCATGTAAATATTTATCAGTATTTGCCCTACTCATCTTATCGTTCATTATCACAAAAAAAATGTATTAAACTGTCCAGAAGACTGCCTATGTCAGTAAGACGATGATGGAAAAAGAAAAGTTACTTTAATATTCCGATGGAAATCTCGAATTTCATCGCTCGTATGACAACTGGTGCATTTTTTTTATTAACTTATATCGGCGAAAATCAAGACAAATACAAACTAATAAATTTTATGTACTGATCTTTACATTTCAAATGTTACAACACAAATCAGGCCAATATTTACGTGATAAGAATAAAAAACTAATGCAGTTTGCTGACATTATCCTGACATGCTATTGAAAATAGCAAAATCATATTCTACATCTTTATTTAGTCAAAACAATACACAACTTATTTTTCAAAATTTAACATGAAACAATTTTTCTTATAGTACATTATTTTATCTGTACGTATATATATATAGACGTATAGATTAGCGCCCTCCCTGATAAAACCGTCGATGACTAACAATATCTACCAATCATTGCTCGTATGTTTTCAAGATAAACAATAGACAGACTTGCCACGGGCATTTACATATGTAGATCTTTTGTTATTGTATAACTACTCGTTTTTTTCTCAATGAGCCGTTCGAAGAAATCCTCGTCAACAAAATCATCAGAAAACAATCTTTGGCAAGACAATGAGTAGAAAACACAATCGTTCCTATGTTTTCTGTTTATATTCGAAATCGATCTTTATAATCTAGACGACCAATAACTCGTCGAGCATCTCAATCATCGT
>ERZ781399.920-NODE-920-length-28394-cov-3.924415_pt1 | contig 28394 bp, 22 predicted proteins | sample MGYA00511014_ERZ781399 | MGnify/ENA primary metagenome ERZ781399 (study PRJEB29847, sample SAMN06458254) | wastewater metagenome | isolation source: Wastewater bioreactor | place: South Africa: Cape Town | study: EMG produced TPA metagenomics assembly of the...
GTAGTTTCTTGTCGCTCGACTGCACATACTCATTAGAAATCTATTCTTACGCGACGACGGAGTTTGAACGCTTGATTCAATTATGAGACTATGTGTATGCGCGCACAGTCGGTTCACTCGCGTCATCATCTTTCTTCTTTTTCGATGTGTCTCTATACTCTCAATGCTTCACTCGACATTTCCTCTTGTGCTTGTCAATCATAAAGACATCTATGACAACATCTATATATTCGATGTAGATGTAGTTTTCGTTGTTGCCTATGTCTAACCTGAATACGTGCTTCATTTAATTTCGTAATACGTGCTAATTCTTCGCGACAATAAATATCTGGATAATGACTTTTGCCAAATGCTAATTCAAGTTCAGCTAGTTGTTCCTGTGTGAATGTTGTTCGATGTCGACGTCGTGCGGGTGTTGCACATTGACTTGTGGGATTTGATAATGAACGATGTGATGATTGACTTGAATTCGTTGAATGTGCTGGAGAGAGATTGGGATTTAAACCGTTGGTATTCGAATTTGATGCCGTTGGAAAGCCAAGTGTTGACGGAGATATATGAGGATAATGAGGATTGTAGGCTTGAAATTGAGGATAGGCATGAGTATTCAAGAGAAGTGATTCATGTTTGATTTTTTTGAATGCACCAACATCGGAATGACCTGTAGGATTGGTAACAAATTGTAAATTATTAGCAGCTGATGGACTAATAAGATTAAATGGTGAAGTCGATGATGGTGGAGGAATTGGCTGAGTTAAACTTCGATTTAATGCATAAAAATTGGCGTAATGATCATCGGTCGAATTCGATGGTAATTTAAATGGTAGCGAATTATTACCTTTTGAATCATAATCTGTATTATCTAGAATTACTTTTCTATTATTATCCAACAAAACTAATTTATTAATCAATGATTTACCTGTTAATATCAGTGTATTATTTGCTGGTGTTGTCGATCGTGACGATGATGATGGTACTGATCCATCACAATCATTTGTTGTATTATTATTATTATTATTATTATTAAATGATGTCGATGATTGTGAATAAGTGGTATTACTTGTCGTAATTGACGAAGACGATATTCGATTTGTAGTATTATTGGTTAAACTTGACATTTTGCTTGTATATTTATATATATAAATTGGTTAAAATTCAATTATTCGTTATTCATTGATAATGATTATTATCTTAGTATAAGAAGAAAAGTGAATAAGTGGTTAAAATATAATTTGCTCGCGTTCTCTTCCTCTCTGTCTCTCGTTGTGTGTTTTTTTTTCTTTCAAAATTATATCACAATATTATTAAGTAGTTTGAGTTAAAAAGACTCTTAATTTGAGGTGACTAATTTTGTTAGACGATCAATCAACACTTGTTCTAATCGTATTGCTTCGAAAGAGAAAAAAAACCGCGTAAGAGAAGAGAAAATAAACGCAAATGTAAAGAGAAAACAGAAAATACAACACGTCCGAGAAGTCAAATACGAAACGAAGACGACAACTTCATTAAGAAAGAAAAGAACTCGAACAAGTTTCAACTAACGAATGAAATTTACTTCCATTAAGCTAATGTTGTTTCCACTCACTCATTCATTCATACTCATGAACGCCATAACTCAGAAGACTCTTGAGAATCATCGTATTTCTTTTTTTTCTCTTGTTCTCTATGTGCACATAGATAGATGTTCGTGTCGTCGTTTTTTTTCCTCATTTAGTTTTCTTTTTATTCTCCAATAGAAATATTGATGAATAAATAAGATCTCTTGTTATTGGTGGAAACAGTTTGATGTTAATAAAGGAGAAGAGGAACCGACCATCTTCGCATCTTTTTCAAAGAGAAAGAAAGGAAGAAAAAAAAACGATGATAAAGAATGAACATTTTTTTTCTTCTTTTTGTTTGAAACAAGTGTAAGATATTGTCAATGGTTTGAATTATTCGAGCAGATTTCGCTCTCGTTAGGGTGCTACCGACTGACCATCGATTCTCAGATGACAATGCCGACGAGAACAAGTTGCATTAATTGAGCGATTGCCATGAGCATTCTTTTCTCGTGTGTTTTTTTCACTTGTTCATCTGTCTAACGCAATGCTTGAGGCACACAAGAGCCCAAGATTCTCTCATTGAATGGACCACCTACTGTTTTTACATTCGGTATTCATTGAAACTGCCAAATGGCAGCTACTTCTTTCAAACAGATGAACAGGCGTCGATGCCTTGAAAAACGAGATCTTTTGCTTTTAATTACTATATCTAGTTTTATATTTGACTAACAAACAAAAAAGTTAGAAAAATAGCTTTGATCAGATTCCAGATCGATCGGGTTTTGGTGGAGCAAATTGCGGTGTACGACGTCTCTTGTCGAGTTTTGGTCTAAATGACAAAAAAAGAAGAAGAAGAAAGTGTAACAATCTTATCAAACAACTTACGTTTTTTTAAATAGAGCTGGATGTTCATTGAACATTTGTGCTAATTGTTCGGTTTCTAATCGAAAATCTTTTTTCGTCACTTGTTTTTTATAATATCGATTCTCGAAATCACGTTGAACTTGAGTATTAAACACGCTATCACTCTACAATACAAACGATTTTCTAAAAACCAAATATTTCAATCATCGAACTTGTGCAAGTGCTGGATCAGTTCGATCGATTGGTTTTGTATATTCATATGGATGCGGTTTTTCAGGATGATAACAAACAATATGATTCGCATCAGGCGCAATTGCAATACACGGGTTCGGTAGATCGAAATTGGCGTCTGTCGATGCAAATGCTTTGAAATTTATTCGAATTCGTCTGGATAACAATCCTAAGGATGATGATGTTCGATACATTTTTCGACAAACAAAAACAATACAAATCAATCTGTAATAATCGAATTAAAACTATTTAATGTTTAGGTTCAGATTTCGTTTTTTTTTGTGCTTAAATAAATAAAACAAGATGCATCCAAGTTTGATGAGATATACGTACATAAAGACAAAAAGACACGAAAAAAATGTGAAGAGATCGTAATTTGAGTATGTTTGTTTCTTTCTTTCTCGACTATTTCTGTGTTGAAAAACCAGATATTTCAAACAAATAACAATAAAATGAAAAACCAGACGTTATTAGATGTTCACATGTTGGACAGCGGAAATAGAAAATAAATAAAAACGAAAAACATAATTCACATTTTCGCCCATATGAACACAAAGGAAAAACAGAAGAAGAAGAACAAGATAGAAGACGAAATGATATTGACTAAATTTGTCGTGAAAAATCATCACAAGTCTTTTTTAGCTGAATCTCCAGTCGGTTTGACATATTTATCTTTAACTTCGTTGATTCGTTTGATAAATTCGGATTTTTCAATGAAATCAGCTGTTTCACCCCAATCACTTAAGATTTTTTTCAAATCTTTTACTTTCAATTTAGCTAAATCAACCGCATTGACATCGATTTGTTTTTCTACAAGAGACAAAAAACAACATGAATACTACGACCGATTCGATTGATTTTACCATATTTAAGATCACAGATTTGTGGATTTGTTTTGGCAAGTCGTTCTCCACAGATTTTTTCAATTGGAATACCCCATGAAAGTGGTTTAGATAGATCACCAATTGCATAGGTAGCCGATGTTTCTAATGCACCGATATAATAACACTAAATGCAACAATGGATTTTTTGTTTCTTATTGTGAAAAATAAATCTTATTTTACCAATCGATGTTCTTTAGTATCGACTTTGACTTGACTGCAGAATTTTTTAAATGCTTTTTCGACATTTTCTGGTTTAGCTTTATCGGCATCGGTCAATGAATCAGCAAATTTGCCGATCGTTTTTATGCAAACTGTTGAAAAATAAAAATTTTAGTTCAACGAAAAAGACAAAAGCAGAAATCGATGATCTACCTTCACAATACTGATCGTCTTTTTTTGATTCAACGATTGTTGCGAATAGAACAGCAAGAAAACAGATGAAGTACATGTACGATTGCATGATATTCGAAGAACGAGTGATTTAGTTTGGTAAATAGACTATGCTAGATGAGTGAATGAGAGATGATGAATGTTTTTGTTCGTGAATGCGTGGCGTAGCGGGAATAAACTAGAAGTACGAAGTACGAAATTTGTCGCTGTCAGACGTTTATTTGGTTACATATCATCCAATCAAAATTCGAAGAACAGTAGTTTATGCATACTCATGTCGATAGATGGATTGAGCTTGTTTATTGAAAAAAAAACATTTTATTTTATTGGTTTTTTTTATCTGACTAGAATTAAGTACAAAAAGAAAATGAATTGAACAGTGTCAAGATCTCGATCGATCTCGATGACGACGATCTCGGTCACGATAATGACGATCACGGTCTCGGTCTCGATGATGATGATCTTTTTCACGAGCATAATCTCGGTCTCGATGATGACGATCTTTCTCACGAGCATAGTCTCGATGTCGATCACGATCGTAATTTTTCTCTCGATGATATTTGTGGTCAGATTTATAATCTCTTGAGCTCGACGATGACGAGACCGCATGAGTCGCCTTTCGAGGTTGTTGTTCTTCTTTAGCTTTCATGGCTTTCAATCGTCGTTGTTTCTTATCATATTCCCATTTCGCTTTGGCTACACTTTGACTAAAATCGACATGAATACGTCGATCATCAATAAGAACATTGTCCATTTTGAAAAACGCCTTTTCAGCATCTTCTTCATTTTCGAATTCGATAAATGCATAACACAACGAATCACCGGTCTTCTTATCTCGCACGATTTCACAGCTGAGAATTTCACCGAAACGACTGAAGATTGTTTCTAAATCTTCGTCATTAGTTACTGGATTTAATTTACAGACGAAGAGAACGTTCTCTGGCGGTTTCATGTCAGCCTAAAATTTAAACTTGATTATCAATTCGAAATTTCGAACAACACAACATACTTCAGGCAAATCTCCGATAAGTTCGAGAATTTGTGCTCGTGCTTGTGCTTCTTTTTCTTCGATATAATCTTTAATTTCTTCGTCAGTCTTCCCTTGAATACGATCTTCATCGAACAGTTCATCGAATCCAATCATCGACGATTGAATACGTTCAATTGTCGGCGATGGTGAACGCGCTGGTACATCCAACGATGAAGGCGTTTCAAATGGATTCGAAATAATAACCGTATGAATAATTCGTATGTCATGATAAGGTCGATAGTCTTTATCGACAACAGCTATATTAATCTTATCTAAAACATCCCAACCATCGACGATTTCACCGAAAATCGTGTGAATTCCGTCCAATGAATCGAGATTTGATGATAAAGTGAAAAAGAATTGCGAACCATGCTGGTCATTGCCATTGTTAACCATCGAAAGAGTTCCACGTTTTCGATGTTTAATCAATGGTTTCTTTTCCATATCGAAATATTTCGCTTGTTCACCGTACAATTGTCTATAGACGGACTCGCCACCTCGGCCTGTTCCCGTGGGATCGCCTGTTTGCGCAATAAAATTCGTTTGAACCGAATGAAATAAACAGAAATTATAGTATTTCATTTCGCATAGATAAAGAAAATTCTTGCATGCGACAGGTCGTTCTTCGTGATACAAATCGACGACAATATCGCCGAGTGTTGTCTCAAGAACTACCGACATATTTTCGTTCTACAATCTAAAATGAACAAACAAGAAGAGAGTTTTCATATTAAATGTGCGTTCGTTTTTATTTTTATCTTTCCTTTAAAGATTTTATACTTTTTTTGGGGTTCATTTTTTTCACTTTGTTTTAGGTGCTACAAGCGCATTTATATACAGCAGCTGAACCAAACAAAAAACAAACACAGAGAGATAGAAGAATGAATCAATGAACGAACACTTTCAAGTAAACGCAAGACACAATCAAGAAAAACAAAGGATCATCTAGATAATAGACTTTTTTTGGTTGAATTTTTTTTTTGTTCCTTAAAATGGAAAAAAAAACAAATAGAAGAAGAAGAAAAAACGAAAAGAGAATACATCAAACAACAAATATGTAATGTATTATTGATTAATTTTCTGTGTTCGGAGTTGTTTCCGATGGTTGAGGCGATGATTCATTACTGGCTTCGGTGATGTTCTCGAGTCGTGGACGTTTTTCTTTCGGTTCGACATCGGAATCGAGTGTTAAGCCTGTTTCGGACGAGACCGAATTCGATTTCGTTCGTTTCATTTGCGAACACGCGTTCAGTTCTGATTTATCATCGACAGAATTCGTTTTCGACAAACGAGGACTTTGATTCAATGTGGCGAGTACATTTTTAGGTAAAACAGTATGCAAATCACGACGACGAATATATCTATGTCATTCAAAATCGAAAAAACGACTCAAACCTATTCTCATATTTCAATTTTACCTGGCATCGAGATTAATATTCTCGCGATTCATCCCGCTGTTCGTCGACGTTCGATAGACAACATTGAGAAACGATCGAATTTCTTCGGTTAAATCCAATTGAACTTTATTCACATTCTTAAATTGTAACCCGACGACCCACATTCCACTGAACGCATTGGACGGAGATGTTGTTGACTGTGGTTGATCGGCATTATTCGTCGATGCCGGACTATGATTTCCGTTGGTTTCCGAAGGTTTTTTCGTCTCGGTTTCGAAAACACTTTCATCAGGCGTGTATTTATCTAAATTGACATGTGCTGTGTCGATATATAAATTTCGTTCTAAATTTCCGATAAGAAAACGGATTTTTGCTTCGACTAAACCGCTCCATTCGAGATATTGATTTTGATCGGGTGCTGATAAAAGCAAAATGATATAATGTTTGTATCGTTGAAAGAACGGAATGCCGACGAATAATTGTTTCCATTCGGCTTTCGATGCCATAATGTTATTCACCGTTTCCAACGCTCGTTTGATTTCTTGAACGATGATTTTTTGCGTTGATTGTGTGACATTATGCGTGGAATTCTGTTGTGGATACGCCGGAGTGATAATCGGCATTAAATGATGTCGATCGAACGCATTGGCAACCGGATCCCAAACGGGAAAACCATAAGCAGCATCGTTGACCGGCTTGAGTAAGACCGGCGTTGGCCAATCCCAATGTGAATAAACATAGAAAAACTTGTGAACCAACGTTGCAGCAGCAGCATTCGGATACAATTGACAAATACGTGCGACCAACATCGCCCAAGTCACGCCACCGAAAAAGCCCAATGCATTACTGTAGAGCCCGCATTTCTTTGCCCAGAGCTTAATTGCACGTAATGTTGCTTTGAATGTTTCGCAATTGGGAACTAAATTCAGAACTTCATCGGCAACACGACAACCGTTTAAACTTCGGACACAACGTTGATCTAAATTGGCGAGAATTTTATCATCTTTCAAGTCCAATGTGTCGGGCACAGTTGCCAACGCTAAACGAGCGAATAACATGTCGAGTTCAACGCCGTCGAATGTTAGTTTAATCACTGGCACGAATGTATCTTCGATCGAACGTAGATCGCATACTTCTGGCTGACGACGAAGACATTCGAGAAATGACGAGAAAAAATCCGTTCGATCGATATGTCGTGGCGCAATTAAAACTGTATCGATATCACCACCTAAAACACACGCAAAACATCGGTTGAAATAACTACGCTCTCGGTTTTTTTTTCAAGAAAATACCTTTTGAATGAACACCAAGTCGATAGGATCCGAATGTATGTACATGTCCACCGACAGTATCAACAATTTCCGGTGGAACATTTTTCGCTAATGATACTTCGCGTATCCATTTCTTAACGAGCGAATTTATCTTCGTCATAACATCGACTCGATGTTCTAATTCAGCATCTGATTCGAAATAATCGTACGAACGTAATGTTTCTTCAAGATTTTGTGTTGCAACGATGTCCGACGGGTCAGGACCTTTCGTTGATATGGGCTGTGTGATGCCGTACGAACGTCCAGGCGCTGAACTGTCGACTGTAGTACCATTATTTGTAGTCATTGTCGTTGTGGTTGTTGTTGTTGTTGTTGTTTGACGTACAGTAATTAATGTAGACATAATAGAGAGAGAAGAATATCAAGATTTAGTTTTCATGAACTGTTAACATAATGTTGATCTTTCGAAATGAAAGATTTAATTTTTCTAATGAAGTTGTTTTTAAATAGTCATACTCTATCTGAAATCCAATAATAATAAAAATTTAGAAATACCGAAAGAATATGACGACAAGCAGACAAAAAAATACGCTTTTTTTTTCGTCATTCTCTGCGAATTGTTCGGCGATTTGTCGGTTGAATTAGCCAACGAGATTCAGGAGAAATGCCTCTATTCTCTAGCACATCAATGCATATTTATTGTTCAACGATCAATCGATTAAAGAATTTGACGAAATAATATTTTAATCGAATTTTTTGATTGAACTTTTTTCAAAAATTTTAAATTAAAAATTAAGAACGTAAATAACTGATTTGTGTCAATATATTTAGTTAGTCTATTGAACATAAGGACATATGCAGATGTTCATCTAAATATGAATAGTTTATAGGAGAAAAAGAAAAATTCCATTTTCTTCTTTTTCTTTCGATGATTGACAAGAGTTGTGCTCAAGCCAACAAGATATCTCATACTCAGGACTATTGTTTTCTTTGGTAAGATTATTAATCGATCGAAAAAACTTATTCATGATTGGTAAATTATTTTTTCTCACATAGAAATTCAAGTGAAGTGTATGTACATGTGATTTTGCTTTTATTATTTATCCCAACACCCTCAAGACTTATTTCAAGGTATGTTTTTTTTATTGGAACTCTTTTTGTGTTTTATTGTCTCTTGACAGACAGCAACAGTCATATCATCGATCATATACTTTTTTTTTGACAGGACGTTTGCTTGTGAATAGATCTACAGAATCATTTTGTTTCTTTCTTTTTTTATTTTCAAAAATAAGTTTTATTAATAAGGAAACAAAAAACGGAAAGATTGTTAAATATGTCAAAGACACATATGTTATTCATTTACGTCGAATCTATTCGAGACTTTCAATTGATAACAAAGAGTTGCGTAGTAAAAATAGTTTGATATGATTTTATGATTACTGCTCGATGAGTAAGTCCCGAATTTGTGGTATAAATAACAGTTCGAAGAGAAAAAAAACGAAAAAGAAGCAAATAAATTTATCGTGCGTGTATAAATATTGGGCTCATGCGAAAATATATTTCATTTCGATCGATATTTCGACGTGGAACTTCTCAACGAACGAAAACAGTTACAGATAAATTACAGATTTCATCGGAATCCGATCGATTGTCAGCCAAATTGATGAGTATTTCAACGCCTATAGAGAAAACGATGATTAACAAACAAGAACCGTCAATTCTGGTAGAAAATGATACAACCAATCATCAAATCTCGAATGTATCCGAGCAGTTAGATAATCAGGTAGATTAGACATGTATCAAGGATAAAATATTCGTTCGATCTTCTCTTTTGATCAACAGAAATCTCCTTGAGATCGTCATTGCCGATTTTTAACCTTTCGTCTATCGAATTGAAACGAATGTCAAATAGTTTATTTAAGAGAAATGAACTAAATTCATCGATTTTTTCATTACTTGCCGTTTACTTATTCTATTCCCATGTAATCTAAAGATGAAAATAGTGAGAATATGCCGCCGTTAGTAGACGCACGCACACAGATAGATAATTGATTGGCTTTTCTTTTTCACCATACTATTTGTTTTATATCATGCCGAGAGGAGTCAAGAGAAGAAAATCGAGCAATGAGAAATTGCATGATGCACGTACGCTTTTCAGCATCTAATTGTCGAAAGGCATCTGTTGTTTTTCTATTCGTCTCTCGTGAAAAATATCTTCATTGACAACTGAATAAGTTTTTCGAGATGAGAATCTCTGACAAACAGTTTCTTCTTCTCATCGATCATCAATCGAAAATGAATAAAATCAACGAATAAGAATAATAATAAAAATATATATTAAACTAGAAAATAAATATATCATCTTGTCTTTATTTGGCATGACCTTCTTTTTTTTATATCTTGTATACATCAATTGATTAGATTCTATCCTTCATGTTTAAACTATTACTAATAATACATATTTATACACATAATAACAGTTCGTTGTTCTTTTCTTTTCTTTTTTTTATTACATATTTGTAGAATACATATGAACGAAACACATGCGAATAATCTTATGTGTACAATGCGTTGAGAGTACTTTATGAATAACAGAAGATGAGAATGACGAAAAAAAAACAGGAGAAAGGAATAAGAAGAAATATTTTCTAGACGATGATACCACTATTGATGCATATGTCGTTCGTTTCTATCTGATATTCTTCTCAGTATATACGTACATGTATAGACATATGCATACTTATATATTGTTCCCTATTGCGTCAAGTGAAAGGGAATAAGTAAGACGAGCTTATTTTGCTAGAACGATGTCGACATGAAAGAAAATGCCTGTAGCTGCCTCATCAAACTTACGAACTATTACAAAGGTATTAAAAAGAGAGATAAGAAACTTGTCAACACACTGACCGTTTTGTTTTTTGAACAATATCATATCTAATGAACTCGAGATTGTATTCTTTTCTTATGTTTCTCTTAGCCTGTTCCATCTACAACAACAACAACAACAACTAATCAATCATCTTCGACAGCCAAAAAAAGTGAATCTTCATCAACAACAAATACAATGGTAGGTAATAATCCTAAAGAAGATGTTTTAATCAGTTGCAAAGCAACAGCTATGATATATAACGATGCACAAAAGAAATGGATACATTGTGCACCGAATGGTCCAGCTAAAGTTCAACTATTGTTCGCACCCGAAAGTCAAACTTATCGCATTGTTGGTCGACAAATTCAAGATCATGAAGTGGTTTTAAATCATTCGATAAATAAAGGTTTAAAATATAATCAAGCAACACCTACATTTCATCAATGGCGTGATCAATCGTGTGTTTACGGGTTGAATTTTTCAACGAAACAAGATGCACAAGAATTCGGAACAACTATGTTGAAAATTCTTGAAAGTGTCAATGGGTCGACTAATGTATCTTCGCAAAGCAATACTAATGGTGGAGTTACTCTTCCGTCATCGACATTGAATAATAACAATAAGAATAATGCGAATGGTACAGGATCGCACAAACGTCAGACCAACCAACCAACTTCTTCGCTTCCTTCTACAACGTCGACAGTATCTATCAATTCCACCTCGACGTCTTCTTCTTCTCCTTCTGTATCCGAGCCGGCACCACAACAACAACAACAACAACAACAACATTCGTCCTCGTCTTACAATAATCAACTGCGTGCAAATCCCAGCATAACCAGTTCGTCGGTTACTCCGTCGAATAATAATAATACCTATTACACTCAACAACAACGACAACAACAGATCGAAGACGAAGAAACGAACTACGCTTTAATTTCTGATTCATATTCATACGGTGACAATTCTGCGAATAAAAACAATAATAATATTCCACAAGCTCCACCATTGAATTCAAACATGTCAAGCGCAGGCAGTGCTCCTCCACCACCACCGCCTCCGCCGCCACCACCTCCTCCACTGCCGAATGGCTTCGGTAGTGGACCACCATCTGCTCCAACTCTCGTTCTTCCGACAGCAAATGCAAACGGTGGTGCAAATACAACTCGAAAAACAAGTACATCTGCACCGCCGATGGATTTAATGTCGGAGATGGCAGCAAAATTTGCCCAACGACGAAAACAGATCGATGATGGTGAAAAACCTGATTCGATTAGTACGGGTTCCACAGCTAAAACAACATCGAAATTGCCGGCAGCAGCACCAACTCCACCTGTTCAAACATCACCACGTATGCCTCGTAAAGGAAGCGAATCTCAAACAGCAACGAATCTATCGGCTACTGATTTGGAAAAGTTAAAAACCGAAATTTTAACTGAACTTCGTAAAGATATCGAAAAAGCTAAACAAGAAATTCTCAATGCTATACTCGAGCAAAAGAAAACAATTCGAAAATAACTGATCAAAATCAATAAAGCTACAAAAAAAAGTCTTTTTTTTATCTTATAACACTATTTTTCTATCGTATATACATATATATATATATATATATATATATAACATATACTGATGTTGTTTACGTCTGTATGTATGGGTCTTTGTCTCTTTTTGCTCGTTTGTTCTTTCTTTTCTACTTAGTTTTCTTTTTTTTTCTGTCTTGATTATTTATCTGAGCATTTGGGAAGAAAAATATATATAGAGAAAATCAAACTTTACAATTTGACAATATTGATGAACAAATATTTTCCTTTGCTCGCTTTTTTTTCCTCTCTTTTTTGTGTGTTTTTTTAATTGGTTCTATCTACCTGTTGTTCTGTTGTTTCATGGTAAAAAAGAGAAAAACCTACGATGGATTAAAGAATGTGCTATGACTTGAAGAAAAAATCTCCTGTTGTTTTTTTTCTCTCACTCAGATATTTCATTTTTCTCTTCGATCTGTTTTATTAGGGGGCAGTGTTCTTGCGTATGTTCTTTTTTTTATTTATTATTATCATTCGCTACTGGTATCCAAACACTTATATTGGTTTTGTTCCTCCTTTTCTTCTTCTTCTTCTTGCTCGTTCGCTCGCTCTGTCTCTATCCTCTTTCATCTTTCTGGTATTTAATACAGCGTTATTATTGCGTCTGTCAAGACTTTTTTATTTCTGCTTTTTTTCTCTAACGCATTTTCTGTATATCAATGCGCTTATTATCTGTGAAAAACTATGAAAAAAAAATCTCTCTTTATATATATAATGATTACATTTCTATACTGGTGTGTTTTTCTTTGTCTAATATTCTTGTCAATAATTTAATTTTAGAACAGATAACAAAAAAAAAGAAACAGTAAAACAACGATAATCATGGAAATAGCGCCGAGTAATCAACGAAAAGGTTTGCCACGTTCTCTTCAATTTCAACGCATGGAACGAATAGTCAAAGCCATGCAGCATCCGACTGCAGGCGTGCCTGTTCGAAGTCAAAAATTGTTTCTTACAACTGTGCCAAACGCGTTCACAGGCAATGATATATCCGAATGGATTATGCAGAAACTAAATGTCAAAGATTCGAGTAAGAGTTTACGATTAAATGAATAGAGAGCGATCCGTGTCTATCGTTTTGTCTTCTAGCTGAAGCACTGCATCTCGCTTCATTGTTATGCTATTATGGATACTTTTTTCATGTGACAACGAATGGAGCTGTACAAATCAAAGAAGATAATGAATTATTCCGTTTTCAAGCTCCTTATTTCTGGGTGTCGACTAATTGGACAACAGGAAATATTGAATATGGTTTGTTTCGTTTGACATTCGAAATTTGTTTATCATTCTCGTGTTACCTTAGCTATTTATTTGATAAAACGCACGTTGAGAAATCGACAACGTCATGGACTCGAAGAACACGAAATGGTTTATTAATTAGATAATCTACGATTATTTCCTCTATGAATTCTATTTTTAGAATGCATTGGATGATCTCAAGAAGAGATTAATTCATCAATGGGATTTTATTACTATGCAAGCCGAAGCACAATTTCGGTACGTAATTAATTCATTACTCATTGTTTATTGAAGAAGCATTGCAAATGATTTGTCTATTTATGGCGTTTTAGTGTTTTGAAAGATCGAAAGAAAACCGATAAAACAATACTGGATAGTCAAGAACGTGCTTTCTGGCGTGTCATGCGACCTTCTGTAAATTTGATTTTGCTTTTTTTTATATTAAAAAAACAGCTGAATATTTACTTTTGTAATCAATTGTTAAATTTTAGCCCGATGAAGCTTCAGTCCTTGAAATGGACATTCGAAATGATTTGTATCAATTTCGACCGATGAGAAAAGAAGATGTTGTTAAACGTCGTGTAAGTTTCATAGTGAATCGAATGTTCTTGAGCTCATTCTCGATTAAAAATGCAAATATATTGATCGGAATCTAAACTCGAATTTTTTCAGCTTGAATATCTTCATCAGGCATTGACCAATCGAGTGCGAACGAAATCATCGCAAACACATCAAAGGTTTTTCACTTTTTTGTCCTTTCCAATCCATCGATATTGTCTCGTTTTCAATATTTTCAACCCTATTTGCTTCGTGTCGTTATATTTTCACGTTTATTCGAATCAATTTCCCCTCCAAACAAACGATTTACATTCGTCTATTTTAGTCTGTGTGGATATGCTGAATTGTTCAGTGATCATGATCCATTTTTGGGGCATTGTTTGCCGTCAAATCCTTGGCTCGTATCGGACACTGATCGATGGGATCTCATGCAGCCATTGTATGTTTGTTTTTCCCCCTCTCTCTCTCTCGTTTTGAATAGTGAATTTGACTTTGTTACATAGAGTTGAAAATCCGACTCAACTTCGAGTTCGTCGTTGGTCGTTCAATTGTAAAGAACTTCTGTCCGATCCAACGGGTGTTCGTGAATTTATGAAATTTTGTAAAGCTGATTTTTCGACTGAAAGTTTAAATTTCTATCTTCATGTTCAAACGATACGAAATTGTCCGTTATCACAAATCAAGCAAAAAGCTGATTTTGTCTATCGGTTAGATTGATTTTTTCAAATTCAATTGAACTTAACCGTTTCGTTTTTTTTTTATTTATTAGAGAACATTTAGCACCGAATGCACCGCAAGAAGTAAACATTAATGATACAATTCGTACGAGAATTATTCGACAACTTGATAATCCAACTCGGTAAAAAAAAACAATATCCAATTGAAATCAATCGAAGAAAACAAATTCGATTTTTAGGGAGATTTTTTTCGAAGCCGAAAAACATATCATCGAACTAATGAAAAAGAACAGTTATCCACGTTTTATTCAATCCGAACAATATCGTCATTTATTACAAAATGCACCTAATCCTTTACCGAAAAAAGCGTACGTTCTTTGCGGAAAAAACACGCGAGTATTTGTTTGTATGTTTCTAGCGTAATATTTCATTTTGTCAAAGACGCATACTTTCGTACATCATCGAGTAGTAGCGATGATGAATATGATTACGATGATTCACCGCGAAAGAAAGTCGACCACAGTCCGATTGTTCTCGCTTTATCTGGCCATGCTCAATCCAAATCTCAACCTCTCGTTGGCACACTCATAAATACCGCAATAGTAGCAACAGCAGTCGCTGCAGCAACAACAACATCTATTCCACCTTCCATGCAAACTGGAAAAAGGTCGAGAAATTGAATAATAATACATTATCTACAAACATTCAACACGTAATCAAACGTTAATGAAATAAATTCTCGTTACTCGACTGATGTTCGTTTTTTTTCCATACAATGCACTCGATTTTCCAAATTGTATTTGATGCTCATATACATAGATATATTTTTTTTTCTTTACATACATCTTTTCTTTCGTTCTCGCTTCTAGAATCATTGATTTCTATTTCTATTTTTAATAAAAACAACAAACAGTTGGTGTTTTATTTTGTGTTGTCTTTCAACAGATCAATCTTGTATCCGTGAATGATGTATCGTGCCTTTTTTTGCTTATTTCTTGTCAAATGTATTGCGTAGATATATCTATATATGTATATTTTTTTAAAATATTCTCATCGAATCAGAAAAAAACTCAAGATACTACAAAAATAAATAACAATCGTTGTTTTCTTTTTGCTACAGTCGAAATTCTATTTCTACTTCTAGATGGATAATCCTCCGATGGTTCTTCAACTGGATTCATCAGCTGACTATTCTCGAATAACGAAACTTGTTTTTCGACTCGGTTGGCTTTCGTTTGTCTTAGGTGATTGTGCTTTCCTTATTCATTACATATCCATTGATGATCTCGACAATTTCTCAACGATAAATGCAGGTCTAATTTCGGGCTTTTTTCTAATGATCGCTGGCTTAGCATCAGTCGCTGCTGGACACCGAGAAACATCGTCTCCATATTTTTTTCATGCTCACATATGGTCATTTCTTGTTAATATTATTATTGCACCAGGTCTGATCGCTGTTTCTGTTACAGCATTAATTCTTGATAATCATGATTTACAACCGATTTGTGAACCGAGTTTATCATCATCACGTACGATTCTCTTTGGAAATAGTTTTGAAATCTATCCATCAAATATTCCGTGTTTAAAAACAACGAATTTATTTCATCTAACACAAACTCTCAATGCAATACAGCTAATTATTGGCGTCATTTGTTTTTGTATCCATATGGTTCTTTTATCTTATCAAAGAAAAATTATTAAACAACTCAAAACGAATGAAATTGAGAATAAACATATGGTTTACCCACCATCAGCTATGATTGACATGAGTATATGACTCGGCTAATTTCCATTGAAAATCAACTATTTTCTAAATGTTTTTTTTAGATATTCCAACGGGTTATGCTGATCCACCACCGAGATATGATGATCTTCCACCGACATAAATGTCTGCTCAATAAAATAGATTTCATGTTGTTTTTTTTTGTTTTCTGTACTTACTTCATATCTTGTAGTTTTAGTTGGTCAGATGATAGTTGCTTCTCAGGGAAAATAACAAATTCAATTTGTACTCGATCTGATACGATTTTCTTATCTATCTTTCGTTTGTTTGTTTGTTTCGTGAACTTTACTCAATAAAATGAAAATCTTGCTTTGAATAGTTATCCAGCGACATCTATCACGTAAAAAGTTCAAAATTACAAAACTCGCATCGACATTGCGTTCGATACTCTCGATTGATTTCGTCTGAATAGCAAAAATATTCTTGAAAATTATTTGTTGAACCAGGATTTTTTAAAAAAATAGAATTTAAATCGTTGGTCCTCTATCGAGTAAAATCTACGTTTTTTGAATGGTAGAGTGTCAATGACGATTGCAAAAGTCTAACTAAAGAACATACTCCTTGTTTACTACGTATATATATATATATATTCATTTGCTTTCATTTCAGATCTAATCAAATGTCGGAAACATCGCCCGAAAACGGTCAAAATCCTCCTGAAGAAACTAGTGAAACTAATCAAACATCTGTAACTATTAGCAATGAGAAAGTGTCAACAACAAATGAAGTATCCGATCAACAAACAGATGATTCAGTGACAAATAAACCGAAATCCGAACTTGCAACATTACCAACACGAGCCTATCTCGATCAGACTATCGTGCCTATCCTTCTTCAAGGTATGTCACAAATTGCACGTGAACGACCAGCAAAACCAATTGAACAATTAGCTCTATATTTACAACAAAACAAAGAAAAATATGGTGAATAATCATTTCATTTTGGTATAATATAAACATTTTCAACGCACATTCTCTTCATTTATTATTTATTTGATGTCGTATAAATATTTTTCAGAATTTAGTCTAACGAAATTTCAAAACGTATCTATATTTATCTAGTCATTCTTATGAAAATATTCCTCATTGCTTGATTTATATTTTCGCGCTATTTTATTTTCAGATTTCTAACGCGCATTTACTTTCAAAAACCAAAAGTCTAGTTCAATAGAATTATGTCCGAAGTTTCCGGTGAAAATCAACAAACACCAGCTAATGCTGGCAGTGAATCAGGTGACAAAAATGTAGCTAATACAGCCACATCATCTGAACAAATCGAAGCTCAACCAGTCACTGATGCCGGTGAACAACAGCAATCGAACGATAAACTAGCATCATCATCATCGGAAACACCGAAAGAAAACAATACCAATGGTCAACAATCTGGCGACAAAACTAAAGTTGACACATCAGCATTACCAACACGAGCATATCTCGATCAAACAGTGGTACCTATTCTTCTTCAAGCTATGTCTCTTCTTGCAAAAGAACGACCTGCCAAACCAATAACATTTCTCGCCGAATACTTACTTAATAATAAAGAAAAATACAATGAATAAATCGAAATTATTATCATCATTAACAACAAAATAAGCACAAGTATTTCTCTCTCTCGTCTATCTTCATTCGTTATCAATCGAACGATTTTTATGATTATTCTACTCGTTGTCTTTGTTTGCCTTTCGGTTCGTTGTCGTGTAACTTTTATTTTTATTTTTTATTTGTCACGTTTGAAAAACAAATAAGAATTTATTTTTCTTTCTTTTTTTCCGTCGTATTGTTGATTGTAAACGAAATTGAAAACAAAAGAGAGAATTAAAACAAAAGCAAAAGAAGAAGATGAACTTTCGACTTCATATAATTCGTACAAGGTTATGACATTTCTCATGAAAGAGAGAATATTCTGAGTTTTCGATCCATAAATTGTTTTCTATTGAATTCAATCATTCAAACCGAACGAGTACAAAGACAAATATGAAGAAATGAAAATACACTGATACAAAGATTAACTGAGTATTCATTTGAACAGATTTAAAGAACGAATTTAAAAAAAAAAAGAGAGAGAGAGAGACCATTTGACACTGTACAATTATTCAATGGTCGAAGAATTACATTTACATAATAACAAGAGATAAAAGAAGACGATATTCATTTTCAGGTTTAGAATGTAAGTTATCGGGAAATCGAATAAATGTTCTTCGGAGAGATTTCGATTTTGAAGACAGATGATGCGGGACGGAATGAATTACAAGTTAAAACGAAAGAAAGAAAGAAATATTCTAATTGAATCTATGGACTATCTCGATCGATGCCATTTTGTTGTTCCATTAATTGTAATTCAAGTCGTTTTAAAGCTTGGGAATGAATTTGATCCATATGAGCTATTTTCATTGAATGTTGTTGTTGTAATGCAACAACGAATTTTATTAAATCTAATTCAATACAATAGTAATAAAATTTTCATGTGAAAATAAAAGAATCTACCTTCTTTAGTCGACGTTTGTAAATCATTCGGTATTAGTTGAATATGATTATCGATATCTGTCTCTTCTAATGAAGGTTTATTATTGAATTGAATCGATGTATTTAGCATAGATGTTGAACGACAATAGGAACTTCCGTTTGTATTGAATTCATTCGAAGGTGATGATGCAAGAAAACCATTCGAGGGTGCCGATGTCCACGGAGATGAAGGACATGTTGCAGGCGAAAGATATTTGCTATTGGAACATGGACTAGACGAAAATGAAGTTAATATTTCGAGAGAAAAATAAATGTGATCTACCTTGATGAAGAATCGATGTTTTCTTGATCTAAGAGCGATCGACTTGTTGATGATTTATCCAGTCGTGGAGTATTCGTCTAAATTTACGAGAGACATTCGTTGAAATTTGATTTCAATAATCAAAATGATTTACTTTTGATGATGAAAAAAATGAAATGACTTTGCCCGAATGATTTCCATTGGTTGTCATTGATTCTCTTGAGGCACTTCGTCGTAAATCAATCGTCATCGAACGTGTTTTCGGTCTCGAATCCGTCGATGGCGGTGTCGAAATAACGATTGTCGTCGGCGATGATTTCCCATTTTCATTTGCCGTATTTTGCACGCGTAATTTCGGCGCAATAAGTCGACGTCGAACTGAACCAAGCAACGAACTATCACCATGTCGATCCGGTGTTTTCTGTGTTTCTTCTCTTAAATGTTGTTGTTGTTCAATATCACATTCATGTTTATATTGACTTTGATATAAAATCAAATTCATCAACGGACGATTATTTTCGTGTAAAGTTCGATATAAATTCTCGAATAAACTCATCCGTGTTCGTTCCTAAAAATCCAAGACACAAATCAAAATCTTCTCGAAACAAAAAAAAACTATTTAATCTACATGAAATTTTTGAATTGTATTCGCTCGACAAGCCGCCATTTCGGCGTTGATTAATTTCGTTAGAATCCATTGTTTCGATATTTGATCGCAATGAAATCGATTCGAATGCGATATATTCGGACCGAATGGCGGCACATTATCACGAAATATCGTTGATACTTGAAATTCGTTGCCATCGGCGTCCAACGGTGTCACAACGAGATAAACATGAATGAATTGTGATGCTATACATTCGGGCGAGAATTTCGTTTCAGTTTCTTGGAAAATAATTGCAACAATGTCATTGCCAATGTGACGTTTACGTTCGAGCTGTTGACGTTCACTTTTTGAGTAGGGTAGGAGAGTGCTAACGTGAAACATGATTTCATGATTTTGAAATTGTTCGTAAACGGATTCAGTGCCTGTTTGATCGGATTTCACATCGAGACCACCACGAAATCTGATTTTAATAAAAGCAAAAAAATTGAATTTCAGTTTCTATCCTTAAGATAATTCGTTTTTACCCTTTGAAATCTTTTAGTTTAACACGTGTACCAATTAAATCAAGAAATTTCTCCATCGCAGGACTATGTTTCTCGTTACTAAATAAATCCTCTTCCGTCACTTGATTTTCACGTTGATAGATAATACCAAATTTATGTTGATTAGATACATGGGATTCATCATATTTTAATAAGAGATCATGTGTCTAAAAAAAAGAAGTAAAATACCCCAATTTATTATTTTTTTTAAAAACTTTTCTTACTCCATCGCAAAGCACCGGATCGAAATATTCGACATCATGAATAGCACATTGTTCACAAATGCGACGTAGAATTTCGATTGGAGTTGATGCTACTTGAACATCGGAAAGTGTTTCAAACGATGTTCGTTTACGAGTTCTACCGAGAAAGAGAAAAGTTTCTATTCATAGTAACACAAACACTTAGTCCTAATTGTTATGCTTACCTAATAATCGCCAATACAGATCGTTGTTTTGTTTGTTCAATAACATATTTATATGATATAATCACAGGTCCATGATTTTCACTATTACCATACCAATTGAAATGTTCCTACGATGAACAACAAGCAAATGCAAATTTATCTATCATTACGAAGAATTTCTTTTCTTACAAGTTTCTCGAATTGTTGACGATATGTCAATGGTTTATCATCGATTTCTAATTGCGGTAGACATTCATCGAAACTCGTTCCGTTACTCATTTGATTTGGAATTGAACTTTCATAACACCAAGTATATTCAGGCGATGATGATGTCTTTTGATAGGTATTTGTTGATTGATTACCATTGAAAACTGTTCGATCCGATGATGGAGATTCGATCATGCCAGCTGGACTACCATTGGATATTGTGTCGAGTAATCCCTTCAAAGAAGATTTGTTTACAAATCTCATTAAATCGAAATCAACAATTTGACTTTACCATTCGATCGATGGTATTAGCTGGAGCAGTTGAGATACGCTAGAAGACGAAGAGAAAAACATAAGACAAAAGGTTATTTTAAGGTTCAATGAATATTTGATGCAAAGATAAATATTATTGAAAAAGTCAATAAATAGCTATGAGTTTAGTTAAGCACGTACGAGATAATTGCTATTGCGAATATTCAACAATGGCGATAAATTGATCATTCGATGAGCAAATAATGGTGACATTCCTGATAGTTTATCGTTTAAATTTATATTTAAACGAATTTCGGCCGTCATAGCCCTTGCACGTCGACGCATACTGAAGAATCTTTCTTTTTCTTCGCTCGAAGAAAAATAATATATATGTGACTTAGGACGATTGAATCGTATGGAATAGGCTCGTTTGCTTGTTATTATTATTACTACTACTATCCAGCACAATAACAAACAAGTATTGACGACAATCAAGAGACAAAGCAGAAGAGACAGAAAGAGAGAGGAAAAAAAGAAAGAGAGAATCGTCTTTTTCTCTTATTCAGTTAGAAGAAAGAAGGCGGTATCGTATATTCGAGAGACGTGCATTGCTTGTCTGACGATGAAAAATATGTGCTGTTTTTTCCTTTGCATTATTTGTCTGCATCTGATTCTAGCATGCGTTCTATCTTTCTTGTCCTCGTGTTTTTGTTCATGATCATCATCGACAACATCTTCCCATTCGCTTTTTTTTCGGTTCTTTTCCTATTTCCTTTCTCATTTATCTCATAATAGCGACAATAAAAACAGGCATAATAAGCAATAGAGACAGCGACAGAAGAGATCAGAGAAAGAAAGAAATATCGAGAACGATGACATGGTAACATCTCGGTTGCCATCATTTGGTCTATGGCGCAATCATATGGGCAACATAATGAGCACAAGTTTGACAAATGTGCAACATTCGTTCATTCAAAAAGAAAACTCTTCAACTGATGATGCAATAGGAATTCGATCTCATTATGAAAGAAAAAGCAATAAAAATGTAGCAATTAATTCAACAAATGATAATGATTAATAAAACAGAAGCGAGCTAGGTTTTAGTAGGTTGTGTTTCGGTGCATACCTGCAAAAAGCTGAATACACTATGTTTACGTGACTATAGAAAATCCAAATATGTGATTGTTTTCTTTTGAATTTCCTTTTTGTGATTATGTATGTAAATTCTTTCTACGTTGTCGCATTTGCAATACATACTCGAGTTTCTTGTGTTGTGGTGGTGGTTATTGTTTGTGTATTATTATTATTATTCGTATTATTTCCGTTGACTGAGCGCGATGCATCGCCCATTAAATTAACTAAACTTGTACTGATCTAAATAGAAAATAAAATATTTACAATTTATGAATTCAAATAATCAATTAGTCATTGTTTTCCTAATCACTTACAGTTTGTGTTAGATAAAGTGTCGGTTTAACTATTTGAGAAACAATAAAGCTCATCTTCTCTCTTTCTCTTCGTTTTTTTACTTTGCCTCTTTGTGAATGAATTCAATCTGACACGCAAGTGAGATTAGAGAGTAATAGTCTCTCTATCTTTATCAAGATATATATGTGCACACGAATGCAAGAGAAAAGAAAAGAATATTGATATGCTTGATCTGATATGTCGCACAGTATAAACCGATCATGAACTTATTCAAATAATACTTTAGTCAGTCACACAATATCGACAAAATAAAGAAAGAGAGAGAGAGAGTGAAAGTGTTTATCTGTCTCGGGGTATATAGATGTGATCGATGTTTTGAATCGAAAAGAGAAAATAACGAATGTCTATAGATTCGAAATGAAGAGAGAACGAAAAAGATAATAGTATAGTTTCGAGAAAGGGGGAAGAGAGAATTTAACGATTGTGTGTAAGATACTCGTCTTCTTCTTCTCACCTCTTTACTAGGTAGAATACGAGCAGGAGCCAATGATGATTGTGATAGTGTATCATCGGTTGTATTTGATGATATTTGCATTGATGAATGGCTCAATACAGATGGATTTAATATTGCTGATTGCATATGAACACTGTTCTTTTTCTCCAATGGTTGACGCGGTGGGACAGCCGGTGGAAGTTCATCGTGAGTTGAGTCTGCTGAACGATGCGTTTGTTTTTGTGATGGTATCGAATGTTTTTTTGATATTATGGATTTGGATGAATATCGTTGTTCATTATCAGCAATATGTGCTTCAATTGTTGATAGGCCTTGTTTAGTTTGATTGGTATTGCGACCAGGTTTTCGTCTAGTAAAAAAAAAAGCAAATATATTTGTACAAATCAATCAATTCGTATAAATGTTTTCTTATCGAAAAACCCAATCAATGAATCACGATTATCATTTGTTGTTCTATAGGTATTTCCAATTAAATCAACAACAAGACAAGAATTCATTTGAAATGTCACACATTTCATCTCGTGTCACAACAAAACCACTGAACTTTTAATAGGATTGACCCGAACGATTAGTTTTTTCTCATAGAAAAGAAGAAGAAATGTGTCACTTCAGGGCTTAGCACGGATTGTTGGCCAATTATTCTGTCTTAAACTAACATTTGAACATCAAATAAAAGATTTGGCACAAAAAAACAACTTTTTTTTTCTTCAAAAATTTCCAAATTTAGTCTAAATATTCGAATCAAATAGGTTTCATCGAGTACAACAAAATTAACTGTACGACAACGAATCCTCAAAACTTCCAAAACTAATATTTTTTTTTCATAAGTTGAAAAGAAAAAGAACAATTCGAAATGAATTATATCGAAACATAACTAATCTATTTCGTGCCATGTCTCAAGTATATGTCAACCGTCATTAAATCGAAACCTCATAATCTCAAGATTGAAATTCATCTCTTATTCACTTCCTAATCCTACTAAAACACATCAACCATGGAGTTTAATTTTTAATTACATATACCTGAAATTAAGTGCAGAAAAAAACTGCATTTCCGATTGCGTGTAAAGGTTGATCAATGAATAAAAAACAACATCCAAAGTGTGTGTCGACACGTTGAAATCTCGTCAATATTATCATTAATATTATTATTGTTCTTTTCTTCTCTTCTCGCCTACGAGTAATGTTCGTCTAGAATTACTGTAGATAGTCCTTTTCTTTTCTAACGCATACGCTAAGATACGATCGATGAGAAATTAAAAATCACTTTGTGTCTTCGTTTTTTTTCTCTCTCTCTCTCGACTTTTTTTTTGTTACCCCTTCCATTCTTTTGTATATAAAAAAAAAGAAGAAAGAGAAGAAAAAAAAGACGAAGATGAAGAAATAAACGAGAAAGAGAGAGAAAAAAAATCGAGCAACAGATGCTGAGACATACACATTTGTACGTGAACTCGTTATCATACCTGAATAACAGCATCTGTCTCTGCAGAGATCTGAACTTAATCAAGAGAAGCAACACAAAAGAAAAAAGGAAATTCAGGAATACTAATTATAAATTCTTGGAAGAAATCTATGCAAAAATAACACGTACCTTCGACGAAATGAATTCAATACTGATGTCATCAGATGAATAATCGAAAGAGAAATCAAATATCGAATGAAACGATAAAATCGAATGCTTGTATTCTTATTCAATTGCAATTTTTCGGTTCGTTTTTTCGTTGTAGAGAAAGAAAAACGAGATCAGTCATAAAATATACTCGTTCTTCCGCTTTTTAATATATTACGATTTGTTGTGTAGGCATTGCATATGCGATGATTCAAAATAATTGTTGTCGATGCAAATGAATAACGAACACAAAGAAAGCAATGAATGTGTCAACGTACATACACACACCAATGCCAATGCCATATTCACTCTCTTTTCTTTTCTATTTCTCTCTTCGTCCTTCTTAAAAACACCGTTGACCGACAATGTTCTCTCTCTCTCTCTTCTCGCACATTTGCCTGCGTCTATACGTTTTTTTTTGTTTTAAAGAAAAAAAAATGCGTCTAAAGAGAATGTACAACGACAGCAGGTCAATACATTGAAATGTACGCTTTCTTTTACCGTTTCTCTCCTCTTTGAATTCTTTTTTTCTTGTGTTAGTTCTTCATTCTCGAGGATAATTCAACAAGGTACTAGCACCTGTATATTCTATGGCTACTTATTGTCGTCGGTCGCGAGGACACACCGACATGTATACGTATATAAGAAAAAGAAAGATCGAAGAGTTAACTGTATGAACTTGACATTTCATACGGGACATACTAACATATGAAAAGAAATGAAACTCGTTTATTTTGCCAATTATCAGTAAATTCATCCGTATATATCTCGTGTAGAAATCTCAAATATGTGCCATATGAGATAACCTCGAGTTAAACTTGCTGTTGATTAGTTACACGCTCGATATCTCGACAGACAATCGATCCAATACAATTAAAAAACAGTATCTTTTCATCACTTAAATGTAAAGTAAAGTAACAGAATTCATCGTACTTACTCTTGACTCATTCGTGTAACTATCGATTCTGTTCTATACACTTTTGTTTGTCTTCGTACGGTAATAACATTGCATTCCGTGAACATTTAATATGCAAAAAACTAATAGAACTACCAAATGTTATTCCGAGATTGAATTGAACCCGATTGTCGTTTTAGTCCTACGTTGTTCTGTTTTTTCTTCTTCTATTATTCATATGAAGTTCTAAGAATGTTTTATTAATATAAATACGAATAGAATCAATAGAATTCTCAATGGAGAGCAAAAAATAGAAGAAAAAGAAGAGGGAAAAGCAAACTAAAGTCGATCCTGTTTTTTTCCTATTCTCTACAATTAGATGGGAAAATAAAATCAACACGAAACGAACGAATCTCATTCGCTATTCATTATAATAATAATATAGGCAAATAAAAGCTAAACTATTATCGTTAAGAAAATGAATTTCCGTTCGCAGAAAAGTTATGAATTTTACCTTGCCGATGCACACGATGTTAATCGACGTATCGATTGTCGAAATGTGGAAGACATTGAACGATTTTGATTCACTTTCGATAGATGTTGATTATTATGATCGCTTTGAATATATTTCACGGGTTTATAACGATCAATTTGCTCTTTATTTCGATAGAAATCATGTGCCGTTTGCGAAGCTTGCATGGTGTAATCAATGATGATTCGTGTTTGAAAGTATTCGAGTCATCTTAAAAATAAGACAAAGAAGAAAAACTAAAATCATATCAGGATTAACACACAAACAAGGTCGGGTCAGTTGACGGTCATTCATCATCAAAAAAAAGAGAATATACGACGACGAAAGGAGAACGACGAAAGCGAATATATCCTTCATAACTGAGCAAGTTGGAGGACATTTTTCGTTCATTAAACTTCAACATTCTATTTACTCGACGTGTGTTTTCATATAGAAAAGCTTACCGTCATATGCATGTCTCTTGATGATCGATGAGATAGACTATGAATCACGAAATAATGACTAGTCAACTAAACAAAACACCATTTTTCATCGAATATCACCGAAAGATTAGTCTACGAAACCCTGTTCTCAATCTATCTCACTTTGCCAAAAAACAGACGAATAAAGCCGAATGTATGTATGTATGCATGCACATGCGTGATGCAGAGAAAAAAACGAAAAAAAAAGAACATAACAAGTTAACAGTGACATTCTGTTTTGATATTCGCGAATAGTTTACGTGTTTTTTTTATTCTCACATGTCTGTATTTTGTGTAAAAAGTTCACTTTCAATAATTACTCACCAAATATCTCGAATGATGCATTGAAATTGTCATCACTCTCTCTCTCTCTCGTTCTGAATCAGTTTCTTATTTTAAAGATAAGATGATTTTGTCCTTCTCTCTTTTTTTTACTGTCTCGAATAGAGATAATAATACTATATAATGATGATTTGACGTTGCAAGCAAAAAGGTAAGAATGTCAACGAACGTGAAAAAAAAACGCTGTTCACACATAAATTAAACTACGCACGATCGAACTAATGAACGACGATTTGTTTGTCGAAACAAAATGCTGAGAAGTAAAAGGCAAAGACAGCATGTAGGCAGACCCTTTTTTTTTACTAACGAAAGGCGTTGTAAAAGAAAAATAAAATAAAAGATGAAGAAGGAGAAAATGAGTTGCATTGTTTGCTTGGTTAAACCTTTACATTATCACGTATCATCTTTCACCGTCGTAAGCGTATGCTTTTTCTTCTGAACTTTACTGGATTCAGCTGATTGTTTTGCTTTTCAATGAATATATGCTATATGTATTTTCATATCCAGAAATAAACATCAAAGAAAAAATAAGAGCTTGACTTTTTATCTTTTGAAATTACATTTAAATACTCAAATTATCCAAGATTAAATATTCACGTGATAATTTCATGATGACACACATGACAACAAAACTGTTCCGATAATCTGTCGACTCGTCATTTTCATATTTCATTTTCTTAACACACGGAAATAGAACCAACGCCATCTGTTAAAAAAATAAGAGAATGACAGCAATGAATGAAAATCATCGAAAAGAAGGAAAATGCTTTGTTTTCATTGGCAGTTCATTTGAATACAAAGATTCTTTTATATCTGAAAGACAAAGACAAAAAACGAACTGAACATTGTCTATGTGACATATTCGATAGTTTATTTCAGACCATCTTGGTATAACTCTCTCTCGAATTGTTTTCCGAATCTCCGTTGCTTTTCACAATGAACAAATCACTAAGTGATGCGCCAAGTAAAGGCGAAGAGACGTATCAACTTCTCGAACAACTCGATCACATTCTCAAACGTCCCGAAACGTACATCGGCTCGAATCGTCCATGTCGTGAAGTAAAATATTTGCTTTGCTTTTCTTCAATTAATTTCAATTGATTGATAGGAAATGTGGGTCGTCGATGATTCGAATCTCGAAGGTCCAAAAATCATCAAGAAAGAAATCACCTACGTTCCAGGTCTCTACAAAATCTTCGATGAAATTCTCGGTAAATAATCGCTGTGATTTTATTCTCAATTGATGTTTCTCTCGTGTTTTTGAATAGTCAATGCTGCAGATAACAAACAACGAGACAAAACAATGACTTCGATCGAAGTCGATATCAATCAGTAAACGAAAAAGAGAAGATGTTGTTTGGAGAAGATAAATTGTTTGTTTTTCTTGTAGAGAAAAAGGTGAAATTAAGATTTGTAATGATGGCCGAGGTATACCCGTTCGTAAATGGGCGCAAGATGAATCGATTTATATTCCGACTTTGATCTTCGGCAAACTTTTGACATCGGACAATTTCAATGATGATCAA
>ERZ781399.946-NODE-946-length-27734-cov-4.764623_pt1 | contig 27734 bp, 19 predicted proteins | sample MGYA00511014_ERZ781399 | MGnify/ENA primary metagenome ERZ781399 (study PRJEB29847, sample SAMN06458254) | wastewater metagenome | isolation source: Wastewater bioreactor | place: South Africa: Cape Town | study: EMG produced TPA metagenomics assembly of the...
GAATGTGCATAACAACGAAGGAAAGATATGATATTCTTTTTTGTGAAATAGAAAGACAAGTTAGATCGGTTGAGAAACTGATAGATGAAAGGAAAGAATAGGATAGATTGCTTAGCGTTGTTTTTTGTTGCTGTTTAAAGAATATTTTATGGTGAATCAAAATACCTTAAATTTAATGTCGATAGACAGACGTCTCAGGTACCTAGAAAACATACACAAAACAATGGATGCCAATTCGAGCGATACATCCAAATAACAGGGGGGACAGGGAATTTATCACATGCACACACAATTCGAATCGATCAATGATCGATTGGAATTGTCTCAAGTAGAACAAAATGTTTAGTAGGTAATTTCGATCAATTTGCTTCTTGCTTTCGCTTTCTTTCTTTCCTTTTTCGGTTGATTTAGGACAGTTTCATTTTGGTTTTTTGTAATCATACCTTGATTTTCATATGTAGAGACCATTTTTTAACAATCCTGATAAAAGGGTGATGAGAAGAAAAAGTGAACGAAGAAAATCAAAATCAAAGAAAATATTCAATATTTAAGAAAAAAGAGTAAGAAACAGAAAATATATAGCAAATGTAAGAGAAAAAGAGAACATTTAAAGTAGACGACAAAAAATGCGGGCTGCATCTAGAGTTAGAGCGACTGCTTAGGTCATACCTGGAACAGCTGCAAGACAGAAGAAGAAAAAAAAACAAGGTCATTTTATTTGTTTAGTTTTTCTTTCTGAATGTCTAACATTGATTCAGATGATTTTCTCATGGATACGAAAGAAAATGAAAACATCGACATGAAATAATCACGTACCTGTCAACCATAATACCAGCACGAATAGCTTGAGCAACACTTTTGAATTTAGGTTTATCCGATGGTCGTCGTTTTATTGTCGACATTGATCGTGTAAATGTCATAGCTAGCCAATCTCGAACTTCATTCGGAACGGAATCCGGCTCGATTTCAGACAATGCATTATCATCTTCTTCCATGAGTCGTCTATGACAAGAGAAGAAAAGAGAAGAAAATTAGAAATGATTATTAAATAAAAGATTTGACACGAAGTGAAACATTTTCATTCTTTGTTCTATGTTAAAATTATTAATTTCTCATTTTTGAAATATATTGTAATTATCAACGACAGACTCTCTACTTCTTTTTCTCACTTAAACATTAAAGAAAAATGAATTCATCCTTGAAGACAACATCTTCAATGTTAAAGATGATAGTAGGCGTTCTTCTTTTTTCATGAAAAAAAAACTGAAGAAAAAAAAAAGCCATGAAATCCTCATAAAAAGAAGCATTGTCTTCTTTAGTTTTTTTTTTATCTCGAAGATTTAAGAAAGTATGAAGGTTATTTCTATTTAAGCATGCTAGAATAGGTTTATAAATATAAGAAATAAAATCAAGATCTTGACGAAGAAATTTCATGCAACCGTTTGTTATTACAAACATAAAAGCAAAGTAGATTATCCAAATACCATATTTGCAAAATGAATGCTTATTTACAATATTTGGAATTCAGAAAAAAATCCTTTTTTTTTAAGAGCAAAGAAGAAGTATTTGTTGCTAAGTGCATATGGTGTATGAATTTCAAAAAAAAAATGAAATTGTGTTCAGTGACGAGCTTGAAAATGTGAAGATGAATGTGCATTTCTCATGCGCTTACCGACGTATGGGCACGACTGGAGGTAGTCGCTGCTTTTGTCTGTGTGAATAGATATACAAGGTTTTTTTTGACGTTGAGGTTGAAATTTTTGAGAAACAAGGGAATAGTAGGAGGGGTTCTATGAAATGAAAGACTACGAATAAGTCGTGTGCTGTTACATACCGAGTTTCATCTTGATGAACGGCTTCGAGAACATTGGCTGTGTATTCTAAATTACGCACTAGATCATCTTTTCTTATTAGTATATTGCAATGAAGAGCAGCAATGATTGTCCGTAATCTAAATCGAAACAAAGAAAAACAAAACCATTAGAAATCTTCTGTTTTCTAGGCAAGTTTGTTTGTTTGTTGTTTTATTAAATCACCAAACAAATCTCGTTTAAGAAGATTGAATTAGTCATTTTCAAAGGGATTCGCTTGTTTGCATATTATATTATCTAATTTCTGATGTGTATAGGTCATGAGATAATTACTTTCATAGGTCATAGAAAGGAAACAGATTCTTGATAAGAAAATTAAATTTCGTTTTATTTATACTTTTCTTTTGTAAAAAATAAAGGAATAAGATTAATAAAGAAAGCATTATCTTTACCTTTCACTGCTTATTTGTAATGCATCGAACGCAGTAGGCGACGGCAAACAACTGAGATCATGTAATGTTGTAACATCATGTTCAATGATATCGTGTTTGCTATTCGTCTGAAGTGAATCGATATTAGCCGAATTGCCACTTGATTTCGATTTGTGTGAGAAGATTGGCGATAAATTCTCTGACAATAACATAATAGATAGTTTTCGATTGTGAATAAGAAAAGCAAAGAACAAAAAGTCGAATCGTTCCTATTTGAAATAGATTGAGTGTGTCGTCTGCCCTAGTTTTGTTACTGCTGTTGATGTCGTTGTTCTAGCCGAGATTCATGACAAAAGAAAATCCTCCTGCTTTCTTCCGATTGCTTCTTTTTCTTCTTTGCGTGTATTTTCTACTCGGTATGATTATCTAATGGACATCCAAATAAAGAAGAAAACAACTGACAACAGATTTTCTGCGTACTACATTAATGAAGAGAGAAAAAGAAATAGATGATAGAAAACAACTCAAGTTTGCATGATAGATATCTATGAAAAGAAAAGAAGGGAGACACAGAGAAAGATAGGAAAAAAAAGAAAGTGAAAACGGAAAGAATAGAAAATAACTTTCGAGTATTAGGATAATGCATATGTATACATATCAAAAGCGATGGCATGGCTAACATCTTTCATTGTAAATGTCATTAATAACACGCTTTTCTACGGCTAACAAAGTCATCTCGATCGAATTTCGAAAAATTTCAAAATCTTACTTTTAATTTTACAGCAAAACGTCATGAAAAAAAGCAGATATATTGTCAAATAAATGTTTAATGTTAAAAAATGAAAGAACATTCTCAGCTAGTAGTGTTTCTTTTTTACTTGCTGATTTCTATTGTTCTCATCTTTACTTTTTTTCGATCGTGATCGAACGGAAAGAAATAAAACAATTGTTTTCTTATAGAACATTCTTTTCCCCCCCGAAGTTAAACATATAGGTGTTTTGTTAGCTAACCAGTTTCATTATTAACGAATGCTGCCGCCGTCGCAGCCTTGGACGTTTTTGATGAATGATGATGGTGAGGGTGATGTCGTTTGGTACTCGTTGCTCCCGAAACTAAAAGAAAAAAATATTTTAAACAGTGATTTTTCTTTTACGAGACAAAAAATAAAAGAAAAATCAAATCAAATCACACCATCAATCATTGAACCGTCGTTTAATTTAACGAGTATTTGACCAGTGACATTATGTCGGTAAAATTTCGCCGGTGCCACATCTCCAGGAAACTGAAACATGATCTGTTTCTATCTTTGACTTTCGATCAAAGATTATAAAAGCAAGAAAGCTCGACTTTGTCGTTGACGATCTGTCTGTCTATCAGTCTGTCTGTCTGTCTGTCTTTGTCTCCTTTTACTTCTTCTTATCTAATTGTCAATGCAATGTTTAAATACTCTAACATTTTTCCGATGTTAATAGAATGAGATGTGTATGTTCATCTTTATCATCATCGGAGTTTCTAAAAAGCAATAACAATATTTTCGCAGATATAGAAGAAAAGCAATAAGAAAGAGAGTTAGAGTAAGAGAGTGCTCTAAATTATCATTCTCATCATCATTTCTTATTTTTTTTTATTCTTCTCTTCCGAAACGAGTATTTATATCATTGACTTCCGATGAGTCGTCGATCTACTATCTCGACAAAACTAATCCTGCCTATCCGATTTGCCTTAAAGCTAATTCTTCTATAGTCAACATTGATTTGACTAATTTAAAAAGGATGCAAAAATATTAACTTGAGTACAGATTGATTAAAGTAAAAAAGAAACATGATAAGAACGTTAAACAGCTTGATTTACGTTAAGAATAGATTTAAGATCGTTGAGAAGAAAAACGGAAACTTTCATTTCTCGATATCATCATTACATGACCTTGTCTATCATCAATCTCTGCTAATAGAATAGTTGACAGAGATTCGATTAGTCGGTTTGTACACATGGGCGATAATTGTTTATTTGACAACAATGATAGATCGATCGATTTTCAGACAACTTTTCCTAGCAAACACTTATGTCAAAATTCGATATTAATAATAAAATCATTAATATATTTTTTTCTACGTATTATTTTCAAAGCAAAAAAATGTCACGTTCTTCTTAGAGTGCAATCGGTATAAGTTCAGTTGATTAGTTTTTTTTTCTTTAGCTTTAATGGATATCTTTCATGCAATGGTTCGTACGGACCAAAATATGCTAAGCGGGCATTCAGTGATTCTGACAGCTGACGATGGATGACGTCAAATAGTTAAGAACATTCGAAGCGTAACCTCGGGCGTTTTTATATGCGCGAACAAAAGGAAAAAAAACGAGAAGACATATCCTTGTCAACCATTGATCATATCACAAGTCATAAAACGTTGAGTTTTTCTTTATTAAACATGACGGAAGTTTTCTTTTCTCTTGCACATAGAAAATCTCGCTTAGAGTTTAATCAGATAAGTTTGATTTAAATCTTTCATTATCTCTCTTACCTTTGATTGTTTTCGATGCTGGATTAGTTAACGAAGTTCCAATAATAATTAATGATGAACCTGTATTCAGTCGAATTTTTCTTCCTGGCATTATTTTTTTTTCTAATTGATATGAATAAATTACGTTCTTGCTTGAGGTTATGACTATAAATGATTAATAGTAGTCGTTTTTTTATTGCTCGTCTCTTCTTAATTATATTTTGCAATTAAAATTAAAAATAATACTTACGTTTGAGAGATTTAATGTTGTATGTTTTAGTTGAGTTTAGTTTTGTATGTGTCAAACGGGAGAAATCAGTAGCAAATAAATAAATAAATAGGAAGACGTGAGGGCGGTGTTCGAACACCGTTTTTAAATAGCATTATCTTTTTTTTGTAGTGACGTTCAACTGAGATTTGTGTGCTAGTTGTAATGTTGATCACACAAGAAGGATTCCAGAAGAACGACAGAGAAAAGAGAAGAACGAGAAAATATGATTTTTGTGCTCATCAACATCCTGCTTTAGAGAAGTAACAGCGACAACGGCGGTTACCTGTGCTATACGACGGCTGTTTGTCATGAGGGATTGTTGCGTTCTCGGTTTTTTTCTTCTTCTTTCCCTCAAAGGAGTGAGAAAAGCATTTTAACTAGAAAAGAAAAATTGGGAAAAAAATAAGAAAAAAAAAGAAGCAGAAGCAGAAGAAAAAAACGGGCAATGAAGGTAAGAAAAAGTAAAGAGAAAAAAAATGACTTGATGTATGAAAAGCGGATGTACGGCACAACACATCAGTCGTGAAAAATAAAGAAAGCTATAGTGACCGACCGTGTGCATTCAAATGCAAACAGGATTTTCCGTTTTTCTTCTTCTTTTCCTCTTCTTTAAACTTCAAGTATGTTCAAAATACTATTCTTTGAAAATAAAAGATAATATCAAATAAATGAGCAAACTGAACCCATTAAATTTGAGTCGATTCAACCAGAATAACCTTTTCTTCTTCTTTTTCTCATTTTCTAAACCAATTAATGCAAGGAAATAGATTGTTATTAAGACCAATTAGTTCGTTTGAATTTCTTTTATTTCATCATACAAATCTCAAAAATAGCCAAAAGAATTGTTGAGCTTTTCCAAAAAAAGAAGAACAAGAACAAGAAGAGAATAAAGAATGTTGAAGCCGATATGAAACGCATACACATCGTCTCGTACGACAATAACAAAAACAAAAACAACAACAATAGCTTGAAAATTGAAAAACCAATAAAACTACACAGACATTGATGAATAAGAAAGGAAACAGAATAAACTGAGCTTGGTATCAGCACCAGTATTATTTTATTTGCAAGCAGTTGTTTTCGTCAAATGGACGGCATAGAATAGAAATAAAACAAAAAACAAGAAAACTATACAAAATTGATCAAGACTTGTTTTTATTGTTGTCGTGTGTGTATCGTTTGAAGAATCAAGCCAATCGACTAAGATTCTGTACTTGTCGATAGTGATGTATATGTTCGAGTATTTCTCGCTGTTTCTTTCGCTAGTGACTGTTCGTATTTGAATAAATCAGCAAGTGTAACTTCGGTCGATAGATACGTTGGATTCGGTGAGTGACGTGTTGCCGACATGTTTGCTCGTGCTAATCGAATTGATGTTTCACTAAAATGAAATGAAAAAGAAAAGGATATGAATTAATTGAATTGCATTTCGCATTGACGTCTGAACTTTTGAAGATTCATGCTAGCGAACATCGTTCCGTCGGATATTCATGCAGAAAATTAAAATATACCCAAGGAAATAGTCAATTACCTGTTGCTAATCATCGACTGAAAAAATGCCATTAGTTTACGTCGAGTTTGTTTTCTTTTTATATATATATGATTAAGTATTTAACAGTGTTTATCACTCGGGGAAAGCAGAAAAGCAACGGGTGATTTCTTCTTTTCTTACCTTGATAGTAAACTTTCTCGTGCTCGTTCGAATTGTGATGCTGATTCATGATGAAATTGTTGAGAATCTTTAACTAATTTATCTGTTTCATCGATAATCGCCTGTTGACTTTTGCTTAATCCTTGCATATCCGAAAGGTTGCCCGTTGGTCGATATTGTGGATAATCGTATCGAGTATCGTTGGCAACGGACGCATACCGAGGTGTCGGACGATGAATATTTCTGTAGACATCATTGGATGGATGTTGATGAGGATATCTCGGCGAACGAGGATAACGTGGAGGTAGAGGTATATTTTGATTTGATGTTGCGAGAAATGATACATCGAGAAGATGAGGATGAGTCGAAATCGTTTCTTGAAGTGGAATGTTCGAGAGATTTTCTGCACTTGTACTAAGGAATGTTTTCGAATGTCGACTGTGTTTCGATCGAGGCGTATATTCAAGCGTGGAATAATGTGATGGAGGATGATGAACGGAGGATTTTTTCGATTCTAATTCATCGATTCTCATATCAATTTGTCGTTTGGAATCTTCTAAACGTTCACGATAGATAGCTAAACGTTGTCGAGTCAATTCAGCCATTTCTTGTTCATATTGTTGAACTTTTGATTTCACACGTTCGCTGTCCGTTGGACTGCCATCGAATGATAATGAACGAAGTAATGCATCTGTTTCACCGATGATATAATTCAATTTGGCTTCAGTTAATTCGACCCAAATATTCGATCGATTCCAATTCAATGAAAGTAAATCGAGAATATGAGCACGTTCACGACGTAACTGAGATATTTGCTGTTCGATTTCTTTGGGAGATGATGTTCGTGGTTGTTCATAACGTTTGTCATTCGATGATGAATGTTGTCGAGATTGAGACGCAAGTAGTTTTCGTGGTGATATTGAAAGTTCACTGTGATGTTCATAGAGTTCATCTTTTGCCGATGGTTTTGATCGATGAACCGATTGTTGTGTTAATTCAGAAACATCTTCGCTATCCGATGATGAACCTTTGATATCAACTTGTAAGGCAAAATGAGCTTTTGTTGGACGAATACGAGACGACTGAAAACACAAACGAAAGAATTCGAAATAAAAATAGAATAAAAACGAATGAATGAACCTGTTCATCAACAAGAATTCCTGAGTCAGCACTACGTTCTAATGTTGTTGGACGAACTGTCGTTGAATTTGCTGATTGATGATTATCAGTCGATGGGATATAATAATTTCCATCGGTATATTGTGTTACCGTCAATGCTGATGCATGAGCACGTTGTTCGTTTAATTTTCGAATGAAATCAGATCCCGATAGAACAAATGGTTGACTCGGTTGGTGATGATCCGATGATGCAACGGATAGAGCTGGTGAATATGTTGGAACTTGTGTTTGAATGCCTGAATCATCGAATGGTGGATTGATTTCATTGATTGTTTGTGTACCATCGTGTGTAATCATGAAATTCGGTATCTCATAGGACGATACTTGAGTTGATGTTGTTAGATTCTCGAATTGACATTGTAGACTACGATCGAGTTGAGCAGGTGGACTGTATTGACATGATCGATCGACTTTTTCGGGTTTACTAATGTCAATCGATGGTTGTTTTTGTTCGATTAAAATTGGCGATAGAGCAATATCACGTGTAGTTTTACTGAATTTTCTTGGTGTATCAGAATTATCTTCGTTCCAATCGAAAACTGAAGGCACATTTTGTTGTTCACTTGTTCGATAATTCGTATCATAGGCTGGAACAAAACGTGATTGAATGGTTTGTGGTTGAACTGGTGGCGAATAATTTTGAGCTGCCATCGATGGTTGAATATGTTTAGTTGCTTTATGTGATTGTAGTGATGGACTACGCCATGTTGTACCACTACCATCGATAACTGTTCGATCTTTCCATGTATCGATAACTTCGATTTTGTCTTTTTTCGTTGGTGTCGCTGTTGGCGTAGTTTCGAGAAGATATTCTTCGTGTCGATCTATGACAACGTGACGATGATGTGAAGATGATAGAGGAGAAAGATTATGATCGAATGTACTTTTCACGATGGGTTGAGATACTGTACGAGGTTCAGTCGATGATCGAGGCGAATTTATTGAATAAACTGAACCTTGTGTGATAACAATCGATTCACATATCGAATTGAGCATTGTTGATGGTCCATCGATATCGATAGATATCATATCCGACTAAATAAAGAAATATGAAATGAATTTTTCTCAAACGAAAAACAAAACACGAAGCAAACCTCATCAAAATGTTGAGGATTAGTGCCAATAATTGGTATTTCAATGTCATCGAATACTTGTTCATATTTTTTATCTTCTTGCAAAGCATTATAACCATTCGTATGTAGAACAGCATTGTGAACTTGTGTGAGAATTTTTCGTCCTTTATACGGCAAACGAACATGTGGATCTCGTGCCATAATATCAGGTCCAGCTTCGATGCGTTTAGTTAATATAACACGTTGATCTGTACCTTGTCGATCGACATAACCGATTTTGAAACCTTTGCCTTGTTTAACAATTTCTAAATCAGAAACTTTATCAATACGTTGAGTTTGGTAACGTGCTGCTGCTGATAGATATGATTGTTCGCTAGTTCGTCGTTTGATAGGCACTGGCGGTGGCGGAGATGGTGTTTGGATTTTATAGGCTGCTAGTTGATCTTCGAGATTGGAAACAATATTCGATGAAAACGGAACGGTGTCGATAATTAGTGGAGATTGAATTGTTTGTTCTTCGATTTCTTCTTCGACTTGTTCTTGTTCTTGTTCAAGTTCGAGATGTGTCGGTCGTTCTGGACGAGGTGCCGATTTGCCGATAGGTGTTTGATGTAATTCAGTAGCAATCGTTTGTAGATTAGCAATTGGTGGTGAATGATGATAATCGACAATTCTCGTTAGATTTTGGTTATTTGTTTGTGCATGAATATCTTCAACAATTGTGCACAATGATGAAATCGATTTTTCTTGATTGATATCTCGAATATCTTGAGCAATAGATGTAAGTTCATCGATTTTTAATGCATCAGGAGAAGGAGGAGACGTTGATCCGTAAGTATGTGGAGTTGATTGTTCACTTTCAATTGGAAGTTCTTCATTGATTTCTTGTTCTTGAATAGCTGGCGTATGATCAAGTGAATCATTATCGAATTGACTGTCTTTTTCGCCTAGTTCAGCCAATTCATCAGCAAATGTTAATTTAGGTGGACTTGAAAGATCAGCTGAACCTAAACGTGCTAAACGATAAGCTAATTCATTGGGATCAAGATGTGTATCGTGTATCGATGATAGAGATGTATGTGTTGATTCGTCGGATTTCACATCATTTTGAACATTCATTTGTTCGGTTAGATCGTCATGAGTTGATAAATCAATTAATGGTGTTTGATCGATTTGTGCAATAGGAGATTTTCGTGTTTGTTCAATTGTATCTTTGAGTATGGCTGTTGTTAATTGGTCAGTATAAGAAAATATGTCTTGTTCATTACGATGTTCACTGAGTGATTTTTCCCAAGCATCCGAATCAATATCATACACAATCGAATTTTTGCTTTGCTAGAATAGATAAAGAGAAAGAAGACAGAGTTAGACATCGTTTATATATGTGTGTGTATGTATTCAATTGAAAACGAACAGATGCATGTAATGTGAGTATTTGTATGTCTATCAAACGTTATTTGGCATTGAAATTTCAAAAAAAAAAAATTTTTTTTTTCCTAAAGAACAAAAAACGAAAGTCGAGACGTGTAGACTACGATCGTTTTCGGGAGAAATGTTTTTATGATAGAGATTCATTGATAAGTTTGCTGTTTTTATGATATATTATTGTTTTAAATCACTCGAGTACAACCACAACGTTTTTCTCATTTTCTTTACGTTCTACAGCTGATACCACAATTTTTCTTTCTCTTTTATTGTTGTTTTACATCTGTTACGCACTGATTTGTTCAAGAAATTATTCAACGAATTTCGTTGACCTTTTCATAACTTCGATAATCTTCACACGTAAACATCGAAATCTTTCTTTTCTTCTCATATTTACGTAGTATTAACTCAAATATAAACATTTCTCGTCTTCTCTTTTTTTGTTTCATTTAATTGCTAATGATACGGAAATCTTTGATTTAACTTACCGAATTTTGTTCGTCGTCTTGATTGTTAGTGATTGTTGCTCTTCTCATATATCCATATTCATCAAAATCATTATCATTATCATCATCATTATCACCAGTTTCATCGTATTGACTTGCGCTCGAACTTCGAATTGTTGATAATGAATGTGGTCGATGATCAGCTAAGATATCGGGCACAGGTCGTCGATCGATATAAGTTGTAATTTCTTCGGGCTTAGGTTGCTCGTCTTGTTTTTCGCTATGAATCGATTGTGTATCGTCTACTTCTAGTTTTTCACTATGTACCGATTCTGAATCGTCGTCGTCGTCGTCGTCTTCGTCTTGTTTTTCACTGTAATCTGATTGAGATAAATCTTCTTGATTATCACTGATTGTATTTCGTCTTAAATTGTCATTTAAATCAATAATTTCATCACTATCAGCTTCACTCGATGCATATTGACTGGCTCTCGAACTTGGTATTGTCGATAGAGAATGCGGTCTATACTCAGCTAGTTTTTCATGTGCTGGTCGTTGATCAATAACAGGAGGAAATGCAGCTGGTGCCTCGTCATCATCATCATCGTCAAAACCCAAGGCCATATATAATTGTCGATCTTCTTCGCCAAATTTCTCGTTCATTGTTGGCATTGGTTGAGGTAGATAGTTGGAAATATCAGGTATTTGATTGAAATAATCATCATCATCATCATCGTTACGCATCAATTGATGAGGATAACGAAAAACATAGTCTAATGGTTCATGAACAATAGATGTCGATTTGGCAATTGTCGATATTTGTTCTTCGGGAAGTTCGGAAGTCATCGGTTGTGATGTTGGCGTTGGAGAATAAGGTGGTGAAAATGGAGGATTTTCGTGAGTCAATGATTTTACACTTTCATTATCCATATCGATTAGATTTGGTTCGGTATCGGAATGATTCGATTCAATATCAATTCGATCAACAAACGGTTCAGATATAGCTGCACCTTGTAAAAGTCCAACATTAGCTGAATCATCACGTGCCGATGGTTTAGGTAACGATGTTATATCGAATGATTTCGATTTTTTCGTATTCAATTTCCCTGTTCTATTTGTGCTTGAAAATATATCACCATGACTACGTGATTTTTCAATAACACTATTATTTATGTTCGAATACGAATCGGACAAACTCATAATATGATGTAATTTTCGTTCTCCTAATTCTCGATCATCCTTATCACTAAAAGCAAGATCGAGCAATGACAGCCACATTTGTTCCAATGTATCACGTGTGATATTAAGACGTGCATAAGCATCAAGTGTTGTTAGTGAATATGAACGTTCACGTAATGGTTCACGTTGAACAGAAGAATATAGATCGGGACATGAATATGTTGGTTGAAGATGATGACGAAATGTAAGAACAAATTCATCGTCATCGCCAATGGAATGATTCTGTTGAAAAACACGTGAATTTGTTAACGATTCATTGTCTTCGATCGATGTTGATGTTCGTTGAAGAGCAGGCGGTGTTGTTACATCTTGTAACCATTCGCAATTATATTTCTCAGCTAGTCGTACGCTTGCCGGACTTCCGAATGCCGGATAATACATTCCTATACAACATGACAGAAAAAAACAAATCATGGATTTTATTTTTCTTCTTTTTTAATTACCGGTTTGTTTTTCTCTTGGTATGAGTTGTTCGGATGAACTCGATGATATCGTTCGTTCATTGTGACCAGTTTGAAAGGTTGGTGATAATAAATTCTGTTGTTTATCAATTGATATCATACTATTATTATTACTATGATCGTATGTCAATTCATTTTGATCGAGATTATTGACAGTAGTATTATTTTCAACGACTAGAATAATAAAAAAGTAAATATAAAGATTTTTTTTATTGTGTATACGCATATTGACATAAGATATTAAGGATAAAAATAAAAGAACTGAAAAAAGAGAGCCCTCTGGATTCGACTTTCTTATTCTTCTTTTTTACTAAATGCAAATGAAATAATCAAGTTTTTCTTTTTCTTCTTTCATCTCAATTGTACGCTCGCACGCACGACAACGTACGATATCGTGTTATTAAACTGATTTCAATGTTGTTTTTCTTCGCGTGGCAAACGTTTGTTCTGTTGATAGTTTTTAATATGTTTATATATCATCTCGTTTTCGCTCTCGCTCTCTTACTTACTAAACGTATACATCTAAATATACATATATGCATAAAGTTCATTCTCTCGACATCTCTTCAACACGCACATACTTCATTAGTCTGTCATTTTATATATGTATATAAATATATGTATATAAAGATCTATGAAACGAAATCTAAAGAGAAAGATCGATTGAGCGAAATGAACTTTTTAGGTTGAGTGAGAGACATGATGAAGGATTAGTTAACAAGCACAATCGGATCAGATTGAATGTGAATGAGACGTTGAAGATGGACAGTATCTGTATGCATATGTCTAACGATCTTGACATAAGAGAACGAACGAAAGAAAGAAAGTAAAAATAAAATGAAAAATGAGAGTAATATTCAAGGATAATTGAACACGAATGTACACACGCGACTCAAGTCCTTTCAGCTGATCTTTTCTCGTTTCTTTTCTTTTCTTCATAGTTTATCTATTAAATATACAATATGCGTAACAACATGTTTAACCTTTGAGAAATAAACGATACGATTTTAACCAGTTCGAAGAAATCGACACGCCTTACGTTCAACAAATGTGCTCATTTTCTTTTTCTCTCCTCTTTTGATTGAAAAGTAAGAAATGAATGCAATCAATTTCATAGATATTGCATCATTACTTATTTGTAAATGATGAGTTCAACGTTTTCACCAAATACACAACGTACTTAGATTGTCTTCGGTGGTTTGTGATGATAATCGTTGTTCTTGTTCGTCGTCATCATCAGTTGTTTGAAATTGATTTGTTTGTGGAATATTTAAATTATCATCGGATAGGCCGAGTGCTGAATCTTTCGAATGAAAAACTGATGCTGAGAGATGATTCATTGTCGATAGATCATCGGTTGATGATGTGGCTGTATTAATTGGATCTCGATGATGATGATGATCGTAATCGACTTGAAGTAATGAATCGTGGCTATTCGTATGTTGATTTGATTGTGGTTCACGAAAGAGAAATTTATCGAAATTCGATGAATCATCCGACATAGCTATTTGCACAAGTGGTTTGTTGTCGATTTCAGCATATTTATCGTTATTCAAATGTTCTGCTTCGTTATTAGTCGCATTGTCATGACTTTCATCGTCATCAAAATGCATGAGTTCGAGGTTTTCAGGTGAATTCATTGACTTTTGTTCGTTGTTGTCGATTGTTGCTTTATTAATCACCTCTAGAAAAAGACAAAACAAATCATACAAATACAAAAAAAAAGTTGTTGTTGTCGTCATCATAGGTCGGTTAGCTTAGTCAAGTAGATAGATGTATGTATTTAAATGTGTGCGCATTTTCAAGTGTTCTCTCGACGCCCCGGTCATCTTCGCCTAATATACACTATTGTTCAAGTACTTTCGCATGGTTTACTCTATGTCTATTTCTATTTGGCCATTGTCAGACAATGAGAGTAAGCCAAAAAAAGTAAATCTACAGGTATGTTTAACAAAACCTACGTTCGTCGTTTATCGGCTTGCGCTCTTTGATTGAAAACAACGGTCCGATAAACGTTCATTTCACTGAACAATATATACTTTTTTCTTCATATATGAATGTTAAATCGATTATGATGAGTCCCCGCGTATGAATATATACGCAAACGTGGGTGTACTAATACTTTCTTCTTTTCTTTTATTAAAGAGTACGTTTTGAAAAGCAAATGATGAAGATACTAATTATATTTTTTCTTCTGATTAATCTTTAGTGTTTACTTAAAACAAGTCTTTCTTTTCAAGTTCTATTTTTGTGTTTCTTACTTTATGCCAACGGTTGACCTCCATTGTTGAACAGTCCGTCTGTCTTTTCAGGAAAAAAAATATGTGAAGAAAGAAGAGAAGACGAAGAAGAAAAAAAAGCATTTAGTGCACTTTTTTTCTTCTTCTTCTCTTCTTCTTCGTTTTCTCTCTTTCTCTCACCGTATTTTGATGAAAGAACGAACACACCATCGTATACACATTGACAGTGAAAGGAAGCGGCTCTCACTCACGGATTTTTTCCTCTTTCTTATTCTCATTTTTTTTTCTTTTTTATTCGATTCCTGTTACTCATTTAGTTGGAATAACAAAAAATAAGAAAAAAACTTACCTTCGTCGTTATTACTACTGCTACTGCTACTACTCGAAGTCGATGATGCTGATAATCGTCTATTTGTATTTTCATGATTGAATTGATTCGAAGGTGAATTTCGATTTGCTTGGGATGTTATTTCATTGTTGAAATTTGTGTCTGAAGTGATGGCTAAACGATGACAAAAACATATATTTGAACTCTAGTTGTCGTCAGATTGCAGCCTTGAAATGTTAGCAGCTGTGCTCTCTCGCTCGTATATATTTCTTCTTCTCCTCGTTTTTTCTTTCTTTCTTTCTTTTCCTTGATCTCAAAGGAATTGTGTGAAGAAAAATAACAAAATAATGTTCGATGTGAACGTTTACCTTCGATATTGTGTTCACTATTTGGCCATGATGATGAACGACGATGTTGTGAATTAGTTTCGTCGAATACAATCGGTGTTTTGGAAATAATCGTGAGATTTTGATTAGTTTTTTGACTATTTTCAATGACAGTCAATGTCGGTGAAGACAATGTATCAAGTGTATTTTGTGATGTATGAATAGAAACAATTGATGATGAACGACTTGTTGACGTCGATGACGATTGTTGATTTGTTTCAGCGAGAAATGTCGTAAAAACTTGATCAATCCAGTCACCAAATGTTGGCACTTCACCTTGATTTTCTGTTGTTGACGTCGAATTTGGAAGAATAGTTGTTTGTGATGGAATTTGTTCATCGACATCTTCATCTTGAATATCTTCTAATTCATAACTACTTAATTGTTCATTGGTTGGCAATGTTATTGAAGTATTGAATTCACTTTCAGCAGAATAATATTGTTCGCTTGTATTTGTTGGCAGTTTTTGTTGATCCGATCGAGCTGTAAGATAGTTCTTAGCGTAATCACTTTCATCGGATAGAGAAACTGATTTATCGGTTTTATTCATGGGAATTTTGAAAGTAGGCTCATCCGATTGAATGAGTACGGGCGGTTCAGTATCGAGTAGTGAGTCATCGGACAGATTTTGATTCGTTGTTTGTTCGGATGATTGAACATCGATTTTAATCTGCGATTGTTTTTGTTCACTGAGAATATCAACGCCTGAGTCATGTGTTTGAGAAAATTCAGTTGAAAAGATTCTCGAACGTGTAAATGTCGGCTCGGGATTATTGACACGTGCATTCAATCGATCACGATAGATCTGTGTTGATTGATTGATATCTTCGGGATAATCTAAATTGACTTCGTCAACCTCTTCATCTGTACTTGCGTAGGAATTCAGTTTAGTTTTATCAGGTATGGTTGTTTCAAATTGTGGAATAGCTTTTTTCGATGATGCAGAAGAAGAAGATGATGATGACTGATTTAAATTATTTTTCTCTTCCTTATTGTCGTCGTCGTCGTTGTTATGATGAACTGGAGACGATGTATCATTGATTTCACGATGAAATGATGAATAATCGGGTATATTTGCACCGTTTTGTTTACTCATTGGAAGATTTTCATAGACTACAAAAAAAACAAAATGAAATGATTAATAGAACAATTGAATCGAGAGTTGCCTCTCCTACTCTCTCGTTTTTTTTTATTATTAATGATCGATTTATGGTATTATTTTGTTAAGTCAATACCGATAAACGGAAATCGAGCGATTAATAAAGATCAATGCAAACGAGACAAAATTTTCTTTCTCTATTTGACGAACATGAATTAATGACGATGAGATAAATATCATGAGAATGTAAAACTCTCAATCATTTATAAACTTGTCCGTTTTTACAATGTTTTCTTAGTTAACATTGAGAAAATTCGTTTGTTCGTTCTTGTTGTTGTTGTTTGAAAGATTTAAAAGGAAATAATAGACAACGACTATGTCAAACTAACTCGTACAAAGACATTTTCTTCAATCTAATAAATAGTACATAGCTCATAGACAGTAAAAAAAGATAAAATTTGTTATTTAACCTTGAAAAAATAGTTCTAATAAATATTGACATTACTCCTACGGATATGAAATCTGTTATTATATAACATAAAAAAAGACCTTTTTTTGTTTGAACATTAAATTACTCCTAATTATATTTATCGATTCTTATCTTTTCCTTTTGTTGCTGTTTAAATTACTTTTTCGTTCGAGAATCGGTGGTGATGATTGATGATGTTGTTCACTTGATGATGCTGTATCAGTTGCACTGTCCGATGCTTGTTGAACTGATCGTCGTTTAATTCGTGGTTTAATTGTCGATCGATTTTCATTCGGTAATTGTTCGACACTGTACCATTTTAAATTTTGATAACGTACTTGTTTACCATCACCTTCGATATTCCATTCGGTGTTTTGACTTTGATTTAATAGTGATGGTTGACGACGTTTTGTCGTTGTAATTGATATGATATTTCCATTAGGATTTGCTCGATGTGAATTTCCTAAAGTTGGCAAAAGTAAATTCGATGCTGAACCTGTATAATTTTGGCATGATGTTGTGAGCAGATTATCAGGCGATGTTTTCATATTATCCCAATAGTCGAGTTTACCACGTTGTAGAACAATGTGACGAGATGAAATTGGTGCTGAACGTCGACGTTTATTGATTGAAGGTGGAATTTTTTCAATGGAATATGTAGGATATTTAGTTAGATCACGTTCGTCGTTCTTCTTGGGACTGTTTTTCCAAGCATAAACTGAACTTTTAGTTAAACCGTAAGGTTTTTTTGAATGATGACTATCTTGTAAATCAGTTAAAAAGGCTGATTGTGATGTTCGTGTTGGAGATGAATCGAAACGTGTTGAACGTGGTATGGACTCATAAGAAATGTAATCAGAACGTGGACGACGTTTTCGATCTAATTGTTCACTACGTTCGGATAATGAATCATCCGAAAGCGCCGGAATTTGTTGATTTTGAGAAGGTGAAGCTAGTCGATATGGACGAGACTTTTTTCTCAATTGATTTGAAGACGATGAACGTTGAGAATAGGATGATGAAGACGGTGTCGATGACGAAAACGACGAAGAAGAAGTACTGGATGACAGGTCGTTTATAACCGATGTCGTTGCTGGTACAGTTTTCGATTTTGATTGACGGCCTGATTGTCACGAAAAAGAAAAACGAGAACAAAATTCAATAAGAATACAGATAACCTTGATCCTAGTATGCGATACTACATATCAAAAGTGCGAGAGGAAGAAAAATGAAAAAAAAAAGTCGAACAGTTAATCTACTGTAAGAGTGATAATGATTCGACTCAATTGATACATGTTCAGTAGTGTAACATTCAAGGTTATATTGATATACGACATTCCGTCCATGGTCATCGGTTAATAAATGTGTATATATTCATCAAGCAAAATTGAAATATCACTTTACTCTATCAGTTAATGAAAAAAAAAGCTAGACATATCAAACAGATGAAATATGCATATTGAACCTTGACAACTAGAATTCTTACATCATCTCATAATGGAATCAATTGGATATGTTTGTTACCGCATATGTGCATAAAATTTTCAGTGAAATTTTCAAGCAAATGACACGACAAGGTTAGAATATGGAATAATGCAATGCATCAGATGCCCAATCTTATGTAGGCAAATGCAAACACTTTTTTTCTGTTGTCAATAATATTCGAGTAGTCTCGAGTCGTCAACTTAAATTCAATTAGGAAAAAGAAACTGAATGGTTCGAACAATAAAAAGAGAAAAAGTCAACAAGACGATGATAGTCAAGATGCTTTTCTTTGTGGTTAAACATGCAGGCAACAGAAGTCACTGGATGGATTATACGGAGAAACGAATCTATTCAATGATCGTTAGAATAACAAGAACAATAGTTTGTCTTTAATTAAAGACTAGTTCGTATGAAAGAAGCACGTAGAAATGACTCGATATGCAGTATCATGTCGATAATGTTTTCTTTCAATTGTCGTAGGAACAAAGAATCTAGCTAGGTCAGAATCACTAGAAATGAATCTCAGTCTAACGTACGTACACGAAGAAAACAATGTCTTCGATTTTCGTGCATTATCGATTATGTATTAAAACAAAGATAGTTTTGTTTATTCGAGGATCAAATTGACTTACATGATGATGATAATGTTACTCTTACAACTACTATCTAAACATATCCGATTGATTAAATCATTCGCCTTCAGTCAACAATAGAGATCATCTATCTGTTTTCGAGGTTGATTATATTATTTCGAAAGTTTAGTTATTCGATCTGAACACACTTTTCACTCGTAATATGATCTAAATACGTCCTCATAATAGACAATAAAAAAAACATTTGACACTTGCATGTTTTGTCTTTCGTTTTCTCTTTTGTCCTATTTTGACATTTGATCTATAATTGTTAATTATACATCAAATGAGTTCATCAATTGATAATAACTCATCTTTTAAAATAGACATACGTATATTTAAGAAAAAAGATTTTTATCAAATGTCATTTCTATTGTCTCGTCAGTTAGATTTGCAATCTCTCTCTCTCTCTCTTTTTTTCGTGTAAATTGAACTCAAAAAGTTAAAAAAAAAACTCAAAATGATAATTAATATATGTCGTCGTACTCACCACGTAGGAAATGAATTGTCTTATTAACGAATGTGCCAATCGATGGTAGCATATTCGAAATTAAAAATGAACAATTGTACTACTATTCGTTTTGAATTGAATGAAAAAGAGAATATGTCCGAATAAATAGTATCAATTGCCTAATGGCACTTGAAGATGATATAACACTGCGTTTAAGTAAAACAACAACAACAGCATCATCTATGCCTTTCGATTGAAATCTTATGTATCGAATCTAACGTACGCAAAGTAATAGTATTCGTTTTGTCGTTGTTGCCGCCTACTGTGTAATGACATCAACAAGAACAAGAAGAAGCAAAAAAAACGAGAAGGAGAAAGCGAAGAAAGAAATGTATGCATTATACGCAGTACTCCGATCATTGTCCACCGCATACGTTCTTTTTTTCTTCTTTACTCACTCGTCGTTCTCCGTTTTTTTTCCTTCTCCTTCTTCGTCTTTTGTCAACTAGTGTATAAGAGACTTATGTCCACACGCGCTTACGCTCACTAATTACGAATCGAAGTTCGTCTTTTGTGTTTTCTACGTTCACAATATGATCTCGAGGTGTATAAAGTTGATTAGAAAAAAAAGGAAAGAAATCGATTTTCTGTTTAATTACTAAGAAATCTCTAATGGATTGAAATTGATCATCGACAAATGACTTTCTATTCTCAAATCAACAGCAGATGACAAGCGAGTCGTACTTTTTTTTTGTCTCTTGCAATCGTGAGTGTCAAATATTGAACTATATTTGCTCACTAAACTTCTCACGCCTCCACCTATTTTCTTTTACTTTCAATCATTGACAATCTACTTATGAGCAGATGACGAAATAACACATTAGCATACATACATCCTATCTAACGCAGCGTGAGACGCATATGCACACTTTTTTACTTTTATTCATTCATTCTTTCTTTCTTTTTGCTTAATTTTCCACTTGAAACTGATTAGAGAAAGAAATATGTTATACGATACACTTACATAAAATCCAGTTTGTTCCAAAGCAATAATATAGTTTTGTCATTGAAAATGACTATTTCATTCGATTAATTTGACAGTCAACAGAAAGAAAATATTGTATCATTTCATTCAGGTAAGATCTGAATGTGAAAACAGAAAAAAAAATACAAGTGTGCAAAATATTGCAGTGACTGTATACGAATGAGACATGATGCCGTCGTTTTTTATAAATGACATGTTCTATGTGCATACATATATACTTTTAACAGACACAACGAGAAAGGAATTGAAAGTTGATCAGAGTAACGGAATTCAATCTGCTTAGAAAAACATGAATCGACACTCGTTTTCTTCGATGACTACGATTTAAATCATGTTAAATTGATTGAGACACAATGTCTGTACATATGTTTTTCTTTCATATGACTTTACATATGTTTAAGGGTGTATTTCGAATATCGTATTTTCTTTTTATACGTAATGAAACTGAATAAATTTTACCTTCTTTTGGGCAATATTTTCGTTGGCGTTTATCGGACGAATTTATTGTCATTGGTTTCTTCTTCTTCAAAATAAATTCTTCGTCAAGATCATTGGAATTGCCTGTGGTACAATGCATTAATGTTGGCGAGGTTTTCTTTTTCTTTCTCGATGATTGTTCGTAGTTCGACATGGGAAATGTTTGTTGATAAACATCTTCGTTAAGACTGAAATTACACAGAAGAAAAAAATCGAAGATGATTACAAAATTGAACACCTGTTGGAAATCAATGAATGTTTATCGTGAAAGAAGATTGTATTACTTGATGATACGAATATTGTTCGAACGAACTCATCCGAAATAATGAGAATGAGAAAAAGAAATTTGTAATGGATTGAAAGTTTTTTTTTTATATAAATAAAATATGTATGTATATTTGTATGTTAAAATTCGTTTTTCTTTTTCTTTCTTAAAAAGTTTTCAAGTGTCTATAGTGCAAAGACGTGTCTACACTGCTGTTCACCTTGAAACTATGCAAAGTAGGAAAAAAAGTGGATACTTTAACAGAAAAAAAACTAAATCTTATGTCTTCTTTGTCTTTAAATTCAGTTCAGATATTGAAATCCGATGATGTCGATGAATATGTAATGCACTTCAAATGATTTTATTGTGGAATTTATTATGTTTTTGTTATCTCAATTCTTTCTTACTTTCTCGCCTGAGTATGTTCGATAGGCGGAGTCCTTCGAAATATAGATCCGGAATAATGCTTTATGCATATGCGTAAATACATAATGACTGGCTCGATGTATGAAACCATAAAACATTATCAAGGAGAAGAGGAATATTAACTTCGATTTTATGAAAAAAAAAATCTCTTTTTTTTCTCCTCTCGGTTCGTCTAGGAAAGTATAGATTATGACTACGACGCTTGTATTCATCGAAAAACATGCATATTGATTTAGTATTTGTATGTTTGCTGAAATAAACTCAAGTATACCAGTAAATATCATTTTTATCTTTTAGTAACTTAATTTCTCGATCGAGAAGCCTTTTCTTTTTTGTTTTATTCTATTAAATTTAATTAATTCGATGTCTTCTTTCATCTCTAAATATCATTGCACATCGCATCCTTTTCTTCTGATGTAGTTTAATAAACTGAATGTCAGAGTTTTTTTTCTCCTAATTTAAAAAAGTATAAGGAACTGACAACTTCCGATGGTATTTTTAGAAAGAATTCATTTATCATACCTATCTTGATCTAAATCGTCCTCGCTACTTGAGAGAATTGGATGTGTTGAAAATGAATTTGATTTCGTTATAGGTCGAGGGATTTTCGATTTTTTCGAATACATATTTTCTGCATTTGATGATGTTGTTGAATGTTCACTAGCTGTTGTAATACTTGTTGATGATGTTGCTGAAGATATTCGAACGGGTATTCGTGAAACCGATTTCTTTCGTTGGAGGTTTTCCAAAGGATTCATCGATGTTGCTGTTGTAAATGGTAGGATAGGTTCACAAGAATTAGCACGACGTTTTGGTTTATTGATTAAACTTTGTCGACTTAATGTTTTCGATCGTTCATGTTGTCGAAAATTAGGACAATTTGGATCGTGATATAGATGATGAGTGGATAGTGTCGATGAATGAGGAAGATCTTTCAATGATTCACATTTACACGAAACACAACGTGGACAGAGAATAACAGGTGATGATTGTTGACCTTGAAGTAATGGATCGGACCAATTGCGAAGTGTACTAGCAAAAAGTATATGTTCATTCGACATCGACGAATAAAGACTATTATCAGAATAATCAGTTAATTCAGCCATGGATGCCGATCGTCGAATTGTATCGCAATTGAAATTGGTCGGTGTAGGACCTAGAACAAGAGAAAAAGAAAACAAAATAACAGTATAGATGTATTATTAACTCAATAGATTGTTCATTTGAAATGAATATGAAACGAAAGAACAAAGACACGATTGATTTAGTTACAATGAACACAAAAGAAAAGGCAAAAAAAACTACGTCGAGAATGCTATCATCCTTTTTCATGTATACATACAAATGAATTGTGGGTTAAATTGAACTTTTTACCTTCTATTCAAACGTCAGTAGTATAATTAATACGACAACTATTTCTATTCTCTGTCTAATGTCCTTCGAATAGTTGATCTATTTACACATTCGTAGGCAAACAACAAATACAGATTGAACACATGCAAATGATTCTTCTTTCGATAAAAGTGTGTGTGTGTGTTTTTTTGAAAGAGAAATGGAGAAACTAAAAGTGTTAATTCTTTCTTGTGGAAGTAACACTTCCAAACCGGACTTTCATATCGTTAGAGACATACAATCTGTTAAATCATAAAACAGAAACAATAATCTACGTTATAAAAGCGGAAAAGCAAAAAGAAGAAGCAGAAGCAGAAGAAGAAAAGGAAAAAAAGACAGGTATAATAGGCGAGACAATGCTCTCGCTCGTTTAGACACATTGAATCGTATGCATAGACCCATACATCATCATCATTGCAGAAGCGATTATTAAATAAATGAAAGACGAAGAAGAAAAAACGAGAGAGAGAGAGAGAGAGAGAGAGAGAAAGCGACCGGTGACAGATAACCCCTATGGTAGCATTTAAATTCAGACATCATGTGAGTCGATAAAAAATCGTATTACTATTTTTGCATAGAATTTTAACTTCTAAATACAAAGACGAACTAAGATAAACAGTCAATTGCATGCGAGAACATACGCAGCAGGGAGAGACCAATTAAAATGAAAGGTACGGACTGTTTAAGAACGATTAATGATCAAAATGAATGTTAATTTCTTTTGTCTGTCAAAGACTTTTCTCGTTAATTAGTCTAGTCTACGTTTTATATCTACATATATAGTTTTTTTTTCTTTTCCTATCATTTCCGGTCGCTTTACTGTCATACGTATATAAAATCTTTCAAAATAAATGATTTCCGAAATCAAAAACGAATGATCAATGTGTCAATCTGATCGAAATAACATGAATATAAATGATTGCATAAGACGAAAAATGAAAAGAAACTCATACTTTAGAATATCAAAAGTGTTGTTGAATATGAAAATTTATTCATAATAAATAAAACGACCTCAGCATGAGGAGTGTCAATCAAATCGACAAACTTTTTCTCTTACACTCAAGTATTCGCAAAAAAACAAAACGGCACCTAGAAGACAATCTGTCCTATAAACTTTTTCACACTCGGCATTCCACTTGTCAAAATAAATATACAATAGAAAAAAGAGAGGGAACCTGTGTCAATGCACACTCCTGTCCATTGATGCAAGAAAAAGGCAACGAGAGAGAAAGAAAAAAAGAAAACTGTAGAGTTCACATTCCTTTGTCATCGTTCTTTCTTCTTCCTCTTTGTTGAGTACTACTACTACTACCTGATCGAGGTTGATTCTCTGCATCGTTCACATCAGATGAACTAACCATGATTTGTACATTGCCAAATAACATCAGTCCGTCTTTTCAACTTCAAGTGTATACGCAAACTGTAATCGAAGATAAAATAATTTTTCGTCTCTTATTTGCTTTTGTTGACACACGTTTTCTTGCTTATATTGTCAAAATAGAATTGAAGTACTTTGTTCTTTCTTTCTTTTTTTAAATTCTATCTATCTTTCTATATCTTCTTTCTTATTCTATTCTATGTAGTGATATTCGACTGATAAAAAGATACTTTACTTACACCTGGTCACATTTTTTTTTCTCTCTCTCTTCAACATGAATTAAAAAGAAAGCAAACTATTGTTGTTCTTTCGCTCGTATGTTTCTTCTTTACAATCAGCTTTAGGTTATTATACATGAAACTTAAAGTGTGCCTCAAGATTTCGAAAGAAGATTATTATTATTATTATTATTACAACATGATATTGAAGTAATGCAAGAGAAAAGAAAATGAATTCTTATGTGACATATAGAAGGGTGTCTATAGTGTTGATATAAGAGTAGTGCAGAAGGTGAACAAAGTTTCGTACTTATATGTTAATTAGTGACAATCGGATGTTGGAGCTTTATGTCTGTCTAATGAATCTATTAGCGGAAATATTTAGATTTCAAATATTATATTTTGCCTTCTCAATCTTCAAACAAATGTTGATCTAAGCGCATTAATATTTCTAAATAGAATTCAAATATTTTCATTGATACTAATCAGTCAGAGGAACAAAAACATGCGCGCACATACACACGCACACAAATGATGATTTATTTTCTGTTTAATATGAAAATCAGAACAAAAAAAATGAACGTTATAGGTAGAATTGTTCTTTTTGGTAAGATTATGACTGAGTTGAAGTGTTTAACGTTGAGACATTTGGGTGGGCGGAGTGAAAAAGCCACCTGATGCTTTACTTGCAGCACGTGATGGTGCAAGACCAAAAATTTTTTGCACATTCTAAATAAAACATCTCAATAGACTTTGTTTTCAAAATAAAATTCCATATTATTACCTGTCGAATTGACATTGTACATAAAACGTAAAGAAATATAAACGAACAATCAGTAAAATCTTCTCCGGAGAGATTTCGATGTGACAATCCACGTATGAATGGAATTGGTTCAAATGGAAGTTTGGCAACAACTCGACCTTCGAAACTAAAAGAATCGTCTTTTTATTTTTCTTCGAAAAGAAAACTAGAATTCTTTCGTTTACATCGAATTGAACATGCCGAGTAAAGCCATAAATGTAAAACTCGATGCAAACATAGATTTCATTTTAACCATTGATAGATCACGATTATTAACTTTTAATTTTTCTTCTTGACGTTCTATTTTAAATCAACGAAAAGAAACATTAATAAATTCATAAAATAAAATCTATTCTCAACAAACCAAGTTTGCGTTTTTGAACTTTATCTGCAGCTTCGCTAACAGTTTCTTTTTGTCGTTCAACTAAAAGCCAAATTTACCATCGAAATCAATTCATAACTTGAACTTCACTTACGTTTTTTACTCGCCTTTTCGACTTCACCTTTTAATCGTTGATATTTTTCTGTACGATAGACAAGAAGCCATGTTAAACCTAAATCGAATATATGAACTTCATTTTGTTTAAACAATTTCAAACAACACACCTTCGCCAAGAAGTGCAGTAGCAATTGAAATAAAAATAATTAAAATTGTATCACCTATCATGATTAGAATCCTTCGGGAGAGCAACACAAAAAAAATGCAGAATGAACTTTAGGAGAATTAAGAAGACAGACGACGTGGATTATTTCGAATAACATTGGACTAGAACGATCTCCATTCAGTATCTATTGCATGACAGATAGCGTTAGAAGTCAATCGTCGACATGCGCGTATTCAGACGATGTTTTTTTGTTTCGTGTTCGATTAGATTCATAAGGTTTACATTATTTTAATGATGATAATTAAGAAGGTAATCTATCTACATCTGTAAGAATTCGTTGTCGTCAACGAAAAAAAACTTGATAAGAATTTCTTCGAAAATCAACCTTTCCTATGCACGACAGGAGTTAACCTTCAGGAGATAGATGACATTTCAATAAAGATTCGAGAAGAAAATTCTATTTTAACCATCGAGTTTTTGAACTATTTTAGCCTGTGTTTTTTTTCATCGATAGAAAAAAAGAAAATGTTTGAATTAGTTTTGCTTCGATTTGTTTTTTTTGAAATGTCAAAATTGCGTATCACGATTGAGAGCAAAGAAGAAAGCAAATGGATCCTATAAAATATGAAATATCATTGCCACAAGCAAAAAATAGGCTCGATTGTTTTCAGAACGACAATATTCTCATCAATGAATATGTCAAGACATTTACGAAAAATGTATTGTTCAATATCTCTGATAAGAGAAAAATCAAATCAAAAAGTCATTTTTTTTCCAACGAATTCATAGCATCGATGTTTATTTCTCTAATTGATTAGCAAATCTTTAGCAAAAGTGCACAATTGTCGATATTTTTCTTTCACAATAGATTACCCTTATCAAATCGAAGTAAATCAAAATTTGACACATACACATGCGTTCCTATGTGCATCACTAGTATGTCTTGTATAAACAAGTGAATATTCTCATCAATATAGATTTGTTATTATTTTGCTTCTATCAATCCTTGAATGTGGAATGCACATACGTCGTCTATGGAGATATACAGCAAAGATTATCAGTGACAATACAATCCCAATGATTATGATTAGCGTTTGATTCTTGCTTTTCTTATGTATACATGATATCACCAGCTGAATTATGATTATCTATCTACTCTTGTCTCGTTTTTTTCCTCTCTCGATATAGATCGAAAGAGAGATTTGTATTAGTTAGAGATTCAAATGGCATGTTACTAGAAAAAGAGTAATACAAACAAGACGCATCTATACACCGCACGGAATCAGTGATGATACGAACAATGATCGTTCCAAGTAAACAAGATGAGAAAAAAGTGATTGGCATCACTGAGACATATGCTGTTAGCTGGTGTGTGTGTGTGCGTGTGTGAGGGTGTATATGCATACAAAAGAATGGGAGAAAAAACGACGGATATTATGATGTAAGATAGAAAACGAGAAATGTTGTATTGTTTTTTGTCTTCTTACTCGATTCACAATAAGATAGATCATTGATGATGAATTTCTACGACTGATTTTTTTTTATTT
>ERZ781399.950-NODE-950-length-27611-cov-4.342394_pt1 | contig 27611 bp, 25 predicted proteins | sample MGYA00511014_ERZ781399 | MGnify/ENA primary metagenome ERZ781399 (study PRJEB29847, sample SAMN06458254) | wastewater metagenome | isolation source: Wastewater bioreactor | place: South Africa: Cape Town | study: EMG produced TPA metagenomics assembly of the...
ATAGGTCGCCGTCAATATGAAGACGAAGGTCGTCGACGTAATGACGATGATCATCATCATCCACGTCGAGGTACCGGCAATCGATACAGTAATCCAACTCGACGAGATCACGATCCCAATCGTCCACATAAATACAACCATTCAGATCGAGGTTTACAAAATCAATTGAATATTCTTTTTGTTTCTGAATTTTCGTTTTTCTTTTCAGATAACGAACATGGTAATTACCGAAATCGTAATCATAATACAAACAATTACCACAACAATGAAGATCGACCATCGAATAATAATAATAATTTCAATTCTGATTCACAATTACGTCATCCAACAAAGTAGTTTCGGCTTTTAGAAATCGATTTTTTTAGTTTCGTTGTTTTTATTAGAGTAATTTCTCGACGAACACTTAAAAATGAAGATGATTCCAATCGAGTTCGTTTGATTGAAATGTTTGTTTGTTTTTTGTTGAATATTCTTCTTTCAGCTTCAATTATCAAATAAATTCGGTATGCTTGGTGATGAAGAAGATCTCGATGATGAAAATGAAAACGAAGAAGCTCAAAGTCCGAGTATCGAGGAATAAAATGAAAAAGAAACTGACTGACATTCTCTCTCTCTCTCCTGCTCTATTACTATAACTATTTTTTTTCTTCTTCTCTGTTATTTGTTTCCTTATTATAAAAAAAAACACACACACAGACAGAAGTAAATCAAAAAAACGAAAAGAAAAAGAAAAATCAACTGCTATTAAATCTTTTAATTCCGCCAAAGTTCGGTTTTTTCTTTATTTGACTGAGATTCTCTTCTGGTGGATTTGTTGGATCTTTTTTTTCCGTATTGTCTATGAAAAAAAAACTACACATACATACACTCTTCTTCTTCTCTTTTTTTTTCTCTCTTTTGTTTGTTTGTTATCGTTATAACCTTCTATTATTTTTCTTCTTTTCTCTTTCACAAGAATTTTTTTTTGTTGTTTATCGATGATTTATTCATCCTTTCCGTTTTTCTTTCACTATTACTCAAATAAAAAAAAAAGGAAAAAAAAGTTCTGAAAAACAAAATTAATCAAAATTTATTTTAAGTTCAAGACTTGATTTCTTTTTAGATTATTCTATATTCAATAGCTTTTCATCAAACAATCGTTTTGTTTCCTGTAAGTAAACTCATTGAATATCGTCATCATTTCAACTTGTCAAACGATATTTTCTTCTAGATACCAACTAGTACTGTTTACATATTGTTTTTTTTCTTTCATTTGTTTATTAATTACTTACAGGAAAAGAAAACACACAGAATAATAGATAATTGATTTTCATATAAATATAAAATGGTTTATCTTTGTTGTTGTTTGAAAGAATATTTTTCATGTCTATCTATCGATACGTATGCGTATATTTTTCTATTTTGATTATGAGAAACAAAATGTATTTGTATAAACGAGGTAAAGTAGAGAAAGAACATATTTACATTGAATGTGTGTGTGTGTGTGTCTGCGTCTGTCATTGACAGTTGCTTTTAACTTATCAACTAAATGATCAAATTAAAAACAAACGAAATCAATGAATTTTGCACTAAGTTTGTTGTTGATTTTCATTTTGTAGAATCTACTCTGTTTGATACGAGCGCTGATGGAAACAAGAATATCACGTTTACGTTCGTCATCATCAATACAATCGAGATCAGATAGTGAAAAACGAAGTATTTCGCTTTCACCTCGACAAGAACCATCATCACCTGTGTTAACAAACGAAAGTGACGATGAACAAGATCTATCAACAACTGAGAATAAGTTAAAAACCAATGAACATGAATCATCATCGACAGTAATGTCAGATATTGAAGATGAACAAGAGAAAAAACAACGTTCACATCGACATCGTCATCATCATCATCGTCATCATCATCATCATCAAAAACAATCGAAATCAAATAAACGACCAGCTACATATGAAAAACATTCGGTTAAACGAAGTAAAAAAGAACCAATTTCAATTAAACATGAACAACAATCCGACGATGAAGTCAATTCAGTTAATTCTCCAGAGAAAATTTCTAGTCAAAGTGAACAATCACAATCCGAAAAAGAAATGATCTCGAATGATGAAGAAGAAGAAGGTGTTATTCAAGGTAATAACACGCCCGATGAACGTCGTCATCGTCGTCGTCATCATCGTAAAAAACAACGTCGTTCATCATCATCATCGTCATCGAATGATGAACCGACAAGTCCAACAAATCAATCATCGACTTCAATTCAAATACCAAAAAACAACAAAGGCACACAATTAATCGTGAATTATCTACCAGCATCATTACGTGAATCGGATTTTTATCAATTATTTGCTCGTATTGCGCCAGTTAAACTCTGTAAATTAATAACCGATCGTCAGACAGGTCATTCGTTTTGCTATGGTTTCATTGAATATCATAGCAAAGAAGACGCTTTGAAAGCAATTGACAAATTCAATGGTTACAAAATTGAACATAAGAAATTGAAAGTTTCGTATGCACAACCGAAATCAAATGCCAATGATGACAATGAAACAACTGCGAAACATTCAAATTCTTCATCTAGTCAAAAGAATTCGAATATTTATATAACAGATCTACCAGAGAATTTCGATGAAAAAACATTAGAACGTTTGTTTTCGAAATATGGTGAAATCGTTCAAACGAAAATCTTACGTGATCCAAGAACGAAAATATCACGTGGTGTCGGTTTTGTTCTTATGACATCGATACGGTACGCTGAACGAGCTGTGAAAGCACTCGATGGTTACGTACCATCGGGTACAACAACACCAATCTCAGTTAAATATGCTGATCCAAAGAAAACAGCCAATGCCAATGATGACAATTATTCACCATCTCGTTTATCACGGTCATCATCAATGGTTGGATCGACTGGACCGTATGGTTATCCACCTGCACTACCATCGATGAATATGATCGATCCATATTATGCTTCGACACTTCATCGCCATCATCGGCATCATCATCGATCAGGAATGAATATGTACGTCAAATATTCCAATTCCAGAAAAAGAAACTAAATATTTGTTTTATTTTCTAGGAGAGATTTGAGTCCATCGCCTCCCCCTCCACCGCCGCCGCCTCCTTACTATGGTACTAGTCGTTCATCGCGAATCCGTAGTCCATCACCAGGTTTGCCTCGTTCGTATTCATCAAAACATAGCTCAAATCTCAACAATTCTTCATCTCGTTCGTCGTCAAATCGTAATACTGCGACATCACTTGCAGCCGCCTATGATTTAATTGCCAAAGGTTGCCAACAAGCCATTGACCCCAATGGTTTTGTTATCTACGCATTTGGTTTGCCGAATGATTGCGATGAAAATGATCTCGACGAATTATTTCGACGTTACGGTGATGTTCATCGTGTGTACATTGTTCGAAATTATTCGACAGGTGAATCGAAAGGCTATTCTTTTATTACGATGAGCAATTATGATGAGGCATGTCAAGCGGTCACTCGTCTCGATGGATCGACATTTCAAGGTCGTACGATACAAGTACGATTCAAACAATAACAATGTGCAACAAGTATTCATCTCTATATATATGAAAATAAGAATATCAAATGAAGTCATTTTGTCTTTTGTTTTTTTTTCGTCGTTGTTTTCAAATGTATCATATATCTATTCAGAGGAAGTGAGCCTTCTTCGTTGAACAATCTTTCTTTCTTTCTGACGCCGTTGATCTTCTTTCTTTCTTTTTTTTGTTGTATTATTATTATTATTATTATTATTTGTGTCCTACGAAATAATGAGTTTTAGAAGAATTATACTAAGAAAATAAATGAATAATAATAAAATTTCATTATTTTAGATATTAGCTTTTGAATCTTCTAGAACGATTGATGTAGAATAAAAAGCTTTAAAAATAAACGAGATATTATTAACCGGTTCAAATAATAGTACGATATTGACAATTTAATCTAACAGATGAGTAGTAACAATACGACGACAACAGCAACGAGTAGCTGGACTCAATTATTAAATGCCGTTCAACATGAAGAATCGTCGAGTTCAGCGTCGACTGTTCCTGTTGATGATGTTTCGAGTATAATGAGAAATCCTTGGGATCCATTTCATTGTGCCGATTGGGATCAGCAACAACCAAGTGCAACTTGTATTGCACGAATTAAACGGTAAATAGATTCTGTTCGTGTAGAATTAGTTTTAATATTTTGTTTATTAGTGATATATGGAGTGTATTCAAAGATCCACCGCCTGGTATGTTCATCGCACCTGATCCTGAAAATATTACCAAAGTAAGATAGAAATTTACTTTGTTTTTATAAATTCAAGTGTACGATATTTATTTTTCTTTCGTAGATTCATGCTTTAATTGTTGGACCATTTGATACGCCGTACGAAGGTAGATTGTAGTGAATTATGAGTTCGAATCTATGATGTTTTGTTTTTCTATAGGTGGATTCTTTTATTTTCTAATTCGATGTCCACCAGATTAGTATGTTCAAACGAGATATGAAATCATTGATTCCTAACTTTTTCGATTCAAATTTTAGTCCTATCCGAGCACCACGTTGTCGTCTTTTGACTACAGGAAATAACACCGTTCGTTTTAATCCCAATCTCTATCGTAATGGTAAAGTTTGTTTATCTATACTCGGGTACATACATATTTATTTCCATTCAATCCAATCATAAATTAACATTCTTCTTTTCATTATGATTCATTTAGTACGTGGAGTGGACCATCGTGGTCTCCAGCTCAATGTATATCATCTCTATTGATATCAATTCAATCATTAATGTCAGAAAAACCCTATCACAATGAACCCGGTTTTGAACATGTATATTGAAAAGAAAATCTTCGATGTTTTTATGATTTGATTTGATTTATTTAGGAACGTACAACAGGTGATTCGAAAGCTTATAATGAAATAATCAAACATGAAACATTACGCGTAGCCGTATGTGAAATGCTTGAAAATGAAAATTCTTGTCCGAAACAACTTCAGTAGGATAAATTATTCGTTGTTGACTCTTCGAAATCGATTTCTATTTATTCAGAGAAGTTATGATCAAACAATTTTTCGACTTTTATGATTACTATGCCGATGTATGTACAGATAATGCGAACAAAGATGGACGACAAATGACGGTAAATTTCGAATAAAATCAAATTGATCATTCATTTCTATGATTTAGGATCCATTCGGTGAGCGTCGTGGCTTATTTGAATATACTTCAATCTTACAACGATTAAAACGATTAAAAACAAAATTCGAATATTTACAAAATCCATCGAGTAACAATGTATCAACATCGCCAATATCGAAACAACAACAAATCGATACACGTACGCGTGAAATCATGAACGCTGCAGCTGCACTCGACTCGAATCCAACATCAACTGATACAACTAATCTTGACGATATTTTCGATCAAGATGATGAGCCCGATTCATCGATGGATGAAGACGATGATGATGATGATGTCGTTGTTCCAGATAATGAAGAAAATCAGAAACCAAAAACATCTACATGAGAGATACGAACAATTTCCTGTCTCTGTTTTTTTTGTACATTTAATAATTGAATTTGATTTTTCATCAATGTATAATTATTATCTCTTTGATATTTACTCGTCGTCATATCGTGAAGTAAAATCACACAAAACAAATTCTTCTTTTTTTTCTCTGTATTTATAAATATACTTTCATGCAAATAATTATCAATTCTACGAAAATGGTTTCTTTTTGTTCTATTTTTCAATTTATCGATCATGATAAAATATACACGAGAATGTTGTCGTCTAGAGTGTGACGTCATCGCATTTTAATTTTGTTGTAAAGCGTCATCTGTCGATAAGAGTGCATAAATAAAATCTAAAGATTCAAGATAAAGGCTCTAAAAACATAAAATAATTGGTAGAAACTTTGGCAAAATTGAATTATTGCTTGTGTCTTTTCCTTTTTCTATTCATTTTCATGTTGTGTAGTAATAACAGTATAATTGATTGTTTAAATTGAGATTTTTAGATGGGCGCTTATTTATCATCACCCAATTGTGAAAAAGAAACAATTCAAGGTTCAAATGATCGACTGGCATTTGCTGCAAGTTCGATGCAAGGATGGCGTATGTCTCAAGAAGTAAAATCGATTATTTTGATTTGAATCATTGATCAGAAATTGTTTTTTTTTCCGCTATTTATTAGGATGCTCATAATGCTATACTGAATTATGATAATGAAACATCGTTCTTTGCTGTTTATGATGGTCATGGTGGAGCTGAAATTGCTCTTTATTGTTCTCAGCATTTGCCTGAATTTTTAAAGCAACTTGATTCCTATCGAGCAGGACAGTTAAATGATGCATTAACCGAAGGTTTTCTCAAATTTGATGCACTTCTACTTGAACCGAATGTGAAAAGAATCTTACAAGAATTAGCTGAATCTAAAGACAAAAATAGTCAGAACAATGACGATGAAGAGATCGATGATGATGGCGAGGATGAAGATGAAATGCCGAATGGAAATCAAGGACATGATAGTGTTATACCAAAAAGTTCCAATGAAGAAAATCATCATAATGATGAGTTAAATGTTGAAGAAGCGCATTTATTGAAGAAAGAAGCAGAATTACCTATTGAAGAACTACTTAAACGTTATGGTGACGATTCGAAACAAGTTCAATCGTAAATAGTTTCATTTTTGTTTGTGTTTGTCTTGAAAACTTCGATTATTCTAGTGAAGATACAGAAGAAAAATCTGATGTTCTCGATCACAAAACCGCTGAAGTGACGACAACGAACGGTGAAATTTCTGATCGAACAGTATGAAAATTTCGACATGGATAAATATGAAAATTCGTTTTTTATTTTCTTAGGAATCGAAACCATCATCATCCGAACCGAAATCAACGGCGAAACGTGCACGAAAACCTGTTTCTACGGAAACAACAACGGCATCGACGAAATCGAAATCATTGACACATCATTTACTTGAAAACAGTCTCAATGAATTAGATGACGATGAAGACGAAGATGAAGATGATTTTGAATTAGAAGGGTAGATTTATTAGCAATAATAATCATTCATAGAGAAATGAAAACTATTTTTCAGATCCGATGATGAATCAAGTGAAGAAAATGAAGATGATTATGAAGATGTCGAAGATACAGACGAAGAAGAAGAAGAAGATGGTGACGATGATGATGATGAAGAGAAAGAAGAAGAAGAAGAAGAAGAAAAACAAGCTGATCCAAAGAAAAGCGTTCGACTTAAAAAACTGTAAAATAATATTAATAAATTCGAATTAATTGATTGATTGATTGATTATTTTTTATTTAGTATGAGAAAATCGATTATGGCTATTTTAAATCGACGTTCGAAGAAAAAGAAACACGGCGATGATAGTGAAGAAGATGTTCAAGAAAATCAAGTAGGATTTTTCTTGATTTTATTTCTTTTCTTTAGTATTAATTCAAAAGGAGGACGATGATGACGATGACGAAGAAAACGAACATGGCGATGAAGAGGAAGACGAAGACGAAGACGATGACGATGATGGCGTAGATTTAAGTAAAGTGCTTGATATGAGCAGTGATCCAGGCGCATCCAGTGGATGTACTGCTGTTGTTACACTTTTACGTGATAAACAATTATTCGTTGCCAATGCTGGTGATTCTCGTTGTGTTGTATCTCGTGGTGGTCGAGCTATTGAAATGAGTATCGGTATGTGTTCTATCATCGAAATTCTCATGAAAACGAAAATATTCGATATTCTATCTAGATCACAAACCCGAAGATCCTGAAGAACGTACTCGAATTGAAAAAGCTGGTTACAAAGTAACATTAGATGGACGAGTGTCAGGTTTGTGAAACGACATTGATTATTAATAATGAACTTTGGTTTGATTATGTTAGGCGGCCTAAATCTATCTCGAGCCATTGGTGATCATGCTTATAAAAAAACGACATCATTACCAGCTAAAGAACAAGCTATAACTGCTTTGCCAGACATACGTACATTAATGCTCGAAGATCAAGATGATTTTATGGTTATTGCTTGTGATGGTATTTGGAATTTTATGTCAAGTCAAGATGTTGTAGATTTTGTACGCATTCGTCTTAATAAAAAATCTTTATCTGAAATCTGTGAAGAAGTTCGTTCGATTTTGATTTTTAAAAAATGAATTCAACTTTTCATTTTTTTAGTTATTTATGCATTGTCTTGCACCGAATACAAGTGGTGATGACGCCGGTTGTGATAACATGACAGCTATTATTGTTAAATTTAATTTCAATAATCAATCAACAAATCCAACACAAAACGAAACAGTTCTATCGAAATCAACTGAACTTAATTCACAATCAAATGCTACGACTAAACGAGCATTATCACCAGAACATACATCATCCGATGATAACAACAAAAAACTCAAAGCTGTTTCTGAGAATGGAACATCGACAACTACTGTGAATAATTCCAATGATGAATAACAAGTTTAAACGTTCTCTATTTGCCCAAGAAAACAATCTTCGAACTGTTATGCATGTCAAACGAATTTTTTTCCCTTCTATTGTACATGCTTGATCATTGTTTATCATTCTTTTTCTCTTTGTCTCTTTGTAAGCAAGAGTAAAAAAAAATACCACAAACAAAACTAAAATTCATTCGGTAGGCAAATTTTGTGTGCGTGCGTGTGTATGCGTGTGTGTGTGATCGAGGAGAACAAAAGGAGGAATAAAAAATGAATTCTTCTTTGTTCTTGTTTATTTTTTGTCATTTAACTATATAACTTTTCTCTGTATTTCTTTATGGAAAAAAAATATGATCAATTTGAACCTCTTGCTACAACTTTCGTCAAACCATAAGAATTTATTCATTTTTTTTGAAAATAATACAATAACAAAAAAAGCATTACGGACCATTCAACAAAATAAAATTGCCGTACGAATGTTTTTCCCGATTCGATCGATAGGGCAAAGTAAACTTGCGTATATTTATCGGTAATAACAATAATGGCAACGTTTGCTCGTCGTATTGATGAGCATTTTCGAACGAACGAACGGATGAATGAATAAATCAACCAATGAAATCTAGTTTTGCTTTCTTCATGATGCAAGTAAACCGATTTGTTACGCTTATTTTGTTCTTCTATTAATCTTTAACAAAAAGTGAGATTCGAGTCACTTATCATGATAATTTAAAGTTCTATGAGAAAAAATTCACTTGTATAGCCTCTAGTTATTTGAATACTTTTTTTTTCTTTTTCTATTTGAATTCGAGAATAAGTAATGCTTGTCGCGTATAGATCATGTCAAAAAGACAGACGACATATCGAGTCTCGCATTTTTTTCTCTCTCTCTCTCGCGTCAAGTCATTGTCAATGATCATCCGTGTGTAAATCTAGAAACAATGTTTTTCACTTTGCATTGCCTTCAGGCTTCATTTCTAGTTGAGTAACTAGACTATCTATTTTTTTTCTTCTCTCCACTTTTTTTTCTGCTTATTCCTCATTGGTTTGAGTCAAAAAGTGTCTTGCCTTTCTAACAAATCATGAAACGAGGAATGGCAATGTATGCAATTATATATAGACGTTGACAAGTGAGAAAAGAGTGAAAAAGAAAAAGAAAAAGAAAACGAGAAACTAACCAACTGAACACTTTTCTTATTATTTATTCATTAGTATCAATGCATGTTTGTAATGTAATGTGAAACGACTTCAAAAAAAAACGAGACTGAACGACGAGAAAAGAGTATAATGAAGTGTTTGTGACAGATTGAAACATTGTTTCAAATAGAATTGCTCGAATGACTAAATAGTTGGAGTTCATAGAGAGCAAGAAAAAGATATTTATACACGGGACGAGATGAGAGAAGTAATTTTCTTCAATTATCGATCTTCTCTCGGGCTGTTCATAGTTTTTCCTTCTTTTTTTCTATCGAAATAGATGGATAATAAATAATTTACCTGAAACAACATTGTCGTGATATGCTTTTTTAGAATGAAAAGAAATTCGAGATCGAATATTCTGCTAATGGTTTAGTATGCATTTACATGCATCTATCAAAAAGATAACAAATCGTCATCAAGTGTCGAATCTCCTTTGATAGTATTCGATGAACAAAGAAAACACATGTTACTCTATAATCAATATTAAAAAAACGATATGTTTTTCTCTCTCTCTCTCCGTTTTCTTTCTTGTGACGTTTGGAAATCTAAAGAGCATGAAAAAAAAGTAGACGAAGAAACGACTGTGAATGGAGAAGATAGTTTTTTTTTCTCACGCTTACTAAATTGTTACTAAAACGGAGAAACAAAAGAGAGAAAAAGAGAGACAGAGAGAGAGACGGAGCAAAAAGGAAGAAAGAAGTGATAAGAAGTGGAAGAAGATCATTTGAAACGGAAAAGCTAGTGAGACACGCACACACATCCATCCGATCAACTCTCAATCTCTCTAGTCAAGTGTTTAAAAGTAATTTTTGCTTACGGCTATCGATCTACAGTCTTCTCTCTCTCTCTCTTCAATTTGAACTACAAAAGACAATATATCTATATCTATATTTCAAACGATTATGCCAGGTAAGACTTGACGTTAAGACTTTCGTTGTTGTTGTCGTCAAAGTCAATGAATCAAAAAATCTTGATAATGAGCGAATATATTTTCGATGTTCTCTACTAGGTGAACGTTTATTAAATGTTCTATGTGCAGTATGTGGTGATCGATCATCCGGAAAACATTATGGAATCTACAGTTGTGATGGTAATTTTCTCAAATAGTTCTTTTTTTTCTCTGTTGTTAACTTGAAAATGTTGGGTAAATGATATTGGATTAATTATAACCAATTAAAGTGAAGTGTAATGCACTTGTACCTGAGAAAGACGCGACCAATCAAAATCTGTTTTTATCTAAATAAAAGAAAACATTTCGTTTTGATATTCAGGTTGTTCGGGCTTTTTTAAACGAAGTATTCATCGACATCGACATTATGTTTGCAAAGCACAAGGTGAATTAAAAGACAAATGTCCTGTGGATAAGACGCATCGAAATCAATGTCGATCATGTCGATTAGCTCGATGTTTTCTAGTCAATATGAATAAAGATGGTAGTTGATTTAATTTGTTTTAACATAAGATTTTAATAATTATTTTTTTCTTTTCAAAAACATTAGCTGTACAACATGAACGTGGACCACGTAAAGTCAAACCAAAAATTCTTAGTGTTTCCAGTATGATTCTTCCGTCATCAACGGGTTCAACAGTTCCGCCTGTCGCTTGTTCATCATCTCCAAATATGATCAATGCAACGGCAACTTCAATTGCTAATCAAATCATGAGAAAACCTAAACATAATATAACACAACAGCAAACGCCATCATCTTGTATGTCAACAATGGATAACTACAATCCATTTTCAACTATTATCAATCAAGTAGAAAAGAAGAATTTATTATTTTTATTTAGCTTTTGATTTCATCTTTCTAGACAACTTTATACGAAGCTGCAGCACGTCTTCTTTTCACAATGACAAGTTGGTTACAATCAGTTCCTTCATTTAAAATTCTACCAAATGAAGATCAAGTATGTCGAACTTTTGACTTAGTTAATTCGACTTTGGTTTTATATAATTATTATTATTTAGCGAACACTTTTGGAAAATAATTGGCATTATTTATTGATTGTTAATTTAAGTCAATGGATGATTCCTATGATGGCTATTCAATTAACCAATAGTACATTGACACAAACTGAACAAGTTGAAGTTCAAAATATTTGTGATTGTATTTATAAATTACGATCACTTGGACTAGATTTTTATGAATATACATATGTTAAAACACTTGCAATCTATCAAACATCGAGTAAATCATTGATCAATCAAAATCATATTGATGCTTGTCAAGAACATGTTCTTTTTCTTATACGAACAAGTTTAATGTCTCATTCAGCTGCAACTTATTCAATTAAATTCAGTCAACTTATTGGCATTATTCAAATGATGAATCATATATCAGTAAATGGCGTACAACATATTTTCTTTCCAAGTATAACATACAATGTACCTGTTGGTAAACTCCTTTGGGAACTCTACCGATCGAAAACAGCTAATACAACAACATGAATAAACGAAAAAGATTTCTTATTTAAATATACAACAAAAAAACGCATTCATTTTTTTCTTCTTCTTTCCATTCTAGTCATTGTTTTCCTTTTTTTTCCTTCAGTTTTCTTTTTCTCATATATTAATAAAATATATTCTAAAATTTTCTTTGACAAGTCTACAAATAAAAATTTGATGTCTATTTATCACTGAAAAAAAAATGCCATGATTATCTACATACACACTGTTTACACTTACAGAGTATGAAATCAAAGTACATTGAGAAGAAAAGAAGAAAAAAGACGTATAAGTAGACACTTGAAAAACTTTCATCTTACGTCATCTAACGTAGAATAACGAACGAATAGTATTTTTTCGAAACGATTTTGTAAAATGCAGATAGACAGTTTTATAAATATACGCTATTCTTTGGACTTGCTTTTTTTTATTCTATATACATTTGATCACGTATCTACGAAACATGACCGATCTTGCTAAACTTGTTGTTCAACTTTTCGATATTGAAGCATTTAAATTTGGATCATTTAAACTCAAAAGTGGTATTCAATCGCCAATCTATATCGATCTACGTGTTATCATCAGTTACCCAGATATTCTCGTACGTTTTCGTTAGAAGAAAACAGAATCTATCGATTATTTATTTGTATACGTAGAGATCTGTCGCTGGACTTATGAATGATGTACTTCAACGTGCAAATGTTTCCTATGATTCTATATGTGGCGTTCCGTATACAGCTTTACCAATTGCTTCGGTAAATTCAATAGTTCGTTTTCTTTTCTGTATTATCAATCGATTTGTTTTAAGATAATCTGTGCTGATTATAAAATTCCAATGTTAATACGAAGAAAAGAAGCGAAAAATTATGGAACAAAAAAATTAATCGAAGGCAAATTTCAAGCTAATGATCGTTGTTTAATTATTGAAGATATTGTTACAAGTGGTTTAAGTGTTGTTGAAACAGCTGATGTAAATATCTTTTATTCACTATAAATTGATCATCATCATTTTGTTGTAGAGTTTAATGAACGAAGGTTTACAAGTCACTGATGCGATTGTATTCTTCGATCGACAACAAAATGGTGAAAATAATTTAAAAGAAAAGAACATTCGTCTTCACCGGTAGAATTCATTTCAATAAAAAATTTTATAAACTCGAATATTTTAGAGTATTAACTATTTCAAAAGTTTTGGAATATTTACTAGAAAATAATCGAATAAGTGAAGAAGTTGCTGGACAGGTTCGAGCGTTTATACGTGATAATCAAACACAACTTCCAAGTCCGAAAGTAAATGTTGAACCAGTAATCAAGAATACGTTACCGATTCGAGAACGACTTCGAAATATTATTCAAGAAAAAAAGAGTAATATTTGTTTATCAGCAGATTTAACAACTCTCGATGAAATTATTGAAGTAAAATTCCTTCTATTTCATCTTTAGCAAACGAAAATTTATTCGAATATGTTTAGTTATCTCAACAAGTTGGAGAAAATATCTGCATGTTGAAAATTCATTGTGATATAATCACAGATTTTTCATTGGAAAAAATTCAACAATTGAAAACTATTGCAAGAAAACTTAATTTTCTTTTACTTGAAGATCGGTTTGTGCTTTTGAAATCGAAAGAAAAAAACCGATAACATTATTTTTTTTTCTATTTAGAAAATTTGCCGATATTGGTCATACAGTTGTGTTACAATATACGAAAGGTCTTTTTCAAATTGCTCAATGGGCTGATCTTGTTACAGTTCATGCTCTTCCTGGAGAAGGTATTCTTCAAGCATTAGAACAAGTAGATTATTGATTCAGATTATTTAATAAAGAAAATTTTTTGTTAGGCAGCAAAATCAGTCGGTGAACCACGAGGTTGTCTATTGATTGCGCAAATGTCTTCCAAAGGTGCTCTCACTGATAATGAAGTTTATGTTCAAAGTTCGTAATTCATCAAAATGAATATCTTTCAAAAAAAAATAGTTTCTTCATCGAAATAGGTGCGGTTAAATATGCTGAGAAATATTCTGATTTTGTTATTGGATTTATTTCTCAATCACGTTTGTCGAATACAGATAAATATTTTCATTGTACTCCAGGTAAATTATGAACAAAACAAAAAAAATGTTCTTTTTTGTAAATAATTTTTCTACGAAGGTGTTCATTTGAATAATACCGGTGATCAACTTGGTCAACAATATATCACTCCACGGCAAGCAATCGATGGACGTGGTGCTGATATTCTTATTATTGGTCGAGGAATACTCGATTCAATTAATCGAGCCAAAACAGCTCAGGAATATCAACAAGAAAGCTACCAAGTTTATCAAGAATTACGCAAGATCTAGTAGATTTTCAGGGGTTTTCTTTTTGAGAAAATAAAAAAGAAACGGTTAAAAGATTAACTATGTCAAAAATTTTGATAACATTCGAAAGCGCATAGCTCGTGATAAAATGCAGAAAGAATATCATCCGATTTGTGCATTCATTCTTGAATAGACTAGGAAAAATCTGTAATTCAATTATTGGAGAAAAAAATAGAATATTAAATTGATTTAATCGTTCTTGATTTTGACGTTTATTAGTACTATGTATGTGTGCGTGTGTTTTTCTTTCGAAAATATTTATTAATCGAACTACATGTTGTTCACAAAGGAAAAAAAATATATTTCTATTCAATTAATTTTATTTGATAAGAAAGAAATTTCTATTTCTCTTTGTTCTATTCTTATCACGAAAATGACCTATTCATATGTTATAGAAAAAAAAAAGAACAACTATTATTTTGTTGGTAAGATGTTATGTATCTATAAAGAGACGTGACAATGGCATGGAGCTCGCATATATCTGTATATATATAGATATATATAAGAAAACGATCTAGCTTGTCAGAAAATAAGAAAAAGAACAAGGCAAAAAAGACGAGGAAAAAAATCGAAACCAATGCAATGGAAAATGCCGCGCGAACGCACACGATCCAGCTATCATCATCATCTATCTGCTGGTGTTCTTGAGATGACGATGCTGATAGATGCGATCATAATGACGAGTACAAGAAAAAAAAATGCGAGGAAACAAAATGTCGACGAGCACTGAGAGAAGAGAACTCGAAACATTCTCTTTCTCTCCTTTGCCGTTAGTATTCTCTTAGGGCTACGGATCTTCTTCTACATGTTCTTCGTTTTGCACACATACTCAGACGCACGCAGATATAAACGATACAACAATGTTACTGAGACGACTGTCAGCAAAAGCGCATTCTAACTTCGACTCGTTACAATATTCTTCTCAAATGGCTGCCAATATATATATTCATCATAGTAATCATTATTAACATAAAAATAGTACTCATCATATTTTGACAATTGATTGTTTTCTCTCTCTTTCCGCGCATAGATATATTATATTAGTAAATTACTCGGAACAGACAAATCGAAACTTTTGAAAAACAATACAATAAACATGCCTCGATCACGCGTCTCGATTGCTTATGACATTTTACATGGTATTCATTTCGCATCGAATAATGTCTCGACTATTTTTGCTTATCTAAATTATTTTCCACCGCCACCACCTGTCATCCCGAGTCCACCGGCTCAACGTTCTTGGACATGTTCACATCCATCCTATACATCATCATGTTTAATCTCGGATGATCTTAATCCTCCCGATTTCCGACAATACGTTCCATTTAATGATAAAAATCAATCGTTCTTATCAATAAATTCATCTCATGTATCGAAATCCACACATCAAACTCCAACATCTCTATCTATAATCAATTTCGTTTCTAATCATTTTACATTTCTACTTTTATTCATTATTTTTTTAAGCCTATTTATATCTGTTATATTAGTTATTTTACTGATTATTTATATTCGTCGGTCACGACGACAACAACGACGACTGACGTCAACACATCATCATCATGAAATTAACAATAATAATAATAATAATAATACTGAGTTAAATAAAACCAACGAAAAAGATAAAAAATTTTACTACCATTTAATTCCATATCAGCAAAAGCAGACCAAACATTCGCTAACAACATTAAGACAATCGCACGATGGAAATATGGTAATACGTTTATCAAATCACGATTCACCAGTACTCGAAGTTAAACGTTTATCGAAAACAAGTGGGAGTAATACAAATAATATTGAAGAACATGAAGAAGCTCTTTAATATATATATACATGCACATCTATATATTTTCTGCTTTCTTTTTTTCTTTTTTTGTTCTTTATCGATGTTCATTTCTTTTCTATTTACTCAGGAAAGAAATATATATAAATATACGTATATAAATAACAGTACGCAAAAAAAAACTAAATTGTTTAAATAATTAAACGATTATTTTCGAATACATATCATAAGAACTGTTGTTGAATTGAAATCGTACGATTTCAATGTTCGATTGTCATCTAATTGATCGAAGAAATTGCCAACATGCGTTAATGTGATTTCGTTGGCCTGAAGATTTTCTTGTTTAGCAAATCGTTCTTTCAATTCAAGAATAGTTTTATCCAATGATATGCGAAATTTATATTCTCGATTGAGAAATGTTCGTAATGTTAAACATATGGATCTGAAAACAAAAAGAAAAACGCTATGAGTTTTTTCTTTCGAGGCAATGTGCGACAGAAAATTACTCGGTTGGAAGAGATGATCGAGGTTGTTGACTGGTTTTGTTTTCATCAGTATGAATTACACTTAATTGAATATGATTACACATTTCATTAATTTGATCAATATGATCTTGATCGTACTGTAAAGAAACTTCGAGCGACTGAAAAAGAATTATTCAAGACCAATGTTTTTTTCTTCGAAGAATAAATCAAATTATCTTACATTTAAATACTTATAATGCTCAGCAAGTTCATCAGACAAACGTTTTTGTACATCGGATGTTTTTGTTAATAAACTAATCAATTCAGGTTCGTTTTTACTGAAATAAAATCATATTATCTTCAATCAATTTGAGAAAATCTGCAATTCTACCTTTCAAGATGATAGTTTTTCTCGGTTAACTCCTTTTTCAACTGTTCAACTGATTGAAGATCACCGTCGACTTGTCTGAAATATTCGTGTATATATATATATATATATAGTTTTGTTTATCAGAAAGTGACTTACGTCAGTAAATCTTGCTCGTGACAATCTAATTGTTTCAGTATATCCAATTGTTTGTTCAACAAAATCGAATCATGTTGCTGTCGAATCGATAGAAATTGATTCGATATTTCATTTTTGACATTTTTAAATGCTTCGTGAATTGATTCTTTATACGAAAAAGATTTCAACAGAGTTTTTAATTAGAAACAAAAAACATCGAGATTCAACCTTTCAAATCTTTCTGATTCGTATTTTCTAAAGTTTTTAACGCTGTTTGTGCCGATTCTCGAATGTCGTTAATATGTTTTTCGTTACAATTCGTACATTTCGTTGAATTACAATGTTCACAAACAGTCAATATTTCGATTCGATCACAACATGGACATTTTGCTTTCACTGGTTGAACATCCATAAGACTGATTAGAACAAGATTATTTGGTAATTCCTCGGGTCCTTGCTTCAGAGTTATCACTTTTCGACATGTTGGACTAATAAATTTCAAACGAAATAAATAAACAGAAAGAAAAAGAAACTTTTGATCTAACCAAGTTATTGTTCGATTGCGAGTGACGTAAATTCCTAATTTAAGCAAATAAAAATCGAAATTGATTAAACGACGGAATTACTTCGCAAACAGGCAAGACAAAACGTATGTTGACATGGGAGAACTTTGGGAAGACGGAATCGATCGAGACAAATGGCACATTGTAGAAGATTTTCTAGATTTTCAAATTTATAAACATTTGCCATTGCGTTTTTTTGATTATATTTTGGATACGATCAAATAATGGAAATGGAGTCTCGTTGGATAAGTCTGACATGTATGATGATGAATCATCGAGAATTTTTATTGGTTCAAATGAAGCGACCAATTTCTAGTGTCTGTTTATTTGTCGAAATAGAACATTTGATTATCAGGAATAAGAAAAAGAAAGGATGGCTAGTCAAGCAAAGAATACGTTCGAAATTCCGAAATGGTTTGTTGAAATTTCAGAAACTATGAAAAATTATCGATTGATTCTGAATTTAGGGCTGGAAAGCCAGTTGCTGGCTTGCATTTAGATGTCGTCAAAGAAGGAAAATTGATTCAAGTAAGAAAATTGAACAAACAAATTCATTCGATTGAAATCTTTTAGAAATTAATGATCGACGAAAAGAAATGTTATTTCTTCGGACGAAATCGAGAACTATGTGATTTTACCAGTAAGTTCATTTGAATCGAATCAAAAATAAAGATCAAATTTTCTAGTTGATCACGCATCATGTTCACGTGTACACGCTGCACTTCTCTGGCATAAAGATCTCAATCGACCATTTCTAATCGATCTTGGCTCAAGTAAAAAAAAAAGCAAAAGAATGTGTTAATCTTAGTTTTGTTTTTAAATATCGATTTCTAGCACACGGAACATTCATCGGTCATATTCGACTCGAAGATCATAAACCTCAGCAAGTTCGTATCGATAGTGAAGTACATTTCGGTGAATCAAGTCGAATTTATATCATTCGTGAACGTCCACAAGTTCATGGCAATAAACTCCATCACATATTTGGTAGTAATGCAAATACAATGGGCTCATCAAATGATCCCAATGGTGATCATAATGACGAAAATAAAGATGGAAATAATTCGTATGCTATGCCGGAAAATGAAGTTGAACTCGATGTAAAATTTGTTTTTCTTTTGAAAAGACGATCAAAGTTTTTTTTTTCGTTTAGAATTTAACGGAATTTAATACAGCACATAATCGACGTATTGCACAAATCGTACAGATCACTGATATTCCAAATGCACCAACGGTGAAACGAAAACGAAAAGGTGTAACATTCAACGAAGAAGATGACGTGATTAATCCAGGTAACAATTCTTCGATTGATTTTGTCGAGAAAAAGATTGATTTTTGATTTTCAGAGGATATCGATCCGAATGTTGGCCGATTTCGAAATCTTGTTCAAACAACTGTTGTTATTCCGAAAGTAAATTTCGATTTCTCGTTATTATTTCTCTCAATCCAACAAATAACAATTGTTTTTTTTCTTAGAAACGTAAATTCGATCATCCAGGTGCAAGTCATCTCGGTATTGATACAGCACAAAAACATGCTCAAGCCTTTCATTATTCTCAACTTTACGATGCTAATCATCCGATTCATAGCGATCAACCATCAGAAACATCGAATTCATTTCAAGCGCAACATTTAAGTGTTGCTGCTAAACTTGGTAATGAAATTAGCAGTAGAAAATTGTTTTTCATTGTCAATTTTGATTGTTTCAGGAATTTCAATGCCGAATTTAGCACCGGATTTACGTGATTATGATGTTACTGAGCCAACACCAACGTTTATGCCTGTTGTTGCAGCGAATTCAGTACAAAATCTAAACGATGAATCGAATGGTGATGAGCTCACACCAAGAAAGAAAAAATATGCTAAAGAAGCTTGGCCTGGCAAACGACCATCGGGTCCAATGTTACGTGTTAAATAAATTCTTCTTTTGTACAGTGGAGATTTTTCCTTTCTGTTTTTTTTTCGTTCTGTTTGGCTATTAAAAAAATAACAACAAAAACAAAAATCAACCCTATCTGAGCTAAACTCTCGTTTCAGATGAATTTATACGATGACAAAGATACGATCATTCATCGGTAAATAACAAATAAAATATTTGTTCATTTAACATCAACTCTTGTCTCTAGACTTCGAACACACATAAGTATTCTCGAACAACAACAACAGCAAAATAGTACAGGTTATTATTCTTCTGAAGAAACTACAACGTTTAATCAAAACGTAAGATGAATTGATTGTATTGAATTCACTGAATTGAAATTTGATCGTTTTCGTGTTTTATCTTAGTATTCAATTGAAAAGAATCCACATGAAGATGCGGCTACGCTCGAAAAACTTCTTCAGTAGGCTTCGATTTCTCTTTTCTCGTATAAGTTCATTTTTGTTGTTTTTGATCGATCTAGAAAACGTGAATATGAATTAGATCAATTACGTACTGAATTCAATGATTTTCAACAAGAAGCCGATGGAAAATTTCATCGAACAATCGAACAAGTACATGGTCTTATCATTTGTTTTTCTCTTTTTCAAATTCATCTTTGTTTTCATAGTTTAATAATCTCGAACGAAAATATCAATCGATCGAACTTGAACGCACAAATCTTCGTCAACAACTTCAACAATTAGAAAATGAACATGATCTTTTGAAATCCTATATGAATCGTTTACCATCTGAGATTGAATACGAACAACTTCGACAGAATTATCAAATTCTCGAAAATCAACTTCAACAATCGAATCAAACGATTGTGGATTATCGAAAAGAAAAAGTTCAATTGAAAAAACAATTAAGCCAACAAGAAACTTTTCTTGAACAACAAAAACAATTGATTAACAAACAAGAATCAACTATGAACAAACCATTGCTCAATGAAAAATCGTTGACAAAAGATGAACGTATTGAACGTGATGAAAAATATCAACAATTTACAGATATCATCGAAAATTTAAATCAAAAATTAAACGAAGAAATACAAAATCGAAAACAAAATCAATATTTAAACGAAAAAAATCTCAAAATTGTTCAATCATTAACAAATGAACTCGAGAAAAAAGAACAAAATATCAAAGAACTAACGAATCTCATTCGACAGGTAGAAATCATTTTCACAATTTTGAAAAACGCATGTTTTCGTGATTTAGAATCGGCAAGAACTATCTGATCTTCGCGTACGTTTAGTTGTTAGTGAAGAAGAACAAACACGTTTGAATGAACGTCTACTATCGAATGATCAACTAGCCGATGCTTTGAAACGTGTTTATGGAACAATGGAGAAATTATTTGTTGTTTTAGAATTTTCATCAGAAATGTTGAATAATGAATCTCAAACGAGTCCAGATGTGCTAATGCTTCAATTATCCAATCATAAACTTAAGTCAGGTAGTAGTTCGCGAGAGAGAGATAGAGAGAGAAGAAAATGACATTTTCTTTTGTAGATCCAAATGAATCGTCGATTGAACATCGAACTAAAATCGATTTGTCTGAAATCGAAAAACTCGAGAGAAAACTCGATGAAATCGTCGATCGACTCTTATCAATTCGTAGTGAATTGATTGCTCGTCAATTTGAGAATGACATTCAATCGATACCTCCTTGTCGTTTACAGTGATCTCTACTCAGATATTTCTTCTTTTTTCTTTAAACTAAATAAAATATATTCAATTTCTTCTTACGAAATTTTTCTAGATGATGTTAATCAATAACGAACATTTAGGTGTAAATACATTCGTAGCTAGTAGTCATGGCAATGATCAATGTGGAACCAATGGTTTGCCGTTAACACCTAATTCGATAGTTATTATCGGACGTTTTCAATATTTAAAAAGTATTGAACATCCAAATCTTTGCCGATATATCGACATACGCAAGGGTACACATGAACGTTTGCTTGTTGTTAGTGAATATTACGAAAGAAATTTCGAATGTTTAATCAAAGAAAAATCATGTTTAACTATTGAACAAATTCAACAATGGTCATATCAAATATTAAATGCGCTTGTTTATCTACAAGAAAAACGGATCCATACAAGGAATTTATCATTGAAGAATATTTGTCTTGCACATTCAGATCAAATAGTTAAAATTCAAAATTACGGTCTCTGGCATATGACACAATATGGAACATGCGTTTCATTTCCTATTGGTGATCCGTATTATTTAGCACCTGAATGTTTTCCACTTGATCTAACATTTAAAGCTCTTATAGCTGCACATAACAGTCATTTCGAAAACGAAATTGATGATCCAGCGAATGTTAAAAGTTGTGTGTGGTCATTTGGAATTATTCTATTAGAACTTTGTTTAGTAAGCAGAAATATTGAAAAGAAAAACAATAGTTAAAGCGAAGAATTAATCTTTCTTCAGGGCCAACGATTGTTCGAAAATCAACCGGTATCAATTCCAATGTCAAAAAGTATTCGATGTTTGAAATTAAACATTCGAAGTGCGCTAGATATTCTTCTACAATCGAATTCGAACGATCAGGAAGAACGTTTAAATCGTGAGACAACACAATTTTTCCTACCAATTATTCGAAAATGTTTAAACGTTCAAATCAAAGATCGGTAGACATTTCATTCCCTTTCGATAGCCAATTCCTATATATTGATCTTTTTCAGACCAACATTTGTTGAATTGCTCACTGAATTAACTAACAAATCTTATGTTCCACCGATACAACATTCATTTCAATTGACATTATTCAATGGAATTATTCCTGTACTTGATCATAATCTTGACTTAGCTGATTTCAAACATTTAGATTGTTTGTATTTTGAAATCTAAAACGATTGACAACGAATCATGTCTTTGTTATGATTTTAGCTAGACCATTTCGATGTCGAACAATCGATCAAATTTATTATCTTTGGAGATTAGCCGGTGGTGATTTGATTAGTGTTTTAAAAAATGCTGGATTAATTAAAACATCATCGTCGATTAGTAAAATTTCCAAGTAATTATGTCAAAACAAAAGTCAACAATTTGAAATTCTATTTTCATATTTAGATTTGTTACTGATCATGGTGATGTTTACGGTCTACAACGTGATGTTAATACTTTATTCGACGACACATCCTATAAATTATCGTTAAAAGAATTGGAAAATCGTTTCAATGAAATGCCGATTGAAATTCTTCATCCATTGCTCGAAGGAGGGTAAGAAAATCGAATCGATGATAAGAAACAGAACGAGAAAGTCGACGAACACATTTTCAGAGATCCAGAATTTGATAAACGACAAGAAGAATTCGATAAGGTGATCGAACGACAACCATTGAACATTCGTGAAAATGATTTTGAATATCAAGTAAAAAAAACAAACAGACAAACATCAAATCTTTTTATTGATTTTTTTTTGTTAAAGTTCCATCGTTTAATTGTCTTCGAACGATTACTCACCTGTTATCCTTATCAAAAGCAACGTTTATATGCCGAAGCACGAAAAGATATTCCACCTATCTATCGAGCATTTACTTGGGCTGCTTTGCTCGAAGTTTCGGTTCGTTCGAAATTCTCGTGCTCATATTAACAATTCTTAGTTCTTTCAGGGCAATGTCAATGATGTTTATGATCGAATTAATCGTGACAATATCACTCCAGCTGTTATTCGTCAATTAGAAGTTGACATACCACGTTGCCATCAATACGACGAACTTTTATCATCACCTGATGGTCATAAACGAATGAAAAACGTTCTCAAAAGTTGGATTGCAAGTCACACGAATCTTGTCTATTGGCAAGGTCTTGATTCACTCTGTGCACCATTTGTTTATCTAAATTTTAATAATGAAGCACTGGCATACGCGTCATTGACAGCATTCATACCGAAATATTTAAATAATTTCTTTTTAAAAGATAATTCATTGATTATAACTGGTAAAATAACATGAAAACGAAATGAAACAATTGTTTTTGTTGTCTTTTGACCTTTTTTTTTTATTTAGAATATTTAGCAGTTTTTTCTCATTTAATTGCATTCCATCATCCAGATTTATCAAATCGTTTAGAAACAATTGGCTTCATTCCTGATCTCTATGCTATTCCTTGGTTTTTAACTGTATTTGCTCGTAAGAAACAAAAAAAACTCGAACTAATCACGTCTTTTCATTTCAAATTCGTAGATGTTTTTCCATTGAACAAAATTTTCCATCTTTGGGATATGCTTTTACTCGGTGGTTCATCATTTCCACTTTGTATTGGCGTTGCGATACTCACTCAATTAAAATCTCTTCTACTAAAAGCTGATTTTAACGAATGTATTCTCTTATTTTCTGAATTACCAGGTTTGAAAAATGATTCCTAATAGAAAAAAAAGCACGACACAGATAATGTTCTATAGAAATTGATATTGAACGTTGTGTTCGTGATTCGATTGATATATTTGCATCGACTCCACGGTCGTGTACTTATCGTGAACATGCAAGTGATAGTAACAATTCACAATTCAATACTGATCTTGTAGATTTGTTTTCTTTGAAATACTGTTCAACAATGGGGATTTTATTTTAGGATATGGATCCAATAACATTAGCAGATCTCAAATCTGAACGTTGTCCACATATATCCGGAAATGATGTTATCGAACTAAATGATCTCAAAACTCCGACAGCTAGTTTAAAAACATCGAAACTTCTTCTTATTGATATTCGTTCACCGGATGAATATATGAAAGCTGCACTACCATCAAGTGTCAACATATCCTATGAACAAGCATTTGATAGTCAAAATCGTCTTATAGATACTCGTTTGCAACATCTACTTGAACAACATCGTTCGCTAGTTAAAGTTGTGATTGGAAATAAAAATCATCAGCAAACAGTTGATTTTGCTAAGAATTTAATTCAAAATAATTATTCAAAAGTTTGTTTACTACATAAAGGTATCGATGTTTTTAAAAGCAGTGGAATGCTCTATGTGCCAACACCATCGGATTTACCGTAACGAAATATTCGTCTTTCTCTTCGTATTCGAACATATTTCTCTTGATTAATTTTACACATCTATTTTTTTTTCTGTTGTTCTTATTGAAATTTGACATTTGAATGACTCATTGAGCCGGTGCAATACAAGCACATATTTATACATATATTAGTAGAATCAAATTTTTTTTATTGTAAACTATTTATATCTGTTCAATATAGATGATTTTGTTTGAGAATGAAAATAGATTTGTTGTTTTTTGCTTGTGGTACGTGCAGATTCAAAATGCACGTCGATTCGATATAAATCAACGAATGAGAAAGGAAGTCAATTGTACCGGTGAAAAACATTTGTAGCGCTTACGTTTACTCGATCGAAATCATTTTCTACGACATTTATGTTATGAGAAAAATCATTTTTAAAATTGATATTTTAGATAAATTTATCACAAAAAAATCGAAATACAAAAAAATGCTCGGTCATTTTCGACAAGTTCGAAGAATTGTTTTTCTAAAAAAAATGAATCAATCTACTTTGAAATCTAGATCCTTCCTCGAGTTATTCGTCCAACAATGATGTTGAGCAATGTTCGTTTGAATTCAACAGCATCGAACACTTCACCCGTAAGGATTCGACATTTGTTGAGTTTAATTCGACATTTGAAAACAAATCTGTTCAGGTGACTGCTAATGTGCCCAGTGGAATATGGAAACTTGGTCGACTCAATCATTTAGCTGTAGCCGTACCAAATCTAGGTACGTTTGGAGAAAACATTTTTGTTTTAAATGACAAGATCGAATTTGATTTTAGATGAAGCAAGCAGCTTTTTCAAAAATATTCTTCGCGCTAAGTCAGTCAGTGGAGCTGTTCCACAGAAAGAACATGGTGTTTACACAGTTTTTGTTGAATTAGGCAACACAAAAATCGAAGTATTGAAAAGATCAATCGACTCGTAAAACTATTCGTTTCGTTTTAATTTAGCTTCTTCATCCGCTCGGTGAAAAAAGTCCAATTTCAAAATTCTTAGAAAAAAATAAAAACGGTGGCATTCATCATATTTGTATTGAGGTAAATTGAGAATTTGTTTCTGTTATTGTATGTGATAGTAATTCGATACACTTGTTTTGTTCTGTTAGGTTGATAATATCGAAGAAGCCATCAAAGATGTTCATGCTCAAAATATTCGAACGTTGAGTCCGAAAACTCAAATCGGTGCTCATGGTAAACCGGTGATTTTTCTTCATCCAAAAGATTGCGCTGGAATCTTAATTGAGCTTGAACAATCTTAAATTCAAAACTATCAACATAATTTCCTCTATTTTTGCTTATTTAACCGTTTAATTAGTCATTCATGTATGTTTTGTTTTCGTTTTCCCTGATTGAAGCATATTATTTATTGTCGATCGTTGTGTGTTTGCGCTTTCACTATGCTTTTTTCTTCTTCTTCGTAGTCTAACTATTAGTATTTAGGTCGTATTTTTTCAAAATAAAAACTATGAAAATCAAATTATCTATGAATAGATTAGCCAATGTACGGGTACTACCACTAAGGAAATTAGTAATAGCACATGATTTGCTCATAAGTAATTATATTCTGTCATAAAATGACAGCATTCAAAATCTTATTATAGTTTTCTTTAATATCTACACGATAGGTTCGATTTAATTTATCTATTCTGACAATGATACATAAATTAAAAAACTGATTAAATATCACCCAGCATGACTTGATAAACATTGTGATTATTTATCAGTAGGATGCTATAAAGATGCGAATAGTCTGTTAAATATACGATATATTACATCATGTGATCGGTTATCAGTAGAACAGACGGATATGGTTTGTTCAGATATGTAACATTGTCCAGACGTATCTGATTAAAGAGAAGAGAATGTCATTTAAAGTTGATAGCGATTATCAATAGGTTATATAGGTGCTTATCTCAAATCATAGACTAGCAGCATGACAAGAAACAGACATATATAGATATATAATAGAGCAGTTTATATTTGCTAGAAAAGAAAAATGAAACAAAAAAAAAGTGAACTTCAAATTATATTCAATCCATCTGATAAATAAGAAAACATTATACATATACATATAGATCTTTGCCGGCTTTTTGTTTCCATTGATTGTATATCTTTGTACATACACGTACACACGCATGCGCACATATAAATTTAAACAAGAGTACTATGATGACCACTTGTTGGCGATGGTGAATCATCGTTTGAACTCGATCCACATAGGTCACGTGCTTCTCGACGTGTAACACTTAGAAAATGTTGTGCACCGGACGAAGACGAAAGTGGAGCTGTTTTCGATCGTGAATACGGTTTGATCTCTCTTAGAAGTGACGTTTCTGATGGTGTCGTGCCTGCAGCCGATCGTAGGACGGGTGATGATGGAGGCGATGGAGGAGATTCTTTAATGTCTAATGAATTCGGTCGCATAACGGGTGATGTCATGACTTCATCGAATAGACTAATATTAATAATAGGTTCAGTCGGATATCTTGATGTTTGTTCGTTTGATGTTGACGAATTCGGTTCGATAACACGAAAAATAATCTGATCCATTCGTGCTTCGCGTATATCGCGTACTCGAGGTAATTTTGATGTTGATTGCTGATTTTGATTGGCAATACGTTGTTGAGATGACGACATTGGAACTTGAAGGAATTCGGATGAACGTGACGAATGTGCTGATGAACATGGAAAATCAGAATTTCGCCGATGATTATATCGACGAAGACCTCCTGGTCCTACGCCTCCTCCTCCTCCTTGTTGTTGTTGATTTGATCGATTTGTTTGAGGAATGATTGATGAAAGTATACTACTACTACCACCACTACTACTTGTTGCACTCGGAGTTTCGCATAGAAGTGGAGTTAAATCGAGAGA
>ERZ781399.956-NODE-956-length-27447-cov-3.972255_pt1 | contig 27447 bp, 30 predicted proteins | sample MGYA00511014_ERZ781399 | MGnify/ENA primary metagenome ERZ781399 (study PRJEB29847, sample SAMN06458254) | wastewater metagenome | isolation source: Wastewater bioreactor | place: South Africa: Cape Town | study: EMG produced TPA metagenomics assembly of the...
TTATTGAACGAAGAGAATATACTCGATTGAGTTGGTAGAGTGCCATCGGAAGATGAGAATTGATTTAATGTCGACGACGATGATGAAGGTAACGGTGGCGGTAGTGGTTTGAAACGATGATATCGACTAGCTGTTGCGTACATATCACTTGAACAGCTTTGTCGTCGTTTCGACATCATTTTCCATTTGGATGGTTGTTGTTGTTGTTGTTGTTTTGTTGATTCGATTTGAAATAGATCTCGTTCATCGGATAGTGGAAGTTCGATGGCTGATGAATCCGTTGAAGTAAACATACGATCGAATGTAAGAAGTCGATCGTTTGCTAATGTACTAACGTGTGTAGAAGGTGTTGGTGAAGGTGTATCGAAAACCATAGTTAAACGAAGAAATTCGATTGAAATTATTGAACATTCCGTAACGATTTATCTAAACAATCGACATGCAGGTGATTATTTATCTGTTGAACAGGTTTTATCAGTTTAATTTTCTGTTAGCTTTTTTTTTGTATTCATAAGATAAAATCAAAGAGATAGAAACACGCGTAACTATTCATTAGATTCGATAAGAAGAAGAACGAGAGAGAGAGAGAGAGAGAGAGAGAAAGAATCATGCTACTAAACCAGGTCGTGTTTTCTGTCATATATGTATGTAAATATTTGAATACTTTTCAAAGAATAGAAATCCAGTCTAGTTTTAACGTATAGACATTCGAAACTAAAAATCGATATGAATCCTTGATTATCAAATGAAACGTACGTACGTATGTGCGTGCGTGTATATGCATTTCTTTCTTTCTTTTTTTTTCGTATTCAATTTAAACTGAATGAATACAAAAGAATTCATTCGTTATATTAACAAATACTTTGTAGGATTTCATCGATTAAAAAAAAAGAAAGTGTTAAATCATAGAAAAACATCTAATGCATGACGATAGTTTGTCATTCTATTCTAGATGAGCAATGAAGTATTGAATATAAATAACTATTTGCTTGTGTTATTTCTTTCTTCGTTCTTTTTTTCTCTCGAGAACTTAGTCTTTTCTTTTCTTTTCTCGGTACTACTTCATCAGATATGATTACTTGTAAAAACAACAACAACAACATCGATTGATTATTATTATTTTTTTGCTTTTTCTCACCTATGCTGAAGATTGCTTTGATCCATTGTCGATCAAATAAATGCTAGAATGAATAAAACAAAGACTTTAATCTAGTGAACAAAAAGAAAATACGAATAAAGTGATATGAATGTAGGACGTCACCTCATGTCGATTCGATGATAAAATATAAGTAAATGAAAGGGAGAAAGAGAGAGAGAGAGAATGAAGAAGTATAAAATAGACCCCTCGCGTCGTTGTTACGTACAGTCGTCGTAACAAATACATTATTCTTCATTCGATGCACCGTCAACTAAACCATCAGATTTCTCTTTATGTCTGTCTCTTTCTCTCTCCTCGATCTCTTTTTTTTGTCATATGGGCAAAGACGACGACGACGACAACAATAATAATATTCATTACTGTCGACGACTGACTGACTGACTGAACGATTCTTTCCCTTTTCATACACATCTACCCTCAATTAGTGGGACACTATTCGTCTTTTCTATTTTCATCGTCGAGATAAAATGATACCGAATTTACTATGTTTTTTTTCTTCTTCGTCGTCTCTATCTATGTCTGTTTGCTCACATGGTATTAAATTGGCCTTGAGAGACACTGATGACGATGCTTGTTTTCATATTATTTATACTGCTGATGAATGCCTATATACATCCTAATATTCAAGGTTGATAAGAAATAATAGAACGTCAACTGATTCGAAAATATATAAGATATTCAATAAAATCTTAATTATCACAGAAAACAAGACAAATGACTGTTAATTGAATAGAGAAAAAAAAAGCGTTGACATTGCGTGGTTATGTCATACGAATAATTAAACTGAAAATAATGATTTCGATTCTATAGGCTCTTGTTGAACATAGGTAAAAAAAAGAAGAAATACCAAGGTGAAAGTTATAAAAGAAGTCAAACATTTTCAATTCGATGCGAATTGACAATCACCAGCTGTAATACACAAACGCACGTTTGCCAATGTTTGACGAGCGAAAGAAAAGAAGAGAAAAAAGAAAAAGAAAACGACCTCAGTTATAAATCATACGCAGTTAACAGTACACAGAAAAGGTGTTATGTCTTTTGCTCGAAAATAAGTATATATGTACATATACGTTGTTGTCTTGCATACCCTCAAGCATAATCAACAGTATATATGTGCTGCTGCATTCGGATGAATGGCAACAAGAAAGAAAAGAATTTGCTGAAGGCTATATTCGGTCGATTTTATAGCTTTTCCATAGTTCAAATAGTTATCGACTTTATCGAGCTATTACCGTTGATTTTCAATTGATTTCGTCGATGTTTTTTTTCTTCTTTTCGATGAAGATTCGTCAATTGTTCGTGTCTAAAAAAAAGAATATGCATATACAAACATTTGAGTTCGAACAATCGAATAACACCATTCTGTTTTTCAAGAACAAGTAACACTAACAATTGCGGTTTACCCCCTCTCATATCTTTCCTTCTGTCCTTTTCTAGTTTTTTTTTCTCCTTCTTCTTTCTCTCTTACCAAGTATACGAGTTACTTGATTGTAGGTCGGATAGATGATTACCATATGAGAAATCATACTTTTTTTTCATTCTCTTTTTTCTCTCGTTTTTTATTCTCTCTCTCTCCCGCACGTTCTTTTTCTCTCTTTCTCGAACAGATGATCGATGTAACATCTAAGATCTATATGCTAATCAACTAGCAACATATTCGCATTCTCCTGCGACGTAATATTATGATAAATCGGACAATTAAATAACGGAATCTGTTCGCTTACGTGATTTGTCTTTGAGATCAAATAAATTCATTTTGCGCACGAGTAAAAACACCTTCGTTTCTTTTTTTTCGTCTAACTAGAAGAGTATAAAGAGCAAATAAACGAACACGCGTGCTCGATGTGCATTCGAGAAACAAAAAAAAAAAGAAAGAAAAGAATAATAGTATTTATTAATGTACTGATAGATTGATCATCTGGTCGCTACAGAAAAAGAAAGATTCTATTATTATTCTATGGAAACGTACTTGAAATTAATACTTGTAAACGGGAGAGAGAGAAAAATTGTGTCTTTCCGGCGTTTTCTTCTTGTCTTTTGTGTTCGTGTATATAATAAAAGTAAATAGATTGTCGAAAGTGCTTCAGTCAATATGAATTTGATAAACTTTTGAAAACGAAACCTTTTACTAAGATAAATCTCTTGATGTCGAGTTGAAATTCAACTCTCGAACGTATGGAACTTGTAATATCAACAAAACAATTATGAAGAGAAATATTTCTCTTTGTTTTCTTTTCGCTTCTTCTTCTTCTCCTACCGAAAATATCTTTGCAGAGAAAACATTCAATCAATCTACTAATATAAATATGACATATTTTTTATCATTAAATGAAAAAAAAATAAAGCAAGAACATTTTTTATTATTAGTTTTATCTCTCCGTCAGACTCAGAGTCGGTTGCTGTGTTTTTCATTCTTTCTGATTCTTGTTCTCAAATGTTGCTACGCAAATAACATTCGATAATGTTTTTTCTTTTCTTTTTATATTAAAAAAAAAGAAGAAACGAGAATATGAATGTTAAAAGAAAAATCTAAAATAACATACATTAATTAAATTGTGCGATCAGGTGGTAGTTTTGCATTGCTAGAATTGATTGATATAGATGAGAATGAGTGATTTGTTTGAATAAATAGACGACAAAGTGACATGTCATAAAGACTAGATTTTCTAGAAGAGACAAAACATATATGTGTACCGATGTTATTATCTCTGAATTGTTGACATCGATGTTTTTAGAAATAACGAAAAGAAAAAGAAAAAACAAACAAACAAAATTTCACATTTCATTATGTATAACAGAAAGTAAATGACAATCAAAGAAAAAAGAAAAGAACAGAACTACATTGGCGGTAGTGGTGGCCAAGGATTACTGGATGGCATTTGAGCACGCATGGGTGGCGCGAACATGGGTGGCGGAATACTAGAATAGGAAGAAATCAAGTCAAACATTAGAATCTCGTTCGATATTTTACTGAGTCATTGGTGGCGGTGGCATCGGTGGTCTCATGTAATAAGTTTGATGTGGTGGTGGTGGTGGTTGTACAACAGTCGATTGCGGTGGCGGAGGCGGCGGTGGAGGAGGTAGTGGCGGAGGTGGTAATGGTGGCTGTGGTGCCGCTGTTGCACCGAGATTTGAATTTGATGAATGATGATGATTATTACGAGACGAACGGTAATTTGGATCATCTATTCGTTGCTAAATATGACAAAAGAAATATTTTCAAAGTCAAGTGCAAATCCTTTCGATATACTCGTTTCGTTGATGGCATCGATGATCGTGACGTCGATGGTGATTCAACGTTAATCGGTTGAATCGGCGACGTCACCGTTGAATTGGTTTGTGTTGGCGTTAGCATAATCGATGGATTATGCATACTACCATTTCCTGGTGATGATAGATCATTTTTTGAATACAGATCGAGATGTTGATGACAAATATCTACAAAATTCCGATGTCATTCGATTCAATAGAAAAACAAACAACAACAAGAACAACCTTCAATAATATCTTTGGTTAAACCTTCGACGAATTGTTCCCACCATTTTTGTTTGTTATTATCTTTTTTTGTTGTCCAATCGGTGATCTCAAATTTCGATAATTTACAAGCGAGATAAAGAACGGCAATGGCAATGATTTCCGGTTCCCATTGAAGACATAATGTCGAACAGAAACTATCGTTGACAAATGTCCATGCCATTTGAAACATTTGTCGAATTTGTTCTTTATCACCGATGATTGTTCGAGCGTACTGCTTGAGAAATGTATACGGACTTGCAATACAAAAATCGAATTTAACTGTAGGCAAAAGAATACGCTCGTATTGAAGAATGAGATCGCCACGTTCATCGCCTAATGTTGGTATGTAGCGTTCACGAGCACCTTCGAGTATTTGCCGAGCTGTTTTCATAATATCACGAACTTTCTTCGGCGTCTCTTCAACTTTACCAGCAAGAAATAAACAACAAGTAGCCATGGCCTAAAATAGGATTTGTTTTTGTCTTGAAAATTTCCTTTTTCGAATACGAACATATCGAGGATATTGTTTAAACGAATGAAACATGTAAAAACGATGAAAAAAAACAGCACCAGTACCCATCGTTTCCGATCGTCTAAACGAAAGCATCGATAGAATCCTTGACGAAAACAAGAATTTCGTAATACATACAAGCCGAGTCGAATGCCAAGATCGAGGATAAATCGACAGCCTTCACGTCGATAACGTTGTTCAGTTTCATGATCAACACCATCTTGAATAGATGGTGTTGATTTTAAACCTTTTTTATCATAATACCACAAAGGCATTGCGCATATTATTGAATAAGAACAAAACAACGAGCTAGTTTAAAGAATTCTTTGCCTAGAAAACAAACGATTAAGAAAAATCTATTGTTGACATGATGATGAGAGTTTCAGAAGAATAATAAGAAAAAAAAAAGAAGTCTTCAATCAATCAGCTGTTTTCTTTTCATATTCATTGAATGTGATTGGAGAACGAAAGAAAATGAATAGAAACACGACTGATAGCTGGCGACATCACGTTAGATTTATTGAAATTTAGGAAAAAAAGAACGAACGAACACTTTAATTTTCTGCAGTTACATAAATAAACGGCTGTTTGAGATCCGTCTGCGCTTGAAGTGAATTCAATTCCGACTTCTCGAATATCGGCTAATTCAGACGAAGAGATCGTGTTTAAATTCAGTGTCAATTGTGTTGCCGAATTGCTATTCAGTTGTACAGCACCGGAATCGTGCCATGTCCACGACGAACCTGTTTTAATATAAAGTTTACCAACCATTGTGCCACCATTTTGAAAGCCCCAACTGGCTACACGAGCACGGCCGACTAATTTTTGATAATTAGCAAATGTAAATGTCGATGCTTGATTTGTGTAGATATAATATTTACTACTAGCATACAATTGAACATCACATTTGAGACTATCTGTTGATGCATATTGAAATTCATTGGATTGCCATGGGCCACCGTTGACATTCGATCCTTGCCATTGACCAATTCCATTCGAAAAATTGTAGATAACTACGTTCGAAGACGTAGTAGTAGTCGTTGAACTTGTGCTGGTTGTTGCTGCGGTGATGAGAATATTGTTTAATGTTAAATCACCACGATTTAATACACGATGATGATTGTAAAATGCGCAAGCATACTTGTTGGATATCGGTGCCCAACCATCGTTCCAAGCGAAGAAATATGCAACTTTCGGATAGTTTGTTTCAATGGCTGTTATCCTGAGAAAATGAAATGAAGTCTCAAGATTTTTTTTCGTTGTTGTCAAATTTCAATTTACCATCGTGTGTATTCAAATTGATTGTTAACTGTACTGGGCCCGACTTCACCGAGTGCAAATGTTTTATTCAAACTAATCATCTCATCATAACCATTCATATTATTCTTTTAAAAAAAAACCCAAAATTTTCAATTGTAAACAGAAAAAGAAGAACAAAAATCCTACCGGATCATCAGTATACACATCAAGTGCAACAATATCGACATAAGCAGCACCGGGATAATAGGCTAGTCGATTGCCACGACTATGATCTGGTGAGTAGACCCAAAGAACATTATGTAAATTCTTTGTCGTTGTTAAATAATTGAACATATCGATCCAGACATTTTTGAATGTTTGTGTATCCTGAAAAATAAAGCCAAGAAAAATAAAGAATCAATAATGTTTTCGACTACTTGAGCGCCCCAAAAGAACCATTCACCATTCATTTCATGGAATGGACGAAAGAGAACGGTGACACCTGATTGCTGCAAATCGTTTAGACCTAAGGCCATTCGATCGAGAAATAAACGCCAACGTTGACCAGTTGTCGTTCCATTATTAAGTAAATCAGCAAAATTTAAATTCGATTGATCGTTAAGACCTCCACCATTCGATGAAGCAGGATTAGGCAAATGCATGTTAATAGTAACTAGACCACCTGCACTCCAATGGCTTTTCAATGTTGGATTACACGAGTAATCGATGAGATCTTCGGGAGGCGTTTTAGAATTCCAACCACATGCCCAATCACAACCAAGAATCGATGGAATTTGACCGATTTCGTCACTTATTTGATTAATTATGCTGATACTGAACGTATCAGGGCTATAACCAGCAAATTGACCCGAGAGAAGTTTTCCTGCACGAAAAAAAAAGTACTTATTAATTTCTCTAATGCAGATATTTACCTTGTTGAGGTAATCCAGAGATAAACGCTAGAATATCTTTGGTTTTATTATTTGCCAAAGGATCAGCCGTTTGTTGGCCAGAACATGTTTGCCATATCATGAAAATCAACCAATATTGATACATTTTTTTCATTTAAAAATATTTACTTTTTCTGTTTTTCTTTATTCCAATATTTATACTCTCTGTGCTGCACTTAAACAGGACCTTGAACTCATGTTTTTAATTAATTTCTTTTTTTAAGCTAAAATGTCCTTGATTTTTTCGGTCACGGTACCAACAATATACACAAAAACGTGCACACAGTGCACTTTTAAAATGATTCTAGTTATGGGTTTTTGATTTCAATTAATATTACCAAATGCAACACCCTCGAGAATAACATCGATATTAGAAAAAAATAACTTCTATTGCGCTTTTAATAAAAGAAAAACGAACAAAAATTAATTTCAAATTATGCATTTTCGTTCTATTCTTCTGTTTATATTTCAGTTAAATTCTATTTTCTGTGGAAAAAAATCGAAAACTTTAGAAAATTATGTTATCGATGTTCTATTTTCGAATGCATTAACAATTATTCGTTGTAATCCGTATGAGGCTCATATTTTTCGTGAATTATCCATTGAACTTCTTGGACATTTACGATGTTCGAATAGAAATCAATTTCTACCCGATAATCATATCGAAAATATGACATTATTACAATGGACTGCAACGACAGTGACTTGTAAAAAAAAGAGTTCAGTTATTAGCGAAGAAGAAACAATATTTTTAATTAAACATAAACCGAAAAATGCGTTTAAAAAACTCGATTTCAAAATCATTCGAATTGGTTCGACGGGTAAAAGTGAAATAAAAATCGATGATAAAAAACATCAGATTATCGCTAAACATCCAATATGGAATTCACAAGCAGATGAAATCGAACCGACAAAAGATAATTTTACAATGAATGTTTATTCATTTCGAAATCGACCTATTCTCTGTTGGGAAAAACAATTAATTACTGATAATCTTTGTACTAATCAACATCTTAATCTATCGTTCGTTTGTTATTATCGTGTAAGATAATCTAGTATTTAACGAAAAAAACTTGTGTTCATTCTTTCGAATACATTAGATTGGCCTCCTCGAACCACCAACGTTTGCTGATATGGAAGGTGAACTCGAATCATTATCAGGAGCAATTAGTACGGAAAATGGAACTTATACCGATCGATATATTAACAATCAACCGGAGAGTTCACTATTCTTTGGTCTATCTACTCCAGTTATTATTGGTATCATCATTTTTATAATAGCTGTAATTATAATTATAATTATTATCTGTTGTTGTTGTTGTTGTTGTGATGATGATGAAAATCAAAGAGAACGTCCACGACGTAATCATAGTGATACTTCGAATTTTTCATAAAATTCTAAATTTGTCAGTTAAGATATTCAATGATTTCTTTTTGTTCTTTATCGCTAATCCTCGTGTTCAATGCGAAAGAGAATTTTATCTTTGTTAAATATCAATTGGATTGAGCAGTTATGTCATGGATGATGTCATCAAAATAAATGTTACAGATTTAAAGCTGATTATTTTGTGTTTTATTTCTTCAAAGAAAAGAAAAGAAAGAAAGAGAAAAAAAATTTGGCGAGGCTAATAAATAATATTGATAATAATGAATCAATGAATGAATGAAAGAAAGAAAAATTAAAATGGGCTTTTTTTCGCAACAATTGCGAGAGAGAAAAAAGATTCGTCATCGAAAGCAATCTATACATACAAATGGAGGAAAAGAAACAAGAAAAGGCAGTACAACAAAGAAAAAAAAACATTATCTCTTTCTTCTACGCATAAATATATAGAATAACTAAGTATCTATGTCTTTGAGTCATGCATGAACTGTATGACAGTTTCTAGGCATGGTTTAAGGTTGAACTGATTTGCCTGTTTGATTTGTTGTTGCTGCTGTTGTTGATGATGATGATGATGAAAGAGTTGTTGTTGTTGCTGTTGCTGTAGCATTGTTCGATTTGGCAGTTGTCATGAGGCGTAATTTTTTCAATTTTAATTTTGATGAGTGATTGTCATCGAGTTTTTTGTCTCGTAAACTACCTAAACGTTGTGTTGGTCCTTGAGAACCAGCACCAGGCCATTCACATCGTTGATATAAATCATCGAAGACTAAACCTGGTGGACAACGCATTTCAAGAGCACATTGACTGTCACATTTATAGCTAAAAACACGGAGTTATTCGAAAATAAATCAAAGACAAATGATCAATATTCAAATACGTACAACCAGCCTGGTCGACCTGGAATAGCTTTCATTTGTTGAAGAATATTTAATCCAATATCAACACAGAGTGGACCTCCACGACATGGTGGACCGCCAGTTGATCCGCCTATCACAAAATAATTCAATGAAAATCTTTAAAAAAATATATATATGAAATAAAATCTTACTTGGAGCGACATTGACAGGGATAGCTGGTGGTATTGATGGAAAGTTAACTAGTGGTGTTGTATCAATAGGTATCATTGGTTGTGGTGGTTGTGGTTGATAGACAACTAAAGCAAAAGAATGATATTTCTGCATTGTTTAAGCAAAAACAAAAAGAATAATCTACCATTGACATTATTTTCATTGAAACCTGATTGTCCTTGTGAATTAATGATATTATAAGGATTACATGCAACTTCCGATGGAAGTACACACGAACGTCGTTGTTGATCCCACCATAAACCAGCTAAACATTGCATTAAAATACCTGTCGATAAACCATCGTTACCAATATATGAATCGCATGCATAGTATTTCGAGCAATCTTTTGGATCAGGTGCAAAACCTGTCGCAGCAAATGATTGACTACAACGAATTGTTGGCTGACTGAAATACCATTCATTTGATGGTGCACATGGTTGATAACCAAGCATTGATGCTGGAACTAGAATTTCGAAGACAAAAAAACGATTCGTGAGAAGAAAAAAAGAATTAGTTAATTCTACCAGCTGGAGCAATTGGTGGTTGAATGTTAATAATATCAATTGGCGGTTGTGGTTGTGGTGGTGGAAAATATGTCGAAGGAACAATAACAGTTGGTTCTGGTACAGGACCATTGATAACAACAGAAACAGTTGGTACTTGAGCTGATGAACATGTAGCTTCGATAACTTCTTGTTGAAGAATATTACCAGTTGGTTGTCGATCACGCATGAGGATTGTTTTATGTGCTGGACAAGCATAAGCACCTTGTAAATTACATGGCCAATCACAGTAAACATTCTAAATAAGATAAAAACGAATCACAATATCAATTCGATTATGTTTACGAAATCTTACATCGGGTCGTCCTTGTTCATTTTGATGACTCCACCATAATTGATATCGATTTGGCATTGATGCGCAAACAAATGATGCTAATTCACCTGTTTCATAACAATAATGAAAAACATCACAATAATTTGGATTCGAATAGAAACCAGTTGTGCCTAATGGACATGCGAATGATGTTTGAAAATCGCCACCTAACGCAATATAACCATTTTCTAACATTGTACTTGTCAATGAGAATTGTTTTCGTTGACCAATGCTGACAATTTTCGGTCGTAATGTCATTGCAAGTACACTTGTATTGTATGTTGATGATTGTCGAGCACGTGGACATGTCGTACGTGATGTACACGAACGTCTTGTGATGTCAAATGCACCGATATGTGCGCCAGATATTTGAGGAACACATTCGAATACTTTAGCTTCGCCATGCGCTCGTGGACACCAAGCAAACATATTACAATATTGAGCTGTAACATCCGAAACAGGAAAGAAACCTTCTCGACCACATGGTGAAACCGTTGGTGGTTTGAACATAACAGGTAGAATAACAAATTCTTGATTGTAGAGCAATGTTGGACATGAATATGTCGAAAAACGAACACAACTCTTTGTTTTAACGTCAAATGTTGATACACCATCGTTAATACCGTCGGTACCTGTTTGACGACATTGAAATGTTCGTCGATTACGACCCGAACAAGCATGAAATAGATTGCAAAACATAGGATCCGTATGAATACCATCGGTGATACATTCGTAACCACTTGGATTGACACTTCGAACTTCGACAGCTTCATAGAATGCAGCTGGTGTTGCTTGAGAAGCTAAACGTGAACGTGAATATGCATATCGATGTTCCAGTGGACAGATATTGCCATTTGTTATTTTAACACAATCATTCTCTTGTGTATCATATTGTGAGTCAATACATAGATAAGAATTGATTAATTTAGCGTTTATACATTCATGAAATACATTGCAATATTTTGTATCAGGTAAACGAACTTTTATGCCTTGAACATTGGATGGACAAGTAAAGTTTGATGGATTTGGAATATCTGAATACATAATGACGGATGATGATGATGTTGCTGTTGTCGGATGATTTTGTTCCATTTTTCGAGTAACAACTAATGAACAGCCAGGACGAAGTTCTTGATCACGTTTTAGAATGTCTTCAGCATTGCCTTGAACATTATCTTTCGAAATCCATATCGGTTTTTGACATTCAACTTTACATGGCCATTCACATCGAACCATATAATCTAATCCACCAAAATAATGTGGATTCGATGCATTATAAATTGTATTTTGATGTCTCCACCAAAGATCATAATTAGCCAAGAGATGACCACCGGCTGATGAACATCGTTCATCAATACGTTTGCCTGATACACAACGATAGAAAACATTACACCATTCAGATTCATAATATCCATCAGCACGATGAACACATGAAAACGATGATTTCACTTCGAATGTTTCATTGAGTCGTCGTTCTGTTGGCATGACACGTTTTGTATCATTGACTGTTTCAAGCATTGTATAGGAACCGAAGGCTGAATTTGAGTATAAACGTGTTGTTGGTAGATCAGCTGGTCGAAAGAATTCGTTTGTACGACATTCCGACATATGATCATCAGGTGAAATACAATTTCCTGTTGTCGATTGAAATATGCCCGCATATGTATTCGTTAAACGATTGACACATGCATAGAGAATAAGTTCACCTTCTTTACAACCATAAAATAAATTACAATAACGTTCATGTGGAATAATATAATTATCTGTTGAACGACATTTGGGTGTTGGTTCAACAAGTTCTTGAATTGGAATTGAACCGAAATTTTGTGTTGTTTGTTGTTCAGGCATAATATAAGGTTGGAAAATTTCGCTATTAGCTGTTGCTAATAAACGACCATAACTGAAAACACTCTTAGTTTTTGGACACAATGTTGCTAATGGTGCAGCACATTGACCGTTTGGTTGATAGAAGTAGGATGTCGGTTGATTATCTTCACCATTCGATATGCATCCAAAGAGATGATATTCACCTTGTTTACATACATGATACAAATTGCAATATTGTTCATGTTCAATGACATATTGTTGATCGTATTTACAAGGTAGAATTGATAGATCAGGTAAACGTGTATGATCAATTGAAATCGAACGATATAATTGTGTTTGGCCAAGATTTAAAATTGCATTTTGACAATTGGAATTTCGTCGTGAATCACAACGTTCAGCAAATGGATCATAGATACCTTCTTGTTGTGTTTGACGATCGAAACAACGGAATGTTGTTGGTGTTGTTTGCGTGCCATCGCATAAATAATAAATATTACAGAATTGTCGAGATGTATGCAATTGAAAGCCAGAATTTGTTGAACATTGTAATGAATCCGGATTACGATCGATTGGCACTGAATCAAATGGATAGATGCCACCTAGACATGGTACTTGATCTTTTGGCATGCAGACACCTTGACTACGATCGAAGAAACTGTCAACACATTCAAATGTTTGACTTGGTGGTAAACCAGCGTCCGTACATTCATAATAAACATTGCAATAACGTCGAGTTGGAAATTTACCAGCTTGTGTACAAATGAAATTTGGATCAGGATTTTCGATTAATCTCGACATTGTTATACGTGTCGGTTCAGGTTCTTGAGAAATCGATGAATAGACCATAGCTTGACCATTGAGAATGGCTGTATTAGCATTTGTATTTAAATTGATTTGATAACCAGCACATTCATTTCGGAAAAGTAAAGCATTTTCCGTTCGAACTTGTTGAGCAGACGTTGTTGTACCATGAACAGATCCACTGCATTGAATACGACCTAGGATAGAGAGAGAATTGAAATTGAAAAATATTCGATGAAAAAGAGATTTTACATGGCCAATCGCATTGTTGAGTTTGTTGATTCCACCAGAGATCATAGGGTGTATTTGTAGCACGAGGACAACGAAAATCTCGTCGAACACCATTGACACAACGATGAAAAATGTTACAATAACGACTTCCAAGAAAAACACCATCAGCTTGTCCAATGCAGCTCACATCTGAATCAACATTAACCGCATCTGAAATTGAAACGAATAACAAATACAAAATGAACATTTCTTCTTCTTATTCAAATACGAACTATCTGCAGAGTTTGTCGAACCAGCAGCACCTGCATTTGTTCCTGAACCTGAACTAACGCTACCAGTATTCCATGCATTAGCATTGTTATTTCCTGTATTAGATGGTTGAGCTGGTGGTATATAAGCACCAGTATTCGATCCAATTGAACCTGATGCTGGATTATAATTCGATGAAGATGAAGACGACGATGATGATGATGATGATTGAGATGTGCAAAGTGATTGTGAGAAAACACTTTCTGCTTCTTGTTGACTTTCGCTAACAGTCGAACCAGTGTCAACGACAATACCACCTGAACTACCACATCGTCGACCTGTTTCACAAGGCCATGTACATGAAGCGGTTTCTTGAGCAACACCTTGTGGTGAACCATGTTGAACCCACCATAATCGTGCACCATTTGGCATTTTCGGGCAGAGAAAAGCACTCGAAATGCCTGTATAACATCGATAGAAAACGTTACACCAACGACTGGCATAGAAACCATCTTGTTTTCCTATTTATTCAAACAAAAAAAAACAACATGTTTTCTCTTTCTTAGTTATTTTTTAAAGAGGATTTTACCTGAACAAGAAAATTGTTCACGTGATTGAATAAAGATCTTCCATGGTTCAGTTGGTGCTTCTAAAAAAACAAAACAATCAAATATTCTTCACGTACTCTCTCGTTTTTCTAAATCTCATACCAGTGCTCAATTGTGGACCTGGTATAGCTGGAGCTGGTTCAATTTGTGTATAATATTGACCAGTTGAGCAACCATTTAAATTTCGACTAGCAAATTCACATCTGAAAATATCATTAAAACATATCAAATAAATTTCATTCTTTGACTTCAATTAATGCATCGATTACTTTTGTGAAGCATCATCGAAATAGAATCGTTCGGCAACTTGAAAGCATGCATACGAACGTTTTTGTTCGCCAGCAAGACACGCATGAAAAACATCACAATAACGAGCATCTCGCCAATGACCATCAATACGTCCTTTACAATCGAATGGTACATTGACAACTTCCTTTTGATTTTGTACTGGCGGTGGTAAGAGAATAAAATTCGAATATTTTTGTTGTTGAAGATTTTTACTCATAACCGATGGACTCTTCGATTCCGTATTTTCGAAACCAAATAGATTCATATTGAAAAATGTTTTCTCTTTTTTCACGTACGTCGATGGACGTTTACCTTGCGGTGTTAAAATCAAACGACTACCACAATCGATTAATTCTTCTGGTCGACATGAACTAACACCTTCTTGATTGGATGAGTCAAAAACTGTGCCTTCACGACACATATATACTGAACCACGACCCGATTGACAATGATAGAAAACATTACAATAATTATTATCACCAACGAGAACATTCGAAACATCCGATGGACAATCAGGATGTAATTCACTGCCGTAAACCATAATGTTTGATGAGTTAATCATAGTACCATTTGAAAAACCAACTGGCCGACGAAGTAAACCTTTACCTAGAAAAACAATAATTGCCATTGAATCCATGTAAATGTCAATCGATGATGTAATCAAGAAAATTTTCTTACCTCCACAAACGACATTTATTGGATAATCACAAATGTTCGATTCGGGATTAAAAAGTAATTGGTTTTCGCATAAATATTGTTCATCATTACCATTGCCCGTACATTTATGATAGGCATTACAATAGAGATTATCAGGATAAAGTCCAGGTCGAACGCATTTTTCGATCATTAATGTATTTTCTGGTAGACGATAGCTGATGGCTTCTTCGGAATATGCATTGAGATGCTTAGCTAAATTCGTTGAATCATCCAATGTTCGATAGAAAGCTTTGCCTTGGCAATCGTTTGGTTCTGGTCGAGCGCAGAACATTTTGCCTGATGAGCCCGTTTTGTAAACAGTTGGATACGGACACATAAATGGTTGATCAACTGTTTTCTCATTTCGAGTAATACAAACATGAAAAATATTGCAAATATTTGGATCACTAAAAAAAAAATAAAACGTGAGAAAAAAAAACAATCGAAATGAAAACAAAATCTACCTGAATTTGCCTGGTTGGCCTTGTTCACATTCGAAATCTTTATTCGAAGTCGATGGAAGAAGAGAATCAGATACCATAATAGCAATTTGACCATTGGTGTCATCTGAATTGCTGCTATGTGTTTGTACCCATTGAACATAGGTTGTTTCACAACCTTCTTCTTCGATATCTAAATAGATTCCATAGGAGAACAAACGAATTCTTAGAATTTGAACAAACCTAGACAAGTTGCTCGTGTTTTCGAATAAACTTTAGCAATTGGACAGACATGTGATTCCGATACAAGACAACCAGAAAGCGAACAATTGCATTTGTGATAGACATTACAGAATTTTTCATCTGGATAGAAAGTTACTGTTGGTAACTCTGTTGTACCTCGTTCAGGACAACGTGTAAATGATGCGACTTCTTCCGGTAGATAAATTGTTATTGCTGATAGAACACTCAGCAAACCTAGAATATATTTTATGTACACATATTGATTGATATTCATCAACTCGATTATATAGAAAATTCTTCTCAGTTGAATTTACTTACCAATGATGAACTTTTGTTTCATCGTTGGATAAAATTTCAGTTGTAGTTTTTTAAAACAACCAAGCAAAGCAACTAAGTGATAGTATATTCAGCTGTCGCTTACTTCGTAAGTTAACAATTTACTGTTTGTCACACAACTTTATATCGCTTGTCTCTATATATTTTTACTCTCTTCGGTTCTCTCGATCTCGCTCTCTCTCTCTCTCTTTCTCCTTCGTTCTCTCGTTCAATCTTTATCTCCACCGCCCACTACTTAAGCAACGAAATTCCATTGGTAAGTCACTTCTTCTAATTCACTGTCAAATACCACGAACTAGTTAGCTTTTTTCTCTTTCTCCCTCTCTCTCTGTATCATCACACAGTAACAAGAGAAGGATTAAAGAGAGAGCGAGTAAAGAAATTAATTGGAGATATGTAAGAAAAAGAAGAAGAATTTCATGTTCACGATGATTCTTTTTTTTGTCCTCTTCTTGTTATTTCGTAGATACTTAAGCCGGTCGTTGCTGACCTTCCGTACCATTCCTACGTATTCTATATACTACGTACATTGCGTACGTGACGCGCCATCGAACAATTAAACACGAATCTTAAGATTTTGTTTCTCGTATTCGCGCGTTCGATGATCTTCAATTACATCATATAACTTGTCAGTAGTACGGCGGCGCCGTCGTCATCGTCGTCGTCTCTTAATCCATCACTTTATCTCCGTCATTTGTTCGTCTTCTTCTTCTTCTCATTTTTCTCGATCTAGTGCATAATATTTGAGACATGTTTCGATTTCATATATCGAAACTTCGTCATATTGTTATTCAATACAAAAGAAACGAAATCTCACAACTAGTTTTTCTTATTCTTTTTCTTCTTCTTTGTATCCAGTCGATGGTGTCAATATTGACGAACTCAATCTGACTGGTGATTGTACATACACGTTCGAACTATATAGATCTATGTATGTAACAATCATTTCGATGTCTACGTTGTTTCTTCGTCAATCTACAGGTTGCATTTGTTTAATTTTCATTGAAAATCCAATATCAAATATATAAAAAGAGTCACTCAGTCACTCAGTATATTCGACTAGTAGAAAGAAAATAAAGGATCACTTTGTTAGTTCGTATTATCGTTCATTAACGATCATATGAGCGCATCGTTTTCAATTAAAAGATTAAATCTCCGTTTCGAGGTCAGTTAATATAATCATTGCAAGAGAAAAAGAATGATCGCGATTAGTCATAGTTTAAATACGGATCGATATTTCAATGACATTTTTCCACATATATGCTGATACGTGTCAATGTCAAAATGAATGTTTAAACAACAAAAAAAAACGAAAAAGAATGTGAAATCACTTACATGCTACAAGAAATATTTGAGTGAACATCAAGATACAATTCTTTTGTTCCTACGTTTTCTTTAAAGAAAAATAATACAGTAGGACCAAACAGAATATGTGATAATGATCGAATGAAAGCAGTTTCACAATTGTCCACTGTGCTTTTATTTCCCCACCTACCAATTCGTTTTCTCTAAATCCTGATGAGAACACAATTGATCCCTATTTCAATCATTCTTCTATTGTCCTTTTCGAGTTCTTCTCTTCTCATATGTCTCGATCTACATAATCATCATTATCATTTTGCTATTTTGTATTGTATGTATTCAATAATTGAATCGTATGGTTCTTAAGCTGATGCAATCGTATGCACATATTGAGATTGATTAAACGACGATATTTGTACAAGATCAAATTTTTACACATGTAACAATAGAAAAATGTAAGCGGCTCAGCTGAATTCAATCGTCCACTCGGCATATATCTTTCTTAGTAAAGTCACATTCATTCATCTTTATCTACTTCATAAGAGAATGAGACATGTAAGCTTCAATATTTGTTATATGAGAACAATACTTGAATGATGGCTAATCTGATTCAAACAAGATGGTCTACTGCCTTTTGACATCTATCTCGCGAAATATAAGTTCATCCATTTGAAGGGCTAGGATCACGATAATAAACGGATTTTATTTATCTGTTAGTTACGAAAAACAACAGAAAAGAAAAAACGAGAGAATGTGACTTTCTCATTGATTCATACATATGTATGAGATCTTTGAGTTAAATAATATTAAAAGTAAATAAAATTGACTTGATTGATTCATCTTGAATATTATTGAATTAATAAATTTTAACACAAGATGAAACTCATCGGTTTAATTATTTGCAAAATGAATTTCATTTTGTGCCAAAAAATCATTATTCAATCGATCTGTATGTGGAGTCTAACTGACATGAAACAAGCGATATAAATACCACTGAAACGTTCTTTTCCGTTAAGCAAACATACTCAAATCATAAGAGCTCTTCATTTATCAGAGAAATTCTATAGATGAATACATATTCTCTAAAGATAAATCATTAATTATTATGTTTTATTTTTCTTTCTTTTTTTCACGTTTTAATTTAAAAACAATCGTCTCGATCTTAGTTAAATAGTACAAATTGCGTAATTTACTTCTGATACATTTCGTTTTTGTCTATCGAATGTGTTAAATTTCGTTTTCTTGATGATTTAATATTAATCACATATGAATAATTGTTACTTAGTCGAGAACGTGTTTGTTCTTCAGTTTCGGATTAATCATACATAAATATCTTTTCAATAAGAACAAAAGAAACAGAAGAAAATTGAACAAATTACGAAAACATTGGTTATCAACGAAAGAAAAACATGCATATGTCATTTTAAATATCAATCATTGGTGAATAATTAACCAAAACAAAATAATAATTAGTCATGTCTCAATTATTTTTCTTTCCTTTTTTTATTAAATAAAAAGACCATAAAAATAATTGACAACATTTCAAAAATGATGCCGTATGTTCGTCTACCAAATCATGCAGTTGCTGCTCCACCACGACCACGAATCGTATTACCCAAACCAATAGTTCCACGAGCTTTACCAGTTCTTCAACCGCCACCTTTCTATCAACAACAATATACTACCGAAACTCACGAACAACCTTCAACGATTAACAATATCAATGAAAATAACAACACTCAATCAATTACCGTTCATTATCCAACTTATATTCCTCAACAGAATTACCCGAACAAACCAATATCCAATAGATCTATTCGGCCAGTTCGATCTGCTGAACCAAAATATCCAACAAAATTTCGTTTGAATCAATAGAAAATGATCATATATGCACTTTTCTTTCATAACAAAACATCTTAGTCCACTGAACCGTAAGCAGAAAAAAAAGAATTCCTATTAAAATGATATTTATATCTCACTTATTGTTACTAAATTTAAAATTTTTATTCTTCGTAATTTATATTTAACAATTAAATAATTAGAGTTCGAGGAGATACGCTTGAGAATTCATATTTCAGACAATGAACTACCTTATCATCGCGTGATCGGATATTTCACTAAAATTTATTCATTTATGCTTCGTAGAAAGAAAGAAAAATTAAAACGCCGTTTCTTTTTCTTGTAGTTTATGATGTTTTATTTCGATTAATTATAATAATAATAATATAAAACTTCTAATAAAACACAAACAAATAGAGAAAAAAAAACCACTCAAATATTTCTGTAAGATAATTATTGACCAGTACGCATAAACTCAAGTTTTAGTGTGTGTGTGTGTGTGTGCGTGCATTTAAATTGTTGTTGGAAAAAATAATTTCTTTGATAAAGCCCATTGTGAGAGAAGAAACTGTTGGAATAATTCCATATTGTCATATTTCATATGTTGTCTGTCGTTGAAAAGAATATTAGGAGAAGTATCATTCTTGCATGATGATGATGTTGATGAAGCAACTAATGAGCTGTTGCCGTTGCTTGTTGACTGACCATGAATGTGTTGATTTGAAACGGCTGTTGACGCTGATGTTGATGCGAGAGAAAAACGTTGTTGATGACATGGTCGTCCATTACGAATAAGTACGGGCACGGCGACACGTCGTGGTGAAGAAAGATTCGAATCGAGTAAATCTTTAATAAACAACAGTGAATTTAGAAGAAACAAATGAAATTGTTTACTTTTGTCTGGACGTGAACGTTTCATTTTGTATCGATCTAGAAGAAGAAGGAAGAGGAAAGAATGAACAAACAGGCTAATTTGATATTAATTAACATACGATTTTGAAACCAGATTTTAACCTGTGTGGCTGACAGATTTATCGCACTTGCTAAATGTTCTCGTTCAGGTGCTAGAGAAAATAAAATGAATAATATTTAGATTTGAAACAAGATATTTACCGGATAGATAACGTTGTTGTCGAAAACGTCGCTCCAATTCGTCTGTCTGTTGTTTAGTAAATAGAACTCGTCGTTTACGTCTTTTCGATGTTTCATGACGATGAACATGTTCTCGTTGAAGATATTTCGCTGTTTCGCTATCTTCCGAAGCTGTACCACTATCCACTGGATTTGGATTTGATGTTTGCTGTTGTTGTTGTTCATCATCGTCGTCATCATCATCGTCATTCGATGATTCGTATATAGAAGATGAAACTGATGAATGATTATCATCTTCTAATTTAAAAAAAAAACTCAATTTTCATAGAATCGAAAATGTTGTCTCCTACCAAGATCGTTTAATGTCAATGCATTCGTTGTTGTTGCCAATGGTGTTTCCGAATTCGATGTTGAAACATCTTTATTCTTATTGTCTGTATGTGAAAGTAAGTATTGTACAGAAAAATTCTTCATCTGAATAAATTAATGACTGTTGATTAACATATAAAAAAATTAGAATCAGAAAAAAAACATATATATCTCTCTATATTTTTTTTTATTACTCTAATATAATCGTCTGCCGGAAAACAAGCTAACTATTCTGCTCTTCTCTTTTCTTCGTGCTCGCTCGTTTTCTCTTCTAAATCGACCAATGACGAGCAAGAAGATTTTCTCAACGCCCAATAGGGATTCATTTCGAGCCAAAGAATATCTATTCCACTTAGAGACTAATCGACATACATCGAGGAAGTGATGACATCGAGCGTAATTCGAATATCCGTTGCTTGTATATATGTCTATATGTTTTCTTTTTTGCTCCCACTTTCTCTCTCTCTCTCTCTCCCTGTGGATAATAAGAAAAGAGTGCTACTATTCTACTTTTGCTATTGATGAGGGGAACAGAAGGAAAAACATCTGCCTGGTTTTTCGTGCATGAATTCTTCTAGTGAGCGGCGTTTCTTCTTCTTCTTCTTCTTTTTTTGTTAAATCAAAATGCAACAAGTTTTCATACGGAAGTTAACCTATACTAGTTTCCGTGACAAACGTGTGTGTGCAATAATAAACTAACACTATCAGAAATGAAGTGGAAACACAAGGAAAACATGTCTATATGTATATGCCGTACATGTTACAGCTCGAGGCTCACTCTCTATTGACTTCCTGTATGAAGAATATACTACTTTTTATTTGACTAATCTGATTCGTCTATTTAAACGATTCAATTGCTTTCTCGTGCGAGTATGAACATGTTCATGCTAGGAAACCGGATATAAGTTGAAAGCTAACTTAACATTTATTATAAAAGCATACATGTTCAATAGAATCGATGACAAATCGACCTGATAGGTTGTTATTGTTATTTTAAATCTCAAGTTCTTTTTTTTCCCGTATTCATTGTTATTTTTAATCGGCACTCATGTGATTGATGAAGAGAGGGGGAGAGAAATTTTATGATCGGAATTTCAAACGATTTGAAATAACCAAAAAAAAAACAAAAGATAATAATAAATTTCATTGCAAAGTTTTCCCATTCGATAAAGTGTTTTTCCTATATGTGGCGGCATCATTGTGCTATCTGACGATGCCATCTATTTACTTAGATCTAACTTATTTATTGGTTTAGATAACCTCAAAACAATAATCAATCGAATTAGTATTATCATCATTTGTAAATTTTTAGTTTTTGATTGACATAAGTTGATAGTATGAGAATATTTTTTTTTCGGGAGCACGTTCTTGACGTTTTTTTTCCTTTATCATTAATTTAATGGTGTTAAAACAAATTTTTTATACTGTAAACGTGATTGAATTGGTTCTATGAAAAGCGTGACTGAGAAAAGTATTTTAATGCATACAGAATATACTTTTCGTTGACTCGATGAGAGAATGCAAAGACGTCACTGACATACCTCAACGTACGAAATAAGCAATATGCTCTTTTAGGAATTATAAGTAAAATATATCCTTTTTTCCTCATCATCTTCGTCTTCATAGAAGACATTTTGGGAAGAGTTGTAAAGAAAGATAAATCAACGATTATGCAGTATGTGCCGTTAAGATCGAAGTATAAGATAGGCACTCGACAAAGTGAACTAGCATTAGTTCAAACTGAAAGGTAGATAGATCATCGTTGTTTAATTGATATTCTAATACACTTTCATTTGCAGTGTTATCGAACAACTTCATCAATTCTATCCTGATATTGAATATGAAGTTATTAAAATCAAAACAATCGGTGATAAGAATCTTCTCGATCCATTAGCAAATATCGGTGACAAAGGTTTATTTACAAAAGAACTCGAAGTTGAACTCGATCGAAAGAATATCGATTTCGTTGTTCATTCACTAAAAGATGTACCATCAACGATGTTACCACCGAATATGATTATCGGTGCAATACTCGAACGTGTTGATCCACGCGATGCTGTTGTTATAGCGCCGTGGCATAATAAGAAATCATTGAATGAATTACCCGATGGCAGTGTAATTGGAACGAGCTCAACACGTCGTATTGCTCAATTAAAATTGATATATCCTCAATTTCAATATAAAAATATTCGTGGTAATATGAATACACGTTGGGAAAAACTAAACAATCGTGAACTTGGTTACGATGCAATGATAGCTGCTGTTGCTGGTCTACATCGATTGAATTGGACAGAGAGAATCAGTGAAATAATCGAACCCGATCGAGTTTTTTATGCAATCGGACAAGGTGCATTGGGTATTGAATGTCGACATAATGATGTCGATACTATTCGAATGTTATCCGTACTCAATCACGAACCAACAGTAATTCGTTGTATTGCCGAACGTGCTTTTCTTCGTCGAAGTAAGATTTCGCATTCGACTGCTGTTTTCTCTTTGATTGATGTTGTTTTTTTTTCATAGTTGGTGGTGGTTGTAGTATTCCGAATGCTGTTCGAACAGAATATATAGACAAAGGTTTATATATAGATGGTATTTTGCTCAATCTTGATGGTTCACGATTCGTTAAAGATCGTGTCGAAAATCTGAATCTATCAATTCCAATGACAACAGACAAACATCTATCGACATTTCTTGTTTCGAATTCCGATGATGAACTTATTCTACCTGATGAGGATTTACAAACAGACAATAAAAATCGTTCGAATTTAAAAAGAAAACGTACTCAGTCAGATGCAGATTCTCTACTTCTTCCACCACCGCCACCACCACCATCGCAAGAACAACAATCACTTTCACCACCATTATCAACTGGTTCAATGTCAGCAAATACAAGTACAAGTGAAATTCTTCCATTACTTCGTCATTATGCACATGTTTGTGGCGTCAACATAAATGAAACTCTATTAGAAAATGCTGAACTATGTGGCACCAATCTAGCTGTGAAATTGATGCAAATGGGTGCCGATAGTATATTAGAAGAAATTCAACAACATGCGACAGTGATTCCTACTCCATAGATAAATTCGTTCTGTTTTGTCTTGTTTCTTTACTTGTTTGTTTGTTTGGTTTTTCTATCTATTTGATTCTTTTTTACGCAACTGCTTTTGCTTTTTTTTTGTGCATTTAAATTCTAGTTTTCGTTTTCTCCTAACATACACAAAAAAATCAAGTAGATTGAAAACAATAAAAACACATTCATCATAAGAAAACATCAATTCAATTCTTCTTGTTATATTTATTGATTTTAGCAAATAAAACTCTTTTTATTATTGAGCTTTAGCCATGTGTGCGTTCAATTGATCATAAGCTTGTGATTCATCACCATAATCACGAACAACCACACAGCTACATCGAACAACTTTACGTGCATTACCATCCTTATCTAATTTGCATAAACCAGCCCATTCACCGAGTTTTTTATTATCATCAACTCGTAATAATTTAATGCTATGTTCAACACATAATGCCTCGATTAATTTGACGTAGTTAGGTTCATCGCAATTCGAAGCAAGAACACAGAGATGTGCTTCACGACGATCTAATGCTTTGACAGATTCTAAGACAAAAACAAATCAATGATAAATTCGAGGGAAAGTTTTGTTTACCTCTTAGACCACGAGCGAGACCATCATTACGTGCAGCGGATTTAAGAACTTGTTGTAACGACGCATTTAAGTCGATTTCATCCGAGACTTGTGTTGTTGTCTCGTCCATCTCGATTTCAGACATGATATATTTTAGATAATCTAGAATAACAAATACAAGAATAACCAAAAATATTAATTTTAATCATCTGCATCCCAATGCGTTTCAAGTAATTGTCGAGGTTTTAAACGTGGATTTCTTATGAATGTTTTTTGACTATCACAACCGAATTTTGTTTCGGATTTCGTCGAATTCATCTTTTCGAAAGTTTGATTAGAAAATAAACAATAGATTTGATATAAAAATGAATTTTTCGTATAATGTTCCGTATTTAAATGTTCAAAACGTTGATTAAGATTCGAAAATATCTTTGTACAAGATTCAATTAAACAACGATAGGATTGATTAGAAAAATAACTATTATGTTTTTCTTCCATATGTAAATCAAGTAAAAAATAACAAGGAAAAACGTGTAAACATTGAGAACATAAATGTTGATGTTGAATATGCGTATGAAAATCGAGTTCGTCCGATGAATGACTATGAAATGTGCAAAATGGACAAGACAAAAGTTCGTTATCGGAAGCAACTCGTTCAATTGTTGAATCTTCCGAACGTAAACGTTTTGACGATGAATTCGATTCACTTGCCATTGATGTGACGAGAAACAAAAATCAACAATAAACAGAATTTCTATTTGGAACTTATCCAAAGATTATTTTGCATTCGAATAGATGACGCTAGTAATTTTATTTTGAGACATAGTACAATTAAGAAAAAAAGAAAGAAGAAGAGCGAGCGAGCGAGCGAATTTTTATTGTTTATTATTATTGTATTGATCGATGAGACGTACGCATACTTGTAACATTGCCTTTTCACTTGCAGATACGACATGTTTATGACTAAAATCACGAATTTCTTGATTGAAAGAAAGATCTAAGTTTTGAAAAAGTTTATTTACCTTTGAATTGTTCGTTTGTATGAAGTCATTGCTGAATCAAGTTCGACGATTAATTTCGAATATGTTTGTAAATCTACGGTATTCATTTGTGCTAATTCATTAGCTTCGATTAATTCAACAAGACGTTCACATGTTTGATTCCAATTATCTAAATGTCACTGGTATTTATTCATAAATCTATTCGAATGAATTTTCATACCTCGATTTTCATCGGTTAAATCATTTGTAATACATTGTAAATTCAATCGATCAAGTTTATTCGAAAGACACATTTCGAGTGTTTGTTGTTTTTGATCGTAATCAGTAAATAAACGAACGATTTTACTTAATGTATCACCCTGAAATATGAGTTCATATTTCGAAAAAAAAACATAAAAACAAATCAACGAACTAAAGTTTTAATAATATTTCCAACGATTTTATCGACAACGGCTTTTTTTCGTGTTTCTTGAAGATTATTAATATCGTTGATGATTCGATACGCTGCTCGATGTAATTTACTAAAACGAGCCTAAAAAAGACAAGAATTTACAACGAGAAAAAAAAGAATTGTTTATCTACAGTTTGAAGTTGTCGATTTGATTGAACGATTTCATCGAAGAGTTGATTAGTAAATACGATTTGAAGTAATTCATTTTGTGCAAGAATTAATTCACGTCGATCACGTTCATCAGCTAGATCATCGCCATTCTAAATAATAACAAGGATTTAATCATTGATTTATAATGAGACGAAACAAGAAAAAAAACGAACCTTTTTCCAAGCACCACTGACACGTGATGAAGCTTGAGGTTTAGCTGGTGAGACAATATGAGGATCTTCTCGAACAGCTAAAAAGACAGTTTATGAAAAAAATGTTCAATCGAAAGTGTTTACCGGCAAGTTCACCGGGCTTTTTAACGAATCCAAATCGAGATTTTTGAGTTCGAGGTATAACACTAACAAGATCTTGTTCACTAATTGACTTTAAATATTAAGCAAAACAACAATATTTATACAACGAAAAAGAGAGAACAAACTTTTTTCATTTGTGAAACAACTGGTGCAGCAGTTGTAACAGTAGATGTTCTTGGAATATTATAAGCAGCTAAAGAAACGAATTCAAATCATTGCATGAACGACAGAATGTACAAAGAAAAAGCTAACATTGTGATTTAACCATGGCTGATGCTCTTGGTTTCGATACGGGTGTGTTACTTGCTAATCGTTTTACCGGTGCGACTTGTGTCGGTTGTTGAACCAGAGGAGCTCGTGTTGGTATACTAAATATGAATAAGATTTTATTAATATTATTCGAAAAGAACACTCTTGTGTTCTACCGAGGTGGTTTAGCAACTTGAAATTTTTGACTAGCATGCATGATTCTAATTTTAAGATAAAAATTTCAACAGAAAATAATTCAATTGATGCGAACAGACATATATATAAAGAAAGTAAAGAAAGAAAGGAAAAAACTAGTGATATGATTAGTTCATTTCGAGTGACACACATGAATCATCCTCAGTCAATATTCAATAATATCTTTCAACCACACTCTAAATGGAACCTTTGTTAAATCGACGAGATTTTCATGGTTTTCTCACATATTTTCGGCGTTAGTTTTAAATCCAGAAACTCGGAAAAAGCCCAAAACAATTTTTTTTTCTTTTTTTGAAAATCCAACGGGGTTCGAATCCGGGGGGCTTTTATTATGTGGGAGGAGGGTTAGTGTTTTAACAAAAAAAGAGTCCTTCTATATGCGTTCGTTTTTCT